>Ga0307374_10001598_pt1 | contig 41650 bp, 45 predicted proteins | sample OX3MG_FD_202532 | JGI IMG/M metagenome (GOLD analysis project Ga0307374, IMG submission 202532) | Soil microbial communities from Risofladan, Vaasa, Finland - OX-3 | ecosystem: Environmental > Terrestrial > Soil > Coastal area > Acid sulfate soil | place: Finland: Risofladan, Vaasa | collected...
GGGACCTCGCTCGGCCCTGCCCGGGACCGACCAGACCGCGGCTGCCCTCTCGGGCACCGAGTGGGAGGATGGTGCCTGCGACGCCGGAAATCCGCCGCTGTGGAGCCGGTCGAACATGGGCGACACGGGGAACGCCCTCCTAGCCGCCATCGCCATCGTGGCTGCGCTCTACCATCGGGAGAAGACTGGCGAAGGGCAGGCGGTGAGCACCTCGATCGTCAACGCCGGTCTTCTCCACACCTCCTACGCCTGGATCCACGCTGACGGCACCCCGGCGGACTGGGGCCATGTCGACGGCGATCAGTACGGACTGTCGCCCTACTACCGGCTCTACCAGTGCTCCGACGACGACTGGCTCTTCCTCGCCGCGGTGTCCGAACCGGCGCGGGCTCGGCTGAGGGCGGTGATCGGCGAACTGGAGGGGGTGTCGGGCAACGCGAGGAGAGAAGCGGACCTGCTCGAATCCCGGTTCCGCAGTCGGACCGTCGCCGAATGGTTCGCCCGGCTCGACCAGGGCGGGGTTCCGGTCGAGATCGTCGACGAAGGGTTCTGCCGGTCGATCTTCGACGATCCTGAAGCAAGGGCATCGCAACTCGTCGCCGAAACCTGGTCGGGGAGTGTGGGGCGGTTCGAAGACCCTGGTCTCCTGATCAACATGTCCCCGGCCGAATGCGTGATCCAGCGGGGGCCGTCCATGTGCGGCGAGCACAGCCGGGAGATCCTTCTGGAGCACGGGTACTCCGATGAGGAGGTCGACGACCTGGTCGCCGAAGGAGCGGTTCTGGACGGGGCGCCGGAGCCTTGGTGAGCGACACCCCGGCTCCAGTGCGGCCGGCGCCCATCCTGACCGATGACAACCGCGCCTTTTGGGACGCGGCCCGACAAGGGCGCTTGGTCACCCAGCGGTGTGTCCGATGCGGACGGTTGCAGCATCCACCCCGGCCTATGTGCCCCTCGTGCCATGGCCTCGAACTGGAAGTGCTCGATCTGGCCGGCTCCGGAGTGGTCTACAGCTACTCGATCTTGCATCACCCCCAGCATCCGTCGTTCGAGTATCCGGTGATCGCCGCCCTCATCGATCTCGACGAGGGCGTGCGGATCCTCTCCAACCTGGTCGGTATTCCGCCTGAGGATGCCCGAATCGGTATGCCGGTGCAGGTCCGGTTCGAACCGACCCGCGGCGACATGGCGGTGCCGGTGTTCGAGCCCCGGGTCCTCGGCCGATGACCACTGGCCTCGCATCTTCGACCGCCATCGTCGGCATCGGTCAGACCGAGTTCTCCAAGGCGGCGAGACGGAGCGAGACCCAGCTGGCCAGTGAGGCGATCGCCGCCGCCTTGGCTGACGCGGGACTGTCGTCCAGTGACGTCGACGGGCTGGTGAGCTACACGATCGATCCGGTCGAAGAGACCGAGCTGGTCCGAGCGGTCGGCTTCGATGCGATCGGGTTCTCCAGTCGGGTGCCGTACGGAGGGGGCGGGTCGCAGGGGGTCCTGCTGCATGCTGCCGCCGCGCTGGCGTCGGGCGCCGCCAGTGTTGTCGTCGCCTACCGCGCCGTAAGGGCTCGCTCGGGGACGCGTTTCGGCCGGGCCGATGTGGGCGGCCGTCCAACCTCATCACATTCGGGTACCACGGCCGGGCAATGGTGCTCACCCTTCGGGGTCTTGACGCCGGCCTCGTGGATGTCGCTCAACGTCGCCCGGTACATGCACGCCTACGGGGTCGAGAATGCCGACTTCGGGCGGGCGGTGGTGCAACTTCGCGCGTACGCGGCCAACAACCCTGACGCCCACTTCTACAAGCAGCCGATCACCCTGGAGGATCACCAGGCATCGCGCTGGATCGCGGAACCGGCGGTCCGCCTCTTCGATTGTTGCCAGGAGACGGACGGGTCGGTGGCATTGGTGATCACCCGCGCCGACCGCTGTCCAGAGGCGAGCCGTCCGGTGCTCATCGCGGCGGCGGCGGCCTCGGGCCTCTTCGAGGAGGAGATCGCCAGCAACCATTACCGGCCGAACCTCGAAGTCATGGATGGATCCGTCGCCCTCGCCCGGCGGCTGTTCGACGGGTTCGGAATCGAGCGTGGCGAGGTCGATGTCGCCATGATCTACGACGCCTTCTCGCCGATCCTCCTCATGCAGCTCGAGGGGCTGGGCTTCTGTGGCTTCGGCGAGGCCAAGGACTTCATCGCCGATGGGCATCTCGGCCTGGACGGGAGCCTGCCGTGCAACACCAATGGCGGGTTGATCGGCGAGGGATATATCCACGGTTTGAATCTGACCCTCGAAGCCGTCCGCCAGTTGCGAGGTGACTCGGTGAACCAAGTCGAAGGCGCCACCACCGCGCTGGTGTCGGCCAGCCGGACCGGTGTCATCTTGCGGCGGCCGTAGCCACCGGGGCGGGCAAGGTCATCGCGACAGTCGACATCGGCGGGCGGAGCTAAAGGCCGTAGAGGGCGGCGGCATTGCCGGCCACGATCAGATCCCGCTCGGCTTCGGGAATGCCGGCGAAGTTCTTCTCCACCACGCTCTGTGAGTTGGGCCACGACGTGGCCGGGTGTGGAAAGTCGGTTGACCACATGATGCGGTCCACGCCGAGCTCGTGGCGATGGGCCAGGCCGCGGGGATCGTCGACGAAGGTCAAATACATCTGCCGGTGGAAGTAGCTGCTCGGTTTGTCGTCCAGTGCCGGAAAGTCATAGGGGCCATCGGCCATCGAGTCGAGCATGTCGAGGTAGAACGGCACCCATCCGAGGCTGGGTTCCACCAGCACGATCTTGAGTTCGGGGAACCGAGCCAGGACGCCGGGAAGGATCCAGAACCCGATGGTCTCGGCCAGGCGGAGGGCCGGCTGGGAAGTGAAAATTCCCTTTTGCGGCGTCGGGTCCCGGCGGAACAGATCCCAGAGCGACTGGACCAACCCGAGATGTTGGCTGATCGACATTCCCGATTCCGAGATGGTCGCCCACACCGGGTCATAGCGGGAATCGTGGTACTCGGGCAGACCGACCTCCGCCGGGAAGGTGGGGATGTGGACGGCCCGGGCGCCCTCGGCGGCCAGTGCCTTGACCTGGCCGACGGCGAAGTCAATATCGATGAGGGGCACCTGGTAGGCAGGGACGAAACGGCTGGAGTCCACCGATGCGAAGTCGAGCATCACCCGGTTGAAAGCCTCCGAGGCCTCCATCCACCCTTCGCGCATGAACGGGTAATGCCGGAATGCGCTGACCTCGCTGTAGAGGATCTCGGCGTCCACCCCGTCGCGGTCCATGGCCTTGAGACGTTCGGTGGGGTCGTAGTAGCCGGGATTGGTGAACGCCTCGTGGCTGAACCCGGCCGCCAGCACCGAGGGGTCGACACCCCCCATTTCCTCCCGGTGCTTGGCCCGCTCCGCCTCTACGGCATCATCCCAAGCTGCGTGATACCTCGCGGGCATCTTGGCCTTGATTTGCTCCGGCACGATCTTCACGTGCGAATCCACCGAGATCAATCGGGTCATTGCTCGGTTCCTCCCTTGCGCATCGAACCACGGTGTTCGCCGCCGGGCGCGGCGCTCCGCACAGTTCCAGCGGCCATAGTAACTACAATGGTCACGGTACCATAGGGGGTCAGCACCGACAAGAGGGTCGTAGAGTTGCGGGCATGAGCGCACCCGAATCAACTGCCGCCACCAAGAGGCCGGCACCGAAACGCGGCGAATCTGACCCTGATGACGTTGCCACCCGGCAACGAGTTCTTGATGCCACGATTGCCTGCATCCTCGAATTGGGGTTCTACCGATCCAGCACCAACGAGATCGCCCGCCGCGCCGGGGTGACCTGGGGCGTCATTCAGCACTATTTCGGTACCCGCGAGAGGCTCATGGTTGCGGTATTGCAGAACGGCTTCCACCAGTTCATCGAGGTGGTGGAAGGAGTCCATCTCGAGGGCGACACCGTCCGGGAACGGATGGGTGAGCTGGTCGACATGTTCGCCGACTTCTATGCCCGCCCGGAGTACCTGGCCGACCTGCAGGTGCTCCTGAGCATGGACCGTGACCCCCGAACCAGCGCCGAAGTCCGTGAGACGATGCGTGATGTGGCGGCCAAGTCAAACGTCCATGTGCGGAGGCTGTTGCGCGAAGCACTTGGTTCCGCCGCAACGACTCCGGATCTCTTGGACACGGTCTTCCTCGTCGTGCGCGGGTTCGGGCTCAGCCAGCAGCTTCTCGACACGATGTCCTACGATGCGCCGGCACCCAAGCGTGATCGCGTCGCTCGTCAGCGCCGACTGCTTGCCGACCTCCTGGTGCCGTTGGTCGAGCACCTCGGTGGGCCCGAAGCCCCATGACCGGGACCTTCGCGGCGGGGGATCACAGCGGCATCCTCACCACCGACCTCCCCGAGACCCCCGGTGGTCGGTCGATTTCGGCTTCCGGGCGCACGGCTACAGTCCCGGCATGAGGACGGGGGGCACAGATGCGGCTGGGTGACACCGCCAACGACGGAGCCCGGGCTTTCGGCCGCCCACTCGACGGCGTCCGGGTGATCGCCCTCGAGCAGATGCAGGCCCTGCCGTTCGCCACCCAGTTGATGGCGCGGCTGGGTGCCGAGGTCATCAAGGTGGAACAAGTTGGCCGCGGTGACTCCGGTCGGACGGCAACACCGTCGATGACGAGGGAGAACGGAGAGAAGGTGGGCGCCACCTTCGTGCGCAACAACCTGGGCAAGGAGAGCGTTGCCATCGATTTCCAGTCGGACCGCGGCCGCCAGCTGGTGCTCGATCTCAGTCGCAAGGCCGACATCGTCTGCGAGAACCTCGGCCCCGGCAAGGCCAAGCGCCTGGGTCTCGACTACGAGGCGATGAGTGCGGAACACCCCGAACTGATCTATCTGTCCATCTCCGGCTTCGGCAATGACGGGCTCTCGCCCTATGAGAAATGGCCTGCCTATGCGGCTGTCGCCGAGGCGATGTCCGGGATCTACGAGTACGCACGTCGCCCCCATCAGCCCCCGGTCATCAACCCGGTGGGCGGGCTGGGAGATACCGGGACCGGCCTGTTCGGGATCATCGGCGTGCTGGCTGCTCTCCGCCACCGCGACGCCACCGGCCTCGGGCAACACGTCGACGTGTCGATGTTCGACGCCATGGTCTCGATCTGCGACCTGGCCGTGAACTACTGGTCAATGGGTCAATTTCGTGAACCCGACCAGGCGTTCGCCCTTCCACTCATCCTCGACTCCTTCCCGAGCGCCCGCGGCTGGTTCATCGTCCAGGTGGTGCGCGACCACCAGTTCGAGCGGTTGGCCAACCTGGTCGGACACCCGGAATGGGCCGGCGATGACCGGTTTGCCACCCGCCAGGGTTGGCGTGATCACTTCGAGGTCGTTATCCGCCCCGCCGTCGAGGCGTGGGCTGCCGACAAGACCAATCTGGAGGCTGCCCGGGCTTTCGCCGAGAGTGGCATCGCCGCGGCACCGTGTAGCTCCGCACCAGATGTCGCCGAGGATCCGCACGTGGCCTTGCGCAACATGCTGGTGGAAGTGGAGCGGGCCGACGGAGTTGACCAACCGGTCCTGGTCGCGGGAAACCCGATCAAGATGTCAAGGGTCGCGGAGGGTCCGGAGAAATTCGTCCCGCTGATGGGCGAGCACACCGATACTGTTCTCGGCTCGCTGCTCGGCCTCGACGACTCAGCCATCGATGAGCTCGTCGCCGCCGGTGTGGTCAGCAGGGTCGAGCCGCCGGTGCCTCCGGTGGCGCCCACCACCCCAAGCCTTCGGCCGTGACCGAGCCGGACGTTGCTCGGGTCGCGGCCGAGTCGGAGATCCGGAACCTCATCGCCCGGATCGCCATCCTCGCCGACCAGGGCGACCTCGACGAGTACATCGAGCAATTCACCGAGGACGCGGTGTGGGCGTTTCCGACCGCCCCCCGACACGGTCGTGCCGACATCCGGGCCGGGGCCGAAGCCAGGCGCGCCGATGGCACCACCGGCCCGGGCACCGCCACCCGTCATCTCATCACCACCGTGGCCGTCCGGGTTGACGATGCGGACTCGGCGGTGGCTGATTCCTACTTCGTGTTCTTGCAGAACACCACGACGTCGCCCACCATCTTCAACATGGGCGCCTATCACGACACCTTTGTCCATCAGGGCAACGCCTGGCGGTTGGCCCGGCGGGAGATCACCCTCGGGTAGAGGGGCTGGGCAGTGGGGCGTCAGGCGCGCAACACCACGCCCGGCCGCTGCCCCAGCCCGTCCGGCACCGGCTGGCCGTCGACCCGGATAGGGACACCGTTGACCAGGGTATGGGTCATCCCCACCGGGGCATCGGCGGTGAGGCGCTCGCCCTCAGCCGGGAAGTCGAACACCCGGCGTAGTGGGCCGGGTGCCACCGTGTCGGGATCGAACACCACCAGGTCCGCCGCCTTGCCCACCTCCACCGAGCCCCGGTCGCCGAGGCCGTAGACCCGGGCCGGCTCCGCGGTGAGCTTGTGAACCGCGTGCTCCAGGCTCATGACCTGGCGATCGCGGACCCAGGTGCCCAGCAGGTCGGTGGCGAAGCAGGCGTCGCAAAGCTGGCTCACGTGGGCACCGGAGTCGGCCAGCCCCAACAGCACGTCGTCGCGAGGCAACAGATAGGCGATGCCGTCGGGGTCGTTGTTGGCCAGCACCGACAAGAAGCGGGTGGCGAGGTCGTCGGCCAGCGACAGATCGAGCAGCACGTCGAGGGGGGTGACCCCCTGCTCCTCGGCGAGGTCGACGACCGAGCGCCCCACCAGATCGGGCCGGGTGGGCGACTCGGCGACCGACAGCGAGTCCAAGTTGAACAGGACGCCGCCGCCGGTCAGCTGCTCGTGGGTGAGGGATCGCCAGCTGGGGTCGCGATAGGCGGCCTTCCGTTCCTCGACCGGGGCGTCCAGCAGGGCGGCGAATCGGGGGAAGGTGTTGAGGGTGAAGGGCTCGGCCAGGTTCATCTGGCTGACCAGCGGTCGGCACGACACCTGGGGCCAGACGTCCACGCCGGAGGCTCGGGCCGCGACATGGTCAGCCATGACCTTCTCGTGGTAGTCGGACCCGGCAAAGGTGAGCAACGCCGTCCAGGTGAACGGCCGGCCGATGCGGCGTTGCAGCTCGAACATCCGGTCGTGGGACAGCACCCCGCCGGGGAGCAGGGCGGCTACCCCGCGGTCCCGGTTGCGCATGGGCTCGAGCAGCGCGGCGAGCTCGTCGAAGTCGGCCATCCGGGAGGGCACCGGCCGGCCGTGGTCGCCGAAATGGGTGGGGGCCCAGCTGGAGGCGAATCCCATCGCCCCGGCGTCCAGCGCCTCGTCGACGATGTGGGCCATGGCCGCGAGTTCGTCATCGGTGGCGGCTCGCTCGTAGGCGTCGGGGCCCATGACGAAGAGGCGGACCGCGGTATGGCCGATGTAGCAGCCGTAGTTGAGGGCCACCCCCCGCCGCTGGACCGCGTCGAGGTACTCGGCGAAGGTCTCGAACTCGTCCCACGGAACCCCGGCGAGCAGGGTGTCGAAGCTCATGTCCTCGACGTGTTGCAGGGTGCGGACCAGGGTCTCGATCCCCTCGGGACGGATCGGGGCGATGGAGAACCCGCAGTTGCCGGCCACCACCGTGGTCACCCCGTGGAAGGAAGAGGGGCTGAGGTCGGGGTCCCAGAACACCTGGGCGTCGTAGTGGGTGTGGATGTCGATGAACCCGGGCGCCACCACCTGGCCGGATGCATCGAGGGTGGTGGTGCCCGACAGCCCTTCACCGACGGCCACGATCTTCCCGCCCCGGACGGCCACGTCGGCGGTTCGTCCCGGGGTCCCGGTCCCGTCCACCAGCATCCCGCCCCGCACCACGATGTCACCGTCCATGCCCGCACCCCCGGTCTCGGCCGAGGGCCGTCGCACTCCCGGCCCGGTTTGGGGTCGGATCGTCAGTCAAGGATCAAGACTCCGCGGATCAACTTGCCATCCCGCATGTCCTGGTAGCCCTCATTGATCTGGTCGAGCGGGTAGGTCTGGGTCACCAACTCATCGAGCTTGATCTTGCCGGACCGGTACATGGCCAGCAGATTGGGAATGTCGAACCGGGGATTTCCCGAACCGAAGATCGTTCCCTTGATCTCCTTGTTCATCATGGCCAGGTCCAACAGGCCCACCGAAGCCTCCGTCTGCATCATCGGGGCCACCGAAGTCACGACACAGGTACCGCCCTTGCCGGTCAAGGCCATCGCCTCGGTCATGAGTTCGCCGTGCATCACGCTCGGAACCATGATGACCCGGTCGGCCATCTCTCCCCGGGTCATCTCCCGCACCAACTCGATGGCCTCGGTCATGCTTCGGGCCGAATGGGTGGCTCCGAGCTGCAGGGCTGTCTCGCGCTTGAAATCCACCGGATCGACGGCAACGACGACGCGAGCCCCGGCCATGGCTGCACCCTGCACGGCATTGATGCCGACGCCGCCCACCCCCACCACCACGACGACATCCCCGGCGACCGTGCCGGCCCGGCGCACGGCCGAGCCCCATCCGGTGGCGACCCCGCAGGACACCAGGGCCACCGCCGCGGGGGGAAGGTCCGAATCGACTTTGACGATGGACTGCTCTGCGACCAACGAGTGCTCGGCGAAGGTGCCGCATTTGGCCATGATGTTGAGCGGCTCCCCTCGACAGAAATGGCGGACGACACCGTCGACCATCTGACCCGGCTGCAAGAGCTCGGACCCCTGGTGGCAAAGGCTCTGACGACCGGTGACGCAGTAGCGACAGCGGCCGCAGGCCGGGATGAAGGAGGCGGCCACCGAGTCCCCTACGGAGACCGAGCTCACTCCGGTACCCACCTCGACCACCACCCCGGCACCCTCATGACCGCCGATCATCGGGAAGGGGCTTGCCAACCCGGTCTGCTGCCGCAGGTCGTCGCGCATCACGAGGTCCCCGGTGACGAAGTGCTCGTCGGAATGGCACAGGCCGGCGGCCTGCCATTTGATGAGCGCCTCACCCGGGGCCGGCGTCCCAATGTCGATCTCCTCGATCTGCCAGTCCTCTTTGATGCCCCAGAGGACAGCGGCACGACTCTTCATGGTGGATTCCCCTCCCGATGTCAGGTGACGGGCTCGCCGATCGGGGGGCCGCAGTGGTGATGATCGCCACGAGGCCGGTCACCGGTCTCAGCCAGACGGATCACTTGGAGAATCCGGCGTCCACACCGCACCAATGGCCCCCCTTCTCGCTGGCTGCGTCGCGTTCGATCAAGCTACACATGATTACCATTTTGGGTGAGGCGGGACGCGGGAACCGTGGCGGGATCACGGGCTTGCCGAGGTGCCCGATCCGTGTTGTAACCTACATAAAGCAGATTGAACGCATACTCAAAACCGGGGGTGGGAGCCTCCCGCCGGTCATCTTCGGGAGCCCCAATGAACCTCAGTACCGATGCCCTGCGACGTCGAGGAGCACGCCGTGACTGAAGCGGTCATCGTCGCCGCCACCCGCACACCGATCGGTCGGGCCAACAAGGGCCTGCTGGTGGACGTTGATGCCTTCGAGCTCGCCGAGATGGCGGTGGGCGCGGCAGTTGACCGGTCCGGGGTGCCGGCCGCCGACATCGACGACATCGTGCTGGCCGAGTCGCTACAGGGCGGAGGGGTGATTGCCCGCAACGTGGCCGTCCGCCTCGGTCTGTCTGGCGTGCCGGGTCTGGCCGACAACCGTCACTGCGCGGCCGGGCTCAGCGCCATCCAGATCGCGGCCGGGAGCATCCGTGCCGGCATGGACCGGGTGGTGGTCGGCGGAGGCACGGAAAGCCTGAGCTCGATGCCCCAGACATTGAAGTCCGTTCCGGTGTCCGCCAACCAGTTCTCGCCATGGATGTCGCCGAGCCATCCATCCACTCCCGAGGCCCCCGCGTTCGACATGTCGGTCACATTCGGTGAGAACACCTCCCGAATTGCCGGCATCAGCCGGTCGGACGCAGATGAGTGGGCCTACCACTCGCACATGCGGGCGGCCGCGGCCCGCGATGAAGGCCGATTTGCCGACGAGATCGTGGCCGTCACCATTCCGGAATGGGATGGGGCCACCCGGGAGGTCGTCGTCGACGAACAACCGCGCCCCGATACCAGTATCGAGAGATTGGCCTCGCTGCCGGTTCTTCATCCCGAGCTACCCGGCGCCACGGTTACCGCCGGCAACGCCGGGGGCCTGAACGACGCCTCCGCGGCGGTTGTCATCACCGCCGACGACTACGCCCACACCAACGGCTTGGACGTGCTGGCCCGAATCGTGGGGTGGGCATCGGTCGGGATCGAACCCGAACGCACCGGTCTGGCGCCGACGTTGGCGATTCCGAAGTCGCTCGGCCGGGCAGGTCTGACCCTCGGGGACGTAGACCTGTTCGAGATCAACGAGGCGTTGTGCTCCATGGCGGTGGCCAGCTCGCGAGTGCTCGGCCTCGATCATGACATGGTGAATGTGAACGGCAGCGGCTGCGGTCTCGGCCATCCGATTGCGGCTACCGGCGCCCGCATGGTGGTGACCATGCTCTACGAGCTGCGTCGGCGTGGAGGGACGATCGGTTGCGTTGCGATGTGCGCCGGTGGTGGGATGGGCTCAGCTCTGGTGCTCGAACTCCTCTGAAAAAGGCGGAAACGATGGAACCGCGGGGGCGATGACCAAGGGGATCGAGACGCCGAGTCGACGGGAGCTGCGTCGCGAGCGCCATCACGACCTGAGCCGCGCCCAGTTGCTGGATGCGGCCGAGCGGGTCTTCGGTGATAAGGGTTTTCATGACGCCACCCTGAACGAGATCGCCGAACTTGCCGAATATTCGGTTGGATCGGTGTACTCATTTTTCGAGGGGAAAGAGGACCTGTTCAGCCAGGTATTCGTGCGGCGGGGAGACGAATTCATGCCGGAGATGCGCGCCATTCTCGAAGGTCCGGGCTCGCCGGTGGAGAAATTGCACCGCCTGGTCGAATTTCAGATCGGTTTCTTCCGGGACCATCGTCAGTTCGGCCGGCTCTTCCTGCGATATGCCAACGTCGCGCTGGTATCGCAGCCGGGGGAGTTGGACGCGTCCATCGCCGGAAACTATGACGAATCGATGCGGTTGCAGACCGAGCTGATCAGCGACGGTCAACGTTCTGGCCATTTTCATCCGGGCGACCCGGTCGTGCTCGCCCATCTGTTCAGCGGGCTCATCGCCTCCTATCAGGCGTTGGACCCGTCGGTCATGTCGGATGAAACGGACACGCCGGAACGTCTGCCGCTGGTCGACCTGCACCAGTTGGTGACCCGGGCATTCGAAATATGAGCGCGCCGTCGAGCGGCAAAGAGGGGGCAAGTCCAATGACCGAGAACACACCCCGTCCTCCCGAGGGTGACTGGTTGGGCACCCCGTTCGTGCGATTCGAGCGACGCGGCGCACTGGCCTATTGCACTGTGGATCGCCCCGAGGCTCGGAACGCCATGACCGGTTCGATGTATTTCGCCGTCCGCTACGCGGTCGACCTCGTCAATCGCGATCCCGACCTGGCCGGGATGCTGCTGACCGGTACCGGCGACGTCTTCATTCCTGGCGGCGACCTCGGTGGGGCCACGGTGGATGACTGGGGTGGCGTCTCGAGGCTGCTGGGCATGGATTCCGTGCCGTTCGAGGCGATCCGGAACTCGCGCAAGCCGGTGGTCAGTGCGGTGAACGGCATCTGCCAGGGTGGCGGGCTGCTCATGGCCATGCTTTCCGATGTGGCGGTGGCCAGCGAGGGAGCAACCTTCCGATGCCCGGAGCTGTACCGGGGGATCGCCGATACCGGTTATGCCGCCTACCTGCCCACCCAGATCGGGCCGGCCCGCGCCCGTGACATGCTGTTCACCGGACGAACGGTTGATGCAACTGAAGCCTGTGCATGGGGCATCGTCTCCCGGATCACGTCACCGGACCGTCTGCTCGACGAGGCCACCGAAGCGCTCGAGGCCTGCTGCCGCAGTGCGCCGCAGGCGCGTTCCGTGGTCAAGCGGGTGATCAATGACGGTTACGGCCGATACGACCGGATGTCGATGGATGAAAGCCTGGCCGGCGCCGAATGTGTCGAAGGATGGCTCGCCTTCAAGGAGCGGCGGTCACCGACCTGGGTCCCGGCCGACCTACGCACCGATGGCCGGCTGTAGGGCAACCCGGCGCCGTAGCCGCCTGACGAGGGGAAACCAGCTGTTGATCACAGATTCAAGATGCTGAACTATAGTTCAATACTTACCAGATCACCGTCCGGAAGGAGTTGCCATGGGCCCCGATGAGCTGATCATGATCAGCGTGGACGATCACGTGGTCGAGCCACCGACCATCTTCGAAGGTCGGCTGCCGGCCAAATTTCAAGACCTCGCTCCTCGGGTCGAGCGACTCTCGAACGGTAGCGACGTCTGGCTGTTCAACGGGACGACGATCCCCAACATCGGCTTGAATGCCGTGGCCGGTCGGCCCAAAGGCGAGTACGGCATCGAGCCCACCGCCTTCGAGGAGATGCGGCCCGGATGTTTCGACATCCACGAGCGGGTCAAGGACATGAATGCCGGTGGCGTCCTGGGCTCCATGAACTTCCCGTCGTTCCCCGGATTCAGCGCCCGGCTCTTTGCCGCTTGCAAGGACAAGGAATTGGCGCTTTCGGTGTTGCGCGCCTACAACGACTGGCACATCGACGAGTGGTGCGGTTCGTACCCGGGCCGGTTCATCCCGATGGGCCTTCCGATCCTGTGGGACCCGGAGCTCTGTGCCGAGGAGGTGCGGCGGGTGGCAGCCAAAGGGTGTCACTCCCTGACCTTCACGGAAAACCCGGCCAAGCTCGGGTTCCCGAGCTTTCACCACGAGTCGTGGGATCCGCTGTGGAAGGCCTTGTGCGACGAGCAAGTGGTGCTGTCCATCCACCTGGGCTCATCCGGAGAGTTGGCCTTCACTGCCCCCGATGCGCCGGTCGACGTAATGATCACGCTGCAGCCCATGAATATCTGCAGCGCGGCGGCGGACCTGCTTTGGTCGCGGGTCCTCAAGTCATTCCCGGATATCCGCATCGCACTGTCCGAGGGAGGAACGGGTTGGATCCCCTACTTTCTCGATCGGATCGACCGCACCTACGACATGCATCGGGAATGGACGGGACAGGACTTCGGCGACAAGCTGCCGAGCGAGGTGTTTCGCCAGCACTTCCTGACCTGCTTCATCTCGGATCCGATCGGGATTGAGCTCCGCCGCCACATCGGTGTGGACAACATCGCCTGGGAGTGCGACTACCCCCACTCGGACTCGTCATGGCCCCATGCACCCGAGGAGCTCGCCCGGGTTGCGGTCGACGTTCCGGACGATGAGCTCAACAAGATCACCTGGCAAAACGCCAGCCGCTGGTTCTCGTTCGACCCCTTCGTGCATCGCACCCGGGAGCAGAGCACGGTTGGGGCCCTCCGGGCCGAGGCTGCCGGCCACGACGTCTCCATCCAATCCTTCGACACGGGTCGGGTCGAGCGGAGCGGCAAGGGTGTCGATATGGCCCGGATGGCCGCCGAGGTTACGGCCTGAGCACCCATCTCATCCACCGGCGATGTCGGCGGCCCCGGCGTCCCGTGTCACACGTGGATCGGCAGTTCCTTGTAGCCGCGGACGGTGCTGGTGTGGAGGGGGACAGCATGCTCCTTGTCAACCGTCCATGACTTGTATCGCTTGAAGGTTTCCTCCAAGGCAACCTTGCCTTCCATGCGGGCCAGGGCGGCCCCGAGGCAGAAGTGGATTCCGTAGCCGAAGGCAACATGCAGCTTGAAGGTGCGTCGAATGTCGAAGCGGTCAGCGTCGGGGAACACGCGGTCATCCCGCCCGGCGGAACCGGTCAGCAGCAGTACTTTCGAATCGACGGGGAGGGTCTGTCCGTGCAGTTCGACTCCTTCTGTCAGCCATCGGCCTTGCACCGGTGACGGTGACTCATAGCGGAGCAGCTCCTCGACGGCGTTGGGGATCAGCGATGGGTCATTGGCCAGATCGGCCTGTTGATCGGGATGGTCGGCCAGCAGCAGACCGGCCCACCCGAGCAACCGGGCAACTGTTTCCGTGCCGGCGCCGATGATCAGGAGGGCGAACTCGGTGCTCTCCTGGGGGGTGAGACTCCGGGCGGTTCCATCCGGGTCGACGATCTCAGCCTGGACCAGATCGGTAAGCATGTCGTCCCGGGGACGGGAGCGGCGCTCGTTCAGCTGCTCATCGATGTACCCGGCCAGCCAGACGCCTGACTCGATGGCGATGTCATTGAGCATTCCGACCCCGGGCTCGATGTGGAACAGCTGGTCGATGTGGTGGCGAACGTGCTCCCGGTCAGATGGAGGCACACCGAGCAGCGCGGCGATGACGTTCGCCGGCAGTTGGGCCCCGAAGTCCTGCACGTAATCGAAGCTGTCCCGCCCCTGCTGGGCGTCGAGAAGGCGCATGCAGAGGGCACGGATCTCTCCTTCGAGCTCCGCCACCCGCCGCGGGGTGAACGCCTTTGATACCAGTCGCCTGAGCACGGTGTGATCGGGCGGGTCCTGGAAGATCATCATGCCGCCGTGTTGAGCATCGCCGGTCATCATCTCCAGGACGGTGCCGTGGGCCGAGCTGTACAGCTTGGGCTCCCGATGCGCCCGCTCGACATCCTCGAACCGGCTGAGCGCCCAGAAGCCGTAGTGCTCGTTGTAGTAGGCGGGCGCCTCTTCGCGCATCCGTCGCCAGATGGGATGGGGGTCGGCTTTCAGTGCCTCGTCGAGCGGATCCCAGTAGATGCCGTTGGTGCCGGTCATGGCTGCTCTCCGCTTTCCTGGACATAGAACTGCTTGAACCACTGTCTGAATTGAGCGATCGGTTTCTCGCTCGAAGCCAGGGCCGGGACCGGCTGGTATCGCTTGTGCTCCCAAATGGGGATGTCCTGGCCCACCTCGGAATTGACCGAACTGACGAATGCCCGGCCGATATTGGCGACGTGCTGGTCGTGCTCGGGGTTCTTCAACGAGAAGAGGAAGGTGAGGTGGGTCGTCTCGTCGTCGATCGGGGTGCTGCACCCGATCAACGATGCATCGATGAGACCGCGGTATCGGGTCACCGCCATGCCGGGTCCGCGACCGAAGATGTCGATCCGGGCGTCCACCGGGCCTTTCGACGACGGGAACTTCTGCGAGCTGAGGACAGTCCTGTCAAACCCCCGGAATTCGATCTTCTCGACGGTCCCGACCTTGGGATGGCTGTGCACGAACTGAAAATGCGCGTGGTCGAAGCCGTTCTCCCCCAGCTCTTGGAGACAGGTCTTGATGGTGTAGTCGAACACCTGGTACTCCCCGTACTCGGGGTCCTCGTACTCGGGGATGCTCATCAGCTCCCACCGAGGGGCAGCTTCCAAGGGGTGGTACCAGGCGAAGACGATTCCCACGTGCTGACGGGTGGGATACGTCCTCAGCTTGGCCTTGCGATTCGGCCGGGAAGCGTAAGGGATCTCCACGTTGTTCCCGGCGGCGTCGTAGGCCCAGCCATGGAACGGGCAGCGGATGCACGACGACTCGACGGTACCGCCCACACCGAGATGGGCACCAAGGTGCGCGCAGTAGGCCTCCTGGCAGACGACCTCACCTGCTTGGTCCCGCCACAGCACCAGGTCGGTGCCGAACAGGCGACGGGTGACGATGGTGCCTTCCGGGATCTCGCCGGGCATGGCCACCTTGAACCACCCGAATGGCATGGGAAACGGGAACCGGCTCATCGGACTCCCAGCCGTGGGCTCGAGGCCGGGATCCGGGCAGCCACCGGAGGAGCGATCACGCCGTCATGCTAGAACCTGATTTCGATCCGCGCGCCAGCCCAGCTGCCTTTCCGGGCGGGGCAGTGGGGTAGAATCCGCTTCTAGTGCGAGACGCCCGGGGCTGGATTCGATGGCGGAGACGGCGCCTGGCGCCAGGGTGGCCTCCCGAGCCGTGACCACAAGACCGGTTTCTCCGAGCGTACTGACCGAGAACCAGCTTGCCCGCCGCCAACGGGTGATCGACGCCGGGCTCGTCCTGCTCCGGCAGCGCGACTACGAACGCATCCAGGTCAAGGATGTCGCCGAGGAAGCCGGTGTCGCACTGGGCACCGTGTACCACTACTTCGCATCCAAGGAGCACCTGTTCGCCGAGGTACTGGTCAAGTGGGCGGCCACCCTCCGGACCAGCCTCACCCGTCGTCCCCTGGTCGGTGACTCGCCGCAACAGAGGCTCACCGAGGCCCTTCACCGGTCAGTCCGGGCGTTTCAACGTCAGCCGCAGTTGGCGCGACTCATCTCTGCGCTCGAACTGTCGGCGGATCCCTTTGCCACCGAGACCCTCGGTCGAGTGGATGCCATCACCACCAGCGTCTATCTCGAATTGCTGGAGGGGATCGACCCCGACCTGGCCCGCAGCATCGTCCGCACTGCGGAAGCGGTGATGGACAGCATGCTTCGCTCGTGGTCCGCCGAACGGCTCGCCATCACCGACCTCTACGACTACCTGGCCGAGGCGGTGGCCCTGCTCTTCGGCCAGGTACGCGCAGAAGCAGTCCGTCCTTCTCGCTGACGCGTGCCGGAGGTGTGCTCAGGTGACGGCGCAGGTGTCCAGGAGGGCCGAGAGCTCGGCCGGTGACCGGGTAGCCACGTCGTGGCCGGCATCGATATCGATCACCTTGGCCCCGCCCATGTTTGCCACCATGGTCTCGACCAGCTCCGGCCCGATCACCGTGTCACGGAGGCAACGAATGTAGGTCCGGGGCACATGGGTGGGAAATCCGTCCCAGGTGAACGGCTCGAACAGCGGGCCCGGCGCCTCCAGTCCCAGCCGGGGCCCGTTGTCGACCAACTCGAGATCGGTGACGATCGCCGGCTCACCGGGGCGCAGCCCTCGGATCGTGCGTCCCGAGGCCCGGTCCACCAGCAAGTCGCGGTGTTCGATTGTTCTGGTTCGCAAGTCGGGCCGCATGAACTCCACCGGTGCCCGACCCTCCGCCGGGACGTTGGCGGTGACAAAGACCAGCCCCCGAAGGCTTCCACCCAACCGCGCCGCCACCCCCGGGATCACGAATCCGGCCAACGAATGGCCGACCAGTACCAGATCGTCGAGCCCGGCGGCCTCGATGTCATCGCACACTGATTGCACCCAGTCGGCGACGGCAACCGTGCCGAGATCGGCAGGCCTGTAGCGCCGCCCGGGAAGGTCGACGGCCAGTGCATCGTGTTCCAGGTGCTCGATGACCCCGTCCCACATGACCGAGGTGGACATGGCCCCGTGCACGAGGACGATGGTCGGTTGGAGTCGTGAGCCGTTGGTCGCCACCGGTCAGCGCTTCTCGTAGGTGACGCCGGCTGCCTCGGCATCCCAGGTTCCCGGGGTCACACCCTGGTCGCGCAACTCGCGTTTGAGGACCCGGCCGACCGGGCTCCGGGGCAAGTCCTGCCGGAACTCCACATACCGGGGAAGGACAAAGTAAGGGAGCCGTTCGACACACCAGTGGAACAGGTCCTCCGGTTGGAGATCGGCTCCCTCTTTGAGGGTGGCCGTCACTTTCAGATCGTCCTCGGTGAGTTCGCTGGGCACGGCGTGAACGGCGACGTCCACCAAGCCGCCATGGCTCATCAACACGCTTTCCACCTCGTAGCTCGAGATGTTCTCACCCCGTCGTCGGAGGTAGTCGGCTTTGCGGTCGACGAAGAAGAGATAACCATCGTCATCGATCCGGCCGATGTCACCGGTGTGGTACCACCAGTTGCGGCTGGTTTCCACGGTCACTTCCGGTCGGCCCCAATAGCCCTCGAACATCACGTGGGGGCGCTTGGGCCGCACCACCACCTCGCCGTCAGCTCCGGGTGGGAGCTCAGCGTCGTCGTCGTCGAAGATACGCACGTCGAAGTACTCATCGTTGATCTTGCCCGCGGCGTTGGGTTTGTTGACCACTCCGGGAGGCTGCCACGAGACCAGGCTGGCCTCGGTGACGCCGTAAGCGCCGCTGAAGGTCTGGATCCCGAACCGCTCGCGGATGACGTCATCGACCTCGACGGGCAGGGGGGCTGCGCCGAGCAGGCGGAGGGTGCGGTTCGCCTCCGGACGGCCGGAACGCGGCATCTCGGGTCGATCCGGGTCATGGGCTAACAGATAAGCCATGGTGCCCAGGGTGGAGGTGATGGTCGCCCCCACTCGGTTCATCTCGGACCAAAAATTGGACACCGAGAACTTCCGGTAGATGGCTCCCCTCCCGCCGTAGAGCAAGGTGCCGACCACCACCGTCGTGAGGGCATTGAAGTGGTAGAGGGGGAGCGGAGTCCACACCACGTCATCTGCGGTGCGCTGCCAGCAGATGCCGACTTGTCGAGCCAGCGCCTCGTGGTAGTTGTGGGTGAGCATGCAGCCCTTGGAGGGACCGGTGGTCCCTCCGGTGTAGATGAAGGTGGCCAGGTCCGAGGGCCGGATGGTCACACGTGGCCGGCGGTCTTCAACCCCGAGCAGATCCGTCCACCGATGGACGGCAACCCGCCCGAGATCGGGAAGCGCACTTCCCTGTCCGGGTTCGTCGTCGTGAACGAAGACATGATCGAGTTCGGGGAGATCGCCCACCACGTCAACCAGGCGTTGGGCCAGGCTGCTGGCCACGACCACCACCTTGGCTCCGCAGTCGGCCAGCTGGTGGAGCAGATAGGAACCCTTGTAGGCGGTGTTGACCGGGACGGCGATCCGCCCACCGAGGACGACTCCGGCCCAGGCCTCCACCGCCTCGGCGGAGTTCTCCAAGATGGTGGCGATCCGATCGCGCTGCACCGAACCGAGCTCGTCCAGGGCCGCGGCCAGTCGCCACCCGCTCCGAACCACCTGTGACGCGGTCAACTTGGTGCCGCAGACGTCCAGGTACTCACGGTCAGGGTCCTCGGCGAGGCGGTGCTCGAACAGGGAGGGGATGGTGTACTGCGTCCCGCTATTCCAGACGTCGTCAGTCACCCTCGTGTGATCCCCTCTGCCGGTCTGGCCATGGCCGTCCCATCGGACGACTTCCGGAGTCGAATATAATGTACAGTCGCTCGCTGGCCTGACTGGACCGAAGCGGTCAGAAAGGATGTGAGGTGTCCCATCCGCTCGAGTACGGACAGTGCCGGTTCGCGGAACCGGACGATCCGGGCCATGCCCGGCCGGCTGCCGATCGCGGACCTTCCACCTTCCCATCGGCTTTCCGGTGACCACCGCTCCCGGCGAGCTGGCCGGCCTGCTGGCCGACCACCCGTTTCCGGATTCTGCTGCCCTGATCAGTACATTGCACCGCGCAGTGACTGCCGGGGAGGCCCGCGACAGTGCCGCCACGATTGCCGGGCAGCTGCGCTCCCGGGCCGTCGAGCCCGGTCAGGCCGTCGTCATCCAACTACCCAACGGGCCGGAATTCATCTCCACGATGTTCGGTGTGTGGATGGCGGGGGCGGTGTTCGTGCCGGCAACTCCCCGGCAACCGAGTGCCGAACTCGACCACGTCATCGAGGCGACCGCCCCGGCGCTGATGATCGATGGGGCCGGCATGCGGGAAGCCGGCGTCGCACCGGCTCGCTATGAGCCGGATATTGCCTTTGTGACCTGGACTTCGGGCACCACCGGGAGGCCCCGGCCAATCCTGCAGACCCACTCGGGCTACCTGGAGCTCCTGGACCGTGTCCTCGGGCCCCTGCGCGGGCGGCCGGCAGATCCGGCCCGACCGCCGTCGCCCAATCTGGTGCCGGTTTCCCTGGCCCTCAATGCCGGGATCTACAACGTGCTGTTCGGGTTGCGGGCCGGTGCCGAATTGGTGGTCATGGACCGATTTTCCACCTCCGAGTTCGCCACCCTGGTCCACCGCTTCTCGATCCGCTCGACGGTGTTGCCACCCGCGGCGATGGTGATGCTTGCCGATGACGACACGGTTACCGATCTGGCCCCGCTCCGCTATGTCCGCAGCATCACCGCTCCGTTGTCGCCGTTGTCGGCGCGTCGCTTCACCGACAAGTTCGGCGTCACCGTGCTCAACGGCTACGGCCAGGCGGAGGTCGGGGAGGTCATCGGCTGGACCGCCGCTGATGCCAGAGAGCATCCCGAGAAGGTGGGTGCCATCGGACGGCCGCACCCGGGTGTGTCCATCAAGGTGATTGACGAGCGTGGCGGCGAGGGAGTGGAGGGAGCGGTCGGTCAGCTGCTGGTGAAGCCCCCGAGGATGGCGTCGGGCTACGCCGACGGCGGCGGACTTGACGACCGGATCGACGAGAGTGGGTTCGTGCGCACCGGCGACTACGCCCGGGTAGACAGCGACGGATTCGTCTGGTTGGAGGGACGGATGAGCGACCTGATCAACCGCGGCGGCAACAAGGTGTTCCCCGGTCAGGTGGAGGAGGTGCTGTGCCTGTCGCCGAGGGTGAGCGAAGCCGCAGTGGTGGGTCTTCCCGATGAGCGGTTGGGCGAGGTGCCGGTGGCATTTGTCGTCGGCTCCGCCCTCGATGATGAACTCGAGCGGCTGTGCCGGGAACATCTGGTCGCCTACAAGATCCCGGCCGCGTTCCGGCGGGTTGAGGCCTTACCTCGGAGCGAAGTTGGAAAGGTCCTGCGTCGCGAACTGATCGCCGGAGCAGGAGAGCCGACCGTTGCATCCAGCCCGTCCAGACCGGATGTCGCCGATCCGAGCACCGGCGAGTGACCGATCGCGTCTCCTGCGGGCTTCGACGATACCTTCAGGCGGTCGCCTTCTCCGGATCGAAGAGGCCCCGGTCGTCAAAGAGCAACGTAACCCGATTCCCCACCTGCCGCATCATTTTCGCGTACTCGGCCGACGCCTTCTCTCCGTCGTTGTCTCGCATCGCCCGAACGATGGCCGCCAAGCCCCGATTCTCAACCTCCAGGGCGCCGGGTACCAAATCGAAGAAATTGCCCGGCACCAGTGCGGACATGGCCCGCAGCACCACCATGATCCGGGGAGAAGCCGACGCCTTGAGAATGGCGCCATGAAAGGCGATCGACAACTCCTGCTGGGTTTCCGGTGCGGCGGCGGCGGCAAAGTCTCTCCGGATGTCGGCGAGGACGTCGGGGAGGTCCTTGCTTCCGCGAGCGAGCGCCCGCTTGGCCGCGAAGCCGTAGATGAGGCCGAAGAGCTCGTAGTGATCGTGGACGGCTCGTTTGTCGAGGGCATTGATAAATGCGCCCCGGTGCATCTCGATGGTCACCCAACCCTCGCGCTCGAGCACGATGAGTGCTTCCCGAACCGGGATCCGGCTCACGCCCAGATCCTGGGCAATGACATCCTGGGGAACCCGCATACCCGGACGAAGCTCGCCGTCGAAGATCAGCGTTCGGATGTGCAGCGCAATATGTTCGGCGCTGCTGGTGCGGACTATCCTCTTCCCACGATTCACCGTAGAGCGCTGCGAAGCCGTTCCGCGAGAATTGCCAGAGGAGGACGCCACCTACATATCTTATGCGATATCGCCTGGGACACGGCTCCTCGGCAAGGAGCCCGGACGTGTCGGCTGGCTACCGGTACGGCCGGATCGCGGCGACCGGTGCGGGACCCGCGAGATCCAACCCACATCGGGACCCAGCATCTTCTCCAACTTCCAAGGGGGCATCAATGACGGAAAAGGTTTCGCTGGAGTTGCGCGACTCCATCGCAGTGATCACCAACAACAATCCGGATAAACGGAATGCCTTCGACGACGACATGGACCAACGTCTGTTCGAGATACTCGCCGAGCTCAAGGAGCTTCCCGATGTCCGAGCCGTGATCTGGCGGGGCGAGGGGAAGGCCTGGTCTTCGGGTCGGGACGTCTCCGTGATCGGGAACAACGTCACCCCCCTCAGCCACCACGAGCTCATGACCCGTGGCCATCGGGGGATCCTCCAGGTCTTCGATCTCGACGTGCCGATCATCGTGGCCATCCACGGGTGGGCCATCGGCGGGTCGTTCCAGCGGGCCCTGCTCTGTGACATCCGCATCGCCGCCGAGGGCACCCGGTTCATGCTTCCCGAAGTCGGTCACGGTGTCATCCCCGACACCGGCGGCATGGGAAAGCTGTTCGAGATCTGCGGCACCGGTGTCGCCAGTGACCTGGTCCTCACCGGGCGTACCATGAGCGTCGAGGAGGCGTTCGCCCACGGGATCGTCTCGAGGGTCGTCGCCCCGGACAAGCTCGACGAGACTGCCTGGGAGATGGCCACCAAGATCGCCGCGGCGCCGGCCGTCACCATCAAGATGGCCCGCCGGGTCCTGCAGCATCTGAGCGAGCCCGGGATCCGCGCCTCCATGGAAGACGAGCTGATCTTTCAGACCTTCGTCAACAAATCGTCGGATATCGCCGAGATGAAGGCAGCCACCGCCGAAGGCCGTGAGCCGCACTACACCGGGAGCTGATCGTGACCGAACTCATGGGACTTCCTGAGCCGCCACCGTCCGGGTCTTCAGCCCTGGCGGAAGGAACCTTCGCCGGCACCTGCGTGTTCGTGACCGGGGGAGGGACCGGCCTCGGGAAGGCGATCGCCGCCGAGTTCGGGCGGCTCGGTGCCGACCTGGTCATCGCCAGCCGCAAGCCGGAGCATCTCGACGCCGGGAGAGAGTCGGCCGAGGCGCTGGGCTCCCGGGTGCTGGGCGTCAGCTGCGACATCCGCGAACCGGAACAGATCAGCGCTGCCTTCGAGGCGGCGACCGCGAGGTTCGGATTGCCGGAGGTGCTGATCAACAATGCCGCGGCCAACTTCCCGGTCCCGGCCGAGGACATGTCGCCGAACGCCTGGCGGACCGTGGTCGACATCACCCTCAACGGCACGTTCTTCTGTGCCCGGGAGTTCGCTCGGCGCCACCTGGAGGCGGGCACCCCCGGCTCGATCATCAACGTCGGGGCGTCCTACGCCTGGACCGGCGGGCCGGGGTTCGCCCATTCCGCCGCGGCCAAGGCCGGGGTCAAGAACATGGTGGAGACCCTGGCGGTGGAGTGGGGGCCCTACGGCATCCAGGTGAACGGCCTGGTGCCGGGTCTCTTCCCCCACGAGGACATGACCGCCGACATCACCGGCAATCTGGACCGCACCCGCGAGAAGGACTCCTGTCAGCCGGCGTTACGGGTTGGCCGGCTGCGCGAACTCGGGTGGGCGGCCACCTTCTTGGCCTCCCCGTACGCCCGGTTCATTTCCGGGCACACCCTCGTGGTGGATGGCGCCAACTGGCAGCGTCGTACCCTCACCAACCCCGTGGTGGTGACGGTTCGCGACCAGATGGGACGCGGGCCGTTCGACCCGAGCCCGGCTAGCTGACGGCCGAGTCGCCCGGGATGTCCGACACCGCTGCCGACCGTGTCCGCCGGAAGGCCGAGCGCCTTGTCCAGCTGGTGACCCCTTCCACGTCTGCGCTGCTGATCCAGGAGATGCAACAGGGTGTGGTGGGCGGAGAATCGGGTCTTCCCGACCTGGCCGAAGCTGCGGCGTCCATTGCGCTCATCGAGAAGGTCGCCGCGGTGGCGGAGGCGGCCCGGGCCGCGAAGGTCACGGTCGTGCACTGCACCGCGGAGAACCTGCCCGGCGGGTTGGGTGGCAACCGAAACGCCAGGGTCTTTATGGCGGCCCGGAAGGCCGGGATGGAGAACGCACCCGGGACCGACTCGGTTCGGCCGGTGCCCGAGGTCGGTCCCGAGCCTGGGGACCTGGTGCTGCCCCGGTACCACGGGCTCAGTCCGATGACGGGTTCGCCGCTCGACAGCCTCCTTCGCAATGACGGTGTGACCACGCTGGTGGTGGTGGGGGTCTCCCTCAACGTGGCCATTCCCAACCTGGTCTTCGACGCGGTGAACCGCTCGTACCAGGTGGTGGTGGTGTCCGATGCGGTGGTTGGCGTCCCGGCGGAATACGGAGACCAGGTCCTGGCCCATACCCTGTCGCTGGTGGCCACCCTGGCCTCCACCGACGAGGTGGTGGAGGCGTGGGCTTCGGGCGAATCCGGAATCGTCGAATGACCGCACGGCGAACCGTCCGGTACGTCCCGGGATGGCTCCTTCGCCGCAGATCGCATACAGTATGAAATCCGCCCGTTGTCGGCCTACTTTGGCGCACACGCACCGGTAAAGACGAAGGAGTCTGGTCATCGAAACAACCCCGAACCAGTGGCAGGGGGCCGCGGACCCCATCAAGATCGGATGGCTCGGATCCGCCCTCGACGGCCCCGACGGCGGCTACAACAAGATCCACCGGATGGCCTTCGATGAGGCCGCCGAGCAGGGCCTGATCGACCGGCCGGTCGAGTTCGTCCTGCACGCGGAGAACGGGCTGCCCAACGGTTCGGCCCGCAATGCCATGGACGGGTTCAAGTATCTGGTCGATCAGGGATGCATCGGGGTCGCCGGCGCCTACAGCTCCGACAACGCCATGGTGGTGGCTCCGCTGGCCAACGAGCTGAAGGTTCCGCTGATCAGCTGGGCCGGAACCGAGCGGCTGGCGGGCGAGTACTGCTTCCGACTCGGAAACGGCGACTGCGGCGGTGATGCCGCCCTCTGCGTCGCCTGGCTGGCTCGCAAGGGCTACAAGCGGGTGGCGGTCCTCAGCGAGGTCTCTCCCAACGGCGACGAGTACTTCCGCTTCTTCCGTCAGGAGTGCCGACGCCACGGATTGAGCATCGTTGCCCTCGAGACGGTGAGCCAACACCCGGTACGCCTGGCCGACAACCTCGACAACCTTCGGCAGTCGAACCCCGACGCGCTCTGCTACATGGGGTACGGCATGCTGGCGTTGCAGGGACTGCTGCGCAAAGCGCTCGACGAACTGGCCTGGGACCCGCCCCGGATCATGAGCACTGCCTTCATGTTCTACCTGATGGGGTTCGACAAATTCGAGGGCTGGGTCGGCATCGACCAGTTCAACCCCGACAACCCGCTCACCGAGGGATTCCACGACAGGTTTGTCGCCCGTTACGGTCAGAGCCCGCCGCTGTGGCCGAACGCCATTCCGGTTCTGGCCTTCGACACCGCCAGGGTGCTCGCCGAAGGCCTGTTTCGTGCCCCGACCCTTTCCGGCCCCGGTTTGAAGGACGGGCTCGAGAGGATCCGCTTCATGCCCAGCACGACGGGTGGGCCGCGCACCCACATCGCCTGCGCGCCGCACGAGCACGGCATGTTCCGGGGGGATTGGCTCCTCTACGGACGGGTCCAGGATGGGAAGCTCGAGTTCGAAGGCCTTTTCGAACCGTGGGAGTGAGCAACAACCGGGTGCGGCGACCCTCCGCCAAAATGGCGCGATAGAGAACCGATGGACCTGGGGCTGGCGGGCGCCGCCGCGGTGGTGAACGGGGGCTCCCGGGGCATGGGCCGGGCGGTTGCCGAGAGCCTGGCCCGGGAGGGCGCCCGGGTCGCAGTGCTGGCCCGGACCCAGGCGGCGCTGGACGAAACTGTCGACGCGCTCATGTCCCTCGGGTCACCCGACGCCGTGGGTATCTCGACCGACCTCACCTCTCGGGAGTCGGTGGACAGTGCCTTTGCATCGGTTGGTGACCGGTGGAGCTCGATCAATGTGCTCGTCAATGCCGCCGGACCGGTCGGGGTCGGGATCGGTGAGTTCGACCAGATCGATGACGACGAGTGGCACGCGACCTTCGATATCGGCACCCTGAGCGCGGCCAGGTGCGTGCGCGCCGCACTCCCGCTCATACGTTCAGCACCCTGGGGTCGCATCGTGAACATCTCCGCGCACTCGACCAAGCGGCAGTCAGCCGGGCTGGTCGCCTACACCGCGGCCAAGGCGGCTCTTACCAGCCTGAGCAAGAACCTCTCGGCCTCCCTGGCTCCGGAGGGGATCCTGGTCAACACCGTGTCCCCGGGGTCGTTCCTCTCCGAGGGCATGACGGGGTACCTGCGGGCGCTCCCGCCCGAACGAGGGGTCGACCCCGACAGCCTGGTCGACGCCATGCGGGTGATCAGTGAGGATTTCGGCCATCCGGCCCATCTCGGACGGGCGGCTGACCCCAGCGAGATCGGTCCCCTCATCGCCTTTCTCTGCTCCCAAGCCAACACCTACATGACCGGAGCCGACCTCAACATCGACGGCGGATCCGACTTCACTTGACCCGGGTTGGGCGTGCGGCTCAGACGCCGTCCCACAGGCCGACTGGCGCCTCGCCCAACCGGTAGTGGCCGGGGGCACGCTCCCCCGAGGCCGCCTGTTCGAGCCGCTTCTGCATCCCCGGGGTGAGGGTGCCGGCGGCGATCATCTCCATGAAGGTGGCAGTGGCGTTCCCGACGTCGAAGAAGTCGCGTTGCCAGCCCCACTGGAAGTTGCCGGCGTACTGGAACCAGCTTCCGCCCAGGCCGGCGATCTCGTAGTGGCTCCCGTCCGGCCGGGTGGCATCGGCGATCTGCCTCCACAGACCCAGCACCTCTCCCTGGACGTCGTCGATGAGGACCCGCTGATAGGGATACGTCCATCCACCGAGTCCCTCCATCTCCAAACCCACCGCATACTCGCGGATCTGATCCCGGCCGACCGCCATGAACTCATCTTTGGGCCCGACGTTCCAGCCGTAGGTGGCGTCATCGGTATAGAGATCGGCCAACGGAAGCCAGTCGAGCGCCTCTTCGCATCGACGGTTGGTCTCCATCCATCGCTGCATCATTTCTTCGAGTTCGGCCCGGGGATATGGCGGCATGGGTTCAGTTCTCCTCGTCGGCGGATGATGCGGACTTGGCGATGGTCATGGCTCGATCTCGCGCATCGGTGCTTCCGGTTGCAGCTCGATGGTGGTGGCGTGGGTGCCGCGGGGCAGCGTGACCGCCGCCACGATGGCCTGGGCCACGCCCTGGGGCCGCATGAGGTTGGAGTGACGGGCGAATCCCCATGACACCCACTGTTCGATCACCTCGGCCGTGACGTCGGGGTCCCAGTCCATTCCCATCCCGGTCAACGTGGGGCCCGGGCGAACGATGGTGGCCCGGACGCCGGTCCCCTCGAGCTCCATCTGGAGCGAGCGGGCATAGCCTTCAAGGCCCCACTTGGAGGTCACGTAGGCGGCCATCGAGGGCCGCGGCGACACGGCCACGTCGGAGGTCACGAACACGACGTCACCCCGGCCCCGCTCGGTCATCTGCGGCAGCATGGCCAGGATCAATCGGTGGGTGCCGGCCACATTGACCCCGAGCACCCGCTCGAACGAGTCGGCATCGGTGTCGAGGACACTGCCCGGCCGGTTCTCCGCGGCGCTGGAGACCAGAATCTCCACGTTCCCGAGGGTGTCGGTCGCGGCGGCGGCGAACCGCTTGATGGAATCCCCGTCGGCCAGATCGAGGTGGATGGCGAAGGCGTCGCCGCCGTTGGCGCGGATCTCCGCGGCGGTGTCCTCGCATTGCGACACCCGTCGGGCGCCGAGCACCACCGGGTGGCCGAGGTCGGCGATGGCGAGGGCCGTCGCCCGTCCGATGCCCGACGACGCACCGGTCACCACCGCCGGCCGGAGCTCGGGGTGGGGAGTGAACCGGGACATCAGCTCACGCCTTCATTCCGGCGCCGGCCATCAATCGGGCCGCCTCCGCCACGAAGGCGGGAACCTCGGCGTAGGTCATGTGCCCCATGCCCGCCATCAGCAGCGCTCCCGAGTAGGTGGTCTCGAGTACCCGCACGATGGTCGGGTCGAAGCCAGGCCCTAATGCGGCCACGATCCGCTGATGGATCACCGAGCCGATCCGGTCGCGCAAGTGTCTCACGTCGGGCGTGGAGCTGAGCAGGGCGGTGGTACAGGCGCCGACCAGGTCGGGGCTCTCCGTGGTCAGCAGCACCATCATCCGCACGGTCTCGGCCAATCGTTCGACCATCGACCCGTCGGAGGTGGTGTCCACCGGGGGCAGTGCCGCCATCCGCCGCCAGAGGAGTTCAGCCAACAGATGGTCCTTGGAGCTGAAGTAGTTGTAGGCGGTGGCGGGGGCCACCCCCGCCCGGCGGGCGACGTTCCGGACGGTCAGGCCGGCGTAGCCGTCCTCGTCAACTTCGGCGGCGGTCGCGTCGACCAGTTGCCGGACCACTTCGGCCTGGCGTTCGGTCAGGCGCCTCCGGGTCGCCTCGAGCACCGGCGCATCGGTCATGCGGAACCCGTTGGCCTCGGGACATGTGGCGTCCCGTCGCGCATGGGGGGGAACTCGAAGGTGGCGGCGGTGGTCATCCGGGTGATCTTGGTGATGTCGGCCTCGTCCAGGGTCTCGTTGTCTTCGTCGATGATCAGCTCCCACCGGCAATGGGGGGACCGATCGGTGGGCACTCTCGGTGGCCGATGAATATGGCGGATGTGGGCCTTCGGGTTGATGGCCTGTGCGGTGACATCGAAGGTCCCGTCCTCGATGTGATGACACATGCTGGTCACCATCTTGTCGCCGAACGGCTCGACATCCATCAGGGCCCCGCAATACGCGAGTTCGAAGAAACCGTGTCGTTCGTCCACCACCTCGTAGTGGACGTCGAGGTAGTGATGAGGGAAGCCGGGATCGAGCTGAAGCACCTTGAAGATGGCCTCCACATCGTTGCCATCGATGCCCATGATCTTGCGAAGGCGGTCGCCGTAGACGGGGCTCGCCCCCCGCCATTCCTCGATGGCCAGCCGCTCCATCTCCTGCATTCCGTGCGAGATGCCGATCGCCGCACACATGGAGCGGTCGAGAATGTGGACGGCTTGCGCGTACTCGCGCACCAACCGAACCAGTGCTTCTCTCGACAGATCTTCGTACTGGAAATCGGCAATGAACGTGCCGGAGTAGTCAGCGAGCCCGGCACTGACTGGGACGGTGCCTCCCTCCGACCCAACGGGTTGATCGACATTGCGGGAAGTCACATGTCCATATTACATTCCAGACAGGTGTCCAATCGAGCGGCAATTGAAGCCGCGGTCCGGCGTGAGGGAGAGTGAGATCGTAGATGACGTGTCGACCGGACGAACCCAAGTCATCCCGGTCTCTGGGCATAGCCAAGATGCAGGAGATCAACGGTTTCTCTGTCGACCCGGCTGACGTCCCCGGGCTGTTCGTGGGCTTCTTGGTCGGCCACCTGTTCGGTGAGGTCCGGACCGATGGAGTGGTCATGAGCCCCGGCCGGTGACCGAGCACCGCATCGATGTGGAGGATGGTGATGGTGTCCGGGTGATCGCCTTCGACCGACCGGAGGTCCGCAACGCCTTCGACCTCTTGATGTACGAGGCGGTCGCTACGGCGCTGGACGGCGCGTTGTCGGATGACTCGGTCCACGCGGTGGTCCTCACCGGGCGGGGCACGGGGTTCACCGCCGGCCAGGATCTCCATGAGATGGCGGCCATCGCCACCGGGGCGGCCGGGTCCGAAGCCGGGAAGGGCTTTTCCCACCTCCTCGACTCCCTGCAGTCGTTCGAGAAGCCGTTGCTGGCCGCAGTCCATGGAGCCGGGGTCGGGCTCGGGTTCACCATCCTGGGCCACGTCGACCTGGTGCTGGTGGACGAAACCGCCCGCCTGCGCTGCCCGTTCGCGGAGATGGGCGTGCCCCCCGAGGCAGCCAGCAGCCTGTTGCTGCCGGCCCGCATGGGGTGGCAACGGGCGGCAGCCGTCCTCCTGGGCTCGCAATGGATCGACGCGCAGCAAGCGGTCGAATGCGGGATCGCCCTCCGGGTGGTCCCGACCGGCACCGTGCTCGTGGAAACCGTGGAGCTGGCCCGGCGGATCGCCGCCTTTCCCCCCCACGGCGTCAGGGAGATCAAGCGGCTGATGATGGATGGTCTTCGCCCGGCCATCACCGCCGCCCGGCAACGTGAGGAGTCGGCCTTCGCCGCGCTGTTCTCCGACCCCGCCAACAATCCCGGAGCCGGATTGACTTCCGGGTTACAGGGCTGACCGTCATGCGCCTCGGGATCACCGCCTTTCTCACCGACCGGGACATGGCGCCGGCCGATCTGGCCCGAGCCGTCGAGGACCGGGGGTTCGACTCTTTGTATCTGCCCGAGCACACCCATCTTCCGGTGCGGGCCGATACGCCGCCGGCCCTGGTCGGGGGGGTCCACCTCGAGAACTACCGGCGCAGTCTCGATCCTTTCGTGGCCCTCTCGATGGCCGCGGCGGTGACCTCCCGGATCACGTTGGGCACCGGGGTGGTCCTGGCCGCCCAGCACGATCCCATCGTGTTGGGAAAGTTGCTGGCCACCCTGGACCACTTGAGCGGCGGCCGGGTGGTGTTCGGGCTCGGGTTCGGGTGGAACCGGGCCGAAGCCAGCGACCACGGAGTCGAATTCTCCGAGCGGCGGGCCATCGCCCGCGAGCACGTCCTGTGCATGCAGGCGTTGTGGTCCGAGGAGCAGCCCGAGTTCCACGGCGACTACGTCAACCTCGACCCGTGCTGGAGTTGGCCCAAACCGGTGCAGCAACCCCGGGTGCTGACCCTGGTGGGCGGAGGGCCTTACCCCGGTGTGTTCGCGGCCATCGCCGAGTACGCCGACGGCTGGATGCCGATCGGGGGGGCGGGGTTGACTTCGGCCCTCCCCGAACTCCGGCAGGCCTACGAGGCCCGGGGCCGGGACCCGGCGTCCGTTCGGGTGGTTCCGTTCGGGACGGTGCCGAGCGATCAGAAACTGGCCCGCTCCGAGGAACTGGGTGTGTATGAAGTGGTGCTCAGGGTCCCCTCCGGGCCGGCGGACGAGATGCTCAAGGTGCTCGATGCCCACGCCGCCTACCTCGAACGGTTCAAGGGATCATGACCTCTGGTGACAACCCGGTGCCGGTCCCGGCCCGCCCGTCGGGCAGTGCCGAGCGCCAGGCCCTGGCCGGGGCGGTCCGCCGGTTGATGGCAGCCACAGTGACATCGCTGGCGCCGCCGGAGTTGTTGACCGATGCCACCCGCGATCTGACGTCGGTGGCCGACCGTCTCGAGCGCCACACCCCGGAGTGGGATGGCGTGGTTGCCGACCGCTACGCCGATCACGACCTTGAAACCGGACGGCCCTTCGACATGGCTGATGTCATGCCCTTCGACGTGGTCATCGGCACCTGCAACCCGGTAGCGCTGCCGCTGGCCATCGAGCTCGACCCGCCCAAGGCCATCGGCCATGCCACCTTCACCGCTCCGTACGAGGGAGCGCCAGGATGCGTCCACGGCGCGGCCTTGGCCGGAGCCTTCGATCTGGTCCTCACTGCTGCCAACGTGATCACCGGAGCCGCCGGGCCGACGGTGACCCTTTCCATCCGGTACCTGCATCCCACGGTGATCGACCGTCCGGCCCGCTTCGAAGGGTGGGTCACCTCGATCGAGGGCCGCAGGATCCACAGTCGGGGCCAACTGATCCAGGCCGGAGTGGTGACCGTCGAGGCAGAGGGGGAGTTCACCACCATGGACCGATCAGGGCTGGCGACGATGCATCGTCGTGGCGGAGGCAGGTAATTTTTCGTAGAGTCGTCGAGCAGCTACCTCCGGCAACACGTCATCGTGCTCCCGGTCAGGCCACAGAGGGGGGAATTCCTATGACGTCCACGTCGATGGTAGGTGCGTCGCCGGGTAGGAGACGGCGGATCACGGTCTCCCTGGCGGTGGGCGTGCTGGCCACCATTCTGGTCGCCTGCTCGTCCACGACCACCCCGGCGTCGTCGGGCTCCTCGACCAAGTCGACCATCCCGCCGGCCGCCTACCGGGGCACGACCGGACTCACCGCCACCACCGTCCGCGTCGGCAACGTCTCCACCTTGACTGCCGGGTTGTTCAAGGGGGCACCGGTCGGGCTCACGGCCTACGCCGACTATGTCAATTCCACCGGAGGTGTGAACGGGCGGAAGATCATCGTTGACGGCGCCGACGACGGCTACAACAACGGAGCCAACAACAAGGCACTTACCCAGGCGGACATCGCCAACGACTTCGCCATGGTCGGCAGCTTCTCCCTCAATGACCAGTTCGGGGCGACTGTCCTGGCCGCCAATCCGGCGGTGCCCAACGTGACGGTGTCACTCAGTTCCGTGGCCAACAACCTCCCCAATGCCTTCAGCCCTTCACCGACCGCGGGAGGCTGGCAGCTGGGGCCGCTGGCCTACTTCAAGAACAAGTTCCCCAGCGATATCACCCACGCCGGTGCGCTGATCGCCGACCAGCCGTCGGCCACCGCGACCTGGGCGGGCGAAAAGCTGGCCATGGCCAACCAGGGTTACAACGTCGTCTATGACCCGACCTTCGAGATCACCACCACCGACTTCACCCCCTACGTCATCACCATGCGGCAAAAGGGGGTGAAGATCCTCTTCATCGAACAGATGCCGGAGAACTACGCAGCGGCAGTGTTCAAGGCCCTGAACCAGCAGAACTTCCACCCGGCCGTAGTGCTGGGGGCCTCCACCTACAGCGAGGCGCTGGTGGCGGATTCGGGTGGGGCGGCGGCCACCAACGGAGCGTACCTGGAGCAGAACACCTCTCTTTACCTGGGAGAGGACGCCGCCTCCCTCCCAGCCGTCAACCTGTTCCTCCACTGGGTGCAGACGGCGTCGCCGGGCTTCAAGCCGGATCTGTTCACCATGTACGGCTGGATCTCCGGTCAGTTGTTCGTGCAGGCCCTGAAGGCCGCCGGTCAGAACCCCACCCGGGGCTCGGTGCTGCAGGCCCTCCGTTCGATTACGTCCTACTCGGCCGGCAATCTGATCGCCACCGCCAATCCGTCCGGCAAGGTCCCGGGCAACTGCTACATCATCGGTCAGATCATCAACGGGACGATCACCCGGATCGACGACCCCCCGGTCACCAGTTCGACCAATGGCTACCGGTGTGACCAGCCGTACTTCTTTCCCCCGGGAACCAAACCCTCCTGAGGCTTCACCGGTTCGATACACCCCAGGCCGGGCGGCCTTCCCTTGGACGGCTGAAGCCGGCAGGTGGCCATCATCGATCTCGTCGGGGACGATGCCCATCCGTTCGACGACCACTCGGCGCATGAACTCGGCGGGGAAGAAGCGGTCGCCGCGGCAAAGAACGAACCGGGTGGGCACATCCGGCCACCCCAAGGGGCCATGGCTTTTCGAAGGGCGCGCCCGGGGCGAGGTCATCGGCGCTTCCCGATCGCCGGCCGGTAGTCTCCGGTCAACATGTGTGGACGCATCGCCCTGTATACGGACCCCGACCGACTGTCCCGAATCTTCGACGCCCAGCTGGCGCTGGGGATCGATACCCATGGCCATCCCATCTACAACGTGCCTCCGACCGAGATGGTCCTCGGGATCGTGGCGGCGGAACCGGCTCCCGACTCCGTCGCGCAACCGGGCCGGGTCATCGACCAGTTCCGGTGGGGGCTGATCCCGACCGGGGCCAAGGATGCCAGGGTCGGAAGCCGCATGTTCAACGCCCGGAGCGAAACCCTGGCCAGCCGGTCGGCGTTTCGGTCCGCCTTTCTCTCCCGTCGCGTGGCAGTGCTGGCGGACGGGTTCTACGAATGGGGACCCGGAGCCGGGAAACAGCGTCAGCCCTACTTCTTCCACCGGGCCGATGGCCGGCCGCTGACCATGGCCGGGCTGTGGGAGTGGTGGAGCCTTCCGGCCGGAGATGGTGACACCGGGAGCCGCGGGACGGTGCGTACCTGCGCCATCGTCACCACCGCCGCAGGTCCGGACATGGAGGGCATCCACGACCGGATGCCGGTGATCCTCGAAGCCGGCGCCCTCGACCCTTGGCTGGATCCGGCCAATCACGATCGGGATGAGCTCGAGGCGATGGTGCGGGCCTCGCCGTTGGAGGTGTTGCGCCACTATCCGGTTGACCTCCGGGTCGGCAACGTCCGCAACGATGGCCCGGAATTGGTGGAGCCGCTTCCTGGCTGACGGCATCCCCCCGTTCACCGGACGTTCACCGAGGTCGCTGGCTACGATGCGGTGAGCCGTCAGCATTTGTGGCTGGCGTGCAGGGAGCGCGTCTGGAGTTGAGACGGATTGGAGATGCCCATGACCGAGCGCACCTCGTACCTCCCGGGACCCCTTCGTGGGTCGATCTCGGGAGTTTCGAGGCCGCCGCGGCCGGAGCCTTCTACGGCGGACTGTTCGGTTGGAATGCGGAGATGGATCCCCGTCCGGAGGCCGGTGGCTACGGTATGTTCATCCTCCGGAGCAAGAGCGTGGCCGGGCTCGGCCCGCTGGAGACAGATGCCCGCCTATGACGGGGAACGGCCGCCTGACCGAGCCCCGGACCGGAAGATCCCGTTCCCGCTGTCGTTTCTCCAACATGGCCGTTGGCGGCCATGTGGACAACCGGAGGGATGATGCGCCTGTTTCGATCACGCTGGGCGAGAGCCTGTGGCGCGGCCGCGGTCGTCGCCGCCACCTTGGCCGGCACCGGCTCCCCGGCCCCGGCCGGGGCGGCCACCCGTATCCCTCCCGCCGCCGGCTGGTGGCCTCCGACGGTGGCGTGTTCAGCTTCGGTGACGCCCGGTACGAGGGTTCGTTGCCCGCCCTCGGTGTGAAGGTCAACAACATCAGGGCGGTGATCCCATCCGTCGACTTCCGAGGCTACGCCCTGTTTGGCTACGACGGCGGGGTGTTCAGTCTCGGGGACGAGCCATCCCACGCCAACCTCGCATACAACGGCATCGAGGCTCACGACATCGTCGGGATCGTCTTTACCCAATATGCCAGCGGCTTCGACATCGCCGGTGCCGATGGCGGCGTCTTCACCATCGGGAACGCCCGGTTCGAGGGGTCACTGCCCAGCTTCGGCATCCATGTCTCCAACATCGTCGGCATCGCCGCCACCGCCGACACCAAGGGCTACTGGTTGGCCGGGTCGGACGGGGGCATCTTCTCGTTCGGCGACGCCCGCTACTTCGGCCGGGTTCCTCCGGGTCCGAGCCCGGTGGTCGGCATCGCCTCGACCTCGGACGGCAACGGTTTCTGGGCCGTCGAACAGAACGGTGGCGTCTTTGCCTTCGGCGACGCCGGCTATTTCGGGAGCCTGCCCCAGTACCGGGTCTCGGTCAACAACATCGTCTCGATGATGCCCACCCGTGACGACAAGGGCTACTGGCTGGTGGGTGCCGACGGGGAGATCTTCACCTTCGGGGACGCGCCGTTCTTCGGGAGCCTGGGGAATCTCCACCTCGACCGCCCGATCGTCGCCGCGGTCCCGACCTCCTAGTCGGAACCGGGGGACGGGGCCTTTCAGGCGTCAGTGGTTTCCTGGGACGAAGCTCGCTTCATCAGCCGGGACTTGCGGTTGGCGGCCTGGTTCTTGTGGATGACGCCCTTGGCTGCGGCCTTGTCGATCCGTTTGATGGCCAGACGGAGGGCTTCCTCGACGTTCTCGGCTCCTTCGTCGACTGCGGCGATGGCGGTCTTGGTCCGGGTGCGCAACTCGGAACGGACCGCCTTGTTACGGGCCTGACGTTTCACCGTCTGCCGGTTGCGCTTGATCTGGCTGCGGATGTTTGCCACTCGTGGTCCTTATCGTCCTCGGGTATCGGCCCGGAGGCGTCGACGTGCGCCGCCGGCCGGGTGAAGATCGGCTCCCGGGCACCCGACGGACGCCCAGGGGAGACAGACAAGGGTAGCAGCCCAGCCGCCGGTGAGGGCCATCCCGCCGCCGACGATACGCTGACTACCCCGTGCTTCCCGTCGACCGCATCCGAAACTTCTCCATTATCAGCCACGTCGACCACGGCAAGTCGACCCTGTCCGACCGCATTCTCGAGCTGACCGGGGCCGTCGACCCCCGCCTGATGCGCGAGCAGTACCTCGACTCGATGGACATCGAGCGCGAGCGCGGGATCACCATCAAGGCCCAGAACGTGCGGGTGCGATGGAAGGACCACACCCTCCACCTCATCGACACCCCCGGCCACGTGGACTTCGGGTACGAGGTGAGCCGCTCGCTGGCCGCCTGTGAGGGGGCGGTGCTGCTGGTGGACGCTTCTCAGGGCATCCAGGCCCAGACCCTGGCCAACTCCTACCAGGCGCTTGAGCACGACCTCGAGATCGTGGCCGTCCTCAACAAGATCGACCTCCCCGCCGCCGACCCGGAGCGGTGCGCCGCCGAGATCGAGAACGTTCTGGGCATCGAGGCGTCCACCATCCTCCACATCTCGGCCAAGACCGGTGAGGGGGTACCCGAGCTGCTCGATGCCATCGTCGATCGCATCCCCGCGCCCGCCGGAGACCCCGACGCCCCCCTCCAGGCGCTGATCTTCGACTCCTCCTACGACCAGTACCGGGGGGTGGTCAGCTCCATCCGGGTCATGCAGGGCACCCTCCACTCGACGGCCAAGCTCCGGTTCATCAACGCCGCCTCCAATCACGAGATCGAGGAGATCGGGGTGAGGACGCCGGTCACCGTCCCGGTCGACGACCTCGGTCCCGGAGAGGTCGGTTACCTCATCGCCGGCATCAAGAACGTCGGCGGCGCCCGCTCGGGGGAGACAGTCACCACCGCCTCCCACCCGGCCACCGCCGCCCTGGCCGGCTACCGGGACCCCAATCCCATGGTGTTCTGCGGGCTGTTCCCCATCGACGGGGACGAGCTCCCCGACCTCCGCGACGCCCTGGAGAAGCTCCGGCTCAACGACGCCAGCTTCACCTATGAGCCGGAGTCGTCCCGGGCCCTCGGGTTCGGCTTCCGGTGCGGGTTCCTCGGGCTCCTGCACATGGAGATCGTCCGTGAACGGCTCGAGCGCGAGTTCAACCTGTCCCTCATCGCCACCGCCCCCTCGGTGGCCTATGAGGCCTACCTGGCCGATGGCACCAAAGTGGAGGTGGACAACCCGAGCGAGCTGCCCGACCCGACCCACCTCGATCACGTGGACGAGCCGATGCTCCGGGCCACCATCCTCACCCCGGCCGAGTACACCGGAACGGTGATGGAGCTCTGCCAGGGGAAACGGGCGGAGATGACCCGGATGGAGTACCTGTCGCCCGAACGGGTGGAGTTCGTCTACACCATTCCTCTGGCTGAGGTGGTGGTCAACTTCTTCGACCAGCTGAAGAGCCGGACCAAGGGGTACGCCAGCCTGGACTACGAGCCGCAGGGCTATGCCACCGCCGATCTGGTCAAGGTCGACCTGCTGATCAACCACACCCCGGTGGACGCATTCTCCACCATCGTCCACCGGTCCCAGGCCGACTTCTACGGCCGGCGGATGACCGAGAAGCTCCGGGAGCTGATCCCCCGCCAGATGTTCGACGTGCCTATCCAGGCGGCCATCGGCGGCCGGGTCCTGGCCCGGGAGACGGTCAAGGCCCGCCGCAAGGACGTGCTGGCCAAGTGTTATGGCGGTGACATCACCCGCAAGCGGAAGCTCCTCGAGAAGCAGAAGGAGGGGAAGAAGAAGATGAAGAGCATCGGGCGGGTCGAGGTCCCCCAAGAGGCGTTCGTCTCCGCCCTGCGGCTGGACGACTGACCGGCCCGACTAGTTCGGCGGCGTTTCGGTGCCCTGTCCGTCGGCCAGCCAGGGACGGATGACGGCCACCGTGTTCGACGGGTCGTCGGGGTCGAACTGCAGGTCGATCGGTCCCGGCTCCCCGTCCGGCTCCCCGCTCGCCTTGATGACGAAGGCCGGCTCCTTCTTCGGCAGTTCCAGGGCGTCTTGGAGGCCGAGGGCGATGCCGGTCATGAGCACCCCGGCGCTCGACCGCCTCACCTTCTCGAATCGGGTCGATGGCTCGCCGGCCCGTTCCTCGCTGGTGGTCTCGGCCTCCTCGGGCGCCACCGCCTGCTCTGCCCTCGGGGCCCCGGAGTCGAGGTCGGATCCCGACTGATCGTCCCCCGCGATGTCTCCCACGGCTATCACGGTAGTTCGGCCGGCCGAACCATCGGTTTCGGCGGTGCCGTAGGATCACCTCCATGCTCGACCGCTTTCATCCGCCGGTCGAGGAGTACCTTGAGGCGATCTTCTCCTTGGAAGAGGAGGGCATCCCCGTCATTCAGGCGCGCCTCGCCGAACGGCTGGACAAGGCCGCACCCTCGGTGTCCGAAATGCTCGATCGCCTGGAGGCGGATGACTTGATCACCCGCAGCTCGCGGCAGATCTCGATGACGGCCAAGGGCGCCACCCTGGCGGAGGGGGTGGTGCGCAAGCACCGGCTGGCCGAACGGCTCCTGGTCGACATCATCGGCTTGGACTGGGAGAAGGCCCATCTGGAAGCCGGACGGTGGGAGCACGTGATCTCTGACGAGGTGGAAGAACGCCTGGTCGTCCTGCTGGGGAATCCGACCACCTGCCCCCACGGCAATCCCATCCCCGGGGTGGAGCCCACCGGCCCCGCCCAGCACCGATTGGCCGATTCCCGACCCGGTGACCGGGTGCGTCTCGAACGGATCACCGAGAGCGTGGAGCACGACTCGGCCTCACTGTCCTATCTCGGCGAGCACGGGCTGACCCCGGGCGCCACCGCCACCATCCAGGCCCGGGCGCCCGACGGGACGTTGACCCTGGTGGTGGGGGACTCGACCATCGCCCTCGGCCCGGCCATGACCCATCAGCTGTTCGTGGCGGCGGTCTGACCAGGCCCTCCGCCCGGCACCGGACCACCCGGGTCAGCACTCAGTACAATGGAGTGCCAACGGACCGACAGCCCGAAGACCGGAAGACCGGCGGCATCTGGCCGCCGGAAGGGCTCCCACGAGGCACGACAGCAGCCATGAACACCATCGACGACAGCCGACATGAAGGGGCAGGTGCCGACCCCCTGGCTCTCGACGGTCGGAAATCGGCCATCCTCAACGCAGTGGTCACCGAGTACATCGGGTCCGCCCAGCCGGTCGGATCCCAGCATCTGATGGACACCCCCGGGGTCAACGTGTCCTCGGCCACCATCCGGGCGGACATGGCCACCCTCGAGCGGGAAGGGTACCTGGCCCAGCCCCACACCAGCGCCGGCCGGATCCCCACCGACAAGGGGTACCGGTTCTTCGTCGACCATCTGGTCGGCCCCGGTGCCCTCGACCCGGTGGGCCGCCAGCAGGTCCGCCAGTTCTTCGATCAGGCCCACGGTGAGATCGAGTCGATGCTCGAGCGGACCTCCGGGCTGCTGTCGGACCTCACCGATTGCACCGCCATGGTGGTGGGCCCCTCCCACGAGTCGGCGACGGTGCGCTCGGTGCAACTGGTCGGGCTCGGTCCACGGCTGGCCCTGCTGGTGGTGGTGCTGGCCGACGGTGCGGTGCAGAAGCAGTCCATCGACCTGGCCGAAGATGTCGACGACGAGCGGTTGGCCGACGCCGCCCGCCATCTCGCCGCCCATTCCCTGGGACGGGCGCTGTCCCAGATCGACACCAGCCTCGACAGCACCGGTGATCCCCTCACCGACGCCGTCGTCGTCGCCGGCATCGAAGGCCTCCGCCGCCTCGGTTCGGCCGAGGCCGGCGACCAGCTGTTCGTGGGTGGCTCCTCCCACATGGCGGCCGCCTTCGACGCGGTGGAAACCGTGCGATCGGTGTTGACCATCCTCGAGCAACAATTGGTCGTGGTCACTCTGCTCCGGGATGTCCTCGACCGCGGCCTGTCGGTGGCGATCGGCACCGAGCACGGGGTCGAGCCGCTGGCGTCGTGTGCGGTGGTGGTCATGCCGGTGTGGGTGGATGGGGAGATCACCGGCACCGTCGGCCTCCTCGGCCCGACCCGGATGAACTATCCCCAGGCCCTGGCCGCGGCCCGGGTGGTGGGCAACCGCCTGGGCCAGACCCTCAGCGAGGCCCGGCCATGACCGAGACCGATCTCTACGAGATCCTCGGGGTCGGGCGCAATGCCACCGACGAGGAATTGAAGCGGGCATATCGGCAAAAGGCCCGGGAGCACCATCCCGATGCCAACCACGGCGAGGAGATGACCGAGGACCGCTTCAAGGAGGTCAGCCTGGCCTATGAGGTCCTGCGCGACCCCGAGCGACGGGCCCAGTACGACCGTTACGGCGCCGCCGGGGTCTTCGGGCCGGCGGCCGGCGGCGGCGGCTTCGGCGGGGGACAGGGCGACCCGTTCGGCGGGGGCCTGGGCGATCTCTTCGATGCCTTCTTCAACGGGATGGGCGGCGCCACCACCGGTGGCCGCGGCCGCCGATCCGGACCGATGCCCGGCCCCGATGCCGAGATCGTGATCCGGCTCACCTTCCGGGAAGCCGTCTTCGGCATCCATCGGGAGGTGACGGTGAAGGCGCCGGTCCACTGCGACACCTGCGAGGGGACCGGTGCCCGCCCCGGCACCTCACCCATCCGCTGTCCCGACTGCCAGGGCGCCGGGGAACTCCGGCGGGTCCGTCAGTCGATCCTCGGCCAGGTGGTGACCGCGGTCCCCTGCGTCCGCTGCCAGGGGACCGGCCAGGCCATCGCCAGCCCGTGCGAGGTCTGCGGTGGTGACGGTCGCCACGAGGAGGAGCGGACCCTGGAGGTCGACATCCCCTCCGGCGTCGACGACGGGACCACGCTGCGGCTGTCCGGCCACGGCCCGGCCGGGTTCCGGGGTGGTCCGAACGGCTCGCTGTTCGTCCATCTGTCGGTCGAGCCCGACCCGGTCTTCGAGCGCTCCGGCGCCGACGTCCATGCCTCGGTGCAGGTGGCCATGACCCAGGCCGCCCTGGGGACGGTGATCGAATTCGACACGCTGGACGAGCCGCAGAACATCACCATTGCCGCCGGGACCCAGACCGGCGCGGTGGTCCAGCTCAAGGGATTCGGAATTCCCCGGCTGCGGGGACGGGGACGGGGTGACCTGTTCGTCCACGTGGTGGTGGAGACGCCGACCGAGCTCACCGAGGAGCAGCGGGAGCTGCTGGCCACCCTGGCTGCCTCCCGGGACGAGACGATCGGACTTCCGGCGCCGGGAGAGGGGATCTTCTCCAAGCTGCGGTCGGCTCTCAGCTGAGCATGCCCGAACCGCGGGCGGGCGGTCCGACCCTACCGTCAGCCATGGCTCCCGATCCGGTACTGGTGGCGGCGGCGGCCATGGTGTTCGTCCCCGACCTGGCCGCCCCCCGGCTCGACGCCGAGAGCGCCCATCATCTGGTCGACGTGCTCCGGTTGCGGGCCGGTGAGCTGGTGGTGGCGGCGGACGGATCGGGCTCCTGGGTGCCGTGCCGGATGACCGTCGCGGGCGTCAAAGGGGATGCCCGTGGTCGAGACCTGGCCGCCATCCTCGAGCTCGACGGATCGGTGACGGTGACCCCCGAGGCCCGGCCCCACCTCACGGTCGCCTTCGCTCCGGTCAAGGGCGACCGCCCCGAGTGGGTGGTCCAGAAACTCTCCGAGCTGGGGGTCGACCGGATCGTGCCCATCACCACCCGCCGTTCGGTGGTGCATTGGGAGGGGGACCGGGCCGTCCGGGTGCTGGAGCGTCTTTCCCGGGTGGCCCGGGAGGCATCCTCCCAATGTCGGCGGACCCGGCTCCCGGAGATCGGGCCGATCTCCTCGCTCGACGGACTGACCGGACCGGGCGGTGCCCCCCCGTCGCTGGCCCATCCCGGAGGTCCTCCTCCGACGCTGGATCACCCGGTCATCGCCATCGGTCCCGAGGGTGGCTGGGACGGCGATGAGCTGGCCGGCGGCATGCCGACGGTGGGGCTGGGACCCACCGTCCTGCGGGCGGAGACCGCGGCAATTGCCGCCGCAACCCTCCTCTGCGGCCTACGGTCAGTGTTGATTGCCCCTTGCATAACCACGCTCCGTGGGCGAAACTGACCATGGAGCCTCGGAAC
>Ga0307374_10001599_pt1 | contig 41601 bp, 44 predicted proteins | sample OX3MG_FD_202532 | JGI IMG/M metagenome (GOLD analysis project Ga0307374, IMG submission 202532) | Soil microbial communities from Risofladan, Vaasa, Finland - OX-3 | ecosystem: Environmental > Terrestrial > Soil > Coastal area > Acid sulfate soil | place: Finland: Risofladan, Vaasa | collected...
CGGATTCGGTCAGTTCCACCTTGGCCCGCAGCCGATAGAGCCTCAGCCGCTCGACGAGCGCGCCCTGGCCGGCCGCCGCGCAATCGAGCCAGCAGCCTTCGTCCCTGCCCAGGATGAAGAGATCGAACAGCAGCCGGCCCTGCGGCGTCAGCAGCGCGCCATAGCGCAGTTCGCCAGGCGCCAGCGTCTCCACGTCCTGCGTCACGAGCCCCTGCAGGAACCCACGCCAGTCGGGGCCTTGCACCGCCACGACGGCGCGGCAGGGCAGCAGGGCGATGTGGGCTTGGTCGGACATCGAATGGCCAATGTGGCGGCTGAGCCGCTGGAGCGCCAGGGCAAGCGCCCTTATACAGGGGCGCAGATGGCCGCCAAATCGTTCCCGATCCTCTTCATCGCCCCGAGCGGCGTGAGCGAAGCCGTGCTGTCGTCGGGCCTGCTCAAGAAGCTGCACGACGAGGCCCCGAATCCGAAGTTCACCATCGTCGCCAACGCCAAGGTGGCGCCGCTCTACGCCGACATGCCCAGGGTGGAGCAACTGGTGGTCACCAACCGCAAGCCGTCGGCGCGGCGCTGGCTCGGCGTCTTCGGCGGAGTGCGGGCGCGCCGCTGGGCGCTGGTGGTGGATGTCCCCGGGGGGGTCATCACCGGACGGCTGCGGCCCAGGGGCCGGCCGCTGCGGCGCGCCGCAGACGATCCGGCGCACAAGCTCATCGAGGCGGCGAGGCTGATGCGGCTCGAGGACGATCCGCCGACGCCGTACCTGTTCACCGGCGAGGCGACCGAGATGCGCGCCGCCGCGCTCACGGCCGGGACCGGCCCCATCCTGGCCGTCGCGCCGGGCGCCGAGTGGATGGGCAAGGCGTGGCCGGCGGAACGCTTCGCCGAAGTGGCGCGCCGCCTGCTCGCGCCGGGAGGGGCGCTCGGCCCAGGCCGGCTGATGCTGCTGGGCGCGCCGAGGGAGGCGCAGGCGCTCGAGCCGGTCAAGGGCGCCGCGCCCCGCGACCTCACCATCGACCTCACCAGCAGGACCGACCTCCTCACCGCCTTCGCGGCGCTGAAGCGCGCGCGGCTCTTCATCGGCAACGACACCGGCTTCGCACAGCTGGCGGCGGCGGCCGGCGCGCCGACGCTGGCGCTGTTCGGCCCCTCGGACGACCGCATCTGGCGGCCATGGGGCGAGAACGTGCGCGTCGTACGCGGCGCCCGCACCCTGGCCGACATCCGCAAGGTGGACCCCAGCCTCAGCGGCCAGGTCTGCCACATGGTCGATCTTTCGGCCGACAGCGTCCTTTCGGCCGCCGAGGCCCTGCTGGAGGAGGACGCCGAGCGTGGCTGAGATCTTCGATCTGATCGTCCGAGGCGGCGAGGTGGTCTCGCACGCTGGCCGCGGGCGGGCGGACATCGGCGTTTCGAGCGGCCGCATCGCCGCCATCGGCGACCTCGGGCGCGCCTCCGCCGCCGCGGTCATCGACGCCGCGGGGCTGACGGTGATCCCTGGCGTCATCGACACCCAGGCGCACTTCCGCGAGCCCGGCATGGAGTGGAAGGAAGACCTGGAGACCGGCTCGCGCGCGGCCGTGCTGGGCGGCGTCACCGGCGTCTTCGAGATGCCGAACACCGACCCCCCCACCGCCAGCGTCGAAGCGCTCGAGGAAAAGCTCGCCCGGGCGCGCGGTCGCATGCACTGCGACCATGCCTTCTACGCCGGCGCGACGCGCGGCAACGCCGCCGATCTGGGCCGGATCGAGCGCACGCCCGGCTGCTGCGGGGTGAAGGTGTTCATGGGCGCCTCGACCGGTTCGCTGCTGGTGCCGGACGACGAGGGCCTGGCCGAGGTGCTGCGCCACGTGCGCCGGCGCGCGGCGTTCCATTGCGAGGACGAGCCGCGCCTTGCCGAACGCCGGCCCCTGGCGCGCGAGGGCGACTGGACCAGCCATGAGGAGGTGCGCGACGCCGAAGCGGCGCTGCGGGCCACCCGGCGCCTCGTCGGCCTCGCCGAGCGCCTGGGCAAGCGCATCCACGTGCTGCACGTGAGCACCGCCGAGGAGATCGAGTTCCTCGCCGGGCACAAAGACGCGGCGACGGTCGAGGTGACGCCGCAGCATCTGACGCTGACTTCGCCGGACGCCTACCTGCGCCTGGCGGGGCTGGCGCAGATGAATCCGCCGATCCGTGGCGCGCGTCACCAGGCGGGACTGTGGAAGGGGATCGCCGACAGCGTCGTCGACGTGCTGGGCTCCGATCATGCGCCGCACACCCTGGAGGAGAAGGCGAAGCCCTATCCGGCCTCGCCCTCCGGCATGCCCGGGGTGCAGACCTTGGTTCCGGTCATGCTGACCCATGTGGCCGAGGGCCGGCTGACGCTGGAGCGGTTCATCGACCTGACCAGCGCCGGACCGCAACGCATCTTCGGCCTGGCGGGCAAGGGGCGGATCGCGGTGGGCTACGATGCGGACCTGACGCTCATCGACCTGAAGGCGCGGCGCACCATCCGCCACGGCGACATGGCCACCCGGGTCGGCTGGACCCCGTTCGACGGCTTCGAGGCCAAGGGCTGGCCGCTCGCCACCATCGTGCGCGGGACGGCGGTCATGCGCGAGGGCGAGGTCGCCGCGCCGGGGCTGGGCGCCCCGATGCGCTTCGTCGAGACCCTGGGTGGCGGAGCTTTGGCCAGCGAGAGTGGGGGGAAGCTGACGTGAACGGCGCCGACGCGCTCATCGAGACCCTCGCCTTCAACGGCGTCGAGGCCTGCTTTGCCAATCCCGGCACCAGCGAGATGCAGTTCGTGAGCTCGCTCGACCGCCACCCGGGGATACGGCCGGTGCTGTGCCTCTTCGAGGGGGTCGCCACCGGCGCCGCCGATGGCTATGGGCGCATCGCCGGCCAGCCCGCCTGCACCCTGCTGCACCTCGGGCCAGGCTACGGCAACGGCCTCGCCAACCTGCACAACGCCCGTCGCGCCTTCACTGCGGTGGTCAACGTCATCGGCGACCACGCCACCTACCACCGCCGCCACGACGCGCCGCTCGCCTCCGACATCGCCGCCATCGCCGGGGCCAATTCGGTGTGGGTGAAATCGGCCGACAGCGCCGACGGCGTCGGCGCGCTGGCCGCCGAGGCGATCGCCGCCAGCCTGGGGCCGCCCGGCGGACCGGCGAGCCTCATCCTTCCGGCCGACTGCGCCTGGTCGCCCACCAACTCAGCCCCCTGCAAGGCCGAGCGCCGCGCCAAGGCGCAGGCGCCGTCCTCGGCGGTCGAGGCGGCGGCCCGGCGCATCAGGGCCGCCGCCAGGCCGGTGCTGCTGCTCGGGACCGGCGCCTGCGGCGAGGCTGAGCTGCGGGCCGCCGGGCGACTCGCCGGCGCCGGGATCCGGGTGCTCACCGACACCTTCATCGCCCGCCAGCGGCGCGGCGCCGGCGTCTTCGCGCCGGACCGGATGATGTATTTCGGCGAGATGGCGCTGACCGACCTCACCGGCGTCGATCTGATGGTCCTCGTCGAGACCGTCGCGCCGGTGGCCTTCTTCGCCTATCCGGACAAGCCGAGCGTGCTCGTTCCCGACGGCTGCGAGACTCTCGGCCTGGCCGCGCGCGGCGAGGACGGCGCGGCGGCGCTGGAGGCCCTGGCCGACGCCCTCGGCGCGCCGCGGCAGGCGAAGCTGCAGCCGCTGCGGCTGCCCGAACGCCAGACCGGTCCGCTGACGCCGGCCGCCGCGGGCGCGGCCATCGCCCGTCACCTGCCCGAAGGCGCCATCGTCTCCGACGACTCGGTCACCTCCGGCCAGGCGATCGTCAATCTCACCCGCACCGCGCGCCCGCACGACTGGCTGGGCCTCACCGGAGGCGCCATCGGCCAGGGAATCCCGGTGGCCGTGGGCGCGGCGGTGGCAGGCGGCGGCCGCAAGGTGGTGTCGCTCAACGGCGACGGCGCGGCCATGTACACGCTTCAGGGGCTGTGGACGATGGCGCGCGAGGGCCTGGACGTCACCACGGTCATCTTCGCCAACAACGCCTATCGGATCCTCGGGATCGAGCTTGGCCGCACCGGCGCCGGCGAGCCCGGACCCGCAGCCGCCAAGCTGCTCGGCCTTGGCGACCCCGCGCTCCAATGGGCGAGCCTCGCCGGCGGCCTGGGCGTCCCCGCCTGCCGCTGCGACACCGCCGAGGCGTTCGAAGCGGCGTTCGCGCGCGCCATGGCGCAGTCCGGCCCCACCCTGATCGAGGCGGCGCTCGCCTGACGGGTCCTGAGTCCTTCGAGACGGCCGCGGCGCGGCCTCCTCGAGCAAGACAAAGGTCCGCATCACGGTCGCGGCGAAGGGCGAGGGGCGCCAGCCAAGGCGCCGCTCGACTTCGCACCAGCGCGGGCGTTCACCCTCGCTTGTTGGTCGGCAACTGGCAGCCGCCGACGATATCCTTGGCCGCGACGCAGGCGATGGCCTCCTTGGGCGTCATCGCCGGCAACGTATAGGAGATCAGATAGCCCGGATTGCCGTCGGCGCAGGCCACCTCGATGTAGCCGATGTTACCCGCCGTCTTGCCGACCGAGCGTGAACCGGAGACGGCGCAGGTCGACTTGCCGAGACGCTTCAGATCGTTGGTGAGGTTGGGATCGGCGGCGCTCGCCGGGGTGAAGCTGCAGCGGTATCCCACGAGCTCGGAGTGGGCGCAGTCGTAGATGTGCGCCGGCTCGGCCTCGCTGGCCGGGAAGATCGCGACGGCGCCGTCCGGCCGGTTCGAGCAGGCGAGTTCGACCACCTCGTGACCGGGCAGTTCGACGTCGAAGGGGGCGTACTTCGAGACGTTGCAGTTGAAGCCGGCCTTCTGGGCCAGCCTGGTGTAGAGGCCCGCCTGCTCGGTTTGGGCCTGCCGCGCATTGGTCAGGGTGCAGCCGCCGCCGATGTTGTCCGCGACGGCGCAGTCGATGGCGGGCTTGACCTGCCCGTTCGCGGCCATCTCGACCATGTAGCCCTTGCCGTCCTGGCAGGCGACCTCGAAGAAGTAGGAGCCGTCGGCCGTGGCGCCGACGACTCGGCGATTCTTGATGTCGCAGGGCTTGCCCATCTTGGCGACGATCGCATCGAAGGTGGCCGTCTGCTGAGCCGGCGTGGTGAGGGTGCATTGCAGCGTCCCGCCGCTCATCGCCAGCAGGAAGCAGGGCTGCAGCTTGACCGGCTTCTGGACGCTCATCGGGTAGGAGGTGTGCACGATGTAGCCAGAGCCGTCCTGGCAGGCGACCTCGAAGTCAGTCTCGGTGCCGTCGGCGGTATGGCCGATGCCGCGCGCGTTCACCAGCTGGCAGCTGGGGTCGGCCTTGGCGAGCAGGGGCGCGAGGCCGGCCTTGGGATCGGCGTTCTCCGGCAGGACGCAGGAGGCGCCCTTCGCGGCGGCCGCCTCGAGGCAGGTGTAGATCTGCGGCGCCCCGCTAGCCTTGGTCGCCACCACATAGCCCTCGGCGTTGCGGCAGGCGATCTCGTAGAAGGTGGACTTGACCTTGGTCTTGGGATCGACCTGGGTTCCCATCATCCGGGCGTCGGCGAGCTGGCAGTCGAGGCCGGCGGACTTGATGATGCCGGGCGCGGCGGCCATGCCCTGCTTCTTCTGTTCAGGGCTGACCGGGGGCGACTTGCCGGCGGCCAGCGCCGAGGCGGCCGGCAGGCAGACCGCCGCCATCATGGCGGCAAATAGAGCGATGAAGATCGGCCTCATGACGGCGCGCTCCCTGGGGACGTTTCTGAATCGACACGGTGTTAAGACCGTCACAGTGGGGCGGGTCAAGAGACTGGAGCCTGGGACATGCAGCTGAGACGCTTCGAGAGCCGGGATCTGGATGGGGTGATCTCGCTGTGCGCCGCCGAAGGCTGGCCGAGCTTTCCGGAGAATCCGGCCCGCGCCCTGCGGGCGCTGACCGCGCCAGGGGTCACCACCGTGGTGGCCGAAGCCGATGGCGCCGTGGCCGGCTTCGCCCAGCTTCTCAGCGACGGCGAGATCCAGGCGCACCTCTCGCTGATCGCGGTGGCTCCCCACCACCGCCGCAAGGGCGCCGCCCTTGGCATGCTGAAGCTGGCGCTGAGTCTGGCCGGCGGCCACCGCATCGACCTGCTCACCGACACCGCGGCGCAGTTCTACCAGGCGCTGCCGAACCACCGGATGGAGGGCTTCCGCATCTATCCCCAGTTCGCGGGCAAGCCGTAATCGGCGCGCCTGGGGTTGGGGCGGCGCAGCGGCTGCTTGCGGGCGAACGCGGTTCGTCGGATAAGCGGCGCAGGCGGTCCGCCTTCACCGGCGGCCAAGAGGGAACGCGGTGACGCGCGCCTGCACGCAGGTGCCGGGGCGCCAATCCGCGGCTGTGCCCGCAACTGTAAGCGGCGAGGCTTCGATCCGTTCGCCCCTCCTGCCGGAGGGGCCGCCACTGGGAAACCGGGAAGGCAAGGCTCGGCGCCGGCGACCCGCAAGCCAGGAGACCTGCCGCCTCCAGTCGCTCGTCCGAAGGCCCGGGTGCAGGCCGTCGGCGCGGGATGCTCCGTCGCAGCGACCAGGCCGGCCCGGCGCGCCGGCCCGAAGGTCGCTGCCCAGCCCGCGGGCGCCGCGCGAGCCGGAGAACCTTGCCCATGCGCCCCATCGCCCTCGCCGCCGCGCTCGCCGCCGCCGTGGCCGCGCCCCGTCTCGCCCACGCAGATCCACCGAAAAAGGCCGCCGTCGGCGAGGTCGTGGTGACGGCCACGCGCCTGCCGGCCTATCTCTCCGACGCTCCGGACGTCTATGTGATCGACCGGCGTCAGATCGAGCTGCGCCAGGCGACCTTCGCCCCGGATCTGCTCGCCACCGTTCCCGGCCTGGCGGTGACCAGCGAGGGCGGCTTCGGCGGCTTCACCGCCGTGCGCATGCGTGGCGCGACCGCCGACAAGACCCTGGTGCTGATCGACGGCGTGCCCCAGAACGACGCCAGCGATCCCAGCGGCGCCTATGACTTCGCCGCCCTCGACCTTGCCGACATCGAGCGGGTGGAGATTCTCTCCGGCCCGCAGAGTTCGCTCTGGGGTTCGGACGCCATCGGCGGCGTGATCTCGTTCACCACGCGCGAACTCGACGGCTGGCGCGCCGCGCTCGAAGGCGGCTCGCTCGCCACCTTCGACGGATCGGCCGCCGTCGGGCGGCGCACCGAGGCCTGGGCGCTCGGCGCCAACCTGTCCGGCTACCGCAGCAGGGGCGTCTCCAGGGCCGACGGCCTCGGCGCCCCCGACCCGTTCTGGACCTGGACGGCGAGCGGCTACGCCCGGCTGACGCCGGCCCCCTTCGCCAGCTTCGACCTCCGCCTGCGCTATCATCAGGCGCGCGCCGAGATCGACGGCTATGACGCCGTCACCGGCGCGTTCGGCGATACGCCGGGCCAGTTCAACGCCAACCGCGACTGGACCGGGACCGCCCGGGCGAAGCTCGAGGGTCCCTGGGGGGTCCAGCACACCTTCAGCGTCGGCGTCTTCGAAATCGACCGCTCCGACATCTATCCGGGCTTTGCGGCCAGTTCGGCCAGCTACTGGGCCTCGCGCCAGGATTACCGCTGGCTCGCCGAACGCGGCGCGCCCTCCGACGCGGTGGGTCTCGCTTTCGGGGTCGAGCGCGAATCCGACCACGCCAGCATCTCGACGGGCCAGCGTTTCGACCTCGGCACGACCTCCGGCTTCGCCCTGGCCCGCTGGCGTCCGCTCGCGCCGCTCACCCTCACCGGCGCGATCCGCTACGACGCGCCGGACGTCTTCGCCGGCCAGGCGACCGGGCGCGTAGGCGCCGTGCTGAAGCTCGGCCGCGGCTTCTCGCTGGAGAGCGCCTGGGGCCAGGGCTTCAAGACGCCGACGATCAGCGAGATCGCCTGCGACTTCTGCTTTCCAGCCGGGCCCTCCGCCGGCCTGAAGCCGGAGCATGCCCAGGGCGAAGATGTCGCGCTGGCCTGGCGTTCGGGCGACGGGCGCTTCTACGCCAAGGTCACCGGCTACCGCCTCGACGTGCAAGACCAGATAGCCTTCGCCGCCGCTTTCCCGTTCCGCTACATCAACGTCGGCCGGACGCGCTCGACCGGCGTGGAAGCGCAGGCGCAGGCGCGCCTCACCCGGCATCTGACGCTGCAGGCCGGCTATGCCTACACCGACGCCGTCGACCTCAGTGCAGGGACGCCGGAGCTGCGCGTGCCGCCCAACGCCGGCTCGCTGGCGCTCTTCTGGCGCGACGGCCGCTGGCAGGGCGCCCTAACGGCCCGTTCGGAGAGCCCGGACGCCGACATCAATCCCTCGAGCTTCGCGCCCCAAGTGCGCCCAGGCTTCACGCTCGTCGGCGTCTCGGGCGCCTACGCGCTGCGCCCGGGCCTGGAACTCACCGGCCGCATCGAGAACCTGACCAATGCCCATTATCAGGAGATCCTCGGCTACGGCGAGCCGCGGCTGATGGTCTTCCTCGGCCTGCGGGCGAAGGGGTGAGGCGCGCGCTCAAGCAACACCGCGGGGGATTCCAGTTCCCCGCGCGGCGGCGGCGCCAGCGGATTGTAGGTCGGTTTTAACATATGCGGCGGGTCATGTAAGAAGAGCCGCGGCTTTTTAACACGTAGCGCCTCAGGCCGCGGCCCAGCGGCGGGGGTCGAGGGCGACGGGGTCGTCGAGGGCCATCTCGTCCCAGTCGAGATCGGGCGGCGGACTGGCGGCGGCGGCGATGACGGCGGAAAGCTCGGCGGCGGTGGCGGCGCCGACGATCACGGCGTCGGCCTCCGGGCGCGACAGAGCGAAGCCCAACGCCGCCTGGAGCGGATCGGAGCGGCCCTCGGCGATCATCCGGCGGGCGCGCGACAGCCGCCCAGCGGCGCCTTTCAGTTGCGCCGGCACCCGGTCGGGCGGCAGGAAGACGAGGCCGTTCAGGAAGATCGAGCGCAGGTGCACCTCGATACCCATCTGCTTCACCGCCATCAGGCTGCCGTCGAGCAGCAGCCTCTGGTCGAGCAGCGAGGCAGGCGCCTGGATGAGGTCGGGCTTGAACCGGCGCGCCAGGCCCACCGGGTCGTCGGAGGCGTAGGCGCAGACGCCCACCTGCCGGAACAGCCCGGCGTCGCGCAGCGCCTGCAGCCGCGCCCACAGCGCCTGGCCGGACGGGGCGAAGAGATCGCTGGCCGACTGGACCACGATGGCCTGCGCGCTGGCGAGGCCCAGCCGGGCGAGCGAGGCGAGCGCCTCGTCCTCGACCGCGTCCGCTCCGCGTTCGCCGCGCACCGACTTGACCAGCAGCTTCATCGGCGATGGCTTGGGCGCGCCGGCGCCCAGCATCTGCTCCACCAGCGGCGAGGCTGCGCCGGCGTCGAGGAAACCGAGGCCGGCGCGCGCGGCGGCGCCCAGCATCTCGCGAACCTCGGCCTCGGGCGAGCGGCCGCGCAGATGGCCGCCCGCGCCCGTCTGGAATTGCGCCGAGCCGAGGCCCAGCTTGGCCAGATCCGGTTTCATTCGAAGCCCACCATCGTTTGGCTCTGACGACGTTCCGGCCGATGCTGCGCGCCAGACCTTAAGGAACCGGTACCCGGCCGGCCGGTCGAAGCCTAAATGCGAGACACGATGATCCACACGCTTCCAGATTGGCCGACTTTCGGCCTCGGCGACGACGCCAGGCCGGCGCTGGATCTGGCGCGCGCCGCCGGCGAGCCGGCGGCGCTCGCCACCATCGTCGGGCTGGATGGCGGCGGCCCGCGGCCGGTGGGAACCCAGATGGTGATGGGCGAGACCGTGCTCTCGGGATTCCTTTCGGGCGGCTGCCTGGAGGGCGACGTGCTTGGCCATGGCCGCGCCTGCCTCGCCGACGGCGCGCCGCGGCGCCTGGTGTACGGCGCCGGCAGCCCGTGGCCGGACATACGGCTGCTCTGCGGGGCGCGCATCGACATCCTGGTCGAGCGCCTCGCGCCGGACGACGCGGCGGTCGGGCGGCTGATCGAGCTTTGGCGCCGCCGCGAGCCGGCCCTGTGGATCAGCGACGGCGAGCGGCGGGTCTGCGCGGCGGACGCGGCAGGCGCCGAGCCTTGGCCGGGCGCCTTCTCGCGCCGCTTCGAGCCGACGCCGAAGCTGGTGGTGCTGGGCGCCGATCCCACCGCCCTGGCCATCGCCTGGCTGGGCGCCGAGGCCGGCTTCGAGACGACGCTGGTGCGCCCGAAGGGTCCCGAGGCCCCGCCGCCCTTCGCGGTGGCCTACTCGCGCGACGAGCCCGCCGAGGCTCTCCAGGCTGTCGGGCTCGACCGCTGGACCGCCGTCGCGGTCGCCACGCACGAGGCCGAGACCGACCATGCCGCGCTCAGCGTCGCCCTGCCGTCGCCGGCCTTCTATGTCGGGGCGCTGGGCGCCAGGCGCCGGGCAGGCGATCGGATGGCGTGGCTGCGCGCCGCGGGCGTGGACGAGGTCGCCATCGCGCGCCTGCGCACCCCGATTGGCCTCGCGATCGGCGGCAAGGCGCCCTGGGAGGTGGCGGTCTCGGTGATCGCCGAGGTCACCGAGGTCCGCTACGCCCGCACCAGCGGCAGCACCTCGACCGGCTCGCCGGCGGCGAGCGCCGCGGCGCCGGCGGGGCGGCGCACCAGGGCATCGGCGCCGGCGAATACCGAGATCAGCGAGGAGTCCTGATCATCGAAGGGCTGGGCGAGGAGCGCGCCGTCCGCATCCGAGGTCAGCCGGGCGCGCATCCAGTGCTCGCGCGCGCCGTTGCGCCCGAGGCCCTGCGCCGCCTTGGCGTGGATCATGGCCAGGCGCGGCGACGCCCCCTGCATCGCCATCAGGAGCGGTCGCAGGAAGAGTTCTGCGCCCACCAGCGCCGACGCGGGATTACCTGGCAGGCCCAGCACCAGCCGGCCGTCCGCCAGCCGGCCGAACCAGGTGGGCTTGCCGGGACGCATGGCCACGCTCTCGACAAAGAGTTCCAGGCCCAGCACGGCAAGGGCCGGCTTGACGAGGTCGTGGTCGCCCACCGACGCCCCGCCGACCGTGACCAGCAGGTCGCAGGCCTCGTCCCGCACCGCCGCAACGGTGGACGCGATGTCGTCGCCGACGGCGGCGAGGCGCTTCGGCTCTGCGCCCCAGGCGCGGGCGAGGGCGACGACGGCGATGGTTCCGGAATCGAAGATCTGGAAGGGACCGGGCGCGGCGCCCGGCTCGATGATCTCCTCCCCGGTGGAAAGCAGCGTCACGCGCGGCCGGCGCGCGACGGCGAGCGCGCCGCGTCCGGCCGCCGCGGCCAGGGAGAGCCGCCAGGCATCGAGACGGGCGCCCTTGTCGAGCACCCGGTCGGCGCGGTGGAAGTCGCAGCCGGCAGGCCGGATGTTGTCGCCGGCCGCCGCGGCCGCAACCGCGACCTCGCCGCCCTCGCGCGTCGCCTCCTCCTGGATCACCACCGTGTCGGCGCCGGCCGGGACCTCGGCGCCGGTGAAGATGCGCACCGCCTCGCCGCGCCCGAGCCTGGCCCCGAAGGGCCGGCCGGCGGCGCTCTCGCCGATGATCGCCAGGCGCCCCGGCGCGTCGGCGCAGCGCAGCGCCCAGCCGTCCATGGCCGAGGCAGGATAGGGCGGCTGATCGCGGATCGCGTGGACGTCCTCCGCCAGCGCGCGGCCCACCGCCGCCTCCAGGGCGACGCTCTCGGACGGCAGGACCGATGTCCGGGCCAGCATGCGCGCCCGCGCGTCCTCGACCGCGAGCAGCCTCATGGCGCCGGCCAGTCGCCCGAGGCGCCGCCGCTCTTGCGCACCAGGCGCACCTGCTCGATGCTCATGCCGCGCTCGGCCGCCTTCAGCATGTCGTAGAGGGTGAGGCAGGCCACCGCGACCGCGGTCAGCGCCTCCATCTCGACCCCGGTGGCCCCGGTGGTCTTCACCCGCGCCGTCACCGCCAGGCCGTCGTCGGCGGCCTCGACGTGCACCTCGGCCTTGGAGAGCGCCAGCGGATGGCAGAGCGGGATCAGGTCGGCGGTGCGCTTGGCCGCCATGACGCCGGCGAGTTCGGCGGTGGCGATGACCTCGCCCTTGCGGCCGCCGCCGGAGAGCGCCAGCGCCCTGGTGGCCGCCGACATCCGCACCAGCCCCGCCGCCTGCGCCTCCCGCGCCGTGGCGGGCTTGTCGGAGACGTCCACCATCCGCGCCCGGCCGGAGCGGTCAAGATGCGTCAGCCGGCTCATTTTTCCAGCAGCCGCGGCATCAGCTCGACCATGTTGCAGGGCCGGTGGCGCGAATCGAGCTGCGGGGCGATGACCTTGTCCCAGCCATCGCGTACCGCGCCGTTCGAGCCGGGCAGGCAGAAGATGAAGACGCCATCGATGAGACCGGCCAAGGCGCGCGACTGCAGCGTCGAGAGCCCGACGCTCTGGTAACTGACCAGGTGAAAGATCGCCGAGAAACCATCGATGCGCTTGTCGAGCAGGGGTTCGACGGCTTCGGGAGTGACGTCGCGGCCGGTGATGCCAGTGCCGCCGGTGGTGAGGATCGCGTCCACCTCGCCCGAGGCCGTCCAGGCCTTCACCTGGCGGCGGATGGCGCCGATCTCGTCGGGGACGATGGCCCGGTCCGCCAGCACGTGCCCGGCGCCGGCGAGCCGCTCGGCGAGGATGTGGCCGGACGTGTCGCTCTCCTCGTCGCGGGTGTCCGAGACGGTGAGGACGGCGATGCGCACCGGCGTCATCGCCGCGGCCTGGTCGAGCCGGCCTCCGGGAGCAAGAACGGTGGTCATGCGAGGCTCCAGACTGATGGTCGCCCGAACCCCTACTCCCACCGGGCGAGATCGTCCAAGTCCCGCGCGGTGGGCTCGACCCAGCGCGCTCCGTCGGGCCCGTGCTCCTTCTTCCAGAACGGAGCGCGGGACTTGAGATAGTCCATCAGATAGTCGCAGGCCTCGAAGGCCTCGCGCCGGTGCGCCGAAGCGGTGGCCACCATCACGATCGACTCGCCCGGCGCGATCACGCCATGGCGGTGAATCACCAGCACGTCGTCGAGACCGAACCGGGACGCGGCCGCCGCGGCGACGCGGCCGATCTCGATTTCGGTGAAGCCTGGGTAGGCCTGCAGCTCCAGCGCCGTCGCCCGGCCCGCCTCGCCGCGGGCGATGCCGACGAAGCTGGCCACCGCCCCGGTCCGGCTGCGCCCGGCGCAGAAGCCGGTGAGTTCCGCGCCGGGCTCGAAGGGCTGGGCGACGAGGCGGATCATCCGCCGCTCATCGGCGGCAGGAAGGCCACTTCCGCCATCGGCGACAGGCGCGCTTCGCCGCGCACGATGGCCCGGTCCACCGCCGTCTGCACGCCAGGGCCGCCGAGCGCCGCGCCGAGGGCGGCGTCCTCGCTCGCCAGCAGCGCCCTCAGGGCCGCGAGACTGGCCGGCGGCGGCTCGACGGCGCGCTCGCGCCACCCGGCCAGGTCGCCCAGCCGCCCGAACAGCAGCACGCGCATCTAGCCGCCGGTGGTCGACATGTGCCGCGCCACCGCCGGCGAGGCGCCGCGCGCGATTTTGAAATCGTGACCTTTCGGCTTGGCGTCGATCGCGGCGCGGATGGCGGCGACGAGGTGCTCGTCGCCTGCGCCCGAGCGCAGCACGGCGCGCAGATCGGCCGCGTCCTCGCGACCGAGGCAGGTATGCAAGGTCCCGGTGCAGGTGAGCCGCACCCGGTTGCAGGCCTCGCAGAAATTGTGGCTCAGCGGCGTGATGAAGCCGAGCCGGCCGCCGGTTTCGGCGACGGACACGTAGCGCGCCGGCCCGCCGGTGGAGAGCGGCAGGTCGGTCAGGGTCCAGAAGCCGGCGAGGCGCCGGCGCACGCTCTCGAGTGAGAGGTACTGATCGGTACGGTCGGCGTCGATCTCGCCCATCGGCATGGTCTCGATCAGCGTCAGATCCATGCCGCGCCCGTGCGCCCATTGCACCAGGGCGGGGATCTCCTCGGCGTTGTCGCGCGCCAGCGCCACGGTGTTGATCTTGACCTTCAGGCCGGCGTCCTGCGCCGCATCGATCCCGGCCACCACCTGGGCGAGGTCGCCGCCGCGGGTCAGGCGCGCGAAGAGATCGGGCTTCAGCGTGTCGGCCGAGACATTGATCCGCCGCACGCCGAGCCGGGCCAGATCGGCCGCGAACTTCGCCAGCTGGGTGCCGTTGGTGGTCAAGGTCAGCTCGTCGAGCGCCCCGGTCTCCAGGTGCCGCGCCAGGCGCTCGACCAGGGCGAGAAAGCCCTTGCGCACCAACGGCTCGCCCCCGGTGAGGCGCAGCTTGCGGGTTCCGAGGGCGACGAACGCCGAAGCGATGGCGTCGATCTCCTCCAGCGTCAGCACCTGCGCCTTGGGCAGGAAGGTCATGTGCTCGGCCATGCAATAGACGCAGCGCAGGTCGCAGCGGTCGGTGACCGAGACGCGCAGATAGCGCACCGTGCGGCCAAAGCCGTCGACGAGCGGGGCGTGCTTGCCGGGCGCAGCCGTGGCGTCATAGGGCGTCATCGGCGGCTAACATAGAAAGGATCGCGGCTTGGCGACAGGGGGCGAGGTTCGGGAGGGTGAGATTGCGGCGGCGCTGGAGGCGATCGTGCTGGCCGGCGGTGCGGGCGCGAGGTTCGGCGGCGCCAAGCTGACCCATCCCTGGCGGGGCGGGGTGCTGATCGACGGGGCGCTCGGCGCCGCCTTCGCCGCACCGGCCCGTCACGTCACCGTCGTCACCGGCGCGGACGCCGGCGTCGAGGCGGCGGCGCGGCGCTTCGCGGCGATCTGCGGCCAGGCGAAGCGCCTGCGCCTGGTCCATTGTCCCGATCACGCCCGGGGCATGGGCGCGACCTTGCGCGCCGGCGTCGCCAGCCTCCCGGCGGGTGCGGCCGGCGCCTACGTCTTCCTGGGCGACATGCCCCTGGTCCCGGCGTCGGTCGCGCCGGCGCTCGCCGCCGCCCTCGCCCGCGGCGCTGCCGCAGCGGCGCCGTCGCATCGGGGGCGGCGCGGACATCCGGTGCTGTTCGGGGCGGAGCTGTTCGAGGCGCTCGGCGCCCTCGCGGGCGACCAGGGCGCGCGCCAGATGCTGGAACGGCTGCGCGCGCGGCTGGCGCTCGTTGCGGTCGACGATCCCGGCGTCCTCGTCGACATCGACCGGCCCGCGGACCTGGACGGCCTGGCGCCAGGCTAGTCGGCCGCTTCGACCAATCCGAAACGATGGCGCTTCGCCCGGGCGACGGCACACCGCCGACCTCTGCCGCACTCGGGCCATGCGCGGTGCGGGGCGCACGAGAGCCGTCGCCCGCAGCCCCTCCGCCGCCCGGCGTCGCCGCGCCGAGCGCCACCCCGTTCTCACGGGTGAGGAGGAAGTTCCCTTCATCCTTCCCCGCGGCGGGGGGGTGGAAGGGGTCCGCTTCAACCCATCTGCAGCGATGGCGCTTCGTCCCGGGCGCCATTTCCCCGCCGGTTGACGGCGGAACGGGGGGCGGGATGATGGCCAGGGCGCGCGAGGAGGACCACCGCGATTCGCAAGCTGCTGGCCTGGGCGGTGTTCGCCGGCGTGGTGCTCGCCGGGGGCGCGATCGTCTTTTCCATCTGGGACCTCGACCTGCGATGGCGCCCGAAGACGATCACCAGGGACCAGGCCAGGATTGCCCAGGATCTGGATCAGGCCGGCTGGGTCTCGCCGCACCTGAACGGCCCCAGGCTCTATATGATCTCGTACCGCGCCTGCTCCGACTGCATCCGCTTCGAGGACGAGGCGTTCCCGAAGCTGCAGGGGGCCGGCGTCGATACGCGGGTGATCATGATCGCCCTGCCCGACCGCAACGGCCTGGCGCACTCGACCGCGGCCGAGCGGGCGACGGTGGCGGAACTCTGGATCGGACGCAGCTGGAAGCTCTACCAGCAATGGACCGCGGTTCCCGCGCCCGCCTGGACCGCGCCGGGCATCGCTGGCGCCGATGGCGACGCCGCGCGCACCGCCGTGGTCGAGGCCGGCCGCGCCCTGGTGCGCGACCTCGCGCCGATGCTGGGCGCCAACGGAGTGCGGCTCGCCTTTCCGACGCTGATCTGGTGGACCAGGGATGGGCGCATGCGCGCCTGCGCTTGCGAGAGCCCCAGATCGTACCGGTATGTGGAGGATGAACTCGGGGCGAAGGCGCCCTGACCGCCCGCCACCGCGGCCGTCACCTCGGATTGAAGAGCCGCGAACCCTTGACGCGCTCCTTGTTGGCGGCGCGGGTCTTGGGGCCCTGGCCGCGGTCGGCCTCGGTCTTGACCGGCCGGCGCGTGTGGTTCTCGCCGTGCAGGGCGCCGATGGGCGGACCGTCGTCGGTGGGCGACAGGCCCTCGGCGCCCGCCTCGGCGGCCTCGTCCAGCGCCGGCGGATCGGGTTCGGCGCCGGGCGGCGCGCCGGTGCGATCGAGGCTGGCGGGTTGCTTGGCCATCTGCGCCCTCCGCGGCTGGCGCCCCCGCGAGCAAAACCGCGCCCCCGACGGGCCGGTTCCGGCCGACTTCGCCGTTGAGCGGCGCGCCGGGCAAGGCTAGGCGGGAGCCGATGCGAAGCCCGTTCCGCGCCGCCTACGAGGCGCGCCTCCACGGGGGCGCCCTGCGCCCCGACGCGGCGCAGGCGGGCGCCGTGGAGGCTCTGGCGCGCCTGGAGCGCGACCTCGCCGAGGCGCATCCGTCGGGGCTGTTGCGCCGGGCCAGGGCCGTGCGCGGCGTCTATCTGCACGGCCCGGTCGGGCGCGGCAAGTCGGCGCTGATGGACCTCTTCTTCGAGGCGGCCCCGACGGCGAAGAAGCGGCGCGTGCATTTCCATCGCTTCATGGCGCAGACGCACCGGCTGGTGAACGCCTGGCGCACCGGCGACGGCGCCGCCCGCCTGGCCCGTTTCGGCCGCCGCCGCGGCGACGATCCCATCGCGTCCGCCGCCGCGGTGATCGCCAGGGAGGCGCGGCTCTTCTGTTTCGACGAGTTCCAGGTCAGCGACATCGCCGACGCCATGATCCTCGGGCGGCTCTTCGAGCAGCTCTTCGCCGGGGGCGTCGCCATCGTGGCGACCTCCAACCGGGCGCCGGACGAGCTTTACCAGGACGGCATCAACCGCCAGCTCTTCCTGCCCTTCATCGACATGCTGAAGACGCACCTGGAGGTGGTGGCGGTGGCGGGCCGGCGCGACTACCGCCTCGATCGCCTGCGCGCCGGGCGCACCTGGTTCTCGCCGATCGACGCCGACAGCGAGGCCGGCTTCGATGCGCTCTGGGGCGAGATGCTGGGCGCCGACGCCGAGATCGGCGCGACGCTGGAGGTGTTCGGGCGCAGGCAGCACTGGCCGAGGGCCGCCGGCGGGCGCCTGCGCGCCCATTTCAACAGCCTCTGCGGCGAGGCGCTCGGGCCTTCCGACTATCTGGCGCTCGCCGGGCGGTTCCAGACGCTCTTCATCGAGGCCGTGCCGCGCCTGACGCCGGAGCGGCGCGACGCCGCCCGGCGCTTTGCGACCCTGATCGACACCCTCTACGAGGCGCGCGCCCGCCTGGTGGTGCTGTCCGCCGCCGAGCCCGCCGCGCTCTATCCATCCGGCGACGGCGCCTTCGAGTTCCAGCGCGCCGCCTCGCGCCTGGAGGAGATGCGCTCGGCGGCCTGGCTCGCAGGTGGCGCGGACACGCAGGCGGCGCCAGCGAGAGCGGCGCCAGTGGACATGCCATAGCCCCAGGACTATATCACCGCATGCCGTGGACGGTCGCTAACCACGACGATTTCGACCCGGGAGTTCGACGTATTGCCAACGCAGGTACAGGACGAGTTGCTGGCGGCCACAGCCTTGCTGGAAACCTATGGACCGCCCTTGGCAGACCGCACGCCGATACCCTGGCCGGATCAAGGCACCCGAACATGAAGGAGCTTCGGTTCAAGGCGGCTGGCGGGGCGTGGCGGGTGGCGTTCGCATTCGATCCTGCACGACGGGCCATCCTGCTGGTCGCGGGCGACAAGGCGGGCGTGGCGCAAAGGCGATTCTACACGGGCTTGATCCGCAAGGCGGACAGCCGGTTCGACGCCCATTTGAAGCGTCTGACGGAGAATTGAAGATGGGCCGCACGCGCGAGGAGATCATGGCCGCCCTGCCCAAGGCGCGTCGGTCGCGCATAGACGCCCGCGCCGCTGAACTGCAGGGCGAGGTCGAGGGATTGAAGGCGCTACGACTGCTCGCCCAGCGCAGCCAGGACCAGATCGCCCGAGGTCTGGGCATCAAACAACCTTCCGTGCTCAAGATCGAGCGCCAGACCGATCTTTATCTGTCCACCCTGCGCCGCTTCGTGGAGGCGGCCGGCGGCACGCTGGAACTCAGAGTGGAACTGCCCGGCAAGGGCGTCCTGCATCTGACCGGATTGGGAGAACTCAAGTCCTGAGATCGGCTGCGCTCCAGCCGTCATCGAGACTGCGGCGCCGCGTTCGCAGTCGTTCGAACGACTCTGAAGTTCGGGTCCAAGCCTGGCGGAGCGTCGAGTGGACTCCCCCAACGCGGGCAGTCGCGCACGGCGCCAAGTTTGACACCCCCCGCCCCGGGCTTAAAAGGGCGGCGCGCTTTGCGAGGGAGGGGATCTGGATGGCCGACGCCGCGCCGGGGCGGGGAGGCAGGCCGCAGTCGCCGTCCGTATGGATCTGGCGCTGGCACGTCACCATGGTCTGTTCGATCCTGCATCGGGCGGCCGGCGCGATCCTCTATGTCGGCGCCCTGGTGCTGATGGGCTGGGCGCTCGCCCTCGCCACCGGGCCGGACGCCTACGCCGCCTATACCGGGTTCCTGGGGTCGCTGCCGGGCAAGGCGCTGCTGTTCGGCTTTGCGCTCTCGGTCTTCTATCATCTCGCCAACGGCGTGCGGCACCTGGTCTGGGACGCAGGCTACGGCTTCGCGCCCCGGACGGCCGACGCCAGCGGGCTCGCCACCCTCGCTTTCGCCGTGGCGGCGGCGGTGGTGCTGTTTCTCTACGCCGGCCTGACGGGCGCGCTCTGATGGCGAGGGTGCGCACGCCGCTCGCCCGCGCCCGGGGCCTTGGTTCGGCCAAGCACGGCGTCGGCCATTTCGTCGTCCAGAGGCTCACCGCCCTGGCCCTGGCGGGGCTGGTGCTCTGGGGCGTCGCCTCGGTGCTCGGCCTGGCGCGCGGCGGCTACGACGTCGCGGTCATGTGGCTGCACGCGCCGGTCAACATCGTCCTGGCCGTGCTGCTCGTCGTCGCCGCCTTCTGGCACATGCAGATCGGCATGCGGGTGATCATCGAGGACTATTTCGCCCGCACCTCCACCAAGTCCGCCTTGCTGGTGCTCAATGTGTTCGTCTGCTGGCTGGGGGCGGCGCTGAGCGTGGTCTCGCTGCTGAAGGTGGCCTTCGCCGCCGGAGTGATCGTCTGATGGCCGCCTACGAGATCATCGATCACCAGTTCGACGTGGTGGTGCTGGGCGCAGGGGGCTCGGGCCTGCGCGCCGCGCTCGGCTGCGCCGAAGCCGGCCTGAAGACCGCCTGCATCACCAAGGTCTTCCCCACCCGTTCGCACACCGTCGCCGCCCAGGGCGGCATCTCGGCCAGCCTCGGCAACATGGGCGAGGACGACTGGCGCTGGCACATGTACGACACCGTCAAGGGCGCGGACTGGCTGGGCGACCAGGACGCCATCGAATACCTGGTGCGCCACGCGCCGGCGGCGGTGTACGAGCTGGAGCACTGGGGCGTGCCGTTCTCGCGCACCGACGACGGCAGGATCTATCAGCGCGCCTTCGGCGGCATGACCCGCAACTTCGGCGAGGCGCCGATCCAGCGCACCTGCGCGGCCGCCGACCGCACCGGCCACGCCATGCTGCACACCATGTACGGCCAGTCGCTGAACCACGACGTCGAGTTCTTCATCGAGTTCTTCGGCCTCGACCTCATCATGGATGACGGCGTCTGCCGCGGCCTCACCGCCTGGAAGCTAGACGACGGTTCGCTGCACCGTTTCCGCGCCCAGACTACGGTGATCGCCACCGGCGGCTATGGCCGCGCCTATTTCTCCTGCACCGGCGCCCACACCCAGACCGGTGACGGCGCCGCCATGGCGCTGCGCGCCGGCCTGCCGCTGCAGGACATGGAGTTCGTGCAGTTCCATCCCACCGGCATCTACGGCGCCGGCTGCCTGATCACCGAGGGCGCGCGTGGCGAGGGCGGCTATCTCACCAACTCCGAGGGCGAGCGCTTCATGGAGCGCTATGCGCCGAGCGTGAAGGATCTGGCCCCGCGCGACATGGTGAGCCGCGCCATGACGCTGGAGATCCGCGACGGCCGCGGCGTCGGCGAGAAGAAGGACCACATCTTCCTGCACCTCGACCACCTCGACCCGAAGCTGCTGCACGAGCGCCTGCCCGGCATCTCCGAGACCGCGCGCATCTTTTCCGGCGTCGACGTCACCAAGGCGCCGATCCCGGTGCTGCCCACCGTGCACTACAACATGGGCGGCATCCCCACGACCTACATGGGCGAGGCGGTGACGCGGCTGGGCGAGGACGCCGACCGCCACGTGCCGGGCCTGATGAGCGTCGGCGAGGCGGCGTGCGTCTCGGTGCACGGCGCCAATCGCCTCGGCTCCAACTCGCTCTGCGATCTGGTGGTGTTCGGCCGCGCCGTGGCGCTGCGCTGCGCCGAGACGCTGCAGGCCGGCGCGAGCCAGCCCGAGCCGAAGCGCGCCTGGACGGAGGCGCATCTCGCAAGATTCGACCGCTTCCGCCACGCCGCCGGCGCCACCTCAACGGCGGCGCTGCGGCTGGAGATGCAGACCGCCATGCAGGAGGACGCCGCCGTCTTCCGCACCGGCGAGACGCTGAAGAGCGGCTACGATCGGCTCTCCCGGGTGGTGGAGAAGCGCGCCGACCTCGCCGTTTCCGACCGCGGCCTCGTCTGGAACACCGACCTGATGGAGACGCTCGAGCTCGACAATCTCATCGCCCAGGCCACGGTGACGGTGGCCGGCGCCCTCAACCGCACCGAAAGCCGCGGCGCCCACGCCCGCGAGGACTTTCCCGAACGCGACGACGAGAACTGGATGAAGCACACCCTCGCCTGGTTCGACGACGCCTCGGGCAAGGTGGCGATCGACTATCGCCCGGTGCACATGAACCCGATGAGCAACGACATCGCCTCGCTGCCGCCCAAGGCGCGGATCTACTAGGAGCCCCGATGGTCCAGCTGATGCTGCCGAAGAACTCCAGGGTCGGCAAGGGCCGGCGCTGGCCTGCGCCGGCGGGCGCCGGGCGGGTCAAGCTGTTCCGGGTCTATCGCTACGATCCGGAGGGCGCCGGGAACCCGCGCTGGGACGAGTACGAGGTGGACGTGGACGCGTGCGGGCCGATGGTTCTCGACGTGCTCATCCACGTCAAGAACACCATGGACGCGACGCTGGCCTTCCGCCGCTCCTGCCGCGAAGGCGTCTGCGGCTCGTGCGCCATGAACATCGGCGGCCGCAACACGCTGGCCTGCACCCACGGCTGGGCCGACATCCCCGGCGAGGCGGTGCAGGTGGCGCCGCTGCCCAGCCAGCCGGTGGTCAAGGACCTGATCCCGGACCTGACGCTGTTCTACGCCCAGTACGCCTCGATCGAGCCATGGCTGCACACCAAGACGCCGCAGCCGCAGGACGAATGGCGCCAGGCGCCGGAAGATCGGGCGAGGCTCGACGGCCTCTACGAGTGCATCCTGTGCGCCTGCTGCACCACCGCCTGCCCCAGCTACTGGTGGAATCCGGAGCGCTACCTGGGGCCGGCGACGCTGCTGCAGGCGCAGCGCTGGCTGGTCGACAGCCGCGACGAAGCCACCGGCGAGCGGCTCGACGCGCTGGAGGACCCGTTCAAGCTCTACCGCTGCCACACCATCATGAACTGCGCCCAGGTCTGCCCCAAGGGCCTCAACCCCGCCAAGGCCATCGCCGAGATCAAGAAGACGCTGGTGGAGCGCACGGTCTAGGTTTCAGAGCGCCAGCTTCAGGCCGCACCACCGGGCGAAGTGGCGGAAGTCGCCGTCGCTGGCGATCAGAGCGACGTCGGCGTCGATGCAGCTCTGTGCGATCAGGGCGTCGGCAAGTTTCGCCTTGAGGCCTTTCGAAACCAAGAGATGGCGGTTGCTCCCGGCCCGCTCCCAATAGCCGTCGAGGATCGTCATCAGCGGCGCCTGGTGCAGCAAAGGCTCGAGCCCCGCGGCCCGGGGCCACCCTGAAAGCAACTCGGTCTTGACGGCCGGTGGCAGGCAAAGTTCCTGCGCCTGGAGCGCAACGCGAAGGCGCACCCTGTCGGCGGTGTCGGCGCCGCTAAGGAAGTTGATGATGCTGCTGGAATCGGCCGCAATCAATTTATGACGTTGCCGTGCTCGTCGAATTCACGGTCCTCGCGCAACTCGTCGAGGTCGAAGTCGAAGTGCAGCTTGCCCTCCAATTCCAGCATGCTGCGGCACCATTCCGCATGGTTGAGACGCTCCAGCGCCAAGCGGATCGTTTCTGTGACACCCTGTCCCGTATGGCCCATGGCTAGGTCCAGAACTGGTGCGGGGATGAATGCCGTAATCTTTCGCATTTCACTCATACGGCGATACATGCCATACGGGGGGCGCGCACGCAATATGCGAGCCGAATAAGTTGACGCCACCGTCGTTTTTCTGCATCGCACGCCCATGACCGAAACCGGTGCAGGCGTCGTGATCGTGGGGGCGGGCCACGCCGGCGGCACGGCGGCGGCGCTGCTGCGCCAGTATGGCTACGCCGGCCCCATCACCCTGGTGGGCGACGAGCCGATCCCGCCTTACCAGCGGCCGCCGCTCTCCAAGGCCTGGCTGAAGGGCGAGGCCGACGCCGACGCCCTGGCGCTGCGTCCGCTCGGCTTCTATGGCCAGCAGTCCATCGAGCTGATCCTGGGCGCCTGCGTCACGGCCGTGGACCGCCAGGCGCGGCGCGTGCGCCTCGCCGACGGCCGTTCGCTCGCTTACGAGCAGCTGATCCTCGCCACCGGCAGCCGGGCGCGGCCCCTGCCGATCCCCGGGGCGGACCTGAAGGGCGTGCTCTTCCTGCGCTCCGCGGCGGACGCCGAGCAGCTGAAGGCGGCGCTCGGACCCGGCAAGCGGCTGGCGGTGATCGGCGGCGGCTACATCGGCCTCGAGGCCGCCGCCTCGAGCCGGGCGCTCGGCGCCGAGGTGACGCTGCTGGAGCGCGAGCCGCGCATCCTCGCCCGCGTCGGCTGCGAGACGCTGTCGCGCTTCTTCCAGGCCTATCACGAGGCGCGCGGCGTCCGCTTCGAACTCGGCGCCGCCCCGGCGGCCTTCGAGGGCGAAGCCGGGCGGCTGACCGGCGTCGCCCTGGCGGACGGCCGCGTCATCGCCTGCGACGAGGCCCTGATCGGGGTGGGCGTCATTCGCAACGACGAGCTCGCCAGCAACGCCGGCCTCGCCTGCGACGGCGGCATCGTCGTCGATGCAGGCGCGCGCACGGCCGACCCGGCGATCTGGGCCATCGGCGACGTCACCCACCGGCCGCTGCCGCTCTATGACCGCATGGTCCGCCTGGAGAGCGTCGCCAATGCCCTGGAGCAGGCCAAGCAGGCGGCCGGGGCGATCGCCGGCCGTCCGCCGCCGCCGCCTGAAGTCACCTGGAACTGGTCCGACCAGTACGACATCAAGCTTCAGTTCGCGGGCCTAGCCTTCGACGCCGACGAGATACTGGTGCGCGGCGATCCGGCGACGGCGAGGTTCGCGGTGTTTCACCTCAAGGGCGAGGTGATCCGCGCCGTGGAGGCGGTCAACGCCCCGGCCGAGTTCATGGCGGCGCGGCAGCTGATCGGGTCACAAAGGCGCATAGATCGCGCGAGGCTTGCCGACCCGGCAGTTTCCATGAAAGAGGTCGCGGCCAGCTAGCCAGCGGGGAGTGGATGGCCAAGATCACCTACATCGAGTTCAACGGCAAAGAGCATGTCGTGGACGTCAAGACCGGCCTTTCGGTGATGGAAGGGGCGGTGAAGAACAACATCCCGGGCATCGACGCCGACTGCGGCGGCGCCTGCGCCTGCGCCACCTGCCACGTCTATGTGGAGGCGCCCTGGCGCGACCGGACCGGGGCGCAGTCGGCCATGGAGGAATCGATGCTGGATTTCGCCGAGAACGTCGAACCCAACTCGCGCCTCTCCTGTCAGATCAAGGTCAGCGACGACCTCGACGGCCTCGTCGTGCGCATGCCCGAGAGCCAGCACTAGCGGCGTCGCACCGCCTCAGAACAGCTCCGGCGCGCCGGCGGCCTGGGCCGCGGCCTCCGGCAGATGGCAGGTGAAGGTCGAGCCGGCGCCCGGTTCGCTCTCCAGCGCCACCCAGCCGCCGTGCAGCTCCACTAGCGATTTCACCAGCGCCAGACCGAGGCCCGGGCCGCCGCGGTCGCGGCCGATGAACCGGTCGAAGATGTGCGCCTGGACGTGGAAAGGGATGCCGCGGCCGCTGTCGCAGACCGAGAGGCGCACCTCGCCGGGCGCGCTTGCGGCGGTCAGGCGCACCGTTCCGCCGGCGGGCGTCTGGCGCAGGGCGTTCTCCATCAGATGATCCAGCGTCTGGCCAAGGCGGCGCGCATCGCCCCTGAGCATGCCGACCTCGCCCGCGCTCGCCACGGCCAGTTCGACCCCCGCCATCGCCGCCGCGCCGCGCCAGCGCTCCGCCGCCGCGTCGAGCAGGGCGGCGACATCGACGTCCTCGAGATCGAGCCCCATCTCGCCGGCGTCGATCTGGGCGATGTCGAGGACGTCGTCGATGGAGCGGGCGAGCTGGGTCGCCGCGGCGCGCACCGCCGCGACGTGGCCGCGGCCGCGCTCGGTCAGCCCTTCGCCGGACCGCTCCAGGAGTTCGGAATAGCCGATGATGGTGGTGAGCGGGGTGCGCAGCTCGTAGGAGACGTTGCCGACGAAATCGCGTTTCAGCCGCTCGGCCTCGGCGAGCGCCGCCTCGCGGTCGCGCAGCGCCCCTTCCAGACGGCGCGTGTCGGTGACGTCGGCGAAGCCGATCAGGGTGGCCCCGTCCGGCAGCGGGCGCGACTGGAAAGCGACGATGCGCCGGTCGGCGGTGATCAGCTCGGCCGAAACCGGCGCGCGCGCCCGAGGCTCCGGATCGGCCACCCGCCCCTTCAGGTCGCGCCAGAACTGCCGGTCGTGCAGGCGCGGCAGGCAAAGCTCCACCACCCCTTCGAAATCGGCGGCGGCGCCCAGCTCGGCGTCGCTGACGTTCCAGAAGCGCTCGAAGGCCTCGTTGTGCAGCTTCAGCCGTCCGTCCGCGCCGAACACCGCCACCGCGTCGGTGAGCTTGTCCAGCGTCGCCTGCTGCACCTGGATCTGGGCGTTGAACTCGGCCTTCAGCTTCAGCTCGTCGGTGATGTCGGAGAACAGCAGCAACAGGCCGCCCCAGGGGTGGGGCTGGCGCACCACCCTGAGGGTGCGCGCGCCCGGCAGGGGCCACAGATCCTCCGCCGCGGCCAGGGATTCGTAGGCGCCCAGCTGGGCGGCCTTCCACTTCGAGTAGTCGACTGTCTCCGGCAGCCGCCGGCGCTGGCGCAGCCGGTCGAGCAGCTCGCCATGGCTCGGCCGCTCGGCCAGCCAGGCCAGCTCCAGGCCCCAGAGGGCGGCGAAGGCGGTGTTGTGGAAGGCCAGGCGCCGGTCGGCGCCGAAAATCGCCACCCCCTCGCGGATCTGGTCGAGCGTGCGGTCCTGCGCCTCGCCCTGGCGCCTCAGGCTCTCGGCGGTCGCCTCGGCTTCGGTGACGTCCTCGGCCCAGACGCCGACCCCGCCGCCGGCGAGCGGCTGGGCGATCAGCCGCAGGGCGCGCGGCCGCCCGGCGACGCCGGCGCGGCGCGTGGCCTCGCGCCTCTGGCCCGCCCTGGCCGCCTCGCGGGCCAGGTCGTCGGCGGCCTTGTCGAAGGTGAGGCCGCGGGCCAGGGCGGACTCCAGGCTGTCGGCCCCGGCGGCGGCGAGCCAGGCGCGGTTGACGAAGACGGGCGCCCCATCCGCCGCGGCGATCCAGGCCGGCTCGTCGCGGGCGTCGAAGAAGGCCGCCAGGCGGGCCGCCGTCGGCGATGGCGGCTCGGCGGCAGGCGCGGGCGAGAGCCTCAGCCAGGCGAGCGCGCCGCCGCAGCGGCCCTCGACGCGCACCGCCCCGGCCGCGCCGCGCGCCTCGAAGGCGCAGGGCTCGCCCGCCTCGGCGAGCGCCGCCAGCGCCTGCGCGTGCGCGGGGTCGGCCCCGGCGAGTCCGGCGACCAGGGCCTCGGCGCCGGCGTCTTCCTGCCCCAGCACGGCGGCGCAGGCGGCCAGAGCGTCCGCGCCGGCGACGAGGCGCGCGCCGCCCGCCTCCAGGACCAGGATCGCCGTCTCGAAGACTTCGGCCGCCGATTGCGCCGCGCCGTCGCGAAGCTTCGCCTCGGCCAGCTGCGATCGCAAAGCCGCGGCCGCCCGCTCGTCGGCGCGCCGCGAGGCCAAGGCCCAGAGGGCGGAGCTGATCGCCAGGCTGACCGCGCCGGCGCAAGCCGCGAGCAGCAACGCCTGAGGATCCATCCAGCCCGCCCCGAATCAACTCGTCCGGAGCATAGGCGCGAGGCGCCTCGCTGGCGACGCGTCAGCGCCGGGCGCCCGCGCCATTCCGCGGCCGGCGCGTCTGGGGCATGATGGGGCGATGAACGCCATCCTCTATCCGGTGGCCCCGAGCGCCGAGGCGGCCCTGGGCAGGCCGCTCGGGCGGGCGGCGCGCCAGCGCGAGGCGGCGGCGCTCGCCGGCGAGGCGGTGCATTTCGTCTCCGAGGACGTCGGCCCCGCCTACGCCAGCCGCGACGCGGCGCTCGACGCGTGGGCAGGGCGCGTGGACGACGAACGGCCGGGCAAGGCGGCGCAGCCGGCACTGGAGGATCGCTTCTGCGCCCTGCGCGAGGTGACGACCGGCGCCGCCGCGCCGCCGCCGCGCGAGCCTGCGTTCGCCGACGGCCGCCGCTGGCCGCCCCCGGCCGCGCGACCGGCGGCGACGGCGTTCCGGCTTTCGGTTTCCTATTGGCGCGTCGGCGGCGGCGACGCCAGCATCGACCAGGCCCGCGCCGCGCGCCGCCGGCCCGAGGCCGCCGGGCTCGAGGCCGGTGAACTGAGGGCGATGGCCCGCCAGCCGCTGCGCCCGGTGAAGCCGCAGCAGCCGCTCGACGTCGGACTCTTCGAGTCGCCCGCGCCGGAAGCGCCGCACATCCTGATCCCGGACGATTGAGCCGGCGAAAATGCTTCGCCAACGGCGCGGCGCATGCCAGGCTCGCCACCACCCCCGGGGGAGGACGAGATCGATGCAAACGCACGCGCTGGTGGCGGTGGTGAGCTTGCTGGCCCTGCTGGTCTATTTCTACATGAGCCTGCGGGTGGGGCGCGCCCGCTCCAGATACAAGATCGCCGCGCCCGCGGTCACCGGCGATCCGAACTTCGAGCGCGACTACCGCATCCAGATGAACACCCTGGAATGGCTGCCGCTGTTCCTGGTGTCGCTGTGGCTGTTCGCCATCTATTGGAATTCAGACCTGATCGCCTCGCTGATCGGGCTCGTCTGGATCGTCGGACGCATCCTCTACATGACCGGCTACGCGCGGGCGGCCAAGGACCGGGAGCTGGGATTCATGATCCAGGCGCTGGCGGCCGGCGTGCTGCTGTTCGGCGCGCTCGGCCGCGCCATCTGGATCGCGCTGCGGCTCGGGATCTGAGCGTCGGCGGCGGCGGTTGTCAGCAGCCGCGCGTGTACGCTGCTAACTAGCTGGATTCACGGAACTTTCCGAATTGGAAGCGCATTGATTCACCCCTAGCGTGGCTTGACGCGATTCGGAGGGCGGGATGTCGCAGACGGATTTCTCCAGTCAGCTCTCGGGCAAGCGGCTCACCACCGCCGAGGTGATCTACTACATGCCCGACCACCCCAGCCTGTTGCAGCGGTTCCTCTGGCAGACCCTGGATCTGCCGCCGGAGTTCCCGCGCGTGCACCAGTTCCTGATCTTCTGGCGCCGCGAGATCGACGCGGTGATCCACTCGGTCACCTGCTCGGCGCCTGGCCTGGTGCAGCCGGCCCGGCTCGAACTCAGGCGCGAGGTCGCGACCTTGCACTGAACCGGCGCCTGGCGGGAACGTTAGACGAGGCGCCGGAACAGGAGTTTCACCAGACGCGCCGTGCAGCTACTGTCGGCCCCACGAGGGAAGCGGCCGCCAAGGACCATCGCCATGAAAGCCCGACGATCAGCCGTCGCCCTCGCCACCGCCCTCGGCCTCGCCCTGGGCCTCGCCGCCTGCGAGACGGCCACGCCCTATCAGCCGCTGTCGCCCCACAACGCCGTCTCCGGCGGTTTCACCGACCAGCGGCTGGACGCGAACCATTTTCGCATCAGCTTCCGCGGCAACGACATGACCTCGCGCCGTCGGGTGGAGACCTATCTGCTCTACCGCGCCGCCGAACTGACCGTGGCCCAGGGCTTCGACTGGTTCCAGATGGTCGAGCGGCACACCAGCGCCGACCGCCAGGGCTGGATCGAGCCCGATCCGTTCTACGGCCCCGGCTATCCCTGGGGCTTCTGGCGTCCGTACTGGCGCTTCCATGGCGCCTGGGGCTGGCGCACCTGGGATCCCTACTGGGGCGGACCGTTCTGGGGCGGCTACGACGTCCAGACCGTCGATCAGTATGACGCCAGCGCCGAGATCGCCGTCTACCATGGGCCCAAGCCCGTCGCCGATCCCAAGGCCTTCGATGCGCGCCAGGTGATGGCGAACCTCGGGCCGAGCATCGTGCGGCCCAAGTAGGGACGGGAGGGGGTGGCGCGGCGGGGCGATGCGCGCGGGGCCGTGCAGATCCGCGCCGTGACCAGGGCCGACCTGGCGGCGCTCTACCGCATCGCCCTGCTCACCGGCGACGCCGGCGCCGATGCTTCGGCTCTCTATCGCGACGGCGATCTCGTCGGCCACGTCTTCGCCGCGCCCTATGCCGTACTGGAGCCGGACGCCGGGCTGGTGGCGCAGGACGACGAGGGCGTTGGCGGCTACATCCTGGGCGCACGCGACACCCTGGCGTTCGAGGCGAAGCTGGAGGCCCAGTGGTGGCCGGGGCTGCGCGAACGCTACCCGGCGCCTGGCGGCGAGCCCGGCCTCTGGGGCGAGGACGAGGCGCGCAGCTTCCAGATCCACCATCCGCGGCCCCCGCCCGCCCGCATCACCGGCCCCTACCCCTCGCACCTGCACATCGACCTCCTGCCGCGGCTGCAGGGGCGCGGGCTCGGCAAGGCGCTGATGGACCGCTGGCTCGCCCTGATGCGCGCCGCCGGCTCGCGCGGCGTCCATCTCGGCGTCAGCCGCCAGAACGCCCGGGCGATCCGGTTCTATCGCTCCTACGGCTTCGAGGAATTCCGGTTTCCCAAGGCGCGGGCCGGCGCGGGCGGGCTATACTTCGTGATGGACTTGCGCCGCTACTGAGCTTCCACCGCCTCGCGGGTGATCCTGTAGGCGCCGTCGAGCCAGGCGACGATCTCGCGCGCGCCCGGGTGATCGATGCCGGCGTAGCGTTCGCGCAGGCGCGGTATCTCGGTCTGCAGCCGATCGAGGCCGAGGTCGTGGAACGAGCGAAAATGCCGGCGCACCAGGGCGCCCAGGTCCGGCCCGAGCACTGCGTCCGCCGCGCGCTCGAACGCCCGGGCGTACTCGTAGGCGTCGCCGGCGCGGTAGCTCTCCACCAGCGTCAGGGCCGGGATGCGGAATAGGGTGGGCTGCAGGCTGGGGTTCACCGCATGGGCGGCCAGATGCGGGGCGATGGACGCCGGCCGGCCGGTGAAGGCGCGAAGGTAGAGGTAGGGCGACATCCCGGGTCCGTCGTTCACCGGATAGTTGTCCCAGAGCGTCGGCTTGCGTCCCATCCGCTCGCCGATGCGCCGCAGGTGCCCGGCGCTGTATTCGCGCGAGCATACCTCCTCGCCGGTCCAGTAGAGGCCGATGGCCGGATCGAGGCGCTGGGCGAGGTCCTCCAGATAGGTCGGCGGCGCGGCCCCGTACGAGCGCACCAGCGCCGCATCGTCGGTGTAGATGCTGGGGCAGACGACGATCCGCCGCGCAGCTGTGCGCTCGGCCATCCAGGTGACGATCCGCCCCTGGGTCGCGGCGATGTCGGGCGTGTCGGCGCGCATGTCGTCGAACAGGATCGAGAGTTCGGCGACGCCGGCGGCGTCGAAGAAGGCGAGCTTGCGCGCCAGCGCCGCCTTGGCCTCGGAATCGAAGCCGCGATAGACCTCGAAGGGGCTGAAGCCGACGCCGAAGGAGAGCCCGGCCGCGGCGCAGACCCCGGCCAGCCGCGCTAGCCGGTCGGCCTCGTCCTTGGGATAGTCGTCGCGCCAGCGGCGGCGCAGATAGGGATCGGCCTTGGGGGCGTAGACGTAGAAGCGATAGCCGGCGTCCGCGAGGAAGCGCGCCTGATCCTCGCGCTCGTCCCAGCTCCAGCACTTGCCGTAGAAGCCCTCGATCAGGCCCAGTTCGACGTCCATTCAGGTCATGCTCCGAAGGGGCGCGCCGCTCCGATGGCCTTGCGCTCTAGCGCGGCGCCATGCGGATCGCGCCGTCGAGCCGCACGTCCTCGCCGTTGAAGTAGCCGTTGCGGATCATCTCCAGGGCCAGCGAGGCGTATTCCCGCGGCACGCCCAGGCGCTTGGGATAGGGCACCGAGGCGGCGAGCGCGGCCTTGACGTTCTCCGGCGCCCCGCCCATCAGCGGCGTGTCGAAGATGCCCGGCAGGATGGTGTTGCAGCGGATGCCCTCGCCCGAGAGGTCGCGGGCCACCACCAGAGTCAGGCCGACGATGCCGGCCTTGGAGGCGGTGTAGGCCGCCTGGCCGATCTGGCCGTCCTCGGCCGCCACCGAGGCGGTATTGACGATGGCGCCGCGCTCGCCGTCCTCCAGCGGCTCGAGCGTCAGCATGCCCGCCGCCGACTTGGCGATGCAGCGGAAGGTGCCGACGAGGTTGATCTGGATGATCAGGTTGAACTGCTCGGTGGGAAAGCTCCTGATCTCGCCGGTGTTGCGGTCGCGGCTGGCGGTGCGCGCGGCGTTGCCGGTGCCGGCGCAGTTGACCAGGATGCGCTCCTGTCCGTTGGCGGCGCGCGCCTGGGCGAAGGCGGCGTCGACCTCGGCCTCGGAGGTGACGTTGGCGGCGCAGAAGACGCCGCCGCCGATGTCCGCGATCAGCTTCTCGCCCTTCTCGCGCTGGCGTTCCAGATCGAAGATGGCGATCCTGACGCCGCGGGCGGCCAGGGCGCGCACGGTCGCCTCGCCGAGCCCCGAGGCCCCGCCGGTGACCACCGCGGCGATGGATTTGTCGAGCTTCATGGACGCAGCCTTCCCTCAGTTCCGCTTCTCGCTGTCGCAGCCCTGTAGCCCCATGATCCCCCGGCCCAAAGCGTCACGCCACGTCAATGGCCGCGGTTTTCGGCAGGCCCCGGTCAGAAGCCTGCGGCCAGGCCGTCCGGGCGGCGAGGATCGTTGGCGCCCTCGCGCTCGCCGGTGCGAGGATCGATCTCGATCGCTTCGTCCGCACCCCAGCCCGGCAGGGTTCGAAAGTCGTAGCCCATGGGGGCCAGGGCGCGGCGGCTGGCCGGCGTGAGATAGCCCGGTTCGACGAGGACGATATCGGGCAGCCCCTGCTCGTGGATGCGCGGCGCGTCCACCGCCTGCTGGACGTTCATGCCGAAATCCACCACGTCGAGGATGTTCTCGAGCGTCGTGGAGATGATCGTCGAGCCGCCCGGACTGCCGGTGACCAGGAACAGCCGTGCGCCCTTGAGCACCAGGGTCGGCGCCATGGAGCTGAGCGGCCGCTTGCCGCCTTCGACCTGGTTGGCGACGCCCTGCACCAGGCCGAAGGCGTTGGGCGTGCCCGGCTTGGAGGTGAAGTCGTCCATCTCGTCGTTGAGGAAGAAGCCGGTGTCGCCGGCGATCCGGCCGGCGCCGAACAGCAGGTTGATGGTGTAGGTGACGCTGACCGCGTCGCCCCTGGCGTCGACCACCGAATAGTGGGTGGTGTCGGCGCCCTCCGGCGGCGGCGGCGCCGGCTCGAGGCTTGCCGTCGGCGTCGCCCGGTCGGCCGCGATGCTGGCGCGCAGCTTCGCCGCATAGGCGGGCGAGATCAAGAGACCGAGAGGATCGTGGACGAAGGCCGGGTCGCCCAGGTCGGCGTTGCGGTCCATGAAGGCGCGGCGCTCGGCCTCGACCAGGTAGTGGGTGGTCTTGACCGAGGCGAAGCCCCAGCGCTGCAGCGGATAGGGGGCGAGGATCTGCAGGGTCTCGCAGATCGTCGCGCCGCCCGAGCTGGGCGGCGGGGCCGAGACGATGGTGTAGCCGTGGTAGGCGCAGGCCACCGGCGGCTCCCAGTTCACCCGATAGTCGGCGAAATCCTTCAGCGCGAGAATGCCGCCGTGCTTCTGGGCGGCGGCCACGACCGCGCGCGCCGCGGGACCGTCGTAGAAGGCCCGCGTGCCGCCGGCGGCGATCTCCTCCAGGGTGCGGGCGAGGTCGCTCTGGACCAGGCGCTCGCCGGGCCGCCAGGGCGCGCCGTGATCGAGGAAGATGGCCGCCACGTTGGGCTCTGCGGCGAAGAGGCGGGCGCGGGCGTCGAGAAGCTGCGTGTCCGCCGTCCGCAGGACGAAGCCCTTGGCCGCCAGAGCGATCGCCGGCGCCATCACCTGACGCAGGCTCATGGTTCCGTAGCGGGCCAGCGCCGCGTCCAGGCCCATGACCGTGCCAGGCACGCCTATGGCGAGCCAGCTTCGGGTGCTGAGGCCGGGAACGACCTTGCCCTTGGCGTCCTGGAACAGCGTCGGGGTCGCCTTTTCGGGGGCCGTCTCGCGGAAGTCGAGGAAGAGGTTGCGGCCGTCGGCCAGATGCAGGGTCATGAAGCCGCCGCCGCCGATGTTGCCGCAGCAGGGCTCGACCACCGCCAGGGCATAGCCGACGGCGACGGCCGCATCGACCGCGTTGCCGCCCCGGCGCAGGATGTCGACGCCGACCTCGGTGGCCAGATGCTGAGCGGTGACCACCATGGCGTGGCGGGCGAGGACCGGGCGGGCGGCGGCTAGCGCCGAGCGCGAGACGACCGGACCGCCCTGCAGCGCCGCCGGCGCAATGGCGGGGGCGGCCGGCGCGGCCGGCGCCGCGGCCAGGGCGAAGAGGGCGGCGAGGGAAAAGGCGATCCGGCGCAAGGGCGACTCCGCCGTTCGAGCCGCCGGCGCCGGCGCCTCGAGCGGCCCTCCCTCTGCGGTCGGGCCGCGGTTCTGTCAATCTCGGCCGTAGCGGGACGGGGCGATGGAGGGCGCGCGCCCGGCCGAGGTTCGACAGCGCCCAACGCCCGGCCGCAGCACCGCGGTCACGGCCGCGCGCTCCAGCCGCCCAGGACCATGGCGGCGAAGAGCAGCAGCCCGGCCAGGACGTTCGACTGGAAGAGCGCCAGGGCGCCGGCGGGGCCGGCGGCCTTCAGCTTGCGGGGCTGGCGCGCCAGCCAGACGCCAAAGAGGCCGATCGCCGGCACGCTCGCGGGACCCAGGCCCCCGGCGCCCCAGGCCGCGAGGGCGAGGAGCAGCGAGACGGTGTAGAAGCCCAGCACCGCGCCGGGCGCGGCGGCGCCCAGGCGCCGGGCCGACGACTTCACCCCGGCGAGCGCATCGTCCTCCAGATCCTGGATGGCGTAGATGGTGTCGTAGCCGAGGGTCCAGAACACGCCGCTGGCGTAGAGCAGCAGCGCCGGGGCGGCGCGGGGGAGGATCGTCTGGCCCGAAGCGGCCAGGCCGAGGGCCGAGGGCAGGCGCCAGGCGGCGGCGTAGCCCAGGAGGGCGCCCCAGTTGAAGGTCAGGCCCAGCCAGGCCTGCGGCCACCAGGTGAGGCGCTTCATGAACGGATAGGCGCCGACGAGCGCCAGCGACGCCGCGCCCAGGGCGACGCCGAGCCAGTTCAGGCTCGAGAGGATCGCGAGGCCGGCCAGCGCGCAGGCGGCGACGAACGTCCAGGCGCCGGCGAGGCCGATCTGGCCGGACGGGATCGGCCGTCCGGCGGTGCGGGCGACCTTGGCGTCGAGGTCGGCGTCGACGATGTCGTTGTAGGCGCAGCCGGCGGCGCGCATGGCGACGGCGCCGGCGAAGAACAGCGCCAGCAGGCCGAGGTCGGGCGTGCGACGCTGCATGGCGTCGGCCAGCGCGATGCCCTGCCAGCCCGGCAGCATCAGCAGCCAGATCCCCGTCGGCCGGTCGAAGCGCCCGAGCCGGAGCCACGGCCGCAGCCGCGGCGGCGCATGCCGGTCGACCCAGTTTGCCGGGGCGGCGTCGGGCAGGGTCGCGCTCATCCGCCCATAAGGCCTCTGGACGATCGCGGCGCAACCCCGGCAGGATCGGCCCGCAAGCTGGCGCTTTGCGTCCCGCCCTTGCGCCTCGGGCGCCCGGGACGGAAAAAGCCGCCCGGCCCCTCCCGCCGAGGCGCAAACACCGCTATGTGAACGCCTCCTCCGAGGCGGTCATGGACCAGTATGACGACGACGAAGCGGGCCGGGCGCGGGTGCTCTCCAACGGCCAGGTTCTGGCCTTCATCGCCGGCTTCTGGCGCCGCCGGCGCTGGCGGGCCGGCGCGACCGTAGCCTGCACGCTGCTGGCCATCGGCTTCGAGACCTGGACGCCGAGGGCGACCGCCAACCTCGTCAGCATCATTTCGCACGGGCCCGCGACGGCGCAGGGCGCCTGGATCGCCTGGGCGACGGTGGTGGGCGTCTATCTGGCCTCGGGGGTGATCCGCAACCTCGGCATCCGCGTCTTCTGGAACCCGCTGGCGGCGCACAACATGGAGGAGATGACCAACGAGGGCTTCCGGCGGGTGCAGAGCTTCTCGTCGGACTGGCACGGCGACACCTTCGCGGGCGCGACGGTGCGGCGGCTGTCGCGCGCCATGTGGGGCTACGACGTGGTCTCCGATTCGGTGGTGATGTGGATCGGCCCGGCGCTCATCGTGCTCTTCGTGCTCTCGGTGCAGATGATGCTGGTCTGGCCGCTCATCGGCGCCTTCTCGCTGGCCATGGTGGCGATCTACATCACCTCGACCGTGGCCTTCTCCAACTTCTACGTCCAGAGCGCCAACCGCCGTTCGGTGGCGCTGGATTCGCGCATCGGCGGCGCGCTCTCCGACTCGATCTCGTCAAACCCCACGGTGAAGGGCTTCGGCGCCGAGGCGCGCGAGGAGCAGCGCATCGCGGTGGTGACGCGCGACTGGCGGCGCGCCACCATCGTCACCTGGAACCGCTACATGACCGTGTGGCTGATCCAGAGCCTCCTGCTGGCCTCGCTCCAGGCCGGGCTGCTGGCGCTGGTGGTGCTCGACTGGATGCACGGGCGCGCCGGGATCTACGCGGCCACCCTCGTCATCACCACCTTCCTGATCATGAGCGGCTATCTGCGCAACATGGGCGACAACATCCGCATGCTGCAGCGCGGTCTCGCCGACGTCGAGGATGTCGCCCGCTACGAACGCATGGCGCCTGACGTGCGCGACGCGGCCCACGCCCGCCCGTTCCTGGGCGAGGTGGGCGACGTGGTCTTCGACCGGGTCAGCTTCCGCTACAAGGCGGCGGACCGGCCGATCTATCAGGATTTCTGCCTGCACATCGCGCCGGGCGAACGGCTCGCCCTCGTCGGACCCACCGGCTCGGGCAAATCGACGTTCGTGAAGCTGCTGCAGCGGCTCTACGATCTGCAGGGCGGGCGGATCCTGGTCGATGGCCAGGACATCGCCCTGGTGCAGCAGGGCAGCCTGCGGCGCGCCATCGCCGTGGTGCCGCAGGATCCGGCGCTGTTCCACCGCTCGATCGCCGAGAACATCGGCTATGCCCGCCCGGACGCCACCAGGGACGAGATCGCGCTGGCGGCCCGGCGCGCCCGGGCGCACGAGTTCATCGCCGCCCTGCCCAGGGGCTACGACACCCTGGTCGGCGAGCGCGGCGTCAAGCTCTCCGGCGGCGAGCGCCAGCGCGTCGCCATCGCCAGAGCCTTCCTCGCCGACGCGCCGATCCTGGTGCTGGACGAGGCCACCTCGTCCCTCGACGTCGAGACCGAGGTGATGATCCAGGCCGCCACCGAGGAACTCATGGCCGGCCGCACCACCATCGTCATCGCCCACCGGCTCTCCACCATCCGCAGCGCCGACCGCATCCTGGTCTTCGAGTCCGGCCGCGTCGTCGAGGAAGGCCGCCACGGCGAACTGGTGGCGAGGGGCGGCGCCTACGCGCGCCTGCACGCCGTGACCCAGGGCGCCTGAGGTCCCGCTACCCTTCGCCTCATGGGGCCTCCCTCCCGTCCGCCGCCGCGCGGCGCCTCCCCATGAAGGGGAGATGTCAACGTCTGCTGCGTCGCACTATGATCGGCGTTCAGATTTGCGCGCCGGCGCGTCCGTCCCTTGACGGACATCGGTGAAGCTCTTATGTGCAGCGCAACATACCGCAGTGCACAAGGGGCTCGCCATGTTCAACCTCGTCTTCCGCTGGATCGAGCGTCTGTTCGCGCCGGTCTTCGAACTGCTGGGGGATCTGCCTCCCAGCGCCCTCAACCGCCTGTTCGCGCCCTTCTAGAGCGCGGCGGGATCGGACCTCGCGAAGGGCGGCTCCCGGGCCGCCCTTTTTCGTGGCTCACCCAGCCTCGGCGCCGGCGAGTTCGCGGCCGAGCGCCTCGGCCAGATCGCCTCTGCGGGCGACGCCCACCTCGCCCAGGCCCAGCCAGCCGGCGAGGCGGCGCAACTCCGCGGCCAGCGCCGGCGCGGTCGCGCCCGCCTCCGCTCCCGGCTCCAGATGCGCCGCCTGCACCAGCAGGCGCCCGCTCTTGCGCTCGGACTTGAGGTCCACGCGGGCGGCGATCGACTCGCCCAGCAGGAACGGCAGCACATAGTAGCCATGCTCGCGCCTGGCGGCCGGCGTGTAGACCTCCAGGCGGATGCGCGCGCCGAAGATGCGCTCGGCGCGCTCGCGCCGCCAGATCAGGTTGTCGAACGGCGAGACGAGGGCGGCCGCTGCGAACCGCCTCGGCAGGACCGCGCCCTCGGCCAGATAGGCGTGCTTGGGCCAGCCTTCGACCCGGACGGCGCGAAGTTCGCCCGCCTCCACCAGTTCGGCGATGCGCTGGCGCGCGTCCGCCACCGCAAGCCGGAAATAGTCGCGCAGGTCGCCCTCGGTGGCCACGCCCATGGCGCGGGCGCCGATCATGACCAGCCGGCGCTGCGCCTCGTCGGGCGGCGGCGTCGGCGCCGCGGCCACCTGGCGCGGCAGCACCCGCTCGGCAAGGTCGTAGACGCGCTCGAAGCCGCGCCGCGTCTTCACCGCGATCAGCCCGCCCCAGAACAGCCACTCCAGCGCCCGCTTGCCGTTGGACCAGTTCCACCAGCCGGGCCGGCGCGGCCCGTCGGCGAAGTCGCCGCCGGTGACCGGGCCGCGCCGCTCGATCTGCGCCAGCACCTGGTCGATGTAGTCGCGCCGCTCGCGTCCGAACCGCGCCAGCCCCGACCAGGTCTCGCCGGCCCGCGCCCGCTGCATGCGCCAGCGCAGCAGCGGCTGGATCTCGAGCGGCATCAGCGAGGCCTCGTGGCCCCAGTATTCGAAGAGGCCGGGACGCTGGCCCCACGCCTCGGCCTCCAGCCATTCGCGCGGGTAGGCGCCGAGGCGCGAGAACGCCGGCAGATAGTGCGTGCGCACCAGCACGTTGACGCTGTCGATCTGGATCGCGCCCAGCCGCCCGGCGAGGCCGCGCAGGCGCCGCCGCGACCCCGGCGCCGCCGGCCGCGCCGCCGCCAGTCCCTGCGCCGCCAGGGCGATGCGCCGCGCCTGGCGGGCCGAGAGATCGTCGCTCATCCAGCGACGCTAGCGTGAGTTCATGGATCGTTCCAGAGGCGCCCGTTTGATGATGGACAAGAATACCACCGTCCCCAAGATCAGGTCCGGCGCGCGCGCCGGCAGGCTGGACGGCGAAGACGTCCTGCGGCTCAACGAGGCCGGCCTCGTGTTTCTGGCCAGGATCGGGTCGGCCCAGCGCGCGGAAGTCGCGGACAAGGACGTCCGCATCATGGGATGCCGACATGCCCCGCCCTGTCCGAGGCCCAAGGTCGGGAACAGTCGGCGCGAATGTTACTGGTGAAGTCGAAGATTTCCGGCTTTACGCTCAGTCCGTTCCGCCGATCTCATCGGGCGAAGACATATCGACTCCAAAAGGCAGGAAGTGCCTTATATTGCGGGTGACGACAACGAGGTCATGCGCTCGCGCGATGCCGGCGATGATGGCGTCGGCCATTCCTGGGTCCTGGCCGCCGATGATCGCGTCGGCTTCCAGCCGTCCCGAAACGGCGGCGGCATCCGTGTCGAGGCTGAGAATTTTGTTGCCATAGCCCGCGACAAGGCCGGAGAGCCAAACTCGCAGGCCTGTGGCCTTCGCTGTCGCGCCCTTATGATCCAGCAGCGCGATACCTTTTTCGATTTCGTGGACCGTGACGGATGAGACGAAAATCCGGCCCTCACCGTCCATCCGCTCCAGCCAGCCGAGAAAGCGCGTCGGGACATCGGACGCTGACGGCGAGAGCATCGAGATAACATTGGTGTCAAGCAGGAAGCCGCTCAAAGTTCCACATCTCGCGAAGGCGAGTTGTTGCGTTCTAACTCGCCGCCGGGAAAGGTTCGCAGATAGGCGACGAGGCCGGGACGCTTCTTTTCGAGCGCCTTGCGCGCGATGTCCGCCGCCTCGACAGAAACCAGCACGGCGGCGGGCTTGCCGTGGCGGGTGATCGTCACGAACTCGCCCTTGATCGCTTCGTCAACGAGCCCGGAAAAGCCCGCCTTGGCGTGTTTCAGATTGACGGTCGGCACGGGAGTTCCTCACCAACGTAGTTACATGTGACCACAATATGAGGTTCGGAGCCTGCATTCAATCCCGTTCGGCCCCCGGACGCCAACGCGTCGTATCGCCGGAAAAGCTCGGACAGTTTGGCGTGCCGTAGCGTAGGTCTGGCCGGCCACGACCGACGATGATGAGCACTATGTCTACGCCATAGCCCTATAGGCGTCGTGCCGCTTGCGCCTCTTCGCATTTTCCGGTATTGTTTCCGGAAATACGGCGGCCGTAAAGAATGAACCGCAAAACAACATCATCCGTCGCGACTCACCGCGCGCAAATGCGGCGCCGAGGTTTCGTTCGGGTCGAGGTCAATGTGCGCAAGGAGGATGCGAGCCTTGTCCGCCGCGTTGCTTCGGCCTTGTCCGATCCCTCGCGCCAGGCCGAAGCGCGCAGGCTTCTTCGGCAACGCTTTGTCGAGCCGCCGAAGGTGAGCCTGAAGGCGCTCCTCGCATCCGCACCACTCGACGGGATCGACCTCGATCGCAGCCCCGACCCCGGACGTGAAGTCGATCTGTGAGCTATCTGATTGACACCAACATCATTTCCGAGGTCCGAAAAGGCGCCCGTTGCGACGCACATGTATCCGCATGGTATGCGTCTATCGCTGATGGGGAACTCTTTCTGAGTACGCTCGTCCTTGGCGAAATCCGAAAGGGAGTTGAACTTGCACGCCCTCGGGATGCCGCCAAGGCAGAGGCGCTCGAACGTTGGTTGCGGGAGGTGGAGGCCGCATTCGATGGACGCGTACTCGGCATCGACAACGCCGTGTCCGATCAATGGGGGCGTATGAGCGCCATCAGGCCCGTCCCGGCTATCGATGGCCTACTCGCGGCGACCGCATTGACCAATGGCCTGACGCTGGTGACACGCAACGACCGTGACGTTGCCGGCCTGGGCGCGACAGTGCTCAATCCGTTCAAGGGCGCCGAAAATCGCCATCGATCGTAATATCGGCGGCTTCCGGATGGCACGGCGCTTCATGGCGCAAAATCGGTAGGGTGGCGGGCCACGACCGACGATGATGAGCACTACGTCTACGCTAACTATAACGGCAGTCAAGCAAACTGCCGGTATTAGCTACGTGCACTAATGGTACGTGCGCATTTGAAGCGCTTCTTTCACGGACGCCTCGGTTGACCCAGCGATCCAGTGATGAGCTGCTGCCGCTATAGCCTGGTTTACGTCGGATGTGGTGACGACATCCGGATGGATTTTGAGTGGATTGTACCCAAAGAGGCAGATCCCACGTGATAACGGCGCAATCAGCTGAACATTGGCGTGCCGTAGCACGCTCGGCGGTAAATCGGTCCCCCCAGCGAAGCCCCAGACGACTGGGCGATCTCCGATAATGAACGAGCGGCCCGGCGGGGCACCGAGCATGAGCCACGCCAATCTGGGAAAAAAGCGTACCTGAAAATACCAAGCTTGAAGGTGAACGGCTTCGAGAAAGTCATCTTTGCTCATGCGAAGCCGCCAACCCTGTTGCCGCAGGAACTCCGCTTCGCGCAACGTAACAACGACGCGCCGACCGGGGGATGTCCCGCCCGATGTTGAAATAGGGGGGTCGGCGTTGCCCGCCTTGAGCCAGTAGGCTCGGGGTGCAGATTCCACGAAGAAAGGCAACGCCATGAAGAGGACTATCACAGCGCCGGTCGCGGGCGCGACGGCGATCGTGCAAGAGGCTTGGCAAGGGGTTGGGGAGAGCTTCGAGCGGTTCTGCCTGACGGCGGGCATCGCGACGCTGACGCAGATGATGGAAGCGGACGCGGTCTTGTTGTGCGGCCCACGCCACGGCCGGGCGCCGGAGCGGACGGGCCATCGCTGGGGCCGTACGGCGGGCAAGGTGGATTTCCACGGCGGCAAGGTGGCGGTGGAGCGCCCGCGGGTTCGCGCGCCGGCGGGCGCAGAGGTTGCGCTGCCCAGTTGGCGGGCCGCCCAGGCCGACGACTGGCTGGGCCGGTGGGCGATGAACCTGATGCTGATCAATGTCTCGACCCGCAGGTTCGGCCGCGCCGTGCGGCTGCCCGAGGGCGACGTGCCGGCGCATCTGGGCGACAGCCGCTCGAAGTCGGCGGTGTCTCGCCGGTTCGTCGAGCTGTCGGCCGAGCGCATGGCGCAATGGATGGCCTCGGATCTGTCCACGCTCGATCTGCTGGCGATCCAGATCGATGGCCTGCACATCGGCGACGAGCTGGTCCTGCTGGCGGCGGTAGGCATCGACGGCGAGGGCGCCAAGCACCCGCTGGGCTTGATCGAAGGGGCGAGCGAGAACGCCGCCACGGTCCAGGCCCTGTTGGACAACCTCATCGGGCGCGGCCTCGACCCCGCCGTCTGCCGCCTGTTCATCATCGATGGCGCCAAGGCTCTGACCAAGGCGATCCGCGCAACTTTCGGCCGCATGACGCCGATCCAGCGCTGTCAGGTGCACAAGGGACGCAACATCGTCGAGCGCCTGCCCAAGCCTCTGCACGTCTCGGTCAGGAAAGTGTTGCGCCAAGCCTGGGAGCTGGACGACGCCGACAAGGCCAAGCGGCTGATCGAGAACCTGGCCCGGCGCCTAGAGCGCGACGCGCCGGGCGTCGCCGGCAGCATCCTCGAGGGGCTCGACGAGATCCTCACCGTGACCCGCCTTGGCCTGCCGATGGAGCTGCGCCGCTCGCTGGCCTGCACCAACATCATCGAGAACA
>Ga0307374_10001603_pt1 | contig 41486 bp, 37 predicted proteins | sample OX3MG_FD_202532 | JGI IMG/M metagenome (GOLD analysis project Ga0307374, IMG submission 202532) | Soil microbial communities from Risofladan, Vaasa, Finland - OX-3 | ecosystem: Environmental > Terrestrial > Soil > Coastal area > Acid sulfate soil | place: Finland: Risofladan, Vaasa | collected...
TCCGTACGTGCATTGACGCCGCACCCCAGCACCGGATCACCGCTCGATGGCGCCGGTGGCACTGGTCACGCTCAACCGGCCGGAGACTGCACAGTCCCGGCCTGTGAAACACAAAGGCCCCGTTTCCGGGGCCTTTGAAGTAGCGGGGGCAGGATTTGAACCTGCGACCTCCGGGTTATGAGCCCGGCGAGCTACCTGACTGCTCCACCCCGCGACGCGGATCCAAGTGTACCACCGCCCGTTCGGCGTGAAAGCCCCTCGGAAAGCCAGAAACCGACCCCCATGACGGCGACGCCGGCGAGCGCGTCGAAGACGAAGTGGTTGCCGGTGACGACGATCGTCAGCATCACCGCGAGCGGGTAGAGCGCGCCGATCACCCTCCAGAGAAGCGGTCGCGCGTAGAGGATGAGCCCGGCGCCAACCCCCGCCGCGAAGCCGGCGTGCAGCGAGGGCACGGCGGCCACGGGGTCGGTGAACGCCGCCGACGTGCGCGAGCCGATGTCGATGTGCGAGAGCTGGCGCAGCGTGTCCTCGAGGCCGATCCCGGCAAGCCGCGGCGGTGCCGTCGGGAAGCCCCAGTGGACGACGAAGGCGAGGAACGTCGCCGTCAGGAACCCGTTTCGGAACCGGCGGAACGCAGCGCGGTTCGCCCGGTAGAGCCAGAGGAAGAAGACGGCGGTCACCACGAAGTGCCCGACGAAGTAGAAGACGTTCATCAGCCGTACGAGGTCGGGCGCGCGCAGGAACGTCCGCTGCAGCTCCTCCTCCCACTCGATGTGCACCATCCGCTCGACGGCGAGCACGTCGCGGGCGTGCCGCTCGGCGAGTGACCAGTTCGGCGTGATCGTCTGCCGCAGCAGCTCATAGGCCTCGATGCCGGCGACGACGACCACGACCTGCATGAGGCCGTAGTGGCGCGAGGCGATCGATCTCAGCTTCGCCATCGGGTCGATTCTACGAAGCGCCGTTACGATGCGTGCATGGCGACTGCGGTCTGGATCGCGCTTGTGTTCTGCCTCGTGGCACTCGTCGCCGGGCCGGGGTTCGCAGCGCTGCGAGGCCTGCGGGCGTGGCGCAGCTTCCGGTCGTTCTCGCGGGCGACCGGATCCGCGCTCGACGGCGTCATGCGGACGGCAGCGTCGGCCGAGGAGCACGCAGAGTCGCTGACCGCGGGCGCCGAGCGTCTCGCCGGCGCCACACAGCGCCTGCAGGCCTCCCTCGCCGAGCTCGGGCTGCTGCGCGCCGCGGCGGGCGAGACGGGCGCGGCGGTCAGCGCCGTGCGCGGAGCGATGCCGCGCAAGTGACGCGCGTCGCAGCGATCGACCTGGGCACGAACGCAACCCGCCTGCTCGTCGCCGACGTGGAGGACGGTCGCGTGGACGAGATCCTGCGGCGCACGCGGATCACCCGGCTCGGCGAGGGCGTCGACGCGAGACGGCGCCTGCTCCCCGGCCCGATCGCGCGCGTGCGCAACGTCCTCACCGACTACCGGCGCGAGCTCGAGGAGCTCGGGGCGGAGCGAACGCTCGCGGTGGCGACGAGCGCGGTGCGCGATGCCGAAAACGGGGAGGCCTTCCTGGGCGAAGTCGAGTGGTCGTACGGCTTCGCCACGCGGCTTCTGACCGGCGACGAGGAAGCCGCGATGACGCTCCGGGGCGTCGGCCCCCTCGAGCCGGGCACCGTCGTGATCGACGTCGGCGGCGGCTCGACCGAGCTGATCACCGAAAGCTTTTGCACGAGCCTCGACGTGGGCTCGGTGCGACTGACGGAGCGCTACGGCGACGACTGGAACGCGGCGGCCGCCGCCATCCGCATTCTGCTGCCGCCGCTCGAGGCAACCCGGGTGCTCGGCGTCGACGGCACGACCGCCGAGCTCGCGGCGCTCGGCGACGGGCTCGGCGCAACGCTCGCCGAAATCGACGACGTGCTCGCGTGGCTGCGCTCCTCCACGCAGGACGAGCGGCGCGCGCGCCTCGTGGAGCCCGACCGCAGCGAAGTGCTTGCCGCCGGCGTCCTCGTTCTACGCGAGACGCTCCACCACCTCGGCCTCGACCGCGTCGACGCCTCCGACCGCGACCTGCTGAACGGCGCGGCGCTCGAGGCGGCCGCGCTGCCCGCACCCGGCGAGGGCGAGGCGCCGCCCGGGGCGTATACCTGCTGCTGAGAGATATTTGCGCTCACAAGTTTTCGTCGCTATGATCATTGAGTCATCAAGGATCTAGGAGAGGAAAGCCCATGAGCACCACCATCGAGACCACGAACACGATTCCCGCCGGCACCTGGCAGGCGGACACGGTCCATTCCAGCGTCGCGTTCGAGGTCCCCTACGCGGTCGCGACCTTCAGCGGCGAGGTGGCCGACTTCGAGGTGAGCCTCGTCGACGGCCGGCTCGCAGGGACGGCCCGCATCGAGAGCATCGTCGTCCGGGAGGAGAACCTCCAGGCGCACCTGCTCTCGCCCGAGTTCTTCGACGCCGAGCGCCATCCTGTCGTCAGCTTCTCCGGCCGGCTTCGCCGCGACGGCGACGCGATCGAGACGGACGGTGAGATCACGCTCAAGGGCATTACCCGCCCGGCCGTCCTCCGGGGCACGATCGCCGGCCCCGCAGTCGACCACTTCGGCGCCACCCGCGTCGGCCTCGAGCTCGAGACGACGATCGACCGCACGCAGTTCGACATCAACTGGAACATGCCGCTCCCGACCGGCGAGCCCGCGCTCTCGAACGAGGTCACGCTCAAGGCAGCCCTGACACTCGTCGCGGAGGAGAACTGATCATGCGCGTCGTCGCCCTCAGCGGCTCCCTGCGCCGCGAATCGAACTCGACGGGCCTCCTGCGCGCGCTGCGCGAGGAGGCCCCGCAGGGCGTGGAGGTCGTGCTCTACAACGGCCTGAAGCAGATCCCGCCCTACGACCAGGACGACGACGTGGCGCAGGCGCCCAGGCCGGTCGCGGCGTTCCGTGAGCTCGTTCGCAGTGCCGACGCAGTCGTCATCGCCACACCGGAGTACAACTCGTCGATCCCAGGGGCGCTCAAGAACGCACTCGACTGGGGCTCACGGCCGCTTGCCACGAGCGCGTTCCGCTCGAAGCCCGTGGCGGTGATCGGGTCGAGCGCCGGCGCGTTCGGTGGCGTGTGGGCGGCGGCCGAGCTCCGAAAGGTGCTCGGTGCGATGGGCGCCCGGGTCACCGACGTCGAACTGGCCGTCGGCCACGCCGGCGAGAAGTTCGCCGATGGACGTCTCGTTGACGACGACGTCCGGCAGGGACTCCGCGATGCGCTCGAGACGCTCCTGGCGGGGGCCGCTCCCGTCGAGGTCGCGGCTTAGAAGCTCTCACCGCGCCCGGCACGGCTTCGCTCCGGCCCTCGACACCGGGGTCGCGATGGAGAAGAATGATCCGCATCGCGACTCACTGGGGTCACGTCGGCTAGGACGTGAACCTGGTTTCGCCTGCGGCGAGAACCAGGTTCAGCACGCGTCGCACGCCTGGGACGGCCAGGGGTTAGCCGTCGTGGAGGTCGGCGGGCGGCTCGTCTTCGGCGAGCCGTCGCTGCACGACCGACCGCGAGAGCACACCGACGAGCTTCCCGCCCTCGACCACAGGCACGCGCTCATAGTCGGCCTCTTCGAGGAAGGCAAACGCATCGCCGAGCAGTGCAGACGAGTCGATCGTGGCGTTCGGCTCCTCGGCGATTCCTCCGAGCCTCGTCGTCTTCGGATCCTGGCCACGCGCCACGACCTCGCGTACGAGCGTCTTGCGAGTCACGACCCCGACAAGCGTCCCGTCGTCGCAGACGAACACCGCGCGCACGTCCGGGCGCGCGAGCGCCTCCCCCGCCTCCTGCGCCGACGCCCTCACGTCGAGCGAGAACGGCTCGGAGACCATCGCATCTCTGACGAGTTGCTCGCCCATCGCTCTACGGGTAGACGCCGCGCGCCTCGAGCGCTGCCGAGACTTCGCGGATCGCCGCGACGAGCGCCGCGTCGCGCAGCGTGATGCCGCGCTCACCGGCCACGTCCCAGACGCGGTCGAACGCATCCGACATCTTGTCGGCGAGCCGGCGGCGAATCTCGTCGCGGTCCCAGAACAGCCGCCCGAGATCCTGCACCCACTCGAAGTACGACACCGTGACGCCGCCGGCGTTCGTGAGGATGTCGGGCAGGACGGGGATGCCGCGCTCGGCGAGGATGCGGTCGCCGGCGTTCGACGTCGGGCCGTTCGCGCCCTCGACGAGCAACTTGCAGCGCAGGTTGCCTGCATTCGACTCGGTGACCTGGTCCTCGCGGGCCGCGAGCACGAGGATGTCGCAATCGAGCTCGAGCAGCATCGCGTTCGAGATCCGGTCGACCCCGCGCGTGTAGCCCTCGAGCGAGCCGTGCTCGGCAACGTACTCATGGAGGCTCGGGATGTCGAGGCCGCCCGGGGCATAGACACCGCCCGAGATGTCCGAAACCGCGACGACCGGCGCGCCGCGCTCGTGCAGCTCGGTGGCTGCGATCCCGCCCACGTTGCCGAAGCCCTGCACCACGCAGCGCTGGCTTGCGAGCTGCCAGTCGAGCCGCTCGCATGCCCGCTCGATCACCATCACGACCCCGGCGCCGGTCGCCTCGTGACGAAACACGGAGCCACCGATCGAGATCGGCTTGCCGGTGACGATCTCCGGGACCGCGTAGCCCTTCTGCATCGAGTACGTGTCCATCATCCAGGCCATGGTCTGCTCGTTCGTCGCCATGTCCGGCGCCGGAATATCGAGCTGCGGCCCGATGAACGGCGCGAGCTCGGCGGTGAAGCGGCGCGTGACCCGTGAGAGCTCGCCCTGCGACATTTCGTGGGGGTTGCAGCGCACGCCGCCCTTCGCGCCGCCGTAAGGGAGCCGAAGCAGCGCGCACTTCCACGTCATCCACATCGCGAGCGCGGCACACTCGCCCAGGTCGACCGCCATGTCGTAGCGGATGCCGCCCTTCGTCGGGCCGAGCACCGAGGAGTGCTGGACGCGATAGGAAGGGAACGACACGTACACGCCGTCGTCCATCCGCACCGGCAGCGTCAGGATCACCGCCCGCTCGGGGGCGCGCAGCCTCGTCGCGACGAAGTCCGGAATCTCGGCGAGCTCGAGTGCGTGGTCGAGCTGGTTCAGTGCCTGCTGGTAGAGCGGCGTATGCCACTCGAGCTGCGTCGCCGGATGGACGGCCTTGGCCACGGCCGGGAGGGTACGCGAAAGCGCGTCGCGCCCGCCTCAGACGAGCGACCGGATCAGCTCGGCCTCGGCAAGGGTGTGGCCGAGATAGGCGCCGCGGATCACGGTCCAGGCCCGGATCTTGAAATCGTCGAGGCCTGCGGCGACGAACGCCGCGATCCGGCGTTCCGTCTCCACGCGGTCGGTCATCTGGTAGGAGAGCGGATTCCAGAGCATCGTCGGCACGTCGTACTCGCGCTCGGCCAGGTACGGCTTCGGGTCGATCGCGACGTGGCGGTTCCCGTGCCGGAGGATGTTGTGGTGGTGAAAATCGCCGTGCACGAGAAACCCGCGCCCCCATTCGAGCGAGCTCCAGAGCTCGAGCGCGAGCGCGAGGAGCGCGGCGTCCGAGTCACCCGTGCGTGCAGCGTTCTCGAGCCACCGCGGCACCTGATCGCCGACGAAGCGAAACGGCTCGCCGGCCGGGCGCCAGAGCTTCAGGCCGAGCTCGACCGCGATCGCCATGGCCTCCTCGTCAGGAAGCCCCGAGATGTCGTCGCCCGGCCGTGCGCGCTCCTCCAGCAGCACGCGCCCGGAACGCCGGAGCAGTCGCACCGCCCCTCCGCCCTGCCAGCGCTCGAGAGCGTCGGCCTCGTGCAGCGACTCGTCGTCGCCTTCCCAGGCCACCTTCACCACCGCGTCGTCACCTGCAGGAGCGACGTAGGAGTAGCGGGCCGGCGCGAACGGCGCACCGAGCTCGAGTCCCCACTCGGCAGCCGCCTGCTCGGCGAGCGCCGCAGTCGAGGCGAGGTCTGGCCGGTCGGAGCTCATGCCGAGAGATTAGGGCGGGGCCGGGGCTGCGGCGCCCCGGCCCCGCTCTCCGGCCCTCACGCGTCCTGCCATGCGGCCGGAACGAGCACGACCCTAGCGGTACCGGTTCGAAGGGCCGCCGGAGGAACCTTGGCGCCTGCGTAGTACCCTTTGTCAATGAGCGAAGAGTCGAAGCTCAGGAGATCGTGGCTTCGCGGCTATCGTCAGGGCGACGTCGAGCTCGTCGTCGCGCGTTCGACGCTCGCGCGCGAGCAGCTTCAACACGAGCTCGACGCGACGAAGGCGCGCGCGAACGCGATGCAGACGGAGATCAACGAGCTGCACCGGCGCGTCGACACGTTCCGCCGGCGCGAGCAGGAGTTGACCAACGCGCTCGAGGAAGTTCGGCAGCGCCGAGAGCGAGCCGAGCGCGAGGCGGCGAGCCATGCCGAACAGGTCGTCGGCGAGGCCGAGCAGCGCGCCGCCGCACTCCGCACCGAAGGCTTGCGCCAGGTCGGCGACTTGCAGCTCCAGGTCGAACAGCTGCTCGGGCTACGCGCCGGACTGAGCGCGGCGCTCAAGCGCGTCACGCAGGACATCAGCGATTCGCTCGACCGGCTGGCCGCTGCTCCCGCGCGCGCCGTCGAGCAGATCGAGCCGCACACTGCGCAGGTGCCCGACGAGATCGACCCGCGCTTCGCCCGTTACACGGGCGAGACCGAAAGCTGAGCCGGCTCGAAGCTCAGAGTCGGCGGAAGACGGCGAGCGACCGCGACTCGACGAGCACATCGGCGCCAGGCACGTATCGGTCGCACTCGCACCGACCCGTCGCGAGCAGGGGCTCCCAGTGCGTCCCGAACCGCCGCGCAGGCAGGCGAAACGCGATCTCTTCGAAATGCGCGTTGAAGAGCAACAGAAACGAGTCGTCGCGCACCTCCTCACCGTGACGGGTCTCCGTCCGCAGCTCGTCGCCGTTCAGGAACACCCCGATCGCCCGCGACTCGGTGTTGTCCCAGTCACGACGCGTCATCCGGCGGCCGTCCGGCCGCATCCACCACACGTCAGGCAAGGATCTACCCCTGCCCTCGAAGAACTTCGTGCGCCGGAAGACCGGATGCGCACGGCGCAACTCAATCAGCCGCCGGGTGAAGGCGAGCAGTTCCTCGTCGCCCGAGGCCCAATCGATCCAGGAAACCTCGTTGTCCTGGCACCACGCGTTGTTGTTGCCGCCCTGCGAACGGCCGATCTCGTCGCCGCCGAGCAGCATCGGCACACCCTGCGACAGCAACAGCGTGGCAAGGAAGTTCCGCTGCTGCCGCCCGCGTAAGGCACGCACGGCGGGATCGCCGGTCGGGCCCTCGACACCACAGTTCCACGACCGGTTGTCGTCGGTACCGTCGTTGTTGCCCTCACCATTCGCATCGTTGTGCTTGTCGTTGTACGAGACGAGATCGCGCAACGTGAAGCCGTCGTGTGCCGTGATGAAGTTGATCGACGCGAACGGGCGGCGCCCGTCGGTCTCGTAGAGGTCAGACGAGCCGCCGAAGCGCGAGGCGAAGTCACGAAGTGGTGCCCGTCCCCGCCAGAAGTCGCGCATCGTGTCGCGGTAGATGCCGTTCCACTCGGACCAGAGGATCGGGAAGTTGCCGACCTGGTAGCCACCGGGCCCGACATCCCAAGGCTCGGCGATCAGCTTCACCTGGGACAGGATCGGATCCTGGTGGATGATGTCGAAGAAGGCCGAGAGCCGGTCGACCTCGTAGAACTCGCGCGCGAGCGCCGAGGCAAGGTCGAATCGGAAACCGTCGACGTGACAGTCGATCACGAAGTAGCGCAGCGAATCCATGATCAGCCGCAGCACGGTCGGGTGGAGCGGATTCAGCGTGTTGCCCGTCCCGGTGTAGTCCATGTAGTGGTGCAGGTCGTCGGGCACGAGGCGGTAGTAGCTCTGGTTGTCGACGCCGCGGAAGCTCAGCATCGGCCCCAGATGGTTGCCCTCCGCGGTGTGGTTGTAGACGACGTCGAGAATCACCTCGATGCCGGCGCGATGGAGCGCCTTGACCATGCCCTTGAACTCCCGCACCTGGTCGTTCGTCGCCGCGTACAGGGAGTGAGGCGCGAGGTAGCCGATCGTCGAATAACCCCAGTAGTTGGTCAGGCCGCGGTCGTGCAAGAACCCCTCGTCGATGATGTGGTGCACGGGCAGCAACTCGAGGGCGGTGATGCCGAGCTCGCGCAGGTGGTCGATCGCACCGGCGCTTGCGAGGCCTCCGTACGTGCCGCGCAGGTCCTCGCGGACACCGGCCCTCCCCTGCGTGAGCCCTTTGACGTGCGCCTCGTAGATGACGGTCTCGTGCCAGGGCGTGCGAGGGCGCACCAAGTCGTCGTCCTCCCAGTCGAAACGGGGATCGATCACGACCGAGCGCGGGATCGCGGGCGCCGAGTCCGTCAGGTCGATCACCAGGTCCGCGTCGTCAGCGCCGTTCGCCACGTAAGGCAGCGTGTTCGCGGCGCGCCAGTCGACCGCCCCGTCGATCGCCTTCGCATACGGATCGATCAGGAGCTTCGCCGGGTTGAACCGGTGACCGGACAGCGGGTCGTAGATCCCGCGCACGCGGTATCCGTAGCGCTGGCCGGGGCCGACCCCCGGTAGGTAGCAGTGCCAGTTGAACGCGGTCCGCTCCTGAAGCTCGATGCGCTCCTCGGCACCGTGCTCGTCATACAGGCACAGCTCGACCCGCTCCCCGTTCTCGGTGAAGAGCGCGAAGTTCGTTCCCTCGCCGTCCCACTCGGGGCCGAGCGGAAAAGGCTTTCCCGGCCAGACCTCCCGGCTCATGCGGCAGGCGCCAGCCAGAGCACGCTCAAGGGCGGCAGGGTGATCGCGGCGGAGCAGGGCTGCTCGTGCCACGGGCGCTGCTCCGCCTGCACCTCACCCTGGTTCCCGACGCCGGACCCGCCGTACCGGGCCGCGTCGGTGTTCAAGAGCTCGGTCCACGCGCCCCCGAACGGCAGCCCGACGCGGTAGCCCTCCCGCGGAGTCGGCGCGAGGTTTGCGACGCAGACGACCTGGCGCTTCCCGTCCTTCGAGAGGCGCGCAAAGACGACGACGTTGTTCAGCGCGTCGTTCGCCTCGATCCAGCGGAACCCAGCGGGCGAGAAGTCCACCTCCCAGAGCGCCGGCTCGCCGCGGTAGATGCGGTTCAGGTCACCGACAAGGTCGCGAACCCCTGCGTGCTCGACCTGCTCGACCAGCCACCACGGCAGCTCGTCTTCGTGCGCCCACTCCCACGGGCTCGCGAGCTCGCCGCCCATGAAGAGCAGCTTCTTCCCCGGGTGCGCCCACATGAAGGCATACAGAGCACGCAGGTTCGCGAACTGCTGCCAGCGGTCGCCCGGCATCTTTTGGAGGAGCGACCCCTTCCCGTGCACGACCTCGTCGTGCGAGAGCGGCAGGATGAAGTTCTCGGTCCACGCATAGACGAGTGAAAACGTCAGCTCGTGGTGGTGGAAGCGGCGATGAACCGGGTCGCGCTGGAAGTAGGCCAGCGTGTCGTGCATCCACCCCATGTTCCACTTGAACCCGAAGCCCAGCCCCCCCAGGTAGGTGGGGCGCGACACACCGGGCCACGCGGTCGACTCTTCGGCCGCCGAGATGACGCCCGGCTCGCGCGCATGCACAAGCTCGTTGAGATCCTTCAGAAACGCCTCCGCTTCGAGGTCCTCGCGCCCGCCAGACTCGTTCGGGACCCACTCGCCCGGCCCGCGCGAGTAGTCGAGGTAGAGCATCGAAGCGACCGCATCGACCCGCAAACCGTCGGCGTGGTAGGAGCGCAGCCAGAAGAGCGCGTTGGCGAGCAGGAAGTTCTGCACCTCGGATCGGCCGAGATTGAACACGAGCGTGCCCCAGTCGGGGTGTGCACCGCGACGCGGGTCGGCGTGCTCGTACAGCGCCGTACCGTCGAACTGTGCGAGCGCCCACTCGTCGCGCGGAAAGTGCGCCGGCACCCAGTCGAGGATCACGCCGATCCCGTTTTGGTGCAGGTGGTCGACGAAGAAACGGAAGTCGTCCGGCGAGCCGAGCGTGGAGAGCGTCGCGTAGTAGCCGGTGACCTGGTAGCCCCACGAGCCCGAGAACGGGTGATGCATCACCGGTAGAAGCTCGACGTGTGTGAACCCGAGGTCGCGCACGTACGGCGCGAGCTCGAGCGCAAGCCCGCGCCAATCGAGCCCTTTGCGCCACGACGGCGCGTGAACCTCGTAGATCGTGATCGGCTGCTCGAGGGGCTCGCGCGCACGCCGCGCGGCGAGCCAGCCGGCGTCGAGCCACTCGTGCTCGGACCGGAAGATCACCGACGCGTTCTTGGGCGGCACCTCCGCCTCGAACGCCACCGGATCGGCCTTCTCGTACCCGTCGACGACGAACTTGTAGCGCTGCCCGACGGACGCTCCCGCCACCACGCCTTCCCAGATCCCGGTCTCACCGACCGGGCTCAGCCGGTCGGCCGCGGCGTCCCAGCCGTTGAAGTCACCGACAACGCCGACCTCGCGGGCGTTCGGCGCCCACACCGCGAAGTGCACACCGCCCTCCACCGGATGCGCACCGAGCTTCGCGTACAGCTCCTCGTGGCGACCCGCCCGTGCGAGCCAGATGTCGAGCTCGCCGAAGGCCGATTGTGCGTCTCCGCCCGTCACCCCGGGATTTCTTCGTCGAGCAGCCGGACGATCCCGGCCACCGGGATGGACACCCAGCCGGGGCGGTGGTTCAGCTCGTACCGCAACTCGTAGACGGCCTTCTCGAGCTCGAACACCTGCAGCAGCCGGTCCATCGCCGTGCCGGTCGGGACAAGCGAGTCCTGCACGGTGTCGCGGTAGCCGTCGAGGAACCGCTCGCGCACGCGCAACTCCCAGCCGGCCTGCGGCTCGACGCCGCGCAGTTGCATCGACGCCGACGCGGCGTACGCAAACGACCGCAGCATCCCCGCCACGTCGCGCAACGGGCTCCGCTTGCGGCGGCGCTCCGGCAGTGACCGTGCCGGCTCTCCCTCGAAGTCGAGGATCACCCAGTCACCGTCCGCCCACAGCGTCTGCCCAAGATGGAAGTCGCCGTGGTGGCGAATCACGCGGCCGGCGCCGCCCACGCTCGTCAGGACGCGCAGCCGCTCACGCACCTCTTCGCCGCGCCCTCGAATCGGCTCGAGCTCCGGCACGTCGTCGGGCAGCTCGAGGAAGACCGATTGGATCTCCTCGTCGACCGTCGCCGTCAAGAGGCCGAGCGACTCGGCAGATGTCTCCTCGGGGGCAAAGCCCGGATCGCTGTGGTCGGAGCCGAGGATCGAGTGCATGCGGGCCGTCACCTCGCCGAGACGGCGAGCGCTCGCGATGAACTCGCCGGCACCTTCGCCCATCGTGTCGAGCGCATGCTCCCAGCCGTCGCGGCCGATCACAAACTGCTGGAGGATGCCGAGGGTGGCGTCCATCTGCCGGCCGGTGTACGAGTACCAGCCTGCGAGCTGCGCGATGTTCTCGAATTCGTGCGCGGTCAGGAACCGCAGCAACTCGAGCTCCGGGTTGATTCCCGCCTCGAGCCGGCGAAACACCTTGAGGATCAACTCCTCGTCGAACACGATCGACGTGTTCGACTGCTCGACTCCGACCGGCCTCGCGTCACGCAGCTCGGACGCGAAACCCGAGACGGCTCCGAACTCGACCACGCCTTCCGACGCGGGCAGCTTGATGCTCTGGCGGATCATCGAGACGAGCTCGCGAACGTGGCGCGGATCGGCCAGCGCATCGAGCGTCTCGTCGGCGAGCAGCTGGTACGTCTCGTGCGTCCCGGTGTCGAAGCGGATCTCGACGAGCAGCAGCTCGAGCCGCGGGTCGTCCTCCCGTAGCACGGCCCGGTCGACGACCCGCGCATGCACAACGTCCTTCGTTCTCGACGCGAACCAGCGCTGGGCCCTGACGAACTCGATCAGCTCGCGTTCATCCGTCACTCGCTCTCATCCCTTCGCAACTGGAACCAGAAGAATCCTCGCGGGGCCAGAGTGAGCAGGTAGGGCAGATCGCCGATCGCCGGGAAGCGGCTCCGGCCGAACATCTCTTCCGGCACGAACCCGTGCCACCGCGAGAGGTCGAGCTCGACCGCCTGTGCCGAGCGGGCGAGGTTGTGCACGCAGAGCACGATGTCGTCCTCGTAGGTCCGCACATGGGCGAAGATGCGCGGGTTGTCGGGGCGCAGCGCCTCGTAGGTGCCGAGGCCGAACACGGGGTGCTCCTTGCGCAGCGCGATCAGGCCGTGGAGCCAGCGCAGCAACGAATTCGGCTGACGCAGTTGCGCCTCCACGTTGACGGCCTGGAAACCGTAAACGGGGTCCATCAACGGCGGCAGGTAGAGCTGCTCGAAGTCGGAGCGCGAGAAGCCCCCGTTGCGGTCGCCCGTCCACTGCATCGGCGTTCGCACGCCGTCGCGGTCGCCGAGGAAGATGTTGTCGCCCATTCCGATCTCGTCCCCGTAATAGAGCACCGGGGCTCCGGGGAGCGAGAAGAGGATCGCGTGCATCAGCTCGATCTCGTCGCGGCCGTTGTCGAGCAGCGGCGCGAGACGTCGCCGAATCCCGAGGTTCAGCTTCATCCGCGGGTCCTTCGCGTACTCCTCGTACATGTAGTCGCGGTCGTCGTCGGCGACCATCTCGAGCGTCAACTCGTCGTGGTTGCGCAGGAAGAGGCCCCACTGCGCGTTGTCGGGGATCGGCGGGGTCGACTCGAGGATCTCGATCATCGGCAACGCGTCCTCACGGCGAACCGCCATGAACATGCGCGGCATCACGGGGAAGTGGAACGCCATGTGACACTCGTCGCCCTCCCCGAAATACTGGACGACGTCGGCCGGCCACTGATTCGCCTCGGCGAGCAGCACGCGATCCGCGTAGCGGGCGTCGACCTCGGCGCGCACCCGTCGCAGGAACGCGTGCGTCTCGGGCAGGTTCTCACCGTTCGTTCCGTCGCGTTCGTAGAGATACGGCACAGCGTCGAGCCGGAAACCGTCAAGGCCGAGATCGAGCCAGAAGCGGAGCGCATTCAGCATCTGCTCCTGCACCTCGGGGTTGTCGTAGTTCAGGTCGGGCTGGTGGCTGAAGAACCGGTGCCAGTAGTACTGCCCGCGCACCGGGTCCCACGTCCAGTTCGACGGCTCGGTGTCGAGGAAGATGATGCGCGCCTCGCTCCACCGCGAGTCGTCGTCGCCCCACACGTACCAGTCGCCGTACGGCCCGGCCGGGTCGGTACGGCTCGACTGGAACCACGGGTGGTCCGACGACGTGTGGTTCATCACGAGGTCGGAGATCACGCGCATGCCGCGCTGATGTGCCTGGTCGACGAAGTACCTGAAGTCGTCGACGGTGCCGTAGTCGGGATGGATGCCGAAGAAGTCGGCGATGTCGTAGCCGCCGTCGCGCAGCGGACTCGGGTAGAACGGGAGCAGCCACAGACAGTCGACCCCCAGCCACTGCAGGTACTCGAGCTTGTCGGCGAGGCCTCGAAAGTCGCCGGAGCCGTCGTCGTTGCCGTCGAAGAACCCGCGCAGATGGATCTCGTAGAAGACCGACCGCTTGAACCAGAGCGGATCGCGCTCGAACCAGTGGCCCGGTTCGCTCATTCGACTCTCCACTCGGTGCCGGCCATCCTCACGGGAGTATGACCTTGACCAGATGCGCCTTTCCCGGGCCGAGCTTCACGTAGTTGCGTCCGGCACGCCAGGTGAACGCCCCACCGCCGAGCAGGTCGCGCACCTCAAAAGCCGGCGGCAGGCCGAGCGCGACCGGGATCACGCAGGCACCTTCGCGCTCCCCCAGCGGATCGAGGTTGACGACGCAGATCACGTCGTCCTTCGCGTAGCCGAGCAGCTGCTCGTTGTCGGTCTCGAGCCAGCGCACGTTCTCGAGTCGCTGGAGTGCAGGCTCGGCACGGCGGATCTCGTTCAGCCGCCCGATCAGGGGCAGCAGCGGCCCGTCGAGCGTGCGCCGCTTCACTTCGTACTTCTCCGAGTCGAGGTACTCCTCGGAGCCGGGCGCGACGGCCCGGTTCTCGTACGACTCGAAGCCCGAGTAGATGCCGTACGCCGGCGACAGCGTCGCGGCGAGCACGAGCCGCGCCTCGAAGGCCGGCGGCCCTCCTCGCTGCAGATACTCGTGCAGGATGTCCGGCGTGTTGACGAACGCGTTCGGCCGGTAGAACGGCGACCAGGCGCGCAGCTCCTCGATGAAATCGACGAGCTCGGCCTTCGTGTTGCGCCAGGTGAAGTACGTGTAGCTCTGCGCAAACCCGACCTTCGCAAGCGTCGTCATCATCGACGGGCGCGTGAACGCCTCCGCGAGGAAGACCACCTCGGGATGCTCGCGACGCACCTCCGCGATCAGCCACTCCCAAAAGGGCACCGGCTTGGTGTGCGGGTTGTCGACGCGGAAGACGGTGATACCGCGCTCCACCCAGCCGACGACGACGTCGAGCAGCGCCTGCCAGAGACCCCGCCAGTCCGCCGACTCGAAGTTCAGGTTGTAGATGTCCTGGTAGCGCTTGGGCGGGTTCTCCGCGTACTTCAGCGTCCCGTCCGGGCGCCGGTTGAACCACTCCGGATGCTCGGTCAGCCACGGGTGATCCGGTGAGCACTGGACCGCGAAGTCGAGCGCAAGCTCGATACCCGCCGAACGGGCGGCGGCGACCAGCGCAGCGAAGTCGTCCCAGCTCCCGAGCTCCGGGTCGATCGCGTCGTGCCCGCCCGCCGCGGAGCCGATCGCCCAGGGCGACCCGACGTCGTCCGGCCCGGCGGTGGCGGCGTTGTTGCGCCCCTTGCGGTTCGACTGCCCGATCGGGTGGATGGGCGGCAGGTAGACGACGTCGAAGCCGAGTCGTGCGAGCTCCGGCAGCGCCTCGGCGACGCCGGCGAAACCGCCGAACGACCGTGGGAACAGCTCGTACCACGAGCCGAAGCGCGCGAGCTCGCGGTCGACGTCGACCGCGAGGGTGGGCGAGGAAACCTCGCCCACCCGCTCGCCCGGGCCTTCGGCGCGAGCGGCCCACGCGGCGACGGCGAACTGCCAGCGACCGGCAGCGTCGACCGTGAACCGGCCGGCGAAGCGGTCGTTGCCGAGCGGCTCGAGCGGCTGCTCACGCCAGCGTGTGACGCCGGGAGCCTGCACACGCACGACGCCGGCGAGCGTGTCGTGCCCGTCGGTGAAGAGGGTCGCGTACACCTCCACGTCCTCGCCGACCGTGCGTTTGACCGCGTAACGGCCACAGTCGACGACCGGCTCGACGGCCTGGATCTGGATGCGCGGGTGTGGTGTTCTCGGAACGGGCACGATGCGTGAGAGTCTGAGTTCGTCTTCTTGGTCCTACCCCATGCTGCTCGAACGCGCATCCGGCATCCTGCTCCACCCGACCTCGTTGCCAAACGGGACGCTCGACGAGCACGCCTACCGCTTCGTGGACTGGCTCGCCGCGGCAGGCCAGTCATGGTGGCAGGTCCTGCCGCTCGGGCCTCCCGAAGGGCTGACCGGGTCGCCCTACATGTCGGCCTCGGCGTTCGCCGGATCGCCCGCGCTCCTCGCCCACCCGCAGGCGCGCGTCGCCGCCGCCGAGGCCGAGGCATTCCGGGCCCGCCACGCCTTCTGGATCGAGGACTGGCTTGCGTTCGGCGGCTCTCTCGACGATCAGGTGCGGTTCGATCGCGAGTGGCAGGCGCTTCGCGGCTACGCCGCGGAGCGCGGCGTGCGGGTGTTCGGCGACATGCCCATCTACGTGTCCCGCGACGGCGCCGACCACCGCGCGCACCTACACCTGTTCCAGGCGGACGCCGTCGCGGGCGTACCGCCGGACGCCTTCACCGAGACGGGGCAGCTGTGGGGCAACCCGTTGTACGACTGGACGGCGATGCGGGTCGACGGGTACCGCTGGTGGATCGAGCGCTTCCGCCGGACGTTCGAGCTGCTCGATCTGACCCGCATCGACCACTTCCGCGGCTTCGTCTCCTACTGGGCGGTGCCCGCGGGCGAGCCGACCGCCGTGCACGGCCACTGGCGGCGCGGGCCGGGCCTGGATCTGTTCGACACCGTCCACGCGTGGCTCGGACCGCTCGCCGTGATCGCCGAGGATCTCGGCGTGATCACCGAGCCGGTGGTGCGGCTGCGACGCGAGCTCGGGTTTCCCGGCATGGCGGTGCTCCAGTTCGCGTTCGGCGGCGACCCGTCGAGCCCGCACCTGCCGGCCAACCACGAGGAGCAGTCGGTCGTCTACACCGGCACCCACGACAACGACACGACACGCGGCTGGTGGGAGTCGCTTTCCGAAGCGGAGCGGGCACGGGCCGGGCTCGACCCCGCCGACCCCGTCTGGTCGCTGATCGCGCTGGCCTTCGCCTCCCGCGCGGCGCTTGCGATCGCACCGCTCCAGGACGTGCTCGGTCTCGGCTCGGAGGCCCGCATGAACTTGCCCGGGACCGAGCAGGGCAACTGGCGCTGGCGCTGCTCGCCCGGCGACCTGACGGCGACGCTCGCGCTCAGGCTGCGGGCGCTGACCGAGTCGGCCGCCCGCACAGGCTAAGGGAGAGTGCCGGGGGAGGGAGTCGAACCCCCACGTCCGCAAAGGACAACCGGTTTTAAGCCGGCTGCGTCTACCAGTTCCGCCACCCCGGCAGGCGGGTCAGGCTGCGCGTCGGGCTAAGGAGGCTCTCACGAGGCTCATCCGCTCGTCGGGCCCATGCCCGGCTGGTCGGCCGAGAGCGGGATGCCCTCGGGGCCGTGACCCCGGTAGGCGTTACGGAACGCGACAAAGGCCTTCTGCGTGGCGCTGTCGTAGCGAGGACAGATCGCGATGTGCCCCTGCCCGAAATCACCGTTTCGCTGGTAGGTCGCAGGATTGCCCGTCCAGGCGGTGATCGCGACCTTGCTCCCAAGTGACGGATACGGCGTGCCGACCATTCCGGTCGGGCTCGAGTCGTAGAGCTGCCGCAGCGCCGTCACCGAGGACTGCGGCACGTTCGGGCCCCACCAGAGGATGACGCCGCCGTGCTCCTCGTTGTGGACCACCATCCGCGGGTTGACGGCGGCGGTGTAGAAGCCCCAGACCGCCCACTCGGGATAGTGCTGGCCGTTCGACGGTGGGCTCGTGTTCCAGGGGAGCTTCTGCGTCAAGCTGTTCACGTGCGTCTGTCCGCCGGGAACGGACGCTTGAACGGTCTTGAAGCTGCAGTTCGCGGCCGTCATCAGCGACGCGACTTGCTTCAGGTTCGACGATCCCCCACCGCCGAGCGAGATGAAGAGAACGACTGCGACGAGCGCCACGATTCCCGAGCCCGAGACCGCATAGAGCGCAGCCCGGTGCCTCATTCCGAGGTCGAGTCGCGCATCGTTGCGCCGCTGCGGCGCCTGGACGCCGCGGGGCGGCAGAGGTGTCTGCGGCTTCTTCTTCGCCATGCGGCCGCCATTCAAGCGGAAACGGCAACCGCGCCGCCGAAGAATGCCGCGACGGCGGCCGGATCGTCCGCGACGGGGCAGCGGGGCAGCGCGGCCAGGAACGCCCGCCCGTAGGGGCGCGTGCGCAATCGCGGATCGAGGATCGCGACGACCCCCCGGTCCGCGTGCCCGCGGATCAGACGTCCGAACCCCTGGCGGAGCTGCAACACCGCGGTGGGCAGCGCGTAGTCCCGGAACCAGTCACCCCCGGCACGCTCGACGGCCTCGCAGCGGGCCTCGTGCAGCGGATCGCCCGGCGCCGAGAAGGGCAGCTTGTCGATCACGAGCAGCGACAGCGACTCGCCCGGAACGTCGACGCCCTGCCAGAAGGTCGAGGTGGCGATCAGCACCGACCCGACCTCGGTGCGGAACCGCTCGAGCAGCCGTTCGCGTGGCGCCTCGCCCTGCACGAGCACGTCGTACGGCACGCGGCCGCGGACGTGCTCGCGGTAGACGTCGAGTGCGCGGTAGCTCGACGTCAGCACGAGCGCACGCCCTTCGGAGAGGGCAAGCAGCGCGACGATCTCGTCGGCGGCCCGCTCGGTGAACTCCTCGGCCCGTGGGTCGGGCATGGCGCGCGGCACGTACAGGAGCGCCTGCCCGGGATAGTCGAACGGCGACCCGACAACCTGCTCGCGCGCCCGCTCGAGGCCGAGCCGGTGGCGCACGAACGTCGCATCCTCGCCCGTGGTGAGGGTCGCCGAGACGAGGATCGCGGTCGGCCCGTCGTCCCAGAGGCGCTCACGCAGCTCGGCGGACACATCCACGGGCGCCCAGACGAGCGCGTCCGGCTCGGCCCACACGACCCGTTCGAGGTCGCCGGGGTCGAGACACGCCTCGACCTCGCGCGCGGCCGCAAGCGCGCGCCGGGCGAGCGCGTCGAGGTCCTCGCCCTGGCCCTGCAGCGACGCGGCGAGGTCGCCGAGCGCGTCGACGAGCACGAGGGCGGGCTCGACCGGCACCTCGCGCAGCCGCTTACGGCCGGACGGAGGCACCACCGCACGCAGGAGCTTGTCGCCGGTGCGCTCGACGCGGTCGAGCTGGCGTGCAGGCAGGACACGCTGCGCCTCCCGGCAGGCGCGTTCGACGTCGGTGGCGAGGCGCCGGAGCGCGGCGCGCGAGACCCGGCCACCGAGCCACGCTGCGGCCGACTCCTCGAGCCGGTGCGCCTCGTCGAAGATCACGGCGTCGTGCTCGGGCAGGACGCTGCCACCGGAGGCGAGGTGGGCGAAGTAGAGCGCATGGTTGACGATCACGAGGTCGGCGGCGGCGGCACGCTCCCGCGCTCCCTCCGCGAAGCACGCCGAGAGGAACGGGCAGCGGCGGCCCGAGCAGCGGTCGGGCCCGACCGCGAGCTCGGCCCAGAACGCCTCGGTCGGCTCGACCTCGAGCTCCGCCCGGTCACCGGTCTCCGTCGTGTCGAGCCACCCCTGCATCGTCTCCCAGGCGCGCGCGTCCCGGCCGTCCGGGAGCAGGAACGGCTGGAAGCCCTGCAACTGGCGGCGGCAGAGATAGTTCGCCCGCCCCTTGAGGACAACGGCGGTGACCGGGCGGCGAAGCGCGGCGGCGGCGATCGGCACGTCCTTGGCCTGCAGCTGCTCCTGCAGCGCCTTCGTGGCGGTGGCGACGACGACGCGCAGCCCCGACGCGAGCGCCGGCACGAGGTAGGCGAGGCTCTTGCCGACCCCGGTCCCGGCCTCGGCGACGAGGTGCTCGCCGGTGGCGAGGGCCTGCTCGACGGCCGCCGCCAGCGCTGCCTGCTCGCGCCGCGGCTCGTAGCCCGGGAGCGAGCGCGCAAGCGATCCACCGTCGCCGAAGACGTCCTCCATCGCCGGGAGCGTACGTGCGCGAACGGACGTTCCCGCACCGGGCCGGTTTGGAGAAACCTGCGCAATTTGCGACTTTCGCTCCGAGGCGGTCTTGACGGCCCTCCGAGGCCCGGCTAGGTTCCCCCCGTCGGATCCGGTAGCTCTTCGGAGTCGCTGGATCCGGCACTCAGCTCCCGTAGGTCTTCGGACTCGCGGGGGCTGATTTTTTTTGCCGTCCGGTCGCCTCTCTATCGTTTTTTGCCCCATGGCAGCCGCCCTCTTTCTCCTGCTTGGCCTCGTCCTCGGCGCCGGCGCCGCCTACGTCTCGCTGCGCGGCGAACGCCGCGCGTCGGACAAGGCGCAGACGGGCTGGGAGGACCGGGTCAAGGCGGTCACCGGCGACGCGCTCGCCCGGAGCCAGACCTCACTGCTCGAGCTGACCGAGGCGAAGCTCGCACCGATCAAGGAGACGCTGAGCAAGTTCGAACGGCAGGCGCAGCAGCTCGAGGACAAGCGTGCCCGCGAGGTGACCGCGATCGGCGAGCGGCTCCGCGAGGTCGCGGAAGGGCAGGAGAAGCTCCGCAGCGAGACGGGCAGCCTCGTCACCGCGCTGCGCGCGCCGCACGTGCGCGGCCGCTGGGGCGAGGTGCAGCTGAAACGGGTCGTCGAGCTCGCCGGCATGCTCGACTACTGCGACTTTCGCACCCAGGTGAGCGGGCGCGACGACGAGGGCCGCCTCCTGCGGCCCGACATGGTCGTGAAGCTCCCGGGCGGCAAGTGCATCGTCGTCGACTCGAAGGTGCCGATCGAGGGCTACCTCGACGCGGTCGCGACCGACGACGTCGAGCTGAAGCGCGCGCACCTCGCACGCCACGCACAGCAGGTTCGCGAGCACATCAAGAAGCTCGGGCAGAAGCGCTACTGGGACCAGTTCGAATCGACGCCCGAGTTCGTCGTGATGTTCGTCGACGAGGGCCTGTACCGGGCCGCGCTCGACGAGGACGGCTCGCTGTTCGAAGCGGGCGCCGAGGCAGGCGTAATCGTCGCCTCGCCGGCCACCCTGATCGGGCTGCTGCGGACGATCGCCTACGGGTGGCAGCAGGAGACGGTCGCCGAAAGCGCGCGCGAGATCTCGAACCTCGGCCGCGAGCTGTACGACCGCCTCGGCGTCTTCGCGGGCCACTTCGCCAAGGTCGGCAGCGGCCTCGACCACGCGGTCGGCGCGTTCAACAAGGCGGTCAGCTCCTTCGAGACCCGGCTGCTCGTAACGGCACGCAAGTTCCCCGAGCAGGGCGTCTCCACCGACGAGCTGCCCGAGCTGAAGCAGATCGAGCACAAGCCGGCCGTCGCCAGCGCGCCCGAGCTCGTCGCGCTCCCACATGCCGACGCCGACGCCGCCTGACAGACGCCTCCCGGGAACGTTCGCGGGCCGCTTGACGTTTACTTGGTAGTACGTCAGACGGTTTTTCCGAGAGGAGCACCTTGAGCGACCACAGCGTTCGTGACCTGATCATCGTCGGCGGCGGCCCCGCCGGTTATACGGCGGCGCTCTACGCGGCGCGCGCCGACCTGGAGCCGCTCGTGATCGAGGGGTTCGCCTGGGGCGGTCAGCTGATGATCACGAGCGACGTCGAGAACTATCCCGGCTACGCCGACGGCATCATGGGCCCCGAGATGATGACCGACTTCCGCCGGCAGGCGGAGCGGTTCGGTGCCGAGTTCGTCACCGACGACGTCACCAAGGTCGACTTCTCGGAGCAGCCGCTGCGGCTGTGGGTCGGCGCCGACGAATACCGGGCGCGCTCGGTGATCATCGCCACGGGCGCGAGCGCGCGCTGGCTCGACATCCCGTCGGAGGAACGGCACAAGGGCCGCGGCGTCTCCGCCTGCGCCACGTGTGACGCCTCGTTCTTCCGCGACAAGGACGTCTACGTCGTCGGAGGCGGTGACTCCGCATTCGAGGAGGCACTGTTCCTGACGAAGTTCGCATCGAAGGTCCACCTCGTGCACCGGCGCGACGCGTTCCGCGCATCGAAGATCATGGTCGACCGCGCCGAGGCCAACGAGAAGCTGGACTTCGTGCTCAACGCGGTCGTGGAGGAGATCGTTGGCGACACGAAAGTGGAGGCGATCCGCCTGCGCTCGACGGCGACCGGCGAGCTCTCGGAGGTTCCGGCCGACGGGCTCTTCGTCGCAATCGGCCACGACCCGAACACGTCGCTCTTCGTCGACCAGCTCGACCACGACGCGCAGGGATATCTGTTGACGAAGCCCGGCTCGACCGCGACGAACATCGAGGGTGTGTTCGCCGTCGGCGACGTGCAGGATCACACCTACCGGCAGGCGATCACCGCCGCCGGGTCGGGCTGCATGGGCGCGCTCGACGCCGAGCGGTTCCTGGCATTGTTCGAGAGCCGACCCGACGCCGCGCTGACCGCGAACGGCTGATCTCCTGCCGCCGGCTGTGGGAAGCAGCCGCGCCGCTACCCTCCTCGCCGTGCCGTACTACATCTGCCCGCTGTGCAAGGAGCGCTCCGTCGACATCGACGCCCGCGAAGGCTTCTCGGGACAGGCGCCCGCTTGTCACCACTGCGGCTTCGGCTTTCTCTTCGAACTGCTCGACGACTACTACCCGGCGCCCGACACGGGCCTCGTCGTCACCGACCAGGAGCGCCGCGTTCTGGCCATCGGACGGGGCATCTTCGAGCTGACGGGCTTTCCCGAAGCCGACCTGATCGGGCGCGACGTCGTGGAGGCGCTGCAGTTCTCCGACTCGAAGCCGGTGGACCTCGCCCGCGAATGGGGCGTGCGGCGCCTCGGCGAGCACCTGTCGATCCGCACGCGCGGGGGTAGCGAGAAGCGCGTCATCGCCGACGTCTTCCCGGCGTACGACGACGACGGCGGCCTGCTCGTCGCGCTGACGCCCAAGCGCGGCTGACCGTCACAGACGGCTCGACGGGCACAGATCCTGCGCGAGCGGGCACTCCTCGCAGCGCGGCTTGCGCGCGTCGCAGATCCGCCGTCCGTGCCAGATCATGAGCTGCGGGAAGCGCCCCCAGTCCTCGCGCGGCACGAGCCTCATGAGGTCGCGCTCGATCTTCACCGGGTCTTCCTGCTTGCTCAGGCCGAGGCGTTGCGAGAGCCGCCGCACGTGGGTGTCGACGACGATGCCCTGGGCCGCGCCGCGTTCTGCGCAAACGACGTTGGCGGTCTTGCGCGCCACCCCCGGCAGCTTCAGGAGCGCGTCGAAGTCGTCGGGCACCTCGCCGTCGTGCTCGGCGAGCAGCCGCTGCATCGTCCCGCGCAGCGACTTCGCCTTCTGCCGGTAGAAACCCGTCTGGAAGATGTCGCGCTCGAGCTCCGCGACCGGCACCGCAAGGTAGTCCTCGGGGCGGCGGTACTTGCGAAACAGCTTCTCGGTGACGCGGTTCACGTTCACATCGGTGGTCTGGGCGCTCAGCATCACCGAGACGAGCAGCTCGAGCGGGCTTGCGAAAGCGAGGGCGATCTTCGCGTCGGCGTGCCGGACGGCGAGCCGCTCGACGATCGGCCGGATGCGCTCCTTCTTCGGCGCAACCTTCTTCCGGCGCGCCTCGGCGACATAGCTGCGGGCCATCTAGTGGAGGATGTTGACGGCGCGTGCAGCGACGAGCAGCAATGTCAGCAGCGAGACCGCCGACTGGACCAGCATGGCGAGCTTGGCCCAGCGAGTCAGCGGCATCGTGTCCGTGGGACTGAACGCACTCGCGTTCGTGAACGACAGGTAGAGATAGTCGACGAACCGCGGGTGCCAGCCGGGGGCCGCGACCTCCGGATCGGTCATCTGCATGAACGCGAAGTCACGGGGCGCCTTCGGCTCCGCCAAACGCCTCGGTGGGCCGCCGCCGTCGAGCTCCCAGTACCAGAGCGCGAACGCGATCACGTTGGTCGTCCAGATGTCGAAGGCGCCGTAGAGGAGCGCGCGGCCGGCCACGCCGTTGACGTAGATCAGCTGGTGCACGAGGAACGCGAGCGCGATCACGTTCGCCAGGGTGATCAGCGCGGTCAGCGTCATCGCGGCCCGGCGCCTGCGACCGGACTCCTCGACATGCCGGTGCGGAGCGGTGACGGCGAGCGGCACGAGCACCGCCAGGAAGAGGACGGGCACCACATAGCGCACGTACGCCGGCCCCGGCACGAGCTTGTCCGGCAGGGTCGCGTAGAGGCCGACAGCGGCCAGCACCGCAAGGGCCGAGGGCCAGCGGGGCTCTCTCATGCGGCTGCGACGAGTCGGCCGGGCGGGTGGCGCAGATTCGGGCCGCCGCAGACAAGGTCGAGCGCCGGGCAGCCCGAGCAGATGAAGTCGCTCGGCGTCGGCACGAACTCGCCCGCGTCGATGCGACGGATCGCCGCCGAGAGCTCCTCTTCGAGCGCCGGCAGCTCGCCGCGATCGAACGTCGTCGAGACGACCGCGTCCGGCCGCTCGAGGAAGTGGTAGACGACCTCCACCTCCTCGACGCCCGCCCGGAAGCAGGCAAGCGCGTAGACGAGCTGCTGCAGGCGGTAGTCGGCCTCGACGATCTCCTCAGGCGTTGCCGCGATCAGCGAGTTCGTCTTGTAGTCGAGCACGAGCGCCCGGGCTCCCTCGCGCCAGAGCACGTCGAGCCGCCCGTGCAGGAGCACGCCGTCGTGCTCGAACGCGAATGGACGCTCGGGTTGAGCGCCCTCGAGCGTCGCGACGCGAGCCGCGAGCGCGGAACCGCAGTACGACGCGACGAACTGCTCGATGCGGGCCAGCTCCTCGTCGGTCACACCCGGGTACCAGGCGCGGACGGCGTCGAGACTGGGAGCCGCCGGCGCGCGCAGGTCGACGAGCTCGAGCAGCCGGTGGACGGCGTCGCCAACCTCGGTCGCCGCGAGACCGTGCGCGCCGGGCAGCAAAGCGCGCCCCTCATGCAGGCCGGCGACGCGCTCGACGTAGTAGCGGTACGAGCAACGCTCGAAGAGCGCGAGCGCCGAGTACGACAGGCGCCGCACCCTGTGCAGCGGCGGCGCCGGCAGCGGCGACAGGTCGGGCAGCCGGTACCCGCGCGGAGCGGCGGCCGCCGGCAGCTCCGCGAACAGCGCGAGCTGGCCCGCGTCGTCGACCGGCAGCTCCACCGGCGGAGGCTCGGCGACCGGCGACCGGCGGTCGACTGCGAGCACGAACCGCGCGTCGCCGCGCTGGAGCTCCACCGGCTCGCCGCCGGTGAGCTCGACCTCGTCTTCGGCATGCAGCCGCGCGAGCACCCAGCCGATCGGTGTCTCGCGGTCCTGCTGGCGATCGGGGTCGATCGCACCGGAGACGATGAGCCGGTCGATTGCGCGCGTCATCGCCACGTAGTAGAGGCGCAGCCGCTCCGCCGTGTCCTCGCGCTTCTCCGCCTCGCGCACTTCCTCGTAGCTGAAGACGGCCCGCTTGCGCCCCGATCTCGGGTCGATCACGCGGAAGCCGAACGTCCCGTCTGCACGCACGAGAATCTCGTCGGACGACGGCGCGCCGCCGGTGTCGCGGCCCGCGTCTGCGACGATCACGACCTTGAACTCGAGCCCTTTCGCAGCGTGGATCGTCAGGAGCCGCACGGCGTCAGCACCTTCCTCCTCCGAGACGGCCTCGAGCTGGGACGCGCCGACGGCTTCCTGGTCGCGGATGAAGCCGACGAACCCTTCGATGTCCGGCCCGCGCAGCTCCTCGTAGGAGCGTGAGAGCCGCATCAGCTTGCGCAAGTTTGCGTAGCGGCGACGGCCGTCCCACTGCGCGAGCACCGCGAGGTCGTAGTCGTGCGCCGAGACGATCTCCTCGCACAGGCGCTCGAGCGAGAGCCGCGAGGAAGCCGCCGCGAGCCGCTCGTAGCGCTGCTTGAATGCGCGCGCGAGGCGCTCGTCGTCCGCGGAGAAGTGCTCGGGAAGCGAACGCTCGATGCCGGTGTAGAGCGGGCGTCTGCCGGCGTGCCGGCGGATGTGCACGAGCCCGTCGTTCGAAATGCCGACGAACGGCGAAGCGAGCACGGTGACGAGCGCTTCGTCGTCGTAGCGGTTGTGCAAGAGCCGCAGATAGGAGAGCAGATCGACGACCTGCTGCTGCCCGAAATAGCCGCGGCCGGTCGCACGATAGGTCGGCAGGCCGTTCGCGCGCAGCGCAGCCTCGTAACGCTCGGCGTCGGTGCCTGCGGCAAACAGCAGGACGATCTCGCCGGGCGCCGCGATCTTGCTGTCGACGAGCTCGCGCACACGCCTCGCGATCGTCCGCGCCTCGCCGTCGCGCCAGCTCTCCCCCGCCTCGCGATAGCTGCGCTTGTCACTGACGAGCAGCTCGACCGGATGGCCGAACACCGGGTCGGAGAACTCGCCCGACGCCGCCAGCGGCTGGTATCCGTCGCCGAACTCCTCACCGAAGAGGTGGTTGACGGCTGCGAGGACCTCGGGTCGCGAGCGGTAGTTGCGCGAGAGCGGCAACCGCAGCGCCGCCTGCTCGCCGCGCTCGCGGAAGACCGCCACGTCGGCGTGCCGGAAGCCGTAGATCGACTGAAACTCGTCACCGACGAAGAACACATCGGGCGTGCCGACGCCGGCGCGCAGCAGATCGACGAGGTCGCACTGGAGGCGGTTCGTGTCCTGGAACTCGTCGACCATGATCGCGCGAAAGCGCAGCTGCTCCGTCTCGCGCACGGCATCGTCGCCCGCGAGCAGGTCTCGGGCGAGGAGCTGCAGGTCCTCGAAGTCGAGCGACGACTCGCGCTGCTTCGCCGCCGCGTACTCGGCAGCGAAGAGGTCGAGCAGCTCCTGCAGCAGCTCGCTGTCGCGGGCGGCCAGCTCGTCGAACGCCGCCTGGTTGAGGCGGTCGCGCGCGCCGCGAAACGCCGCTGCCCGGTCGCCGGCGGCCGCAAGGTGAGAGAGGTCGAGCAGCTGCTCCGGGTTGGCGCCGAGCGCCAGCGCCGCGTTCGCCGCCGCCACCTGCTTGTCGGTTGCGTCGGCGTCGGCTGCAAGCACCCGTGCGGCGGCGTGCAAATCGTCGAGCCGCTCCGGGATGCCGGCGTGCTGGCCGAGGTCGAGCTTGAGGTCACGGCCCGCGGAGCGCAGCGTCTCGTAGACGCCGGTGAGCATCCGGCGCAGCCCCTGCGCACCGTAGGTCGCGAGCAGGCGCAGCCGCTCGGAGTCGCGCGTCGCGCAGAACGAGGTCAGCGCCTGCTCGAACGCCTCGCCGCGGATGACGGCGCCGTGCTCGTCGTCGAGCTCTCGGAAGCGCGGGTCGATGCCGACCGCGAACGGATGCGCGCGCAGGAGCCGCGAGCAGAAGCCGTGGATCGTCGAGATCCACGCACCGTCGAGCCGCCGCGCGAGGTCCTGGCGCCCGCGCGCGCGCAGTGCCGCACGAATACGCGCGCGCAACTCGCCCGCCGCCTTGCGCGTGTAGGTGATGACGAGCACCGACTCGACGTCGAGCCCTTGCTCGCAAACCGCGCGCACGAAGCGCTCGACGAGCACCGACGTCTTCCCCGTTCCGGCGCCGGCCGACACGAAGACCTCGCCGGTCGCCTCGACGGCTGCGCGCTGTTCCGGATTCAACGCAGCCGTCATGGGCGCTCGATCCGGCACATCGGCCACAGGTCGCACCAGGTGGGGCACGCCCCGCCCTTCGGGTCATGGCGTACATCTCCCGACCGGATGCGCTGCGCGTACCCGTGGGCGCGCTCGCGCGCTGTCTCGACGAGCGACCAGAACTCGTCGTCGGGCAGGTAGTCGTTGCGCTGGTAGCCCGGCAGGTCGTCGGCCGCACCGGCGGCGAGCAGGCCACGCGTGACGCGGGCCCCGGCGAGCGCCCGGTAGACACCGCCGAGCGGTTCGATGCCGACGAGGTCGCGCAGCACGAGCATGTAGAGCGGGATCTGGAGCTTCAGTTCCTCGTCGATCTGCTTGGCCGAATGCGCGCTGCGGCCCGACTTGTAGTCCTGCACGATCCCGCGCGCGCTGTACGGATCGACATCGATCCGGTCGATCTTCCCGCTCAGGTAGAGGTCGTCGCCGAGCTGCAGGCCGCGTTGCAACTCGGGGGCCGAGCGATCGGAACCGAACGACACCTCGAACCGGCGTGGCACGAGCCGAAGCGGTGAGCCGGCCTCGTCGCGGACGAACCCCTCGAGGTCGCGGAACAGGCTCTGGTCGAGCTCGGCCTCCTGCAGGTCGGTGAGCTCGAGCCGCACGCCGCCGCGCATGGCATCGTCGAGGCAGCGTCGCAGGAACCCGACCGCCTGCTCGACGTTCTCGGGCGTCACGCGGTCGTGCCCGAGCTCCTTCGGGAGACCTGCGTAGAACTTGTGCAGCGCGCTGTGCGCAACGGAGCCGCGCAACATCGGGTCGACCTCGGCGTCGATCGTCTTCGGCGAAATGACCCGCTCGAAGAGCCACGCCGACGAACAGTCGGCGAAGCGCTCGAGCTCGGTGACGCCGAACGTCGTCTTCGCGCCGTAGAACTCGAGGACCGCGTCGCTGCGCAGGCGTGTGTCGCGCCGGAGCGCCGAGCGGGCGCGCGCGAGCCGCCGGCCCCAGTCGTTCGCCTCGGCGAGGGCGCGCGCGGCGTCGGGGTCGGAGACCGACAGCGTCGCGAGCGAGCGCAGCCGCTCGCGGTCGGAGGGCGCCGCCTCGATCTGCCACGTGAGGGCTGACAGCGAGCGCCGCACCGTCGCACGCGCCACGTCGTTCTCGTCGAAGACGGCGGCGACCTCTTCCCAGAACGGGCTCGGCTCGCGCGGCGCACCGTCGTCCGTTGCCGCCTGGCGCACGAGGTACAGGCGCTTCGTCGCGCGCGTGCACGCCGTGTAGAAGAGGTAGCGGTCGCGACTCACCTGGTCGGGCCGCTCCAGGCGGCCGCCGAGCTCGCGGCGAGCGTCGTCGTCGAGGAACGGCGAGACACGCGAGCGGCGCGGCAGGGTGCCCTCCTCGAGCCCGAGCAGGAACACAACCTCGTAGCGGCGCGTGCGCGCACGCAGCAGATCGACGACGGCGACCCGCCCGGCCTCGTTCGCCGACGCGAGCCGCACCTCGGCTCGCTCGAGCGCCGAGACGACATCCTCCTCGCGCACGTCGTCGCCGAGCGCCTCGAACGCTTCGAGCTCGTCGAGCAGCCGCTGCGCCGCGTCGTAAGCGCGCAGGTCGCCGCGTGAGGTCTCGCCGGCAGGCGGGGCCTCGGTGCCGTACGCGAAGCGCAGCATGGAGCGAAGTAGAGCGCGGACGCCGGCGACGTTCGACCCGGCGGCGCGAAGCTCGGCGAGTGCCGGCACCGGCGCTTCGCGCAGCTTCTCCGCCTCCTCCTCCACGCGCGCGGGCGTCGAGATCGCACGGCCGCGGAGGCGACCTTCGACGAAGTCGACCGACGATCGCGCGAGCCCGGAGTACGGGGAACGCAGAAACGCGAACAGCTCTCGGCGACCGGCGTCGAGCCATGCGTACCGGAGCAGTTGCAGCAGCGCATGGCCGAGTGGCGTGGCACCGAGGCGTACACGCGACTCGATCGCGTACGGCACGCTGAGCCCGCCCAGCACGGTCTCGAGCGGCGCCCGCCACTCAGCGAGCGACGGCGCCACCAGCGCGATCTGCTCGGGCGCCATGCCGCCGCGGATCAGCGACGCGAGCTCCTCGCCGACGAGCTCGAGCGTCCCGCGCGCGCCCGCACCTTCGAAGAAACGCACTCCGGCGTCGAGATCGGGCGGAGGCGCCGGCGCCTCCACGAACAGCGAGCGCTCGAGATGGGCCAGCGCCGGGTGGGCGTATTCGGCCGAGCGGGGCGGCAGCTCCTCGATGCGCCCGTCCGCGATCGACGAGAGGTCCTCGGCCGTGCGTTCGAGCGATGCGAAAGCGACGCGGCCGGGCTCGTATGGGAGCGACACCTGCACGTCGGTGCGACCTGCGAGCGCCTCGAGCAGCGACCACTCGGCGCCGGTCAGGTCCTCGAATCCGTAGGCGAAGACAGGCTCGCCACTCCAGGCGTCGAGCTCCGACTGGAGGCGCTCGGCCGCCCGCCGCCGCAAGAGGTCGCGATCCCAGAGCTCGAGCCGGTCGAGCTCGGCGCGGTAGGCCGCGTAGAGCTCCGCCAGCTCGCCGGTGAGGTCGCCCGGGTCGAGCATCCCCTGCTCGAGCTCGCCGAGCGTGCCGAGCAGCGTGTCGGCGAAGCCGGAGGTCCGCGCCGAGCGCTCGAGGCCGTTCAGCGCTGCCCCGGCCAGCGAGCGCCGGACGACGAGCGCCCGCTGGGTGTCCGTGGCCACCGGCCGCCGCTCCGGATCGTCCGCGACCAGGCGGCCGAACAGGTCGTCGAACGTGCCGATCGTGCCGCTGAACAGACAGCCGGCACGGGCAAGCAGATCGCGCTCGACGCGGTCGACGTCCGACGCGTTCGGCACGATCAAGGTCGGCTCGTCCTCGAGGCACGCCAGATAGCGCTCCAGGAGGAGCGCGACTTTGCCGGCATGCGCAGGCCCCGCGAGGAGGGACAGCCCCACCTTCCCATCGTAGAGCGGCCGCAGGACGTGTCCCACGGCCGCTCCCGACGGATTCTTCGCTTTAAGCGGGAGCCGCGGTCTTCGGCCGGCGGCCGCGGCGGGCGGCCGCCCGTCCCGGCATCGTCCCGGCGCAGTCGTCGCAGAGATCGGCCACCTTGGAGCCGCGGCGCGCATCCGAATACGTCACGCGCAGGACGGCGCCGTGCGCCTCGTCGACCTCTTTCCCGCAGCTGTCACAAACGAGGACGGTTTTCCGAGCCAAGTTTTCCTCCCGAGATCGATTTTCTGCGCGCAGTTTACGCAGCTTCGCACGACAGCCGGATTTCGACCGCATTCTCGCGTACGAAATCGCAACCCTCACCTGGCCGGCTGCCGTTTCGAAACCATCATCTACGCTTCGCCGCCGTGGAGCTGAACACGATCGTCGTCCTCGAAGGCGACCAGACGGGGCAAGAACTGCTGGAGGAGTCTCTCCGTGTCCTGCATCCCGACGTGATCGGAACCGAGATCGCGCTCCCGCGCTTCGACCTGTCGCTCGAACGGCGGCGCGCGACTCGAAACGGCGTCGTGCACGAGGCCGCGGCGGCGATCAGGGAGGTCGGGCTGGGCCTGAAGGCGGCCACCGTCACCCCGGAGGAGCGCGGAGATGTCGGTTCGCCGAACCGCATCCTGCGGGAGGAGATCGGCGGCAAGGTGATCGTCCGCACAGGGCGCAGGATTCCCGGGGTCGTGCCGTTCGGTGGCGTGCACGCGCCGATCTCGGTGGTTCGCATGGCGGTCGGCGACGCCTACGGTGCGCAGGAGTGGCGGGAGGGCGAAGGCATGAACGAGGTGGCGTTCCGCACGGAACGGATCGAGCGCAGCGTCTGCCGCGCCGTCGCCGAGTTCTCGTTCCGCGAGGCCGCGCGCACGAACGCCAAGGTGTTCGGGGGCCCGAAGTTCACGGTGTCGCCGACCTACGAAGGGATGCTGAAAGAAGAGATGGACGCCGCGGCGGAGCGGTACCCGTCGGTGGCGTACGAGCCACAGCTGATCGACGCGACGTTCGCGCTGCTGGTCGCCTCGACCGGCGATCCGCTCGTGATCCCGGCGCTGAATCGCGACGGCGACATCCTCTCCGACCTCGTGCTGCCGCTCTTCGGCTCGATCGCCGGCTCGGAGTCGATGCTCGTGGCGTTCGCCGGCGAGGTGCTCGAGCCGACCGCGCTGATGGCGGAAGCGGCTCACGGCACCGCTCCCTCCCTCGAAGGCAAGAACATCGCGAACCCGATGGCGATGATCCTCGCGGCAGCTGCACTGCTCGCGCAGACCGATCAGGGGCAAGCGGCCGGCCGGGCGATTCGCGAGGCTGCGCTCGAGGTGGTGGCGCGGGGAACGAAGACGGCCGACCTCGGAGGGGGCGCGACGACGACGGAGTACACAGACGAGGTGATCCGCCTGACGCGGTCGAAGCTCGAGATCTGGGCGACCCTGTAAGCGCTCGAGCTAGAGCGCCAGGAACGCCTTGGCGAGCTCCGGGTCGAACTGCGTGCCGGAGCAGCGCTCCACCTCGACGACGGCCTCGTCGCGGGTCATCGCCGGGCGGTAGGGCCGGTCGGAGGTCATCGCGTCGTAGGCGTCGGCCACGGCGAGGATGCGCGCCTCGAACGGGATCTCATGGCCGCCGAGGCGGTGCGGATAGCCGGCACCGTCCCAGCGCTCGTGGTGGTAGAGGACGCAGTCGAGGGCGCTGCGCAGCGAGCGGATGCCTGCCAGCATGCGGGTACCGACGATCGGGTGGGTCTGGATCTCGGCGAGCTCGTCGGGCTCGAGCGCGCCCGGCTTGCGCAAGATCGCCGGGTCGACAGCCAGCTTGCCGATGTCGTGCAGCGGTCCGCCGGAGCGGATCGCCTCGACGCGCTGCGGGCCTGCGCCCACCGCCTCCGCGAGACGCAACGCGAGCGCCGTGACGCGGAGCGCATGACCCGCGCCGTCCGGGTCACGGGCGACGAGTGTACGAGTGAGCTGGGCAGCCTTTCCCATCGAGCGTCGTTACGTTCCGGATGCGGGGACGGATCCCTGCGCCGGTCAGGCGCCCTCGACGAATCGTTTTTGCCACATCCGCAGGCTGACGAAACCAAGCACACCGAGCGCGAGGAGCACGACGACGGCGTAGAGCCCGTACTTACCGACCGCCTCGGCAACGGCCTTGCCCGCCCAGTAGGCAAGCAACGAGACGCCGGTGGCCCAGACGATCCCGCCGAGGGCGTTCCAGGCGAGGAAGCGCCACCACGGCATGCGGCTGATCCCCGCGAGCCAGGCCGAGGTGACGCGCAGGAGCGCGATGAACCGGGCGAAGAAGACGGTCTTCGCACCGTGCCGGTCGAAGAAGCGCTCGCTTGGCGGCAGCACCTTGTTCGCGTGTCTCGAGATGAACGCGAACCGGTTGATCAGCTTGCGCCCGCCGACCCGTCCGAGCCAGTAGCCGACGTTGTCGCCGACGATCGCGGCGGTGGCCCCGACGACGATCACCCATACGAGCGAGTACTGGTGGTGCTCGGGCCGCGCGAGCACCGCCGCAGTGATCAGCGCGGTCTCGCCGGGCAACGGGACCCCCGCCGACTCGATCGCAACGAGCACGAACAAGATGACCAGGCCGTAGTCGACAAGGAGCTTCGTCACGCCGGGCTCAGTCTAGGTGGGGGGAAATCCGTGCGGAATACGTACTGTGGCGGCCGTCGGATGCGCTACCGTCGCCCGCGGCGATGCAACTTGGAGTCCCGAAGGAGCTGGTTCCCGGCGAACGTCGTGTGGCGCTCGTCCCCGAGACCGTAGGCCGGCTCGGGGAGGGCGTCGACGTGATCGTCGAGGCCGGTGCGGGGGACGACGCCGGCTTCCCGGACTCCGTCTACCGCGACGCGGGAGCGACGATCGGCGACCCGTGGGGCGCCGATGTCGTCGCGAAGGTCGCTGCGCCGACGGTCGACGAGGTCGCGCGTCTCCACTCGGGCCAGATCCTGATCGCCTTCCTGTCGCCTCTCACCGACACGGCGGGCGTCGAGCGGCTTCGAGCGGCCGGCGTCCACGCCTTCGCGCTCGAGTCGATCCCCCGCATCACGCGCGCGCAGCCGATGGATGCGCTCTCGTCGCAAGCCACGGTCTCCGGCTACAAGGCGGTGCTCGTCGCCGCAGACCGACTGCCCCGTTTCTTCCCGATGCTGATGACCGCCGCGGGAACGATCCCACCGGCCAAGGTGCTGGTGCTGGGCGCAGGCGTCGCAGGCCTGCAGGCACTCGCGACCGCGCGGCGCCTTGGCGCCGTCGTCTCCGGATTCGACGTGCGTCCGGCCGTGCGGGAGCAGGTCGAGTCGCTCGGCGCGACGTTCCTCGACCTCGGCATCCAGGGCGAGGAGACCGAGGGCGGGTATGCCCGCGAGTTGACCGCCGAGCAGCAGGCCGCCCAGCAAGCGGAGCTTCAGGCGCGCATTCCGCAATACGACGTGGTGGTCACGACCGCCGCCATTCCGGGCCGCCCCGCTCCGAAGCTGATCACCGCCGATGCGGTGCGTGCGATGCGCCCCGGCTCGGTGATCGTCGACCTCGCCGCCGAAACCGGCGGCAACTGCGAGCTGACCAAGCCGGGCGAAGAGGCCGTCGAGGGCGGCGTCCTGATCGTGGGTACGACGAACGTCCCGTCGACCATGCCGACGCATGCAAGCCAGCTCCTCTCGCGCAACGTCGCGTCGCTCGTCGGGCTCTTCGTCGCGGACGGCGCGGTGTCGCTCGACTGGGACGACGAGATCGTCGCCGGCGCCTGCGTGACCCGTAACAAGGACAACCCGTGAGGCGGGCATGAGCCACAACACGCTGCTCGTCTTCGAAGTGACGATCCTCGTGCTCGCGATCTTCCTCGGCTTCGAGGTGATCTCGAAGGTGCCGACGCTCCTCCATACGCCGCTGATGTCGGGCACGAACGCGATTCACGGCATCGTGATCGTGGGCGCGATGCTCGTCGCCGGCGAGGGGCACAAGGACACGCTGACGCTCGTGGTCGGTCTCGTCGCGGTGGTGCTCGCGTCGGCGAACGTCGTCGGCGGCTTCGTCGTCACCGACCGGATGCTCGAGATGTTCAAGAAGCGCGAGCCACCCAAGAAGGACGCCGATGGGAGCTGACGCAACCCGTCTCGCGTATCTGGTCACGATCGTGACCTTCATCCTCGCGCTGCGCTTCCTGTCGTCACCCGCGCACGCAAGGCGCGGCAACCAGATCGGCGCGGTCGGGATGCTGCTCGCGATCGTCGTCACGTTCTCGCAGAAGTCGGTCCTGAGCTACTGGGAGATCGCGGCCGGCATGGTCGTCGGCGGCGGCTTCGGCGCCGTCGCGGCCCGCAAGGTGAAGATGACCGCGATGCCGCAGATGGTGGCGCTGTTCAACGGCGTCGGCGGCGGGGCGGCCGCCCTGATCTCGCTGGCCGAGTTCCATCGCATGGCGCCCGCGGCGGGCAGCCTGCCGCGCGACATCAGCATCTCGATCATCCTCTCGGCCCTGATCGGCTCGGTCTCGTTCTCCGGGTCGATGATCGCGTTTGCCAAGCTGCAGGAGCTGATCCAGGGCCGCCCGATCACGTATCCGGGCCAGAAGGCGGTGAACGGCCTCGTCTTCGCGTCCTGCCTCGCCGCGGGCGCGGTGATCGTCGCCGGGCACGAGGCGCAGTGGTTGCTCTGGGCGATCATTGCCGCCGCATCGCTCTTCGGGATCATGTTCGTGCTGCCGATCGGCGGAGCCGACATGCCGGTCGTGATCTCGCTCCTGAACGCGTTCACGGGCCTCGCGGCGGCCGCGACGGGCTTCGAGCTCCAGAACACGGTGCTGATCGTGGCCGGCATGCTCGTCGGCGCGTCGGGCACGTTGCTGACGCTGATGATGGGCAAGGCGATGAACCGGTCGATCACGAACGTGCTCTTCGGCGCGTTCGGGCAGGTGTCGGCGGGCGCCGCATCGACGGCCGCAGGCGGCACCGGCGCGGTGCGCCCGACCACCGCCGACGACGTGGCGGTGATGCTCGCCTACGCACAGAAGGTGGCGATCGTGCCCGGTTACGGCATGGCGGTCGCGCAGGCCCAGCACGACGTGCGCACGCTCGCAGACCTCCTCGAATCGCGCGGCGTCGAGGTGACCTACGCGATCCATCCGGTCGCCGGCCGCATGCCGGGCCACATGAACGTGTTGCTCGCCGAGGCCAATGTGCCGTACCCTGCGCTGAAGGAGATGGACGAGGCCAACGCCGAGTTCCCGCGCACCGACGTCTCGCTCGTGATCGGCGCCAACGACGTCGTCAACCCGGATGCCCGCTCCAACTCGGGCAGCCCCATCTACGGCATGCCGATTCTGAACGTCGACCAGTCGAAGGCGGTCGTCGTGCTCAAGCGGTCGATGAACCCCGGCTTCGCCGGAATCGACAACCCGCTGTTCCTCGAGCCGAACACGATGATGCTGTTCGGCGACGCGAAGGAGTCTGTCGGCAAGCTCACTGCGGCTGTCAAAGCCCTTTGACAGCCGCACCGAGATGAGTCGCGTCCCGATCTTCACGGGCCGCCATGTCGAACAGGCGGTGTCGCCCGGCCAGGCCGTCGACGCGGTGCGCAAGGCGTTCATCGCGCACGCGCGCGGCGAATGGACGATGCCGCCCAAGGTCTATGTGACGAACTATCCGGCAGGCGACTTCCGCGCCATGCCGGCGCTGGGCGCCGGGCATGCGCTGCTCAAGTGGGTCACCTCGTTCCCCGGCAATCCTTTGCAGGGCCTGCCGACCGTGGCGGGCGTGGTGCTGCTCTCGGACGCCGAGAACGGCCAGCTGCGCGCCGTGCTCGACGCGGCGGCCGTGACGGCACTGCGCACCGGGGCCGCGGCGGTGCTGGCCGCCGAGACGCTCGGCCGCGCCGACGCGACGACCGCCGCGGTGATCGGCACAGGCGTGAACGGCCGCGCGGCGGCGCGCACGTTCCTCGCGCGCGGCCGCGAGGTGCTCCTTTGGGATGTGAACGAGGCTCGCGCGAGGCACGTCGCAGCCGAGCTCCATACCGGCGTTGCGTCCTCGCTGGAGGAGGCGCTCGCAGCCGACCTGCTCGTGACGGTCACGCCCGGCCACCAGGTCCTGCTCGCCGACGGCGCGCTGCAACCCGGCCAGCACGTCTCGCTGATGGGCGCCGACGGCCCCGGCAAGGCCGAGGCCGCGGGCCCGGAGCTCGCCCGCGCGCACCTCTTTTGCGACGACTGGGAACAGGGCGAAACAAAGCTAATACCCGAGCGGCGGCTGTTTTGTGATGACTGGGAACAAGCTTCCCACGGAGGGGAGTTCGCTCACGCCGTCGAGGACGGCATCATCTCACGTGAGGACGTTGTCGACTTTGGCCGCGTACTAACCGGCGAGGACCCGGGCCGCCAGCATCCGAAGGACATCACCTTGTTCGACTCAACCGGCCTGGCGATTCAAGACTTGGCGATTGCGATTGCCGCGCTTGAGTCGGCCGACCTAGAGGCGCTGCCCCAACTCACGCTCTAGCGGAACACCTGGGTCGCAGCCGCAATCGACCTGTCCGGTTTCTCACCGGACGCCACAGTAGAGAGGAAGAGCCTCAGAACTGCGAGATGGCGAGCACGACCCCGGCCAGCTTCCCGTACTTGTTCGGGACGAAGCCGATAGCCGCGAGCGCCCCCACGACGATGAGGAACTTCCGAATGTTGTTCCAATCGTCGTTGGAGAAGCCAAGCGTTGTCCTAGCTGACATCTCTCGAGGCTAGCACCATCTGACGGGCCTCCCGCGTGAGGTCGTTAGGACTTTGTGAAACTGGCCGAGAGGGCCTGAGGGGTATGATCCGGATTGCCGGGGCGAGCGTTCCGGAGCAGGGCCAGACAGAGAGCTAGACAGACAAACTAGAAAGAAGGAGTTGATTCGAATGACGGATAGTCAGACGGCTCAGACGATCCTTGTGTACGTCCGCCTTTGCGGCGGTGACGAGGATTGTCGCGAGATCAGCTTCAACATCCCCGAGGGCATGTCGCAACGCGACCTGCTCGATCACGGCTTCGCGATTGACGGCAGAGAAGCCGTCAAGACGGTCGTGACGGTGAAGGATAACTACAACCACGTGCCGGTGGCCCGAGCACTACGCGAGGCGCAGGTCGCACTCGTTCAGTGGCTCGGTGACCTCGGCTACGAGATCGAGTTCAAGTAGTCGGCACGTGTCGTCGGCCGCTCGCCCCGGCGACACCGCACTCATCGTTCTAAAGGGCGCGTCCAGCGCGTTCCGAGACTCGGCGGTTCGCTTCCCGTCGTTTCCGGCGTGTTCCCAATAGTCGGCAACGAGATGGGTCGGCTGACATGCGGTTTAGGAAACCCCGTGTCACCGTGCAGAACCCGTTTGCTGGAGCCGGTTTTGGAAGCGGGCGCTAAGAGCTAGACCCTGCGGCGACCCTGCGCGCGGGCGCGTTGCCGCATGCGCCACGCGGTCGCCCGGCACACGTCAGTGCAGTAGCGCTTGCGGGCGGACCGGTTCATCCCTAGAGCTTTGCCGCAGTTCGCGCATGTCATCGCGACCTCGGCGAGTCGCCGCCGTCGCCCAAGACTCGCAAGCGGCTCTCCTTCCACCTCGGCGGCAAGTGAGTAGTTGGCGATCACCCGCAACCACTTACCAACATCCTTCATCTGACGACGCTCGGCTTCGGTCTGCCAGAGCTCCCACTCGGAGATGGGCACTGACACCTTGACGATCGTGTACTTCGCCACGGCGAAGATGTTACGCAACCGTACGAAGTCGCGCCGATATTCTGTATGTGGAACCGATACTCAAACTCCTATCGTCTGCGCATGGCGCACCCGCCGCTATCGGAGCGTGGGTCGCCCTCCTGCTCTTCGGCGTTCTCACGCTCCATGCGACGATCCTCATGCTTCGCGCCGCGCTGAATCTACGGAACGAGTGGAAGACGCGAGTCCGCTGAGCCGCCGGAGGGCTAGGCCGGGGTGTGGACGAAGAAGACGTTGAGGTCCGCTAGTCGCTCGTCGTCCCCGGGCCAGCGCATCGTTGCCCGGAGCTCAGTCTCGGAAGCAGCGTCCTTCCACCGAACGAACTGCGGGTGCGCCGCGAGCGCCTGACGGCCCTTCTCGAGGATCGCGGTCAGCCCTTTCGCGCGTACGAACATGACGATGGCGAGCTTGGTATCCCGCCAGCCGGTGTAGCCAAACAGCTGGTCAATTGTTTCCGCGAAGCCCTGCTCGCCTGACCAGAACTTGCACTCACCGATGAACACGTTGCGGTTCTCGTGCCGCGCCAAGATGTCGGTGTGGCCACCCTGGTTGTCCGTCTCGGCGGTGAAACCGGAGTAGTGCGTTGCGAGCGCCCCCAGGATCACGTTGCGCCGGTCTTCCTCTCCCATCGCGACGTAGGTGTTCGCGTGCTGCTCGATCATGAGCGACTGTTGCCGGATCACGCTCAGCACGTGCTCGAAGACCTTGTCGTCCAGCGTCGGTTCGAGTGCCGGTGGTTTGTCGTCGGACCGGTTGCGCGGGAGGCTCGGCGCGGGCCGACGCACAAGCGCGTCCGCGATGTAGGTCTTCTTTCCATCGTCGCCTATCCGGCGGACCGGAATCGTTGACTCAGCGAGCGCGGCGTCGCGTTGCGAGATTCGTTGCCGCCGTCCGGCTATCGCGCTCATTGCTTGGTGCTTCAACTGAGCGTTGAATGTCTCGATTTCGCCGCGCGCCCACCCGAGGTACCGCTGCACATTCGAGAGGAACTCCTGCGCAGCCGGGTCGATCTGGCGTGGCTGGTCCTGCGGGAATGTGATCGTCAGCAGGAGCTCGTTCTTGCCTACGCGGCCGCGCGGAGGATTAGTGCTGAACTGATTCGGACGCATGGTGAACACCGCCCTGTCCCCATCGAACGGGAAGTGAACGACGACGCGATAGCCAGGGAACTTCCGCGCGAAGTCGCTGTTCTCCTGTGAGAAGTAGCGCCGCTGGTCGTACGACACGTCAACCGTCGTGTCCGCAGGCGGCTCCTGCCATGCCTCGTCTGTTTTTAGGATGGGGCAATCAGCGCTGTAGTGATGCGCAAGCGCTTCGGCCCAGGCCTCAGCGTCGGCCTGCATCAGGTTGGCCTCGGGCTCCGCTTCGACGGCCCGGCGCAGCTTCTCCGCTTGGCCTTCAAGCGCGCCCGAGAGTTGCCCGCCATAGAACAACAGATCGTCCACGTAGCGCAGGATAGGGAGACCTTCGGAGGGTTCAGACTGGCCGGCTCCCGCCCCCGTGCCGCCTGGAACGCGTCCATGGCGTGGAGCGAGCCCCTGCGGGCTTGCGTGGCCACGCTGATGCGCCGCCGGAGCGGGCTAGGCGGGCCGGGTCACGGACGCGCTGATCGCTCGGTCAAGCGTGTTGTTCATCTCGCCCCGCATCGCGCTCGCCGGAATGTTGAACCGCTTCGTCAGATCGCCGAAGTCCGACAGGAGTCCGCTCCACTGAAACTCGAAGAACAGTGAGCCGCCATTCGACTGCCGAACGTTGTATTCGGTCATCCACTTGACGCCGACGAGGTCGTCGTAAACCAGGAAGCCGTGCGCGTTCTTCCATCCCTCGAGCCCGCGCGCTTCGCCGCCGCCGAAGTCGAGGCGCGCGTCGAGTTCCTGCCCGGGCTGAATCGTCAGCGGGAAGATCGGTGAGAACACGCCGTCAGAGAAGACCAGGATGCCGGTCGTGTTGTGCGCGATGCCAGGCCCGGCGTTCGCAAGGGGGATGACGTGACGAGCACGGCCGTCCGCGTAGGGCGGTGTCGTCGTCACCCATGGATCAAGCGTGACCGGGTAGACGTGCGGGTGCTGCCCGGCGGCGATGCGGTCCTGCTCAATGCCCACTTGCTTCGCGGCTGTTGTCACCATGCGCTTCGTCGCCCAGAACAGGAGGCCGGTCGCAACGAACAAGGAGACGGTCGCAAAGGCCACGATCCAAGTCGCGAGTCCTTCACCCGAGGTTACGTGGATGGTCGGCGTGACTGCGAACACGACGAACTAGACGTGGGACTTATCAACGTAAAGCTTGAGGGTGATCGTTCCCGAAGGGGTCGTTGCGCCGTCAGTGCTACCCAAGTCTGCGCCGATAGCAATCGTGCATGAATCCGGGTTCGCGAGAAGGGTGGCGAAGGGAACTTGCACCGAGGTGGAGTCGTTCACGGGCGTTGTATCGTCCCATGAGCCGCTGGCGCCCTTGACGCTGGTGCCCTTGATGCAAGTGATGTCCCACGTGATGTGGACTGACTGACCGGACGGCGAAGAGCCAACGCGCACCGTGAACGAATTGGGACTCTTCACGTTCGCACTGACGCTAGCGCTGGCGAAGTCACCCGAACCTGACGAGCTTTGCACGAGGCTCCCGGGGCCAATCGTCGAGCCGACCGTGAGCGGCAGCGTGTTCGAACGGAAGTGACGGCAGCGGATCATGTCGTTCCAGCTGAGGTGGTTATAGTTCCAATCGGCGGTCCCACCGCAGGCGTTCTTCGGCCCATAGAGCAACCGGACTGTGTACGTCACCGGCCTCAGGTTCCCGTACTTGTCGTAGTTGGTGCTTGAGAGATTCTCGGCGATGACGTGCTTGCTGACGAATGACGTCGCCGTGACGGAACCTTCCGCCGCGCCCGGTAGCAACATCACGGGATAGGTCGGGTCGCCAGGGTGCGAGAAGCTGAGACCATACGGCTGCATGCCGGTGGGGAGACGGAGACTCGCGTGGACCGCGCCGCCCACAAGCCAGACCTTCTGGAGCACGCCGCTTCCGCTTGGCAACGCCGAGGCGCTCGGAGTTGTCACCATCAACAGTGAAAGCAATGCGACAAGCCGCAACAACCGCACTTAGCGATCGTAGGGCCATGGGTCGGCGTTGACAAGAGTCGGCAGGGCGGGCAGCGCGTGGCCACCCGCCCCAACCACGGCTAGGTGTATGCCGGGAGCAACCCAGCCGCGTCCAGCGTGCGGCCCATCTCCCGGACCTATCGAGAGCAGACCGTGGTACGCAATGGCATCGCGGTTCGTGGTCTCCGAGAAGGCGCAGAACTCAGTCATGAATCCGCCCCACGCCCCCTCGATGTTTGCGGTGGCTTCTGACGCGAGGGGGATAGCTCCGGGCGTCGTGCCCGGCTCCACTTCGCCCGGGCCTTCGCGGTAGACGCCGGTTACCTCCCAGCCGTGTTCCGCTGCGCACGCCTTCGCGCTCAGGATCGGCTCGGTCTTCTCGCCGTCCTCGGCGGCGGGATGGACGATGATCGGCTCGCCATACGCGCCGTCGTAGTGCCACGCGATCACGCGAATTGACAGCGTGTCACCCGTCTCTGTTGAGAAGTCGACCCACCAACCGGGTTCCGCCGGGAAAGTGGAGAAGTGCTCGGTCATTTCTGGCTCCTTCCAAGGTCAAGCATTCGCTCCCTCGGATGGCGCCCTCGACGCGTCAAGCCCGCTCACGCGTTGTCTGCTGTTTCACCAGCTCTCTTAGGACGGGCGGGAAGACTTTGCGTGCGTCCGTACCCCCGTCGTCCGGGTGTTGCGGGCAGGCGAAAGTTATCACGACGGACGCGGGTTGGATCGGTCTGAGCTTGATTAACCGAGCAACCGGTCGAACTCATGGAGCAGGAGCGTCGTCTGGAAAACAGCGG
>Ga0307374_10001605_pt1 | contig 41482 bp, 41 predicted proteins | sample OX3MG_FD_202532 | JGI IMG/M metagenome (GOLD analysis project Ga0307374, IMG submission 202532) | Soil microbial communities from Risofladan, Vaasa, Finland - OX-3 | ecosystem: Environmental > Terrestrial > Soil > Coastal area > Acid sulfate soil | place: Finland: Risofladan, Vaasa | collected...
CCGGATCTCCGGGGAGGAGAAGAACCAAGCTGAAGACGGCTAGAGAGATGATGAACAACAGCGGGACGGTGATCAGAAGTCGTCGGGCGACGAACGTGAATAACGACCCACCGGACGCCATGGAGAGAACGCTCAGGTCACTTCTTGATGTAGATGCCCGCCAGATCGGCTTTGCAGAATCCGATGGGGGCGACCACCTTGCCTCCGACGCGCGTCTTGTTGTAACCCACGATCTCCGGAATGAAGGCGATCGGAACCTCCAGACCCTGTGACATCACCATGGCAGAAGCCCTCTGCATCAGTGGCCCTTGCACGTTGGCATCGATCGAATCCGACGCCTGCTGGACCAGGGAGGTTACGGAGGCATTGACCGATCCGAGGGCGGTGGCCACGAATCCCGTGCTCTCGTACTCGCTCTCGAAGTTGTTGGCTAGGTCGGGCCCGTTGGAGGAGTTCTCGATGAGGATGGCGTTTCCCTCTTTCTTCTCGTACACCTGGGTATAGATATCGCCCGGCGGGATCTGGGTGATGGACATGTGGAAGCCGGCCGGGGCGAGCTCGTTCTGCATGATGGTCGCCGCACTCTGGAAATCGGCCTCGCCGGCAGGGAAGACCAGGCTGAAACTCACTCCCTTGGGGAACCCGGCCTTAGCCAACATGGCCTTGGCCGTGGCCGGCTTGTAGCTATAGGTGTTCCCCACGGTCGGGTTGTAGCCCGGCGACGAACTTGGGAACGGCTGATAGGCCGGTTGTCCTAGTCCGTCGAGCACGACCTTGTTGATCTCTTGGCGGTTGATGGCGTACTCGAGGGCGTTGCGGACCTTGGGGTTGTTGAAGGGGGGAGTGTTCTGACGCAGCTGCATCAGCATGTACTGATAGGACTGGGTGATGGCGATGCCGATATTCGGATTCGCTTTCGCCGTCTTGTAGTCGGTGGGCATCAGCTCGATCATGTCCACGGATCCGTTGATCAGCGCGCCGATGGCCTGTGGCCCGGCGGACAGCTGGACGAAGTCAACCCCGCCCAGCTTGTACGCCGATTTGTCGAAGTAACTCTTGTTGGCCGCCATGGCGATCTCTGAGCCGGGCTGGTAGCTCTTCAACACAAACGGTCCCGACCCGATGGGCGTGGTGGAGGCATTCGACAGAGAGGTCGGGGCCATCACCATGCCGTCGAGGAAGCTGAAGGCGAGCAAGAGGTCGCCCGGGGTGGGGGGTTGCTTCAACTGGATCACCAGGGTGGTGGCGTTGGTGGGATTCATGCTGTCGATGGCCAATAGTGATGTGCGCAGGGGGCTCTTGCGGATGTGCTCGATGCTCTGCATCACGGCGTTGGCGTCGACCGGTGCGCCATCGGAGAAGGTCACGTCCGGACGAATGTGGAGAGTCAGTGTGGACCCGGAGATCTGCCAGCTCTGGGCGATACCGGGAAGGATCGCCTCGTTGCCCTGTTGGCCCGGGGGCTCGTACGTGATGCTGGAGTAGATCTGTGACAGTTCCTGGAACGAGCAGTCGTTGGTGCCGGTGGCCGGATCGAAGTCGTTCGAGAATCCGCTGTTCAGATCGACCCCGTACCTCAGGACGCCGTTGGGGTCCGGCGTCCCCGCATTCGAGGTGGCACGGGGGGTGCTGCCTCCGCTGCTGCAGGCGGCGAGGAGCAGCGAGACTCCGACGAGACACCCCGTCACCCGCCGCGCCGACTGCGGCCGCTGGCCCTGGCCCGCTGCTCGTCGCATGGCTCTCCTCCCCTGACTTCCGGAGTTCCTCGAGTCCGCATCTCTGACAGAGCCGTAACTGTGACACCGCTGTCAGTCGGGCCAGGGTAGTTCCGGCCGACCGGTGGTGCGAGAATCCCGGCGAAACCGAGAGTGTAGGGAGCGGTCATCGGCATTGCTGGCCATCATCACTTCCCGATGCGTCGGTCGGGGTCCCCCACTAACGTGGCTTCGATGACCGGCAACGGTGCGGATCTGGGCGACATGACGGGTCGCACGGTCGTCATCACCGGTGGCAATAGCGGCATCGGCCGGGCGACGGCCATGGCGCTCGCCGGCCTCGGTGCCCGCGTCGTCATCACCGCCCGTGATGTCCAGAAGGGTGCGTCGGCCGTGACTGACATCCGCCGTCACAGTGGCAACGACGCCGTTTCATGCGTGCCGCTCGACCTGGCCAGCTTGGCGTCGGTGCGCACCTGTGCCGCTGAGTTGCTCTCCCACCTCGACAAGATCCACGTGCTCGACTTGAACGCCGGGGGCGTCCTGGCCAAGCGGACGATGACCGAGGATTCCCTGGAGATGCAGTTCCAAGCCAATCACCTGGGCCACTTCCTTCTCACCCATCTCCTCATGGACCGGTTGCGCCAAAGCGCGCCAGCCCGAATCGTCGTCGTCTCCTCCTGGGGGCATACCCAGGCTCGCGACGGCCTCGATTTCGAGGATCTCCAGTGGATGACCCGGCCTTACCGGGGATCGTTCGTCTACAGCGCCACCAAGTTGATGAATCTCCTCTTTAGCTTCGAATTGGCCCGACGTCTGGCCGACACCGAGGTGACCGTGAACGCCCTCCACCCCGGCTTCGTGGCCAGCGGATTTGCCATGGACGGCGATACAGCTTGGCTTCGGCTCGGCATCGTCGTGGCCCGTCCTTTCGCCCGCTCACCGCAGAAGGGAGCGGCCACGGCCGTCTGGTTGGCCGCATCGGACGAGGCGAAGGCGATCACCGGTGGCTATTTCGTGAATTGCCGGCCGAGAGCAACCTCGAAGGCGGCCATCGACGTCGACGCCGCGCGGCGCCTGTGGGAAGTGAGCGAAGAGCTCGCTGGTCTCAGTTGAGCCGATTTTTCATGTCGAGCGACCGGAGCGTTCTCGAGGAGCATCTGGCCCGGATCGAGGCCGAACTGGTCGACCGACGCCGAGCGGCGGCTCCCTGATCGGAACGCCCGGGATTCGGTAAGCGAGATGGCGACTATGTCGCCCAGGTCGTCGAAGACCGCACCAACAATCAGCTGGCTGACAGTCTGGCGGAGACGGCGCTGGCCATTCGCCAGGCCCTCACCTTGATCGACGGAGGCCACTTCGGTCGTTGCCGGTCCTGTGGTGAGACCATCTCGGGGGACAGATTGCAGGCCGTTCCCTGGGCGCTGTGTATGCGTTGCCAGTCGGCCGGCGAGCGTGGCGATCCGTCCTCGGCGCTGCGCCGAACTCGGCCGTAGGCGGTCGCGACCGGGTGTCTCAGCCCTCGGACGCCGGTGACTGGACCGTCACCGGAATAGACCATGCGATGTCGTCTGACGACCGACCGATGTGGAGGAGGTACCGGCCCGGGTCGAGCCGCCATCCCGCCGGCCGTCCTTCGCCCGAGGCGACGTTGACCATGTTCCCGAGCGGCGTCCGGGCCCGCAGCTCCTGGCTCTCGTTCGTTCCCGGGTCCCAGTGCGAGAAAGCCCGGTCTGACAAGCGGAGGGTCACGAGACCTGTCTCACCGGCATCGACCCGGATCTTGCCGAACGCCTTCAACTCCTTGGCCGGCCGCACCAGATCGCCCGAGGGTGGTGCGACATAGCACTGCACGACCTCGGTCCCCGTCCGCGTTCCGGTGTTGCGCACCGGCACGTTGACCACGAGCCCGTCGTCAGCGGCGAAGTGTTCCGCCGAGAGCTCGGGCTCGCCCAGAACAAAGGTCGAGTAGGACAGCCCATGTCCGAAAGGGAAGCGGACGGCCAGTTGCCGCGCCTCGTACCAGCGATAGCCGACGAAGAGACCTTCTCCGTAGCGCAGCTCGTCGCGCTCGCCGGGAAAGTAACCGAAGGCCGGCGTGTCTTCGATCCGCAGCGGAAGGCTGACCGGCAGGCGTCCACCGGGATCCTGGTGCCCGACAAGAACGTCGGCCAAGGCTTGAGCCATCTCCTGGCCCCCGAACCAGACCTGGAGGATGGCGCTGACATCGTCCGCCCAGGGCATGGCCACCGGAGCCCCGGTGTTTACCACCACTACGGTTCGACTGTTCACGGCGGCCACGCGTCGTACGAGCTCATCTTGGTCGACGGGAAGGTGCAGCCCGTCGCGATCGAAGCCCTCCGACTCCCATTCGTTCGACGTTCCCACGACGACCACGGCGACGTCGGCCTGTCCGGCGGCGGCTACGGCGCTGTCCAGCAGATCGGTGGGGGGAATCCATCGGCACCCCATGCGGAAGGCGAAGAGACCCTGGGCGCCGAGAGTGTCGTACTCGACACTGATCTCGACGTCACCCCCCTCGAGCTCCACCTCGTGTGTCATCTCCTCACAGCCCAGGCCCAGGAAGCTCGGGCCCCGGGGCAGGGTTGTGTCGAATCCGTCGATCACCACCGCCCCCTCGACAAGGACCCGGGCCCGTCCCACGTGGGTGAGGGTGAAGAGATGGCGGCCCGCCTCGCCCGGTCGGTATGTACCTGTGGCCCGGAGGCTGAAAGGCCCTTGGGCGACGGGAGCGGGCGGCGCCAAGAGGGAGATCTCCGTGGCCTGCCGATCCTCACGGTGCACAACCCCGCCGACGCCGTCGAGTCCGTTGCTGTACTCCACGACGAGCGGGATCCGCAGCGCCGACGTGGTCCGCGACAGATCGACTCCCGCTTCATGGGCCACCGTCACCTTCTCTCCCAAGGTGGCCCGCAGTGCCATCAGCGGGCTCGTCCGGTGATCGGGTTCGACCCCGGCAGACCCCCCGCCCATAATCACTGCCCGATCGGCATTGGGACCAACGAGGGCGACTGAGTTGATCGTCGCCGTGAGGGGCAGGACGCCGTCGTTCTTCAGCAGCACGATGGAGCCGGTGGCCGCCTCGAGGGCGATGGCGCGGCGTCGCTCGGCGGCCGGTCGCTCCGGCGTTTGGCCTTTCGGTTCCTCTTCGAGGAGACCGAGGCGGTCGTAGACCGTGAGCAGCCTCGCAACCTGGGCGTCGAGGGCGTCTTTCGCCACCGAACCATTGCGGACGGCATCGGCCAAGGCTGGTCCGTAGGCGCGTCCCGGCCCGGGCATCTCAAGGTCGACACCGGCGTCGTTCGAGCTCACGGTCGACGCCACCCCGTACCAGTCCGTAAGTATGAATCCGTCAAAGCCCCATTCGTTGCGGAGGATGTCCGTGAGAAGCCCCTTGTCCTCTGAACACCACGTCCCGTTCAGCCGGTTGTATCCGGTCATGACTCCAAGAACCCCTCCGCTGCGGACGGCGTGCTCGAACGGAACGAGATAGATCTCGCGCAAGCTGCGTTCGTCGATCACCGAGTTCATCGTGTAACGCTCGAACTCGGCGTCATTGCCCACGAAATGCTTGACCGTTGTGGCCACCCCCTGCGACTGGGCTCCCCGGATGAAGGAGGCGGCCAACACACCGGAGAGCAGGGGATCTTCGGAATAGCACTCGAAGTTGCGCCCGGCCAGAGGTGAGCGGGGGATGTTCACGGTCGGTGCCAGCAACACGTGGCAGGCCCGGGCCAGGGCTTCTTCGCCCAGAAGGGCACCGACCCGCCCGACCAACTCGGAATCCCACGTGGCCCCCAGTGCCGAACCGCACGGTACGCAGGTGGTGGGTCTCGCCTCGGGACCGGGCAGCGTGGTCCCTCGGGCTCCGTTGGGACCGTCTGTGACGTTCACGGTGGGTATCCCGACATGCTCAACCCCCGGTATCGTCCACAGATCCTGGCCGGCCGTGAGAGACACCTTTTCGTCGATGCTCAGTCTGGCGACCAGTCGATTGATCTTGTCGTCGGTCGCCGGCCGCCTCTGGTCCGGTGCCTTCACCCTCCCGTCTCTGCTCATCGTCGAGTCTTCTCCCATTCGTTGCCGTCGAGCCGCCCCGGCTCGCGCCGAAGCCAACAGTCTGACGTGCCTTGGTGGGGTCGGGAAAAGTGACGGCCTGTTCCTGCCATCGTGGAGAGCGATGGCGCCGACCACAAGGCCGATACGCTCGTCCCATGGGGATCCGGTGAAGATCGGCGACGTGGCCACGCCGGCGCTCGTCGTGGACGCCGCCCTGCTCGAGGCCAACCTGGCCGCCATGAGTCACGCCTTGCCGGGATCCCGGCTCCGGCCCCATGTGAAAGCGCATAAATGCACATCGCTGGCCGCCCGTCAGCTGGCTCACGGTCACCATGCGTTCACCTGCGCAACCGTCACCGAGATGGAAGGAATGGCCCGGGCCGGCCTCGGTGACGACCTGCTCCTGGCCAACGAGATCGTGGACGCCCGGCGCCTCGGGGCGCTCGTTCGGGCCGGTTCCCGAGTGACGCTGGCTGTCGATTCTCCGGAAACGGTGGCAGCCGCTCTGGCGGGCGGCGTCGAAGAAGTCGTCATCGACGTGAACGTCGGCCTGCCACGTTGTGGATGCCACCCGGCAGACGCCGGACGACTGGCCGAGACGGCACGCCGAGGAGGGCTGGCGGTGCGGGGCGTGATGGGGTACGAGGGCCACATCGTTGGACTGCCGGAAAGAGCCAAGCGCGTGGAGATGGTCAGACCGGCGATGGAGGCGTTGCTCGCCGCCCATGCCGATGTCGGGGGAGAACTCGTATCCGCCGGGGGAACCGGCACCTACGACATCAACACCTGGGCGACTGAGATCCAGGCCGGGTCGTACGCACTCATGGATACGGCCTATTCCGAACTTGGTCTGCCCTTTGGCCAGGCCCTTTCGCTCGAGTCCACAGTCATTTCGGTGTCGTCCGGATGGGCGGTGGCCGATTGCGGCCTAAAGGCCCTCTCCATGGACCACGGGAATCCGACCATCGAGGGTGCGGAGGTCTGGTTCTGCTCGGACGAGCACGTCACCTTCGCACCGCACCGACCGGTCAAAGTCGGCGAGCGCATCCGTGTCAGCCCGGCTCATGTCGATCCGACAGTCGCCTGCCACGAGCGGATGTTCGTGGTCGAAGGTGAGCAGATCCTCGACACCTGGTCCGTGGATCTCCGCGGCTGGTAGGCCGACCGGTCCTCGATCCCAGGTCGAACGGACGGTACCGTGAGGCGGCAAGGAGATCCGCTGGTTGTCAGCGGATCGGGGAGGGGGTCGTCGCGTGCCCAAAGGCGCAAGGATTGTGAGAAGTCCCGGATGGAGGTCGGCGCTGGTCGGCCTTGGCGCCTCCGGCATCCTGGTATCGGCCTGCGGTATCCACATCTCGAAGAACGGGATCTCGGGCGATATCGCCGGCCACCACTTCTCCGCTGCCCTCCACGGCCTGCCGTCGGGATTCCCTACCGATGTCCCCCTGCCCGATAGTGCCCGCGTCATCGGGGGGGCCGGTACCAATGGGGGCTACGACGCCATCTTCGCCGTGCCCGGAACGGTGTCGACGGGGGCGCAAGCCTACGAGGCGAAATTCCAGTCGGCCGGGTTCACGGTGAGCAATATCAGCTCCCCTGCGACCACCGAACTCTCGGGTTCGGCTCAGAATGCCACGTCCACCACAATGACGCTCACGGCGGCGTCGTTCACTGCCCAGAATGGCGCCTGGACGGTCCAGGTCGAGATAGGTAGTAGTTCATCGGCCGTCAGCACGGACCTGAGGGCGGGCGAATTCGGGGTCAACATCACGGTCGTCCCCGCCACCTCGACGACGACGGGGTAGCGCCGGCAACTACGGTGCGTCTCCATGAACCTTGACAGCTACACCTTGGCCGGGAGTGACGTCTCGATCCCTCTCCTCGGAGTAGGCACCTGGGCCTGGGGTGATCGTTCCACTTGGGGCATGGGCGGCTATGACACCGAACTCACCACCGCATCGATCCAGGAGGCGTGGGACGCCTCCATCGACGCCGGCGTGACCCTGTTCGATACCGCAGAGGTCTACGGAGGAGGTGAGAGTGAGCGGATCATCGGCGCAATGCTCGGCAGCGATCCGGAGCGCGCCTCCCGAGTGGCCCTCGCCACCAAATTCATGCCGTCGCCGTGGAAGCTGAATGTGAAGGGAGCGCTCCTGGGATCGTTGCGGGCTTCGATTGGCCGGCTCGGTGTCACCACCGTCGACCTCTACCAGATACACGGGCCCATCAGTCTCCGCTCGCATGCGGCGCTGGCCGATGCGCTGGCCAACGTCCATCAGGCCGGTCTGGTTAAGGCCGTCGGTGTTTCCAACTACTCGGTGTCAGAGACGCGCTCTATGGCTGCCGAACTCGCAAAACGGGGCATGCGGTTGGCCACTAACCAGATCGAATTCTCGCTGCTGCGTCGCGTCCCCGAGACCGGAGGACTCTTGGCCACCTGCGCCGAGCTCGGCGTCGTTCCCCTCGCCTATTCACCCATCGGTCAGGGCCGCCTGACCGGCAAGTACTCGACCGGCCACCCTCCTCCGGGCAAGCGGAACTTCTCCAATCATCCGATGGGGATCGTCGACACCGTCGTCGGCAAATTGCGGATGATCGGGGAGAAGCACGGCGGAAAGACCCCCAGCCAGGTGGCGCTGAACTGGGTGATCGCCAAAGGTGCCGTGCCCATCCCCGGGGCCAAGAGTCGCTCCCAAGCACAGGAAAATGCCGGCGCCCTCGGCTGGACTCTCGACGCCGATGACGTCGCCCTCTTGGACGAGGCCGCTCTTCCTGGGATCCGCACGATCGCCAATCGATTCTGGCAGCACGGTTGAAGCTGACCGGCATGATGCCGGTCAGCTACCGCCGGGTGACGGAGCGACCCCCCCGACCTGCCTGCTGCAGGTCGGGGCCAATGTGACGTGGTCGGCTCCGGCCATGATCTCCACCTGAGCCTCATGGGGATGTTGTTCTTCACAGTCTTCCTCGCTGGTCCCCTTCGTCATCATCGCCGTGGTCCCGCCTGGCCCCGTCGCCGATTGGCCGTTGTCCTCGCCGAACAGCCAGCTCGACCCGCGCGAGAACGGGCCCCGGCTCTCGGCAGGTCGCCGGTCGGGCACGTAGCATCGGCCGATGCGCGGGCCCGGACTCTCTCGACGGTTGGGTGGGGCCCCGTGTGTTGTGTTCACCATGGCGCTCATCTTGTGCGCCTGTAGCTCGGGCTCGGCGACGCCCTCGGCTGCAACCACCTTAACGGTGCCGACAACCAAGTCGAAGGGGCCCGCCAGCACGGCCACGTCCTCCCAATCGCCCACGCCGGCGCAAAGCGCGGCGCTCGCCGACGGCGCCGTGGCCGCTGACACCGATACGGCTGGGGTCGAGTGGCTCTGCCGGCCAGGACAAGTCCCTGATCCGTGCGACGACAGTTTGACGGCCACGGTGATGCCCGAGTCGGGTCCGACCAGCATCCAGCGGGCATCGGATGCCACTCATCCCGCCGTCGACTGCTTCTACGTTTATCCGACGGTCAGCGGGCAATCGGGGGCCAACGCCACCCTGGCCATCGATCCCGCGGAGACGGCGGTAGCGCAGTACCAGGCCTCGCGTTTCTCTCAACAGTGCCGCGTGTTCGCCCCCATCTACCCCCAGCTCACCCTCAAGGCCATCGGCGACGCGGCTGACCTGACGGTCGCCAATCTGGCGAAGGCCTACGGCGGCGTGGTGGCTGCATGGCAGGACTACCTGGATCACTACAACGACGGGCGGGGAGTGGTGGTCATCGGCCACTCTCAGGGTGCGGCCATGCTGATTGCCCTGTTGAGCCAGAAGGTGGACGGGGACGCGGCGGTGCGTCGACGCCTTGTGTCGGCCATCATCCTGGGCGGTAACGTGACCGTTCCGGTAGGCAAGACGGTGGGCGGCAGCTTCCAACACATCCGGGCGTGCACGTCGATCACCGCGACCGGATGCGTGATCGCCTATTCGTCCTTCGACCAGCCACCGCCCTCCAACAGCCTCTTCGGCCGGCCCGGTGCCGGCGTGAGCGGCCTCATCCCGGACCTCAAGCGGCGACCCACCACTGGGCTGCAGGTCCTCTGTGTGAACCCGGCATCGCCGTCGGGCGGCGTCGGACCACTCTTGCCGTACTTCCCGTCGGCCGAGACGTCGGCCAGTCTCAGCGCCAACGGCGCCCAGGTGCCGAAGGCGAGGACGCCCTGGGTCAGTCAACCTGGCCTGTATACAGGTCAGTGCATGTACGAGGACGGTGCCAGCTGGTTGCAGGTGAGTGGTCCGGTCCATCCCCGAGACGCTCGGCCCATCGTCAAGCAGACCATCGGACCGACGTGGGGATTGCACCTCGTCGACGTCAACATCTCCCTCGGGAATCTGGTCGCCCTGGTTGGCGATGAAGGTCGGGCGTATGTTCGTCGGGGCTGAGTCGGGATCCCGGGACCGTTCATTTACCGACTATGGCTGAATACCGCCAACTCCGGTTCGAGCCACCTCCCGGGGCGACCACCGTCCTTCTCGTCCGCCATGGCGAGTCGGAGCCGCTGGACGACGATCGACCATTTCCGCTGATCGAGGGTCAAGGCGATCCGGCGCTGGCCGCCGAGGGAATTGAGCAGGCTTATCGCGTGAGCGATCGCCTGGTCCTCGAGGGCGTCGACGCCGTCTATGTCACGTCGTTGTGTCGCACGGTGCAGACGGCGGCACCGCTGGTCAAGCGTCTGGGTCTCGATCCTGTCGTCGAGCCTGACCTGCGTGAGGTATTCCTGGGCGAGTGGGAGGGTGGATTATTGAGAAAGATGATGAGGGAGCAGGGCCCACTGGCGCGACGCGTCCTTGCCGAACAGCGGTGGGAGATCGTCCCCGGTGCCGAATCAGCGACGACATTCTCGGGTCGCGTCCGCCGCGGCCTGGAGAGGATTGCCGTCGCCCACCCCGACCAGCATGTGGCGCTATTCACTCACGGCGGTGTCGTCGGTGAGCTGCTGGCCCAGGCGACGGGATCGGATCCGTTCGCCTTCACGGGAGCGGACAACGGGTCGATTTCCGAGATCGTCGTCAGCGGGCCGAGATGGATCGTCCGGCGTTTCAACGACACGACCCATCTCGACGGCGGGCCTACCAGGCGGCTTGGAGTGTCACCAGAGAACTGAGGTACGTCTGTTCCGCCTCGGTCAGGTCGACGAACTCGATTCCCACCCTGACGCCCTCGGACTTGGCGGCGACCGAGTGCCGGACCTCGCCCCGCAGGTTGTCGGCCAGGATGATGTTCCGTCCCAATGTCTCGTCGGCCGAGGCATCGGTCAGCTCGAGCCCGGCGCCGAATTTCGAGACGTCGATGACCCGGCAGTCACGCCACCCTGCGTCGGGATCGTCCTCGATCATATATTTGCCCTGCCAGCCGATGAATTTCCGCGGCAGCAACCGCTTCAACCTGAATTCCATGACGCTCACCCCTCCTGCCCCGACGGGCCGGTTCTGACCCTGGCAGCGTGACATCCCTGGGACACAATCCGGTCAAGCGATTCCCATCGCTTACTCAACGCTGGGTCCCTCTTCCATGTCGAAGGCGGGAATCCGGGTACCGGCGTCAGGCCAAAGGGCGGGCGTTGGCAGGAGGGAGCCAGAGCGTCATCCGGGTGCCCCGGCCGTCGACAACAGGGGATTCGGCCGTCACCACCGCTTGCATGGCCGCGGCCAGCTCGGACACGATGGCCAGGCCCAGCCCTGATCCCAGCCGCCTGCTGGCCACCCGATCGGAGGTGAAGTGCCGTTCGAAGACGTGGGGGAGATCGTCGCTGGCGATACCGGAACCGTCGTCCAAGACCCAGACGGCGATCGAGGTGCCTACCACGCCGGCGCCCACCACCACACGAGTCACCGCATGCTTGAAGGCATTTTCCGTCAGATTGGCCATGATCTGGCCCAGTCGGTCGGGGTCCGCGTCGACCCACAGGGGGCTCTCGTCGGGAACGGCCGTCACCAATTCGAGACCCAAGTTCTCGGCTTCGGGCCGGAAGGCGGCCGACGTCGACCGGACTTGCTCGGCGCAGTCCACCGGTCGGACGTCGAAGGAGAACCGCTGGGCGTCGAGCCGGGCCAGATCGAGCAGATCCTGGAGGAGCCGTCCAAGACGGCGGGCTTCGGTTCCTATGACGACATTGGCGCCGGCGATGTCGTCGGTCGTTCCATCGGCAATGGCATCGGCGTAGCCGATGATCGACGTGAGCGGCGTCCGCAGTTCGTGGGAAACGGAGAGAAGGAACTGCCGTTCCAGGTTCTGCGAACGACTCAGGTTGTCGCCCATGGTGTTGATGGCCTCCGCGAGCTCCGTCAACTCGGGATAGTCGTGAGGGCTGACCGGGACCCTGGCGCTGAGATCACCTCCGGCCAACCGCCTGGTCGTGCTGACGGCCCGGACGAGGGGGGCGCTGATGCCGCGGGCGAGTCCCGAGGCGACGACAGCGGCGACCAGCAGGGCCCCGCCTGCGACAAGCAAGAAGTAGATCAACCCGTTGACGGGGTCGCGCACGGTCTTGACGGCGAGCAGGACGGCCGTCTCACCCCGCCCGATCCCGAGGTTGAGCCGTTGCCGGGCTGAGAGGGCGACGGGAACGGCAGCGAAGACGACGTGACCAACATTGCCCGACACCGTTTGACCGCTCAGGAGCGCCGTGGAACTTAGTACCGCCGATGACAAGGGAGACGGTAGGGCGGTGAAGTCGCCCGAAGGAGTGAGTCCGACCGGCCGGAAGAAGTCGTAGGCGCCCACCACCTGCAGGGCCGACAACACTTTGGCGGCGCGGACCCGGGCGCCAACGCCGACGTCGGTGGCCAGGGATCCTTGGGACAGCGACCCCGCCACGACCGTCGCCTCGTGGGTGGTTTCGGAGCCGGCCGTGGATGTCCCCGCCCGATGGACGAGAAACAGGCTGCCGGCCGTGGTGAGCACCAGCGTTCCGGTGACCAGGGCGACAATGGCTATGGTGAGGCGTCGACGCATGTGGATCCGACCGACTCAACCGAGCCGGTAGCCCACGCCCCACACGGTGGTGAGGGGAAGTTCGTCGCCGAGCTTCTTGCGCAGCTGGCGAACGTGAACGTCGACGGTCCGTTCGTCGCCGTACCAGTCTTCGCCCCACACCCCGTCGAGCAGCTGTCGCCGCGAGAGCGCCAGACCACGGTTGTCCACCAAATACGCGAGAAGGTCGAACTCCCGGGTGGTGAGGCCTACGACCTCCCCGGCACAGAGGACTTCCCGCCGTCCGGAGTCGACCACGATGTTCCCGATCTCGGTGGTGGCTGGCTCGGTCCTGCCTCCGGTGACAGGTCCTGCCCGACGAAGAATGGCCCGCACCCGGGCCACCAGTTCACGAGGGGAGAAGGGCTTGGTCACGTAGTCGTCGGCACCCAACTCCAGACCGAGGACCCTGTCGATCTCATCATCTCTGGCCGTGAGGATGATGACGGGGACCTCGCTGGTCTTGCGGACCTGCCGACACATCTCCAATCCGTCGAGCGCGCCGGGTAGCCCGATGTCCACGATCAGGAGTTTGGGACTCTCCCTTTCGAGGTAGCCGAGGCCGTGTTCCGCATCGTCTGCCTGCAGTACCCGGAACCCCTCACGGCGGAGGTACATGGTGACCAGATCGGAGATGTTGTGGTCATCTTCGACCACGATGATCGTGTCGGAGCCCGTCGTCACGGTACAAGCCTGCCATGTCATGTCCGCTCCACCCGGGAGGGCGTTGGGCGAAGCGTCCGGACTGGTTGCACGTCGCCAGTGAATCCTCGACAGGTGAGAGAGCCAAGCTGGTCCTGTTAGGGAATTGTGAGGTCAGTCCCAGAGATCGGCCGGTGCCTGGCCCAATGGGTAATGGCCGGGCAACATTTCCCCCGAGGAGGCGCGCTCGATCCGGCGACGCATCCCGTCCGACAAGGCATCAGCCTTGATCATCTCGATGAACAACGATGTGGCGTTGCCCACATCGAAGAAGTCCCGCTGCCACGACCACTGCCAGTTCCCGGCGTAGCGGAACCAGCTGCCGCCGATGCCGGCGATTTCGTAGGCGGAGCCGTCGGACCGTTTCTGATCGGCGATCTGTTTCCATAGGCCGATCACTTCACCCTGCTCAGGATCGATCAGAACCTTCTGATACGGGTAGGTCCATCCGTCGAGGCCGCCCATTTCGAGACCGAGGGCGATGTCGCGGATCTCCGTGCGTCCAACGGCCATGAATTCTTCGTGGGGTCCGATGTTCCAGCCATAAGTGGCGTCTTCGGTGTAGAGGTCCGCCATTCCTCGCCAGTCATCGACGTCCTGGGCCCGCCTATTGGCCTCGAGCCACCGGCTCACCATCTCGTTCAGCTCCTGGTACGGAAATGACGACACGCCTCAGTCCTCCTCAATTCGCAACGCACTGGTGGGACAGAATGCCACGGCCTGTTCAACCATGGGTCGCATCTCTTCCGCGGGGTTCTCATGGACGACGGTCAGGACGCCCTTCTTGGAAACCGAGAACACGGCCGGTGCTTCTGACTCGCAGACACCGTGCCCCTGGCAGAGGTCTCGATCGACGACGATCCTCACGCGGTGACCACTTCAGACGGGACACGGCGTCGACGGTAGTGCACGGCACAAGGCTGCTGCAGTTGCACCACCATCTTCGAGTGATCATTTCTGTAACTGTCCGAGAGTTGGGCCAACTCAAAGTCCCAGCCGCGCAACAGGACCGAAAAGATGGCCTTCAGCTGCATCATGGCGAAGGGAGCGCCGACGCACCGGTGCCGACCGGCACCGAACGGGATCCACGTCCAGGGGTTGGCCCGGTCCTCGGCCCGGGGCTCGATGTAGCGCTCGGGCACGAAGGCGTCGGGGTCGGGAAAGTCCTCGGGGATCCGGTTGGACACGGATAGGCTGGCCCCGACGAGCTTGCCCGGGGCGATGCGAACGCCTTCGACCTCGAGCTCCTCCTTGGCCACCCGGAGAACCAGGATAAGCGGTGGGTGGAGTCGCAGTGCCTCCTTGATGGCCGCCTCGAGGCGAGGCATGGCCCGCAGCGCCTGGTAGCTGACTTCTTCGCCATGGGCGTACAGCTGGTCGAGTTCGTCGGTGACGACGGCCAGGGCCTCGGGGTGTCGCAATAACTCGATCAGGGTCCAGGCCGCCGTTCCCGATGTCGTGTGGTGGCCGGCGAACATCATGGAGATGAACATCCCTGTCACCATGTCGGTGGAGAACCGGGGTGCGCCGTCGTCGTCGTGGATCGACATCAGGACGTCGAGGAGATCCCGGTCATCATCGGTGGCCGCCGCCCCTGTCCGCCGGCGGTCCATGATGGCTTGGACTAGCTCCACCAGCCCGATCCGAGCAGCGTCACGCTGACGAAATGTATCGATGTCGGCATAGGGGTCGACGTAGGCGAGGGCATCGGTGCCTTGCTCGAGGTCGTGGTAGAGCCGGGCGAAGCGTTGGTCCAGATTTCGGCGAAATTTGGGCCCGATGAGACAGGCGGACGATGTGTAAATGGTGAGTTCGGCGAACCAGTCGAGCAGATCGATGGTGCCGGAGTCGGACCAATCGGAGACCATGGTCTCAACCTCGTCCGAGATCGTCGATGCGTGGCCTCTCATGAATTTGTCCCGCAAAGATTGATTGTGAAGCATCTCCCGTCTGCGTTCGGGGGGAGCGTCGAAGACGACACCTTCCCCGAAGATCGGGGTCATGAAGGGATACGCTTCGGCTTGATCGAGGACGTCCTCCGGGGCCCGGAAGAAGAATTCGTTTGCCTCGGCACCGGTCAGGAGTACCACATCGCGGTCGGCCAACCGGAACTGCCCGACGGCGCCGCATTCCTCACGCACACGCTGCATGAGTCCGATCGGGTCGCGCCGGAGCTCTTCGAGGTGCCCGTGTTCGTCGTCCCCCCCCGATACCTGTGGCGGCTCGCGTAGTTCGACGCTCGTACTCATTCTCTGCCTCCGCTCTCCGGTCGGTCCCGACGCACGGGTGCCTCTGGTTGAACTTCGATCATGGTCAGGTGCGTCCCGACGGGAACCTCAACGGCGGTGACGACGGCGTCGGCCACCGCTCCGGGATCGAGGAAATGGCTATGTCGGGCCAGACCCCACCGAACCCATTCACCCAGGATCTCGGTGGTTGCCTCCGGGTCCCAGTCGGACCCCATCTCGGACAGGGTCTGACCGGGCTGCACGATGGAGGCCCGGACACCCGTGCCTTCGAGTTCCATCTGCAGGGTCCGGGCATAGCCTTCGAGCCCCCACTTCGACGAGACGTAGGCCTTGTTCAACGGTCGAGGTGAACGTACGACCTCGGAAGTGACGAAAACCACATCGCCGTGGTGGCGTTCTTTCATGCCAGGCAGAAGGTGAGCAACGAGCTGGTGGGCGCCCACCAGGTTCACCCCGACCGTAGCGGCGAAAGAACCCGGCGATCCGTCGATGATGGCGTCGGGGAGGTTTTGGCCGGCGCACGAAACGACGATGTCGATCTCCCCGACGGCGGCTCGCGTCTGATCGACGAAAGACGTGATCGATCGTTCGTCGGCCAGATCAAGCTCGAATGCGTGCGCCTCAGCCCCCTGAGCGACGATCTCGAGGGCGATCTCCCGGCAGCGGTCGACGCGTCGGGCACCGAGAACGACCGGATGACCGCGCCCGGCCAGGGCCCGTGCCGTGGCCAAGCCGATGCCGGCGGAGGCACCGGTGACGATAGTGGGGCGATGCTCGGGATGAGGGATGTGGCGGGACACGGTCGAGGGAGCCTTCAGCGCTCCGAGACGGAGGTGGGCAGCCGGGCGAAGCCCCGCACATTGATCGAATGGACCCGTTCGACTCCGCCGGGGTCGATCTCGTAGTCACCAATACGGAGAAGAAGCTCCTGCAGGCCGACCCGTGCTTCGAGCCGTGCCAGGGCGGCACCGAGACAGAAGTGGCGCCCACTCCCGAAGCTCACCAGTTTCGAAGTGTCGCGATCGAGATCGTAATGATCGGGCTGGGGGAAGATGCGGGGATCGCGGTTGGCCGAACCCACGAGGAGCAGGACCCGTTCGCCATCGGGAAGAACCGAACCATGCAGCTCCACATCTCCCGTGGTAACCCGAAGCAGCATCTGTGACGACGTGTCGAAGCGCAGCGTCTCCTCCACCCAGTCGGGAATCCGTCCGGGATCGGCCAATGCCTTTGCCCGTTGATCGGGGAATCGCCAACCCCAGTACCAACAATTCGCCAGCAGTTTGGTGGTGGTCTCGTTACCGGCCACCACCATCAGGAAGAGAAATGAAATGACTTCCTCGTCGTCGAGCCGATCGCCGGACACGTCTGCCCCGAGCAGGGCCGACGTCAAGTCCTCGGCGGGATGGGCGCGGCGTTGACGCACCATCTCGTCGAAATACCCGGCCATGGCGAGGGCGGCCTCGATTCCTTCGGGTGGGACGTCGTTGAGACCTTCGACGCGGTGCATGAGCAGATCGGCCAGACGTCTGACCTCGGCCCGATCGGCCCGGGGAACGCCGATCATTTCCGATATGACGTCCATGGGAAGCAGCCCGGCGAAGTCGGCGACGAAGTCGAAGTGCCCGCGGGCGACTGCCGTCTCGGCATGCTTGACGGCCAGGCGACGGATTCCGTTCTCCAATTCGGCCACCCGACGTGGGGTGAATGCCTTGGAGACGAGAGAGCGCATACGGGTGTGGTCGGGCGGGTCCATGGCCAGGAACGACATGGCACGGTGCGCGTCGGGCCCGTAGGCGGCGGGATCGAGGGATACCCCAAAGCGGTTCGACAGTTGGGAGGGGTTACGGAATGCAGCTAGGACGTCGTCGTGACGCGACAGTGCCCAGAAATCGAGGTCGTCGTTGCGGAAGAGAGGAGCCTCCTCGCGTAAGCGGGCGTACGTGGGATAGGGATCTTCGTGAATCTGGTAGTCGTACGGGCTGTAGCAAAGTGGGGCGACGGTGTCGGCGGTCATCGGACGGCTCCGAGAAGGGCCCCGGCGACGTCGCTCAGGGCCTCGGGAACCGAGGCGTAAGGCATGTGGCCCATGCCCGCCCACAGCATTGCTCCCGAGTAGGCGAGGTCGAGTCCCAGTACGACGGTGGGGTCGGCATCATCTCCCAGGGCGGCGGCGATGCGGGTGTGGAGTTCGGAACCGAACCGGACGCGCAGGGCGCGGACGTCAGGACCACTCCCGAGGAGCGCCGTGGTGCAGGCCGCCGCCAGCATCGGATCGTCGGCCATGAACAAACCGAGGTCGCCGAGTGCACCGGTCAACCGGTCGACCACGCTGGTTCCGACCGGGGCGACCACGGCGGGGAGGGCATGAAACCGCCGCCAGAGTACCTCGGCCAGCAGATGATCCTTCGAGGCGAAGTAGGTGTATGCCGTGGCCGGGGCCACGCCGGCCCGCCGGGACGCGCTGCGTACCGTCATCCCTTCGTATCCGTTGTCGCGTGCTTCGTCGGCGGCGGCATCCACCAGCCGCTGGACGATCTCCGCCTGTTTGACGGTCAGACGCCGACGGGTGGTCTCGGCATGGTCAGTCTCGTCCATGGGCAGGGTCGAGGGGTACATCACGAGGCGGGTTCCGGCTCGGGAACGTGGGGCGTGCCGTCGCGCATGGGCGGGAACTCGAACGTGGCGGCCGTGGTGCCGGCCGTGATGCGGGTGATGTCGGCGACGGGCAGGGTTTCGGTGTCGTCATCGATGACCACTTCCCAGCGGCAGTGCGGTGAGCGATCGGAGGGCAGCCGAGGTGGACGGTGGACCGGTCGGATTCGCGCCTTCGGGTTGACCGCTTGCGCGGTGACGTCGAAGGTGCCGTCCTCGATGTGGTGACACATGTTTGTCACCATGACGTCGCCGAAGGGCTCCGCATCCATAAGGGCACCGCAGTGGGCCAGCTCGAAGTACCCGTGGCGCTCGTCGACCACTTCGTAGTGGACGTCCATGTAGTGGTGGGGAAATCCCGGGTCGAGTTGCAGGACCTTGAAGATGGCCGACACTCCGTCGCCTTCGATGTCCATGATCTGCCGGAGCCGGGCGCCATACAGGGGGCTCGCCCCAGCCCATTCCTCTACGGCCAGCTCCTTCATCACGTCGCCCCCGAACCTCATGGCAATGGCGGCACACATGGAACGGTCCAAAAGGTGCACGATGAGGGCGAACTCTCGGACGAGCCGAACGAGGGCCTCTTTCGACAGGTCCTCGTAGCGGAAGTCGGGGTCGAAGGGCCCCGAATAGTCTTTGCGGTCGGTCATGGAGACAGACTACGGTCCAGACACCTGTCCGAGCAATCAGGTCCAGCGGCCGAAAAGGGTCCGTCGGGCAGCCGGATCCTCTGCCTGGACGGGGCCAGAGGCAACAGCACAAGGAACGGGTCATGGAATCGGAAAACAGCTCTCCCACCGTCGGGGTCATCGGTCTCGGCGATATAGGCAGTGGCGTGGCCAAAGGCCTTGTTCGGGCCGGCATCGACCTGGTGGTGTGTGACGTGAGGCCGGAGTCGACGGCACCCTTCGCCGAGACGGCCCGGGTAGCCACCGGTCCCGCCGATCTCGCGTCTCTGGTCGATGTGATCGTGGTGGCCGTGGTGACCGATGAACAGGTCCTAGCCGTTCTCGAGGGGCCATCGGGAGCACTGTCGGCGGCCCGGGCGGGGCTGACCGTCGTGATCGTTTCCACCGTTGCCCCAAGCACGGTGGCGCGGGTGGCGGAGATGAGCCGAGCCGCCGGCGTCGGTGTCGCCGACTGCGGTGTCAGTGGTGGTCCGAGCTCGGCCGCCGAAGGGATGCTCGTCTCGATGATCGGCGGTGACGACGATGTCGTCGAACGCATCCGGCCCGTTCTCGACGCCTTCAGCTCCCTGGTGGTCCGGATGGGTCCGCTCGGAGCGGGGCTTCAGGCGAAGCTGGCGCGCAATCTCGTCCAGTACGCGTCGTGGTTGGCGGCCTACGAGGCCCAGGTGCTGGCCGAGGCGGCTGGGATCGAACTGGCGAAGCTGGCGCAGGTCATCCGGGCCAGCGACACCCGGATCGGCGGCGCATCGACGCTCATGTTCCGGCGCACAGTCGCTCCGTTCACGTCCGACGACGACGATGGTCTCGTGAGCGCCATGCGTACGGCGGCGGTTCTCGCCCACAAGGATCTCCGGGCGGCGTTGGAGCTGGCCGGCACATTGGGTATCGACCTTCCCCTGGCGGCCATGACCGAGGCCCGGGCTGACGCACTGTTTGGGATCGCTCCCGATACGTCGGGGACGGCCCGGGTCGGCGCCGGGGGAGACCGATGAGCGCGGACTTCGGCGAAGAGCGGATGCTCATCGACGGGGCGTTGGTGGCATCCTCGAGTGGCGCCACCTATCCGACGATCAATCCAGCCACCGAGGAGATCCTGGGGGTGGCGGCGGCCGGGACTCCGGCCGACCTCGATCGTGCTATCGGGGCAGCCCGAAGGGCGTTCGACGAGTCGTCGTGGTCCGCCGACGTGGATCTGCGGGTGCGGTGCCTGCGCCAGCTCCAACAGGCGATGACCGCCCATGCCGACGAGCTACGGGCGATGACCATCGCCGAAACAGGCTCGCCATTGTTCTTCACGCGCTCGGCCGCCCTCGACGAGCCGGTGGCCGCACTCGGATGGGTGGCCGATCTGGCCGAAGGCTACGAGTGGACGACCGACCTGGGTACGGCCAAGCCGTTGGGCATGCCGGCTCATCGGTGGGTGCGACGCGAGCCGGCCGGCGTGGTGGCGGCCATCACCCCGTGGAATGTGCCCCACCAGATCAACCTGGCCAAGCTCGGTCCGGCTCTGGCCGCTGGGAACACCGTCGTGCTCAAGCCGGCGCCGGACACGCCGTGGTGCGCCACGGCGGTGGGGCGGTTGATCGTCGAGGAGACCGACATTCCGGCCGGCGTGGTGAACATCGTGACTTCGGCGGCGGCCGACTACGGAGCCCCCTTGGCCACCGATGGGCGCGTCGACCAGGTCAGCTTCACCGGCTCGACCAAGACCGGTCGCAAGGTGATGGCCGCCGCCGCCGGCACCGTGAAGCGAGTGTTTCTCGAACTCGGGGGGAAATCCGCCTTCGTCGTCCTCGACGATGCCGATCTCTCCTCGGCCTGCGCCACGGCCGCCTTCATGGTGTGCACCCACGCCGGGCAGGGTTGCGCCATCACCACCCGTCTGGTCGTTCCACGGGAACGCTTCGACGAAGCCGTCGACCTGACCGCCTCCACCTTGCAGGGGTTGGCTGCCGGCGATCCGCTCGACCCGGGTACCGTGTGCGGTCCCCTCATAAGTGAACGCCAACGCCAACGGGTGGAGCACTATATCGGTTTAGCTCGGGAAGAGGGGGGAACGATCGTGGTGGGAGGCGGACGACCGGCGGACAAGGAAAAAGGGTTCTTCGTGGAACCCACCCTCGTCGTCGGCTTGAAAGGCGACGCACGCGTGGTCCGAGAGGAGATCTTCGGGCCGGTTCTGGTGGTGAGTGCGCACGACGGCGATGATAACGCCGTGGCCCAGGCCAATGACTCTTCTTATGGTCTGTCCGGCTCGGTCTGGGGTGCTCGAGACCGAGCCATGGCCGTTGCCGCTCGTCTACGCACCGGGACGGTCAGCATCAACGGCGGCGTCTGGTACAGCCCCGACATGCCCTTCGGCGGTTACAAGCAATCCGGGCTGGGTCGGGAGATGGGGGTGGCCGGTTTCGAGGAGTACCTCGAGACCAAGTCCATCGCGGAGCCGGCATGACGGCCGAACGTCGCCCCCCGCGTCCCGATCGCGCTCGGGGCATCGAGAAGATGCGAGAGGTGTACAACTTCTCCGTCGACCCCGAAGATGTGCCTGGTGACTTCGTGGCCTTTACCGTGGATCATCTGTTCGGCGACGTGTGGTGCCGGCCCGGATTGGACGTTCCCGAGCGCCGGCTGCTTACTATCGGAGTCCTCGCTGCCTTAGGAAAGACGGATCTACTCGACGTCCAGTTCTCGAGCGCCCTGGCCAACGGCGAGCTGACCGAAGACCAGGTACGTGAGATCGTCGTGCACCTGGTCCACTACGTCGGGTGGCCGCTCGCCACAGACCTGAGCGCAGCGGCGGAACGTGTCATCGCCCGACGACCGGCTTCGCCGGGCTGAGGGGGCAACCGGGTAATGAGTAACTACGACTTCAGTGACAAAGTGGCTGTGGTGACCGGCGCCGGACGTGGCATCGGCCGCGCCTACGCCGAGGGGCTGGCCCGAGCCGGCGCCTCAGTTGTGGTGGCGGACATCGACGAGGACAACGCCAGGGCCGTGGCCGATGCCCTGATCGCCGGCGGGGCGAGAGCGGCGGCGGCCCGGGTGGATGTGTCTTCAATCGAGTCGGCCCAGGCCATGGCAGCCATGGCTGTCGAAACCTTCGGCGGTATCGACTACCTGGTGAACAATGCCGCCATCTTCGGTGGGATGAAGCTCGACTTTCTCCTCACGGTCGACTGGGATTATCTCCAACACTTTCTCGCCGTCAACCTGACCGGAGCGCTCGTGTGTATCCGCGCCTGCTATTCCTCGATGGCCGATCGCGGCGGTGGCGCCATCGTGAACCAATCGTCCACCGCCGCGTATCTCTATGCTGGCTACTACGGATGGGCCAAGGCGGGGATCAATTCGCTCACGCAGCAACTGGCCCACGAGCTGGGCAGCATGAACATCCGGGTGAACGCCATCGCCCCGGGTCCCACCGATACGGAGGCGGCCCGTTCTGTGGTTCCCGACTCCTACATGCGCGAACTCATCGGCTCACTGGCGCTCAAGCGTCAGGGAGAGCCCGAGGACCTGGTGGGTATGTGCCAGTTCCTGCTCTCGGACGATGCCCGGTGGGTCACAGGACACATCTTCAATGTGGACGGCGGGCAGGTCATGCGCCCCTGACCAGGGACCGGATCGCTTTCCCCCCACCGTTTCCCCCGGGCGGGCCCATTCTGGGCGGCCTCACAGGAGCCCATAAGCTGTCTCCAAGGTAGGGCCCTGACACTTTGTCCCATGACGGTGACGGACGAGGCGATCAGGGGCACAGACGAAACGGTGGGCCCGGTCTGTGTTGAAGTTGTCGTCCCCGTCTACAACGAGGAATGGACGCTCGGTCCGAGCGTTCGTCGATTGCGCTCCTATCTCGACAGCGAGTTCCCCTTCTCGAGCGTTGTCACGGTTGTGGACAACGGCAGCACCGACGCCACCCCGATCGTGGCCGCCGATTTGGCCCGAGAACTCAAAGGCGTCAGGGCCGTCCGTCTTGTCAGCAAAGGCCGGGGACGAGCTCTGCGCGCAGTCTGGTCGACCTCGAGCGCTCAAGTCGTGGCCTACACGGATGTTGACCTTTCGACTTCGCTCGACGCCCTGCTTCCTCTGGTGGCGCCGCTGCTCTCCGGCCACAGCGACGTGGCCATCGGCACCCGGCTGGCCCGTGGTGCCCATGTGGTGCGTGGTCCGAAGAGGGAGCTGATCTCGCGGACCTACAACCTTCTGTTGAAGACATGTCTCAGAAGCGGCTTCTCGGACGCCCAATGCGGTTTCAAAGCGGTCCGCACGGACGTGGCCCGGCACCTTCTCCCGCAGATTGAGGACAACGAGTGGTTCTTCGACACCGAGCTCCTGGTGTTGGCCGAACGTCACGGTTACCGAATCCACGAGGTCCCCGTCGACTGGATCGATGATCCCGACAGCCGGGTCGACATCATCCGCACGGCCCGGGATGACCTGCGAGGACTTGTTCGGCTCTGCCTCGGACGAGGGTCGCGGCCCACCGGTGTTGACTCCTCAGACCTGCCGGCCACGATAGCCAGCTTCGCCCGGATCGGTGTGGCCAGCACTGGCGCCTACCTTGTTCTCTTCTTCGTCCTGGCCGGCCCGGTGGGAAGGTTCGGCGCCAACGCCTTGGCCCTGGCCGTCTGCACAGTGGCCAATGCCGCCGTCCACCGGCGTTACACGTTCGCTGGGCGGGGCCGACCGTCGCGTCGCAACCTCGTTCTCGGCGGTGCGGCCGCATTCTCCACCAGCGTCTCGGCCACCTCTGCGACTCTGGCCGTGGTGGACACCTTGGCGGTGTCGTCGCCCTGGGTACTGGCGGCGTCACTGGTTGCCGCCAACGGGGCCGCCGCCCTCGTGCGATTCGTGGTCTTGCGGGGCTGGATGTTCCGAACGGCTCAGACCACGGCTGGCGCCGCCGTCCCCTTGGGGCCGGTCACCGGCGCCATCGACGCGAGACGTGCGTCGTCCGATGCGGTCCCGGTCCCGGCGCCGTGGCCCATCGTCCTCACCGAAAGGCAGACCGGATGACCTTGCTCGTGGATCGACCCGCCGCGGTAGCGGACATCGATCACGTCGAACGGCCCCCGCGGGGCGCCTTCGGACGACTCGTGCGGGGGCGTCCCGACGACCCGGCTTGGGTGCGACCCTCGCTGATCGCTCTCTTGACGGCGACCGCCGCGGCCTACGTGTGGGCATTGGGTGACTCCGGATGGGCGAACTCCTTCTACTCGGCAGCCGTCCAGGCCGGGACGAAGAGCTGGAAGGCGTTCTTCTTCGGATCCTCCGACGCCTCGAACTTCATCACTGTCGACAAACCGCCGGCCTCGTTGTGGGTGATGGAGATCTCCGCCCGGCTGTTCGGGCTGAACGCCTGGAGCATTCTTGTGCCTCAGGCGCTCGAAGGCGTGGCCAGCGTCGCCCTTCTCTACGCCACCATCCGCCGGTGGTTCCGACCGAGCGCCGCGCTTCTCGCCGGCGCCGTCATGGCTTCGACTCCCGTCGCCGTGCTCATGTTCCGCTACAACAATCCCGACGCCCTCCTCGTCCTGTTGCTCACCCTGGCGGCATACGCCACCGTGCGGTCCCTCGAACGGGCCAGTACGGCGTGGCTCGTTCTCGCCGGCTCGGCCGTCGGCCTCGGTTTCACGACCAAGATGCTTCAGGCCTTTCTCGTCGTCCCCGCCGTCGGCGCCGCCTACCTGCTAGCCGCTCCCACCCCCATCGGGCGCCGGATCAAGCAGCTGCTGCTGGCCGGGGTCGCCCTGGCTGTGTCGGCCGGTTGGTGGGTGGCCGCCGTACAGCTCACGCCGGCGGCTGACCGGCCCTACATCGGTGGATCGCAGGACAACAACCTGCTCAACCTGATCTTCGGCTACAACGGACTCGGTCGGCTGTCGGGCAATGAATCGGGCAGCGTCGGGAGAGCGGGGGCGGCTGGATCCCGGTGGGGCCCGACCGGACTCATCCGGCTGTTCCGCAGCGATATGGGTGGACAGATCTCGTGGCTCATCCCAGCCGCGCTGATCTTCCTGGCCGTCCTCGTGGCCTTCACCTGGCGGGCGGCGCGCACCGATCGCACCCGGGCCGCGGTCGTGCTCTGGGGTGGTTGGTTGCTCGTGTCCGGGCTGGTCTTCAGCTATGCCCAGGGGATCATCCACCCCTACTACAACGTGGCCCTGGCGCCGGCCGTCGGCGCTCTGGTCGGGATCGGTACAGTGACGTTGTGGCACCATGAGCGGCGCCGATTCAGTCGGACCCTGCTCGGGGTGGCCCTGGCTGTCACCGTCGTCTGGTCCTTCGTGCTGCTGTCGCGGTCACCGACCTGGCTGCCGTGGCTTCGACCGGCTGTCCTCATGGTCGGGATCGCAGCCGCCGTCGTCATCGCGGTGGCGCCGCGGGTCCGTATGCATTTGGCTTTGCTGCTCGGGATCGCCGGCCTCGGTGCCGCTCTGGCCGGCCCGGCCGCCTACGCCATCGACACAGTGGCCACCCCGCACTCCGGTGCCATCCCCTCGGCGGGACCCGCCGTCCAGGGTGGCGGTATCGGAAGGCCTGGCGGATTCCCGGGTCGTGGCGGACTCGCCGGTGGCCCATTCGGCCGCCGGGGCCTGGGCGTGCCCGCCAACGGATTCGCTGTCCCGGGCGCCGCCGCCGGCCGTCCCACCTTTCCCGCCGGAGGATTCCCGCCGAGCGGAGGCGCTGGCGTGCGAATCGGCAACCCCTTTGCTGGCCGCGGAAGAGTCGGAGGAACAGGTGTCCCCGGTGGTGTGGGCGGCGGATTCCTGAACAGCAGCACGGCGGGTAAGGCCGTGGTCAGGCTGCTCCAGAAGAATGCCGGGATGTACCGCTGGGTGGCGGCGACCGTGAACTCCAATTCGGCGGCTGGCTTCCAACTGTCGTCGGGCGGCGCCGTGATGGCCATCGGCGGGTTCAACGGGACCGATCCCGCTCCCAGCCTGACCCAGTTCGAGACGTACGTCCGCGACGGGGACATCCATTACTTCATCGCCGGCAGCGGTGGGCTCGGTGGCGGGCCTGGGACGGGCACAGGCACGACCAACACGTCCAGCCAGGTCACCCAATGGGTGGAGAGCCACTATTCCTCGAAGACGGTGGACGGCACGGTCCTCTACGACCTGACGGCGGCGCCTTCCGTCTAGCGACTGTGTTGAAGACGCAGCCGCGACCATATCGACCAAAGGGATCGTGTCGACAGCCACCCGGTTTGACGGGCGGGCGTCCTTGCGGCAGCGTGCCCGGGTGGGGAACGTGTTCTTCGACACATCCGGCGTGCGACCGACGGGGGGTGGCCGCTATGAGGCCGACCTCGACGAACGCTGGAACCTCAGACCCCTGCCGCAAGGCGGGATCGTCACCGCCATCGCCGTGCGGGCGATGCAAGAGGAGCTCGCTCATGACGAGCAGACGCCGCGCACCCTTCATACCACCTTCGCCGCTCAGGTGGCGCACGGACCACTCGAGATCGACGTCGAGGTCCTCCGGGCCGGGCGGTCGATGTCCCAGGTCCGCGCCGAAGTCCGCAACGTCGGCGCCGGGCGAGGTCACCTGACGACGTGCATCTTCGGTGCCACTCGGGGTGGATTTTCGTTCACCGACGTTCGTCCTCCGGCCGAGATTCCCGACCCGGCTGTATGCCGCTCCTTCCGTGAGCCGCCGCCGGAAGGTGTCGACGCCTTCGAAACCATGCCGTTCTGGAATGAGTTGGTCGAAGGTCGGTCGGTTCTCGGCCATGCGCCCTGGGACGAGTACGAACCGGAAGATGCCCGACGGGTCATGTGGTACGCCTTCCAAGAACCACCTCTGCTCGATGACGGTCGACTCGACCCGTTGGCCTTGATCGTCCTCGCCGACACTATGCCGGGAGCTGTAGGTGAGAAGGTGGGTCGCAGCGATCGACCATGGTTCGCTCCGAGTGTCGATCTCACCGTGCATCTCCTCGATGACTGCCGGTCGTCATGGGTATTGGCCGAGAATCGGGCCCGCTACGCTGGCGACGGCTATGCGTCGGCCGATATGGCGCTGTGGGATTGCGGTGACGATGGTCGGCGGGCACCTCGCCTGGTGGCCTACGCCACCCAGCTGTTCCTCTTCACATTTCTGGCATGATGGAGCCGAGGGAGAGGGCATACGACGCCCTTCCGTCGTCCTCGCCGGCACGGTGAAGCCGATCTTTCGAGGACGCGGCGCGAGGCCATCTTGTCGTCGAGATCGGTGTCGGCGGTGATGACGGTGGCACCGGCATCGGTAAAGAGCCTCGAGCACAACGCACGGACTGCCTCCGTGGCGTAGCCCCGATCCCGGCTGGTGCTCCGAGGCCGTAACCGCCTCCGTGGCGTAGCCCCGATCCCGGCTGGTGCTCCGAGGCCGTAACCGATCTCCACGCGCCCGGACGCGTCAAGCCACACGAAGGCGCCGCAGTCGCTGATCACAAAGCCCGCGATGGTGATGAACTAGCCGGCGCCGGCGCCGGCCTCTGTCATCATGCGCATGGCGCCGAAGGTGTCGTCATGAGGCCAGCCCGTGGCGGCTAGGAGAGACGAAAGATCGCCGGCCATGACGGCTCGGGCGACATCCGCGGTGACGGGCTCGAGACCCAGGTTGCGGGTGACGATGCGACGAGCCGCGGTCGCAACCACTAGGGATTGTGCTGCGGTGCCCGACACAGCCACCAGGTCGGTGGTCCCGAGGCGACGTGGATGTCGGTGACCTCGGAGAAACCCCGGCGTCCATAGAACTGACGATTGCGTTCCGTCGAGGTCTCCAGGCAGCAGGTCAGACCGTCGCTGTCCGCCCGTCCGAGAATGGGGGCGATCACCGCCGAGGCCAGTCCCTGACCGTGACGGTCGGGATGGGTGGCCAGCACCCCCAGGTACCAATAAGTCGTGGCGGGCCGAACCTTGTCGATGGCGCTCTCGTACTCGCTCAGCCGCTGCCAGGCGGCCTCACCCGCCACGGCTCGGTACGCCTTCCAGAGGCGTTCGGATTGAGAGGAGGGGACTTTTCCCGGCGGATCCCACATAGCCACCGAGGCCAGGTCATCGGTAACCCATACATGGCCGGAACCCACCCTGGTGTCGAAGAGGGCGCCGGCGAATTGGGGAGCGAGCCGATCGTAGTCGTCACCACAGAGAAAGGACCAGGCCGGATCGTGGGCGAAGGCGGCGGCCACAGAGGCGATCACCCGCCCCCGATCCACGGTACGGGCCAATCGGACGCTTACCATGAACGCACGCTACCTGTGGCGGCGAGACCTGAGATGCGGGCCAGCCTCGTCGAGGATCACGTGAGGGCGAAATCCGGGTTATGACGGTGGTCGGAGGGCGCAGGGACACGTGCCGGGCCAGCCGGTCGGCCTGGCGCCGGATGTCGGGAATGCCGTCGACTCGAACTCCGAGCCCCGTCGACACCATCTGACAATGTGGATCCCCGGACCGCTGGAGTGTGGGCAGATCGCCGTTGGCGTCGACAACTGGGTGCCTTTTCGGCCGGGGCTTTCCTGGGCGGCCGGCTGGCGGCCCGACTCGGTCACCATCGTGGCCGTCTGCTCGTCGTCGGCGCCCTGGAAGCGTCCTTGGTGTCGGTGTCCGTGGTGTTCGTGGCCGCCGCCCGTGAGCCCGGAGCCGGTGCGACGCGCTACGTCCTTATCGTGGTCCTTAGCGTATCCATGGGTGCCCAGAACGCAGCGGCGCGGAAGCTGGCCATCGCTGATCTCACGACCACGGTGTTGACTCTCACCATCACCGGCATCTCGGCTGACAGCCGATGGGCGGGAGGTAGCGGCTCGAAGGCGGGACGGCGCCTCGTCTCCGCCTCGTCGATGTTCGTCGGAGCACTCGTCGGTGCCCTGCTCGTCCTGAAGGTCAGTCGCGTCGCCGCCGTCATCGTGGGCTTATCCGTCCTGGTCGCGATCGCCGTGATCTCCGAGCTCGTGTCCCGGTCCCGTCCGCCGTGGTCAGAGGCACCGACATAACGGAACGCTTGTCTCTCAACTCGTTTCGATGTATACGGACGGTCGGTCATGACCGAACCTTGCGCCGAGGATCCGGATTGGACGGCGCCGGTGTTGTTCAGCCGGTCGCCCACGATCGTTCCGGCAATGGTCGGCGCTGGGCGCCGGCCAGGACCACGTTTCCAAGGCCGCGGCAATCCTCGGAAGCGCCGGTTTCGGGTCGGTGTGTCGGTGCCGAAATGGCGCGAATCTTCGGCCTGAACCGCACCCCGTGCGAGACGGACAAAGCGGGCGGGATGGGGGCGGGCCATCCAGACACAGCGGCGCGCGGGCAGCCTCTACCCGTCGGTAAACCAACATCCGGACCAAGTTGACGCGAGATTGATCACTGGTCGGTGTCTTTGGAGGATTCCGACGTGGCAAGATGGAAAGCGGGGAATACCGGAGAAGGGGCGCAGAATGAATAGACGAATTCTTGGCTGGGCCGTTGTCGCTGCCTTGGCGCTTACGGCCGTTGGAGCGGTGGTTAGTCCATCGGCTTGGGCTAGCAAGGGAATTCACAACTTTGGCGGCTACTCGGCTCCGGTAGTGGCAGCGGCCTCGGCCACTATTACGGTGCCGGCGGCGAACACCATCAGCTGCTCTTCGCCGAAGGCGGCCACCATTGATATGTGGGTGGCCCTTACCAGGGGTCAGTACGCGGCCAACGCGGGATTCAACGTCCAATGCGTACACGGATCGCCGATCATGTTTCTATCGGGCGCCGCCGGCACTCTGTCGTTCCGGTTCCCAGTCTTCGCCGGAGACGTCATCTCGGTGACGGTATCGGAGTCCGCCGCCGCCACGATCGTCACGGCGCAGGACATGACCACCACGGTCAGCGACTCGGCTAACTCCCTCGGCACCACGGCGACAACCCCGACGGTTGTCCAGTTCGGTGCGACGGCGATCTCAAAGACGCTACCGGTGTTCGGGCCGGTCACGTACTCGTCAATAACGGTGGACGGAGCACCGATTGACTCATCGACCGTGACCTCTCGCAACCTCACCAGGAGCCACCCACCGAACGTCCTTCCTGGTCCGCTGTCTTCGGGTTCGTTCACCCTGACCGAAACGTGACGAGCGAGCACTACCGTGAGTATGGGCCGGGAGGATGTGAGTGTCACAGGTCGTCCGTCGTAACGGAGAAGCGGCCGGCACCGGTCTCGGTAACCGCCCAGGCGACGAGGAGTGCGAGTTGCCGGGTTGGGTCCTTTCGGTTGAGCGCACCATCCCGGCGACTCCGGAGGAGACCTTTGCCGTTCTGACCGACACCACCCAGCACAGCGCCATCGACGGTCCGAGCATGCTCCCAGGCAAGACGTCCGAAGAGCCGCAGTGGCTCAGCTTGGGAGCCACGTTCGGACTGTCGACGAAGATGCCCCGGATGCCGTATTCGACTGTCAACCGGGTCGTCGAGTTCGAGCAGAACCGACCGATCGCGTGGCCGACGGGCCCGAGGGGAACCGTGGAGCGCTTCATCGCCGGTCGCATTTGGCGCTACGAGCTCGAGCCGGTCGAGGGCGGACTCTCGTGTGGGAGAGCTGGGCCATCATCCCGGATCACCAGGGCGCGCTGCTCAAGCTCGGTGACATCTACTGGCGGAGGACCGCCGGGACATGGAGCGAACGCTGGAACGACTCAGTCAACTGGCGTCGGGAATACCGAAGACAACGCCGGACTCGTCGCAGGACGGTGTGCCGAGCGGCTGGGTCAGTCGTTCAGGGCTGAGAGCCAAGGGGAGAGATCGAGCTTCGGATAGAGCGTTCCGGTGGCCTCGATGAGACCTGTGGTCCAGATCGGATGGCCGGGAGGAGGGAAGCCGAACAGTTCGAGCTCCCGGGGACGTGACCCTTCGACGAATCGGACCCAGTCTGGTGACGTCGAGCGCGATTGCGCATTGTGGTAGCCGATCCAGTCCTGACCGGCCGTCCGGAAGCTCACATTGAGCAGGAAGCGGGATCCACCGGGCTCGGTGAGATCCACAGCGCGGTGGAACACGTCGGATCGATAGGCAAGGAACGAGCCCCGGACTCCTACCGCTCCGAGCTCGTGCGCGTAAATCTCGGGGTCGCGGTCGGGCATGATGAGTGGAGTCGTGGTCGGTCGACCGATGGAATCCTGTACCGATGCGAGATGTGTCGGATTGCCTGTGGCGTTGACATCTGACAGGTAGAGAAATCCTTCGACATGCCACCACGGCGCTTCCGCCACGGCAGGTAACCAGGAATGGTTCCGGTCGGTATGCATGGGTTGCTCGTAGTTGGTGATGCCGGTGTACTTGGCCGAAATCCCTGTCTGATAGATCCGGAGATCGGTCGTGGCCAGGGCACGCTCGATGAAATCGATCAGGTTGGGGTGAACGACCAACCGGTTGAGGCCACCGCTGCCGGCGAACGGGAATGAGGCCTGCCAGCGATGTTGGTCGTCACGAAATCCCGGACCTTCGTTCGGCCACACGAAACCGTGGTGAGGAGGCGGATGGCCGAGACGGCGCGCTGTCTCACCTTCGGGGTCGGCATGATACTGCTCGGCCGTGGGGAACGCCTGGTGGACGTCGTCACGAACGGCGTCGATTTCGTCCGTTCCCACCAATCCATCGATGAGAACCCAGCCGTGGTCGCGCCAACATTCGACCTCGGCGTCGCTGGCTCGTCGTGCGCACATCTCCGCAGATCAGGCGAAGATGGAAATGGTGTAACCCACGATGAGCAACAACCCCGTGATCAGGTGCAGGGCGATGTTCGTCTGCATGGTGGGGATCAGTGCGTAAGTGTCGCCGTAGTGGTCCCGAAGTCCGCGCCAGACCCGCCACACCAGAGGAGCGGTGCCGAGGGCCAGCAGCGTCCACGCCGGCATGACCCCGGCACCGACTTCGGCGGCGATGCAGACGAATGCGGCCCCAGCGGTCACGGCGTACCCCATCCGCACGTGCGCCGGCGTCCAGCGGACGATGAGCGTGCACTTCCCGACTGCGGCGTCGCCGGCCCGATCTGGTACCTGGTTCACGTAGAGAACAAGGGCGATGAGAAGGGCGACGGGCAGTGAGGCGAGGAAGGGCTGCCAACTCCACCGCCCGGTACAGGCGAAGTAGGTCCCGACGGTCATGACCGGTCCGAAACCGAGGGCGGTCACGGGCTCGCCCAGACCTCGGTGGACGAGTCGGAGTGGGGGAGCGGAGTAGGCGAAGCTCAACCCGACGCCCACCGCTCCGATGGCCAGGAGGGCCCACCCTCGCTCGGCCGCCAGGTACAGACCGATAGCTATGGCGGCGGCATAGAACGAGGCGCAGCCCAGCACCATGCTGCGCCGGTGGACGAGTCCGTATTGCAGGACCCGTGAGCCACCGCTGAAGGGTGTCGGGGTCAGATTGGCGGCATCCGCCCCGCTGGCGTCGTCGAACAGGTCATTGGCCATGTTCAGGCCCAAGTGGACGGCGACCGCGGCCAGAAGGGCGAGGACGAACCACAACGCATGGAAGCTGTTGTCGCGCCCGGCGATAACGCCGCCCAGACCAACGGGGATGAGGGTTGCCGTAAGAAAGGGCAGCCTGGTGGCGAGAAAGAATGTCCACCACGGCGACAGCCGGGGACGGGCGCCCACATCATCGAGGTAGGTACGGCCCTCGGGGACACCGCGTTCGGCGTACTCGAAAAACGGGGTGTCGGCCTCGTCCCAACCGGCGGCCGTCCGTACGGCGATCCGGAGACCGGCACCGACCGGCGTGGCCCGACCCCAGAGATTGATGTACCGCCGTTCGTCGTATCCGACTCCCGGTTGCGGTCGGATGTGACTGAATGTCAGCTCCACTTCTTGATCTGCCGTGGGCCGGTAGTCGTGGCCGAGGGGGCCCACCTCAACCAGGCCGTCCGACGACGTTGTGAAGTCGACGGCAACATTGACCGGGTAGCCGTCGGGCCCGACGTAGGCCAGGACCGCGTGTGGATACGTCTGTGCCCTGGTTAGGGCGTCGGTGAGCTCGAGCTTGGCCACTTCAGGACACTCCGGCGAATTCGAAGACCCGGGCCGGCTGACTGGCCCGACCGTCTTCCCACCACAAGACGCGTCGCGGGGTGATCTCGATGACGGATCTCTCAAAGAACAGCGGGATACCGAATCGTTTCTTCAGGAAGAAGTCGATGGCCGGCTCTTTCGCCCGCCACTTCGGAAGGAGATCCTCCCACCCTTCGTGGAGGTCCTCTTCCACCACTCGTGCGTCTCCCAAGATCGTGGCCCGGCTGAATGGCTCCACTGGCACCGCTACCGGGTCGGTAAGGGAGAAGCACACTTTCGGATTCGCCTTGATGTGTCGCAACTTCCGTGAGAAGAGCACCGACGATGTCAGATAGATCAGGTTTCCGTCTGACAACGGGATGAGAGGGTAGGTCACAGGTCGGCCCGTTTGGTCAATCACGGTGAGCTCGCCGACGAGAGCAGCATCGAGAAGTGCGCGGACGGGGGACGGGAGAATCGGTTCCGTTGTGTTCACGCGAGGAAACGCTACAGGTCGTCAGTGGATTTGACCACCCGGCGCACAGGATGTCGACCCGGAGGTACCCGAGGCCGGCGGGTAAAATCGACGTGTACAGTGGTGATCGGTTGGCGAGTCCTCTCGGCGATGGCGTTGCATGAACAGCCGGTGGGAAGCGTCGTCTCAGTCCCCGGTTGGGCGCCGAGCAGGGTCGCCAGACCGAAGAGCCTCACATGGCGCCGTTCGCAGCGAAGATCTCATGAAACGAGGTGTTGCCAGTGGGTGCCGTCGGTCGTCCGCCACAGACCAGCACCCACTTCGCACACCCATCCGTGGTCGGCGTCGACAAAGACCACATTGCCCGTCCCCCCGGCGATCAGTCCGGCCCGGGCCAGACCGGACACGGGAGTCCAGGTGCGTCCACCGTCCCTCGTCCGAAATACCCCCGACCGATCGGGAAAGATCCAGGCGTTCTCCGGAGTGAGAACAGCCAGGTTCTCGTGGCCGAGTGACAACGGAGAGACGTATCCGCCGGACGGAAGTCCGCCGGCGGCAGGCAGCGAGATGTTTCCGCTCAATACCGGCGCGTTGGCGGCGGCGGTGAGTGTCCAATGCTGACCCCCGTCATTCGATCGGTAGAGGGCTTTTGCCTGTGAGCCGGTGCTGGGCTGGGAACCGCACACCATCCAGAGATCGCTAGTCCCCGATGCGGCGATCTCCTGGCCGAAGTCGAAGTAGGTCGGGCAGGGGTCTGGTCGTGCTGTCCAGGTGTGCCCGCCGTCGGCCGTATAGGCCAGTTGTACCGGAGACGACCCTCCCGCTGTACGCGGCGGAGCAATAGAGAGCACATAGGCCCGGCGCGTCGTGATGCGGGCCAATTCGAGATCCTGGTCGGCAACGGACAACGTCGGTTCCTCCGAAACCGGAGGCGCCACCTCCGTGACCTGCCACGTGGCCCCGTTGTCGAGCGAGACCTCCACGGTGGCGGGACAGGCGCCGGCCAGGGACGAGGAGTCCACCGGACAGCTCCCGACCACGGCCCAGACATTCGACCCGATGGCGCTCACATCCGAGACGACCGGACCCACGCGCGCCTCGACCCAGGTGTGGCCGCCGTCGGAGGTGGTCCACAGAGGCACGGCACCCTGCGCCGACGGGGTGCCTCCCCACAGGTAACCGTGCACGGAGTCGACGAATTCGAGCTGCGCCGGCAGGCCGGCCGGGGGGGTGCCGTCAACGACCCGCCATGATTCGCCGCCATTGCCGGTGGCCGCCAGGACCGTATCCTGGCCGTGGAAGGCGAGGGCGAAACCGAGCTGGCCGGTGACGAAGACGACGTCTGCCAAATTGACCAGGGGTACCAGCGTCCCGACGGCCACGGGCCCGACGCGGGAGTCGAAGGCAGTGAAGGCCTGCGTCGCCGGCTGGGACCGCGGCACGGCCACGCCGATAACGAGGCCAAGACCGAGGGTCACAACACCGACGACGGTGACGGCCGAATTGCTGCGCCGTCGCCGCAGACGGTTAGCCCGGGCGAGGACAGACCGGAACGTTCCGGTGGTGGCCCCGGGAGGAGACGGATCATCCAGATGCTCGAACATCTTCTGCTCCTTTTGGGATCCCGACGTCAAGATGGAGACGAAGGGCGGTCAGCCCGCGTGAGGCGTGGGACTTGACCGAACCGGCCGACACACCCAAGGCCTCGGCCACGTGGGATTCCGACCAGTCGGCCAGATACCGCAACACGACTACTTCGCGTTGGCGGCGGGGTAAGCGGCGAAGGGCACGGGCGAGATCGATTCGCTCCGCCTGGTGGATGTCGACGAGTGAGAGCGGTTCGGCACCCAAGCTGGTCGAGCGCCGACGACGTCGATGGCGATCGATAGCCAAGTTGGTGGCGACGGTCACCACCCACCCCTGGGGCCGCTCGTGAAGTCGTGACCATCGCAGATGCGCGCGGGCCATGGTCTCCTGGGCCACGTCCTCGGCGTCTCCCCGATCGCCCAGGACCCGGAACGACACCCGATAGGCGAGGCCGTAGAGCGCCGGGAAAGCGTCCTCGAATCCCCCCACCGCCTGACTCACGGCGTCGCCCTTCCTCAGCCCACGTCTGTGGGGTCTACCAGTTCCCACGATCGGGGGCCCGGGTTGGTTGGCGCCGGACGGGTCGGTTACCGGCAGAATTCCGAATTCCGGGTATCGAATTCGGTCCCGATGGCGGTGACGACGTCGGCGGCCGGCCGATCCTGGGCCAGCCGGTATCCCTGACCCGCCCACAGATTGGTGCCGTGGGGGTCGCCCCGGGCCACGGCTGCGCGTCGCAGGGCCCGAGTGGCGTTGTTGATATGGGGATAGCCCGACGGCGCGTTCCCGTGGGCCCTCATGAAGCCGTTCACGAGCCCCCGGGCCCGACGTCCGCTGAAGGCACGTGTGATGGCTGTACCGGTGAAGCTCGGATCTACCAGTGCCGACTTGTGCACGCCCGGGGCACCGCTCTCCGGACATCGCAGGAATGCCGTCCCGACCTGCGCCGCCACGGCTCCGGCGCTCACCACGGCGGCGACATCGGTCCCGCTCATCAGGCCACCGGAGGCGATGACCGGGACCGACACCTGGTGGCGGAGCGCGCTGAGAAGGGCCAGAAGACCCCAACCGGTGTCGGGATCTCGGTCGTCGTCGAACGTGCCCTGGTGACCTCCGGCCTCGATGCCCTGGGCGGCGAGGGCGTCAGCGCCGGCCGCTTCGGCCGCGACGGCCTCGGCGGGGGTCGTCACCGTGACCACCACCCTCGAACCGACCCGCTGCAGCCGGCGGATCACCTCGGAGGAGGGACATCCGAAGGTGAAGCTCACGACCGGCACGGGATCGGTCGTCAGGAGCTCGATCTTTTCCGGCCAGCCATCGTCGTCCCATTGGGCGACGGCCTCCACTCCGAGGGCCGCCGCCACCGGTTGGAGGCTCTTTACGTAGGCGTTCACGGCATGCTGGTCGACATCCGGGCTCTGGGGGACGAAGACATTCACTCCGAACGCCGCACGGGTGAGCCGTTGGAGCTCCGAAATCTGCATCCTCAGGACCTCAACCGACAGATAGCCGGCGGCCAGGAACCCGAAACCGCCGCCGCCGGCCACGGCCGCGACGAGGGCGGGTGTGGAGGGGCCGCCGGCCATCGGAGCTCCGAGCACGGGCCAGCGAAGGGAATGCCCGAGAAAATCGATTGTCCTCACCTCCGTCTCGACCCGTTCGGCCGGCTCACTCCGCGTCGTCCGGCCCCCACTTTGGCGCACCGAGGTCTCGATCGGCACGGCGACGCCGATGGATGGCTTGCCACCCCGACCAGCAGACCCATCACCGTCACGGGGACGGCCCCGGCCAAGGAGGCCCGTCGTCGTGCTGCAACGACACCGCCCCGAGCTCTCGGAGTCGGTCGCCGCTGATCCCGTCAGCATGCACAGGGCGCACTCTGCGGACCTTCAGCCCGGGCCGTCATTGTGCGGAACCGGGTTGCATGACGGTCCTGTCCATCGACAACGGGGCCAAACCCTGCGCCGCCCACAATCCGAGGCAGATCCGGCTCTCACGCTCTCGGGGGCTTCGTTCCGTCGAGCCGGGGTGCCGAGGAGGAACACCAGGCAGCCTCGCAGGAATGCAGCTTTGTCTTCTTGGGGCCGCGCCGTCCGGGCGCTCTCTCTCACGGATTGAGCACGCGGAACAGATCACCCATATCGGCGACCCGGGCGAGCACATCGGAAGGCGTGAACCGCAGTAGCCGGTCACCATCGCCCCCGGCCCCGGCAGACACCTCGTCCCACGAGACCGGCGTGGACACCGATGGTCCGTCGATGGCACGCAACGAGTAAGGCGAAACCGTGGTCTTGGACGAGTTGTTCTGGCTCCAGTCGATGAGGACCCGTCCTCGCCGGAGATCCTTGGCCATCCGGGAGACAACGAGCCCGGGATCCTCCTTCTCGAGGGTCCGGGCCAACTCGTGGGCAAACGTGCCGGTTCCGTCAGCCGGCCACTGTTTGTCGGCGATAGGGGCATACAGCTGGAGGCCCTTCGAGCCGCTCGTTTTGGCCACGAGGTCGATGTGGTCCCGGCCAGCTCGTTGCCGGAGCTGAAGTGCGACCTGACAACATTCGGAGATCGTGGCCGGTGGCCCCGGATCGAGGTCGAAGACGAGGAGATCCGGCACCCCCGGTTCATTCGACTCTTCGGCCCGCCACATCGGCGTGTGGAACTCCACCGCGGCCAAGTTGACCAGCCACATCAAGGTCGCCAGCTCGTCAACCACAACGAATTCGGTCGTCTCTCGACCGTTCCCCTCCTCGCTCTTGCGTCCCCAACGGTCCACACCCTTACGGTCCACGGTCAGTGTTCGGATCCAGTCTGGGGCGTGCTTGGGGACGTTCTTCTCGATGAAGCCCTGGTGGTCGATGCCATTGGGAAATCGCTTCACGGTGACCGGCCGATCCAACAGATGGGGGAGCATGGCCGGAGCGATCCGGGCGTAGTAATCGAGCATGTCCCCCTTGGTGAAGCCCGTTGGAAAGAGAGGCTTCTCGAGGTTCGAGAGCTGGAGTTCTCTCTCTCCCACGGTGACGGTGACACGCGCAGGATCAGGACTCACGGCGGACCTCGCCAGGGCCCTTGTCATCCCGCAGGCCTCTCCACGACGGATGGCGCAGCCTGCCGTCGCTCGTCCATTCGCTGAAAGTCACCTCACCCACCAGGACGGGCTCCGTCCAGACGGCCACCTTCGCGTATCGGGTGGGCACGTCGTTGGCGAACGGTTTGGTCATCGACCGAAGTGATCCGAGCCTGGATCCCAGATCGTCGAGGATCGCATCAGAGAATCCCGTACCGACCTGACCGACGTAGACGAGGCCGGACGCAGACGGAATGCCGAGGAGCAGCGAACCGAACCGACCTCGACGAGACCCCTGGCCTGGTGTCCATCCACCGACGACAACTTCCTGTGTACGGATGTTCTTCACTTTCGTCCAGCTCGACGTTCTCTTGCCGGGCAAGTAAGGGGAGTCGAGCCGCTTGGCCACGATGCCCTCGAGCCCTTGATCTCGGCTGGCCTGCAGAACATCGGCACCGGGGCCTTCAAAACGGGGGCTCACCGCCCATGAGGCCCCCTCCCTCTCGAGCCCGAGACTCTCGAGCCGATGCCGACGTTCGGCGTAGGGACGGGTGAGCAGCAGTTCCCCGTCGAGATAGAGGAGATCGAATATCACATAGACAGCCGGTTGATCCAGCGCAAGCTGTTTGGCCTTGGCGGGGTTGGTGGCGTGGATGCGGGGCTGGAGCTTCTGGAATCGTGGTCGACCGTCTTTGTCGAAGGCCACGATCTCGCCGTCGAGCACAGCTTGATGTGCAGCCAGCCGCTCACCGATCGCCCGAAGCTCGGGGAATGAGGTGCTCAAGTCGTTTCCATTGCGCGAGACAATGCGAATACGACCGCCGTCGACATGAACGACGGCGCGGATACCGTCCCATTTGAACTCGAAGGCCCATGCCGAGTCGTCTTTTGGCAGTACGCCGAGAGCCGCCAACATGGGTGCGAGCTCGACGGGAGGAGAGTGGTAGCCGACCGGGGCCTCGTCCATCCGATGCATCATCCAGGAGCGCCGAGCGCCGCCTCTGCCCTTGCCGCTCCGGCTTTCCGTGGCGAACAGCACATATTGCCCCTCTATCCGCCGACCGTGGAGTACAACCATCACTTCTCGTTCGGACCACTTTATCTCCTCGTATGTGCCCGAGTCCCACAGGATGACTTCGCCTCCTCCGTATTCACCCGACGGGATCTCTCCGGCGAAGGTGGCGTACTCCAAGGGGTGGTCTTCCGTTTGGACGGCGAGCCGATTCGTCTTCTTGTCGAGAGGGAGACCCTTGGGGACAGCCCAACTCACGAGAACGCCCTCACGCTCGAGTCGGAAGTCCCAGTGCAATGCTCGGGCGTGGTGCTCCTGAATCACGAATCGCTTCGGCGCGTCCGATTTCCGCCCGCCGTCCCGTCGACGCGGCGAGGAGTCGGGGGCAGGTATCGGCTCCGGCGTGATGGATGGATCTCGCTTCTTCCGGTAGGTGGCCAGCTTGTCGCTCGCCGAACCTGCGGGCTTCCGAGGCCTAGGCGACATGGGTCAGATCCCCTCTTCGTTGTCGCCGCAGCGCTCCCGCAGCGTGGCCAGGCCGTGGACGAGCAGACGCGACACCTGCATCTGGCTGAGGCCGGTGCGGGGTATTGCGTTGCTGCCCGACCGCGGGGTGGAATGCCCATCCAGGGAGGGATCTCGTGGCCGGTGGACTTGTCGTCAGCCTTCTCATCGTTGCCGTCGGGGCCATTCTTGATTCCGCCATCACGGCCAACCCGGACCAGCACGGCTTCAACCTCAACGCCGTTGGCGTCATTCTCATGATCGCCGGTGTCGTGGGCGCAATCGCGTCGTTGGCGTTCTTCGGTTGGAGCGGCGCCGGGGTACGTCGCCACCGGACGATCATCGACGATTCCAATGGCAATGTCGTCCGGCGCGAAGACACCTATCAATGGAGCCAACACTCTCAGAAGAGCGACTTCCCGTCGGCGCCCGACGCCGGGCGATCGGGGCAGTCTTCGGTTCTGGGTCCTGATCCAGGCCGTTCTGATCCAGGCCGTCCTGATCGAAGGGCGACGGTGACCGGGGTGACCGCATCACATCGGATCGCCCGGTCTCTCCCCGGTTTCCTGGCCGGGGGAGAACACGACCTGGACCCGTTGCTCGGGCCGGCGTTCTCTCTGTTCGGCCAGCGATCGCAACACGGCTTCGTCGGCCGGGGTGAGAGGCGGTGGGGCGATACTTCTGGGGTAGAGCCGCCGGGCCAGGACCACGTTCACCTCGGCCGCGTAGATGGTCAGTTGAGAGGCCAGATAGAGAAACGAGATCAAGCCCAGGACGCTGCCGTAATAGCCGTAGGTCTGATTGGCGTGCCGCAACGTGTGGCCTACAAGCAAGGTCCCGGCGTACTGAAGAACTGTCCAGCCGGTGCCGGCCAAAACGCCTCCGGGAATCAGCTGACGGGTGGCGATGGACTTCGGGGTGAGAATCCGGAAGCCGGTCACATACAGCACCATGTTGATGACCAGCCCGAGCAATCCGGCGAGCATCTGCACCCAGGCCCTTCCCTGACCGATGGTGACAAAACCGGCCAGGAACGTCGTCGCCACCACGTCGAGACCCAAGAGGCCGAGGAATACCAGGCTGCGGCCGAGCCGTGGGCCGAAACCCGGCCGGATCACGCCGGGGATGTTCCAGACCTCGGCCATGGCCCGCTGGGCCGCCTGACTCACTCCGGACGATCCCCACACCAGGACGAGCAGTCCGACGACCAGGCCGACCACGCTTCCGGACTTCAGCGAGTGGATCCCACTCTTGCTGGCCAACTGTTGGCCGACAATCGGGAACTGCCCCAACGTCGAGTGGATGATCCGATCGTGCAAGCCTGCGTCATTGGCGAAGACGAGCCCGAGAAGAGTGGTCAGGATGAGCAGTAACGGAAAGAGAGAGAGAAAGCCGTAGTAGGCGATCAATGCGGCCAGCGAGCCGGCGGAATCGTCGCCAAACTTCTTCATCACTCCGATCACGAACGACGGCACCCCGTGTCGTTGTTGGAACCCGTCGAACCGGCGGATCGTCTTTTCGATGGGGTTCACCTACCGGTTCTACCCAATGCCAGTGGTTGAGGGCAACAGGGTGAGCGCAGACCCAGGCGGACGAGGCGGACGAGGTAAACGATTCTCGTCTGTTCGACGCCGGGGGGGGCGAGTAGGGATGACGGGTAGCCGACTGGTCGAACGAAAAGGAGGGGGCGGATGCCTCAGAAAGCGTGCTGGGCCAACCGGGAGCGCCAATACGACCCCATCAAGGAA
>Ga0307374_10001606_pt1 | contig 41470 bp, 36 predicted proteins | sample OX3MG_FD_202532 | JGI IMG/M metagenome (GOLD analysis project Ga0307374, IMG submission 202532) | Soil microbial communities from Risofladan, Vaasa, Finland - OX-3 | ecosystem: Environmental > Terrestrial > Soil > Coastal area > Acid sulfate soil | place: Finland: Risofladan, Vaasa | collected...
TCGAACCCCTGACCCCCTGCTTGCAAAGCAGGTGCTCTTCCAGCTGAGCTATAGCCCCTCGGGTGACCGGATCTCGGCCACCCGCCGTCCAAGGGGTCAGTCCTGGCGCCAGTCCGGTTGGGTGGTGCCATGCAGCGCCCCTATTCTGCCCGGCATCCGTCGCGCGAGACCGTGGCTCCGGCCTGGCATGGCCGGTCTGACCCCGGCAGACAGAATATCGCGTTCCGGCGCACGCTTGCGCCGGGACCAGCCGCCGACCACCAGCCGCAGGGGCCATCACACGCTGGCGCCGGCGACCCGACGGGCCAGCCGCCGGGACCAGCGGCCTCAGCCCCGCACAGAATCCCCGTCACGCGTGCGTGCCTGACGCGCCACCGCGGCAGCCGGCGGCGCAGATGACGGTCGGCGGTACTCAGCTAAGACGATCAGATGTGTCCGGTCGGCTGGATAGACCCTGACCGGGCGGCCTGGTATCTCGATGACCAGGGCCGGTACGCCGGGCGGGATCTCCTCGAGGCTCCCGACGAAGTCCTCGGCATTAGCCGGACGTGCGCTGATCCGGGCGCCCGGGCAGACCTCAACGGTCTGTAGCTGGGGCGGATGAGCGGCGATGAACGATCCCGCACCGCTCCGCCGCACAATCAGACCTTCGGCGGAGAGCATTTTCAATGCCCCGATCGCGGTCGTTTTAGACACCCCATATGTGTCTATGATCTCCGGCTCGCTCGGAATGCGCGCCCCTGGACCTCCGAGGTGACCTGCAATGATTTGGGCGCGTATTGCTGCCGCAATCTGGGCATAACGCGGTGCGGCGCCCCGCTCCTGGCGCATGGACACAACTGTACGACGAGAGATGACGGATATGAAATCCCCGAACAGCATGCTTCCCGGCTAGCCGGGAATGCGAGGAGCTATTAACCTGGAGTCAGTCACGACATCTCACCTGACTGCTGTCGGTTCACTAGGGGGCACTCATTGTCATGACATGGTTACGATCTGGAGGCGAGACCAACTACACGCCACTGCACGCGCGCCCCACGATCCTCACCCGCGCATTGCGACTGGCGGGCGCCGGGGATAGCGGCCCGGGCCATGTACGATCCGAGGCTCCTGCGCGCAACACGGGTCAGCCCGCGTCAGAACGCGCGCATCAGCCCCGCCAAAGGCATTACCGGGAGAAAGGGCAGCAGTAGAGTATGATTCTTCCGAAGTAGCAGACCGCAGCCGAAGGCCAGGCTCACCGCGATGTCCTGCCACCGGCATTCAGCTCGCGACCACCACCATTAGCAGCCCGCAGCGGCCGACAATTAGCTCACTGTCCGCTACCGGTCGGCCGCTCTACGGCCTGAAGGCCGTACGGCGGCACCGCTCATACGTTACTCGTCCGCGGTCGTCGCCTCGGTCCAGAGGTCGAGTTCGGCGCGGTCCGCTTGGACCTTGCGCCACACGACAACGAGGCCGAGCGCCACCACGGCCAGCATGATCAGCTTCTTCACGGTGTGCTTCCTTTACCTGTTCCTCACCACGAGCCCTGGGTCCCGAGCCGTCTGAAGTCGCCGCGCTGGCTTCCGGGCACCGGTATCCGAGCCGGATCCCGAGCAAGCCTAGCAAGCCGGTCGTTCACCGACTGCGGTCCACGCGCCCGGAGTCCCATACCGGCTCGGGTGCCTCGTAGACGTCGCCCGACTCACCGAACACGACGAACCGGTCGAAGGACCGGGCGAACCACCGGTCGTGGGTGACCGCGAGCACGGTTCCCGAATACCCCTCCAGACCATCCTGCAGCGCCTCGGCGCTGGCCAGGTCCAGGTTGTCGGTCGGCTCGTCCAGCAGCAGCAGCGTCGACCCAGCCAGCTCGAGCAGGAGGATCTGCAGCCGCGCCTGCTGGCCGCCCGACAGGCTGGAGAAACGCTGCCGCGCGCACGACTGCAGCTCGTAGCGAGACAGCGCCGCCATCGCCTCGTTGATCAGCAGCGCGTGCTCGGTCATCAGGATCTCCAGCGAGCTCCTGTCGGCCAGGTCGGGCCGGGCGTGCGTCTGTGCGAAGATCCCGGGCACGACCCGGGCACCAAGCCGGCACACGCCGGTGTGCGCGACGTTGTCCCCCTCGAGCAGCCGCAGGAAGTGCGACTTGCCCGAGCCGTTCGAGCCGAGCACTGCGACCCGCTCGCCGTACCAGACCTCGAGGTCGAACGGCTTCATCAACCCGGTCAGCTCAAGGTTCTCGCAGATCACCGCGCGCTTGCCGGTGCGGCCGCCGCGGAGCCGTATGCGGACGTTCTGTTCCCGCGGCGCTTCCTCAGGCGGCCCTGCCTCCTCGAATTTACGCAGCCTCGTGACGGCCGCCTGCAGCCGCGACGCCATGCTGTCGTTGTAGCTGGCCTTCAGCCGGTACATCCGTACCAGCTCCTTGAGCTTCTCGTGCTCCTCGTCCCACCGCCGGCGCAGCTCGTCGAGCCGCTCGATCCGGTCCCGCCGCGCCTGCGCGTAGCCAGCGAAGCCCCCGCCGTGCGTCCAGACCCCGCCGTCCTCGACGGTGATGATCCGCTGCGCGCACGCGGCGAGCAGCTCGCGGTCGTGGCTGACGAGCAGGACGGTCTTCGGCGTGGCCGACAGCTGCTCCTCCAGCCACATCTTGCCAGGGACGTCCAGGTAGTTGTCCGGCTCGTCCAGCAGCAGCACCTCGTTGCCACTGCGCAACAGGGACTCGAGCACCAGCCGCTTCTGCTCGCCGCCGGACAGTGTCCGTACCTCGCGCCACTGGCAGCGGTCGAACGGGATACCGAGCGCGGCGATGGTGCAGGCGTCCCAGTGCACCTCGTAGCCATAGCCGCCCGCGTCGCCCCACTCGGCCAGAGCAGCGGCGTAACGCATCTGGGCTGGCTCGTCGTCGCGCTCCATCATCACGAGCTCGGCGGCGTTTAGCCTGGCGGCGGCGTCTCTGAGCCGCTGGGAGGCGATCGAGAGCAGCAGGTCACGCACGGTGGTCGCGTCCCTGATACCGCCGACGAATTGCCGCATGACGCCGAGACCGCCGCTGCTCGTCACCGAGCCTGCCTGCGGGGTCAGATCGCCGCCGATCAGCCGCATCAGCGTCGTCTTGCCCGCGCCGTTCGGGCCGACAAGCGCGACCGTGCTGCCCTCTCCGGCGCGGAAGGACACATCGTCGAGCAGCACGCGCCCGTCGGGAAGCGCGTGGGACAGACGCGCCACCTCAACATGGCCCACGGGACTCCCCACCTCACTGACTCTCAGCCAGCCGAGAATAACCGCGCGGCGCACCTGTGCCAACGGAGTATTCGGCGGCCCCGGGCCTCGTAGCGGTCGCTGGTCCCCGCCGCCCCTAGCGAGCGGCGCCCAGCGCCGCTAACGTCGGGCCCATGAATAGTGCTGGTATGCCGGCAATGCGCCCGATTCCGCTCAGCCGGCGGCGGCTGGACTGGATCCTGCTGGCCTTCTTCGCGCTGAACCTGTTCTTCATCACCTACATCGTCGACATCGAGCAGCTGACGCTCGCTAATCCGTTTCATTTCCAGTACCCGCTCTGGCCCCCCAGGTTCTTCGTCGACATGGTGCACTCCTACGGGTCCACGTACGACCCGCTGCTGATGGCCCGGCCGGCGTTCTGGCGGATGGGGATCTGGATCGACGTGATCTGGAACGGCCCGTTCTACGCGTTCGCGATCTACGCGATCGTCCGCGGCCGGGACCGGATCCGGGTTCCGGCGCTCGTGTGGTGCGGCAGCATGAGCGCGGTCGTGCTGATGATCTTGTCTGAGGAGTTCAACGGGATCCATCGCACGCCGCACTTCGGATTCGTGCTCGCGCTGAACCTGACCTGGCTGCTGCTGCCCCTGGCCACGCTGGCCCGGATGGCCCGCGCTCACCCGTTTACCGAGCTGACGCCGACGGCGGCGCCGGAAGCCGCGGTCCGCGTGCCCCTCGTGGTCCCGGTGACCCAGCCGTCCCCCGTGACCGCGCCGGCCCAGGCAGACCGGGCGCAGCAGTGACCAGGCGGCCGTTCGCGCAGTACTACGGTCCGTGGGCGCTGGTCGCCGGCGGCTCGGAGGGACTGGGTGCCGCGTTCGCTGACGAGATCGCCCGGCGCGGCGTGAACCTGATCCTCGTCGCCCGCCGCCCCGAGCAGCTCGAGCAGGCCGCGGCCAGGCTCCGCGCCGAGCGCGCCGTCGAGGTCATCACCGTCGCAGCCGACCTGACCGACTGCGCGGCCCTGGACCGGGTGTCATCGGCCGCCGCGGGAATCGAGGTCGGCCTTGTGGTGGCGAATGCCGCGCTCGCCCCGGCCGGGTTGTTCCTGCGCGCCACCGAGGCCGAGATCGCCGGCGCGATCGACCTTAACTGCCGGGCCAGCGCGTTGCTCGCGCACCGCTTCCTGCCCGCCATGGCCGCCCGCGGTCGCGGCGGCGTGATCTTCATGTCGTCGCTGGCCGGGATGCAGGGCGTCCCGACGCTGGCCGCCTACAGCGCCACCAAGTCGTTCCTCATCGCCCTCGGCGAGGCGCTCTGGGCGGAACTGCGCGGCTCGGGCGTCGACGTCCTGACCGTCTGTCCCGGCGCGGTCAGCACGCCGGGTTACCAGGCGGCGGCGCGGCCGGCTCCCGGCACGACAGCACCGGCAGTCGTGGCGGCAACCGCGCTCAGGTCGCTCGGGCGCGGCTTCCGCGTGGTGCCGGGCGGTCTGAACCGGGTCAGCGCGTTCGCCCTGCAGCGGCTCGCGCCCCGCCGCGCGGCAATCGCGATCTTCGGCCAGGCGTCCGCCGCCGCGCTCAGGCAGCCGTTCCCCGCGCCGACCGCCGACTAGGCCATTCCGTCATGACCTCATGGCCTGTCACCATCCTCAGCGGCTGGTAGCAGGAAACGACAGATTTGTCCTTGACATTATCGTCAAATCGCATACTGCACTGTTATGATCCCCGCAAAGCCCGCGCATCCCCCGTAGAAGTCAGTGGCGGCGGGATGGCAGCAAGCGCAACGTATTCTCCTGAAGGGGGCCAAGACAGTGACCGATCCAGGATATGGACAAGCCCAACCGTACGGTGCCGCACCCGGACAGGGAGCGGCTAGCCCGGGCGGGCAGGGAGCGGCTTACCCGGGCGGGCAGGGAGCGGCTTACCCGGGGTCGGGGATGCCGTTCCCATCTCAGGGTGCTCCCGACACGAAGGGCTTCATGGCGTCACTGTTCGACACCAGCTTTAGCTCCTTCGTCACGCCCAAGGTCATCAAAGTCGTCTACATAATAATCATGGTTATCCTAGGTATCGTAACTCTGGGATATGTAATCTTCGGATTCGTAGCTTTCCATGCGCTCGGTATAATCTTCGTTCCTGTTGCCCTCCTGGTGGGCTTGGTGTACCTGGCGATAACCCGCATGGGCTTCGAGCTAGTCATGGTCATCTTCCGGATGGGTGACGACATGCACGCCCTGCGGACTAATAACCGCTAGTCAGCTAGTAGTGGCGATTCGGGAACTCCTCCATACTGTCGCGGTCTGGCGGGCCTCGCTGCACGACCGGGATCCCGCGAGCGCATGACGCTCGCGGGACCCAAATCTCTATGAACAGGTTGGCGCCGCAGCCTCAGCTCGGCCTGCTGGTCGGCGATCCAGGAATCCGTATCGATTGCAGCTGAATGGACCTGGTGGGCGCAGCCCTTTTCCCATTCGCCTCGGGCCGAGCTCGCGGACCCGGCACTTTGCTGATGCCGGCATGTCAGGCCGGCAGGATCGGGCGGTAGGTCGGCTGCCACATCATGTTCCTGACGTGTCGGCCCAAATCCCCTTCCAGGAAGGTCCTGGCGACGCCGTCCTGCCATGCCGCTCGGGCGACCGCGACGCCGACGGCGACCGAGGTGTCCCGCAGTTCCTCGATCAGCGGGAGCAGCGGCGCACCGGCAGTCGACGTATCGGTCAGGTCGGCCACCGCGTGGGCGGCCGCGGCCAGCATCCCGTCGGTCACGCGCGATGCGCGGGACGCGATCACGCCGAGACCAATACCGGGGAACACGAGCGCGTTGTTTGCCTGACCGATCACATAGCGGGTGCCTGCGTAGTCCACCGGCCCGAACGGGCTTCCCGTCGCGACCAGGGCCCGCCCGTCGGTCCACCTGATCAGGTCGGCGGGATCGGCCTCGGATAGTTCTGTCGGGTTGGACATCGGCAGGATCACCGGCCGGCGCACGTGCACGGCCATCTCGCGGATAACGTCCTCGGTGAAGGCATTCGATCTCGTCGACGTGCCGATCAGGATCGTGGGATGCACCCGGCTGACGACCTCGGTCAGGCCGATCCCGCCGATCTTGTCGTCGCGCTGCCAGCCGGCCACTTCGGCGGGGTCCCTCGCGAGCCGGCGCTGGGAGTCGGTAAGCCCGTTCATGTCGGACGTGATGAGGCCCGCCCGGTCCAGTGCCCAGAATCTGGCCCGTGCCTCGTCTTCAGTCAGGCCGTCGGCGAGCATCTGCGCGCGCAGCTGATCGGCGATGCCCGTCCCGGCCGTGCCGGCGCCGTAGATGACGACCCGGTGCTCGGCGAGGCTGGTGCCGGTGGCTCGGACGGCGGCCAGCACGGCCGCCAGGTTGACGGCGCCCGTGCCCTGGATGTCGTCGTTGAAGGTCAGCAGCTGGTCGCGGTAGCGATCGAGCAGCCGCCGGGCGTTGCTCAGGCCGATGTCCTCCCAGTGCAGCATCGCCTGCGGGAACAGCTTGCTGACCGCCTGGACGAAGGCGTCGAGGAACCTGTCGTACTCCTCAGCGGAGACCCGCGGATGCCGGTTGCCGATGTACAGCGGATCGTCGAGCAGGCTCTGCCGGTCGGTTCCCACATCGAGCATGACGGCCACCGACCGGTCCGGGTCGATGCCGCCGGCGGCGGTGTAGACGGCCAGCTTGCCCACCGCGATGCGCATGCCGCCGACGCCCCAGTCGCCGATGCCCAGGATGGCGCCGGCGTCCGTGGCCACGATCAGGTCGAGATCGTGGCTCTCGAGACCGGTGGCGAGCAGCGATTCCTCGATCAGGTCAGGATGGTCGACGGACAGGTAGACCCCGCGCGGCCTGCGGTACTCGTGGCTGTAGCTCTTGATCGCCTGGCTGATCGTCGGGGTATAGACGATCGGCAGCATCTCGGTGAGATGGCTGATCAGCAGCCGGTAGAAGAGCACCTCGTTCCGGTCGTGGATCTCGGTTAGCAGGACGTTCTTCGCCAGGTCGTCGGGCTGCCGCTGGTACTGGGCATAGACCCTGGCCACCTGCTGGTCGAGGGTCACGTGCGCGGGCGGCACCAGCCCGGTGATCCCCAGCTCATGCCGCTCGGGGTAACTGAAGGCAGTGCCCCTGTTCAGCCTGGGATCGGACAGTACTTGCCGGCCGCGCAGCTTCGTGTGCCACCTGCCGTCGTCATCTAGCCACAGCGTGCGCATGGGAAGATCATGGCACGACGCGCTGCCGCGTACCTGGCCGCCGACGTCGCGAGCGGGAACCTGATGATTCCGGGACGGAGTACCCCGGCGAGGTGCCGGTCGCCGCTACTCGTCCTCTTCGGCGTGCGGCCACAACGCGCGGACCGTCTCGATGGTGTCGGCTTCCTCAGCCGGCTTGTCTTCCCGGTAGCGCAGCACGCGCGCGAATCGGAGTGTCACTCCGCCCGGGTAGCGGCGGCTGGCCTGGACCCCGTCGAACGCGATCTCCGCGACGAGTTCAGGCCGGACCCGGACGACGCCGTGCTGCTGCCAGTTTGCGGCTCCCTCGGCGCGGGCCGGGCGCGGCGGCTGGCCCGTTTCGCGTGGCGGGTCGGCGAGCGAGAGCAGATGCTCGGTCTGCCATCTGAGCATGGCGTCGGTGAGACCCTTGAACGTCTTGCCGAGCATGACGAATCCGCCGGCTTCCGGATCGCGGGCACCGAGATGGAGGTTGGACAGCCAGCCGGTGCGGCGGCCGTGCCCCCACTCGGCCGCCAGGATGACCAGGTCGAGGGTCGTGCGGGGCTTGACCTTGATCCAGTCACTGCCCCGGCGGCCAGCCCCGTACGGCGTGTCGATGGCCTTGACGACCACTCCCTCGTGCCATCGCGCGATCGCGTCGCTGAAGAATTCGGCCGCCTGCGCCGGGTCCGAGGTGACCAGATGCGGGATGAGCGTGCCGGTCGGCGCGATGGCGGTCAGCCGCTCGAACCGCTCGCTGGCGGGCTGGTCGATCAGGTCGTGGCCGTCCAGGTGCAGCAGGTCGAACAGGAAGGCGGTGAGCGGCACCGACGCGCGCGGCGCGCCCCGCGCAGCGCCGGACGGAGCCGCGGACTGACTCGCGACCCGCGCCGAGGTGACCTGGAAGGCGTGCGGCCGGCCGTCCTGGCGCAGCGCCACGGCCTCGCCGTCGATCACCGCGGAGCTGACGTCCAGCGCCAGTGCCATCGTGACGATCTCGGGTACCCGGTCGGTGATGTCATCGAGTGTCCTGGTGAACACTCTGACCCGCTGGCCGTCGCGGTGGATCTGGATCCTGATCCCGTCGATCTTCCATTCCAGCGCGGCGGGTGAGATCCGGCCCAGGGCCGCCTCCAGGCTGGGAGCCGAGGCCGCGAGCATCGGTCGCACCGGCTGGCCGACCCGCAGGGTAAAGTCCCTCAGCGCGGCGATGACATCCGTGCGGCTGCCCCGGCCGGTCCCGTCACCGCCGGTCCCGTCACCGCTGGCTGCCCCGTCTCCGGCCGTCCCGCCCCGGCCAGCCGCCCCCGCCGCTCCGGCTGCCGCGGCCAGTGCGGCCTGTGCGACTTCAGGCAGCGATCCGCGCAGCTGATGCGCCCGGCGGACTTCGGCTGCCGGAGCGCCAGCGGCCTTGGCCACGGCGTCGGTCATGACCCCCTCGAGGGCTCCCTGCCGCAGGTCACCAGCGAGTAGCCGGAAGAGGAACTGCCGCTCGCTCTCGGTCGCGCGGCCGACCAGGCTGGCGAGCAGTTCCCTGCGCCCGCCCTGCGACCCTGGGCCCGCCAGGGTACCGATCTCCTCGAACGCGGCGTCCGTCTCGGTCAGGGTGAGGGATGCTTCGGCGACCGGCGCGGTGTGGGCGCCTTCGACAGCGACCGCCTCGGCCAGCGCCGCCTCGACCGATGCGGTCTCGGCCAGCTCGTTCTCAGCGAGGGCGTGATCGGTCAGGGCCTCGGCCGGCGCCGTAGCCGCCCGCCCGGCGCCGGCGGACCGCTGCCCGGCCGCCGCCGACTCCGGCAGGCCGACCAGGGCGGCGTACCCCACGCCTATCTGACGCTGGGTCAGGTCACCGGACAGGAAGGCGACCGCGATCGGGATCTCGTCGACCGGAACCCGGACCAGCAGGCTGGCGATCGCGTCGATCTTCGCGCGACGGCCCGGCGTGCGGGCCACCGCGGCCGACGTGGATACGACCTCGGAGAGGAGCACAGGCCCGATTCTGCCCGATGCCGCCGACACCCTGCCGGTCCCGTCGCCCCCTGTCCCACCGCGTTCCATGATCACGGATGCCTGTCAGTCGTTTACGACTGCCCTGAGAATCACCCGTGATCGTGGAGGCAGACCAAATGCCCGGCCAGCCCGGCGGAGCTCGGTCCGCCGTGACGCCGGGCATACGGCCCGATGAAGATCGTCAGCGAGTTCGGGAGAGCCCGTTGACCTCAGCTTCTCGTCGCGCCTCCTCGGCGCTCGGGTTGAGCACGGCTGACTGCTGGTCGGCGGCGCCCCTGTCCGGCGGCCTCGGCGGCATGGGCGGCGGCATGGCACGCTGCCTGCTGCGCATCGCCATGGCGGCGGCGGCTGCCGCGCCTGCGGCGAGCAGCGCCGTTCCGGCGAGAACCTTCGGGAAGCGGCGTGACCGCGGCTTCGGCGGGTCGAGCTTCCGCGCGGCCATGGCGAACATGGCCGAGACTCTGGGAGCGACGGTTTCCTGTACCGAGACGCTACCGCGAACGGCCCTGACGGCCATCCACGCGCGAACCCGGCCGACTCTGGGCCTGGCCCAGGTGGCCGCGCTGCCGGCACCCTTCCTAGCCGTCATCGCCGCGCTCTTGGTCATCGGACGGGCCTGGTCGGCCAGCTTCGACGCCTGCATGGCGATCTTCCTGGCGCGCCACTGCATGTCGGCCGCCGGCATGGCGGCCTGTTTCCTGGACGTAACAGACACTGTTGTCCTCCCCCGTAGTAATCCCCATCGAGAAGTTCCCCGCTCAGGCGCCGTCAATCGCGGCGTGCCGCGTTCATGACCCAAGGTCGCGCATATGCCGGCCGGGGCCGTCCGTGCCCGGGCACTCGCCGGGGCGTGGCAGGATTTCGGTATGACCAATGACCTCACAGCGACGCTGCGGACCAACCGCGGGACGGTCGTCGTCAAGCTCTTCCCTGACCAGGCACCTAAGACGGTGCGGAACTTCGTCGAACTGGCGGCGGGTGGACGGGAGTGGACCGACCCGGCTACCCGCCGGGCCGGCACAGCGAAGCTCTACGACGGAACCATCTTTCACCGGGTGATACCGGACTTCATGATCCAGGGCGGGGATCCGCTCGGCACGGGTACCGGCGGCCCTGGTTACAAGTTCGGTGACGAGATCCACCCGGATCTGACCTTCAGCCGGCCCTACCTGCTCGCGATGGCGAACGCCGGCCCCGGCACGAACGGCTCACAGTTCTTCATCACAACGGCGCCGACGCCGTGGCTCACCGGCAAGCACACGATCTTCGGTGAGGTCGTCTCGGGCAGCGAGGTCGTCGACGCCATCAGCAAGGTGCAGACCGGCAGGAACGACCGACCGGTTGACGACGTGGTACTTGAGTCGGTAGAGATCGAGCGCGACGGCGGCCCGGCGGAGTCTGGCAGCTAAAGCGATGGCCGTCCCCCCAGGCCCTAACGCAGGGTCGGGTGTGTCCTCGGCAGCCCCGACCTGCTTCAGGCACCCGGACCGCGAGACCTATGTCTCGTGTGTCAGGTGCGGCCGTCCGGCATGCCCGGACTGCCTGAGATCGGCCGCCGTCGGCCAGCAGTGCGTCGATTGCGTCAGGGGCGCGAACCAGGGTGCCAGGCAGGCGACGGGCCAGTTCGGCGGGCGGGTGTCGACGGGCAGGCCCGTCGTGACCTACACGCTCGTGGCGCTCTGCGTTCTCGTCTACATCGCCGAGCTGGTCTACAGCAAGACGGTCAACTACGGTGAGATGATCGGCGGGGCCTACGACCCGGTGCTCCGCGAGCCGGTCGGCGTCGCGGTAGGCGACTGGTACCGGCTGATCACTAGCGCGTTCCTGCACGAGCCGCCGAGCGGCGGGTTCGGCCTGACGCACATCCTGTTCAACATGTGGGCGCTGATCGTCGTGGGACCGGCGCTCGAGCGGATTCTCGGCCGGGTGCGGTTCATCGCCGTGTACCTGGTGAGCGCTCTGGCCGGCTCGGTGTTCTTCTACTTGCTGGCGCCCTCCAACGAGCCGGCGCTCGGCGCGTCTGGGGCGATCTTCGGCTTGTTCGGCGCCTGGTTCGTGCTGTCCAGGCGGCTCAAGCTGGACGCGAGGATGATCGTCGGCCTGATCGCGATCAACCTGGTGATCAGCTTCACCGTCTCAGGGATCGCGTGGCAGGACCACGTGGGCGGCATGATCGCCGGCGCGGGCCTGACCGCCGCGTATGCCTACGCGCCCAGGGCGAACCGGACGCTGGTCCAGATCGGGGCGACCGCTGCCCTGATCGCGCTGCTGGTCGTCGGAGTCATCATCAAGGACCACCAAATCGCCCATACCGTGATCTTCAGGCTCTGACCGGCGGACGCCAGGCGGGACGGGCTCTGGGCGCGGATGGATGACGGGCGTTAGCGCCACCTGGTGGCGAGCATGACGCCGGAGACGATCAGCGCGAACCCGACCACCAGGTTCCACTGGCTGATCGCCGAGATCGGCAGCTTCTGGCCGCTGACGTAGAACGTCGCGATCCATGCCAGCCCCACGATCAGGCAGCCGAGCATCAGCGGCACCAGCCAGGGCGGGCTCATCTTGGCCTTCGCCGAGCGTGGCGGCGGGGTGTAGACCGCCTTCTTCCTGACACGGGACTTGGGCACGGTGTTCTCCTGGTCTCATCCGCGCGGCGAGCGCGCGACCTTGATCGTAAGCGTAGTCGGTCTGACCTGTGCCCGGTCCGGCCTCCCGCGGCTCTGGGCTAGGGCTGGGCTAGGGCAGGAGTCCAGGCGACGAGCTAGAACTCGGCGACGGGCTGGGTGACGGGCTGGACGAACTCGGGCTCGGCGACGGCGATGTGGTCGACCCGGGCTCCACGTAGATGATCACGGAACCACTGGGCAGGACGGCCTTGCCCCGGCTCGGCGTGGTCTTCCAGACCGTGCCAGGTTGGGTACCTGGCGGTCCGGACACGCTCTGGATCTGGTAGGCGAGCCCCGCCTGATTCAGCTTGGCGATGGCGTCGTTCTGCGAGAGACCCACGATCGCCGGGACGGCTGTCCCGCCGCCGGAGACCTTGAGCACGATCTGCTGACTCAGCAGCGCGCTGCTTCCTGCCGTCGGGTTCGTGCTCACCACATCGCCCTGCGCGTACTTCAGGCTCGCCACTGTCGCCCCGGTGGTGACGTTCTTCCACCCGGCCCCGTTGAGCTTCGCGGTGGCGGCGCTGACGCTCAGACCAGAGACATCGGGCAGCGTCTTGGCGCTGGGCGGCACGTTGTAATTGAGCGTGACCTGACTGCCCTTGGGTTGCTGAGCGCCGCCCCGCGGGCTAACGCTGGTCACCGTGTTGTACGGGCCGGATGGCGCCTTGTGCGAGACAGGGTTGGGGATCAGCCCGGCTTTCCTTACCTGATGCTCGGCCGCGAGCAGCTTCATGCCCACCAGGTGCCGAGGAACCGCCACGTTCCCGCCGCCGCTGCCACCGGTGCCGCTCACCAGCTGGTAAACGGCGATCCCGCCGGCGATCACGGCCAGCGCGAGCACCGCCACGACCCAGGGCCAGACCGGGCGCCGGCGCCGGGGGCGTCCTCCGGAGTCCTGCGGACCGTAGCCGTAGGGCGGCAGCGAGCCGGTCTGGCCCTGCAGCTGCGTCTGGCCCATCGTGTCGAGCCGCCTGGTGCCGGGACCGGGCCCGGCATACGACTGCGTCATCGGCATCGCCGCGGCGACCGGGAAGCCGGACAGCGCGCGCTGGATGTCGCTACGCATGTCGGCTGCGGACTGGTACCGGTCGGCCGGGTCCTTCTCCATCGCCCGGAGCACGATCGCGTCGGCCCAGGCGGGCAGGTCAGGATCGACCCGCGACGGCGGGATCGGGTTCTCGCGCACATGCTGGTAGGCGATCGCCACCGGCGAGTCGCCGGTGAACGGCGGTCGGCCGGTCAGCAGCTCGTAGAGCAGGCAGCCGACCGAGTACAGGTCGGAGCGCGCATCGACCCGCTCGCCCCTGGCCTGCTCGGGCGACAGGTACTGTGCGGTGCCGATCACCTGCGCGGTCTGGGTCATCGTGGCCTGGGTGTCGGCCACGGCGCGGGCGATGCCGAAGTCCATCACCTTGATCTCGCCTGACCGGTTCAGCATCACGTTGCCCGGCTTGATGTCGCGGTGCACGATGCCGGCCCGGTGGCTGTAGTCCAGTGCCCGCAGAACGCCGTCGGTGATCTCCAGTGCCCGCTCGGGCAGCAGCCGCCGGTCGTCCCTCAGCAGGTCCCTGATCGTCCGGCCGTCGACGAATTCCATCACGATGAACGGGACGTGCGAGTTCCCCGTGTTGTCCTCGCCGGTGTCGTAGACGGCGACGATCGACGGGTGGTTCAGCGAGGCAGCCGATTGCGCCTCGCGCCGGAACCTGGCCTGGAAGGTCTGGTCCCGCGCCAGGTCCTCGCGCAGCGTCTTCACCGCGACGACGCGATCGAGGCGGAGGTCACGGGCTTTGTAGACCTCGGCCATCCCGCCGCGACCGACGATGCCGTCGAGTTCGTAGCGGCCGCCGAGCAGCCTTGGCTGAGTCATGTCTCGCACTTACGTTACCGTCCTGCGTCGTGTGGCCGGCTGGCCCTGCGGGATGAGCCATTGCGAGCCGTCGTGAAATCTATGTCATGAGGTGTCCCGACGGCGACCCGGCCGTCAGGAGCTGTAGGCCGCACCTTTCTCAATGCTGCCTCAGGTACGCCTGGATGATCTTGAGGGCGATCGGTGCGGCCGCGTCCGCACCGAAACCGCCGCCTTTCACGATGACGCCGACAGCTATTGTCGGGTTGCTGGCCGGCGCGAAACAGGTGAAAACCGCGTCATCGAGGTGGGAGTTGTTCACGCCGTTCTGCGCCGTTCCCGTCTTGCCCGCGATCAGGATGGTCGTCGACGGGGGTCCAGCTGTCTGGTAGGCGGTGCCGCTCGGATTTTGCGTGACGCCTTCCATCATCGCGGTCAGGTAGCCGGCCTGCGCGGACGTGATCGGATGGGCGAGCGCGGTCGGCTGCGCGGTCTGCACCGTCGACTGGTCGGGGGCCTTGATCTGCCCGACGAGGTAGGGCCGCATCGTCGTGCCATGGTTCGCGATGGTCGCCGCGACCATCGCCTCCTGCAGCGGTGTCTCGGTGTCGTTGAACTGGCCGATCGCGGACAGCGCGATCTGCGCCGGGTCGGTCAGCGCTGGAGCGTCGGCCGCTGGGCCGGGGTAGGCGCTCGGCGTGACCGGGAGCGGGATAGTCAGGTTCGGGTTGTTGAAGCCGTAGGCGTTGGCCATGTTGTGCAGCGCACTGCCGCCCACGGTGTCGCCCAGCTTGGCGAAGGCCGTATTGCAGGAGACGGTGAGGGCGTACACCATCGTCGGATGACCGTTGCCGCAGGGCGCGCCCCCGTCGTTGAGCAGCGACGTATGGCTCCCGGGCAGGAGGTAGGCGGTCGGCGCGGGGATCGTGGCGTTCTGGTTGGCCACCTTGCCGGTGGTGAACGCCGCCGAACTCGTGACCAGCTTGAACGTCGACCCCGGCGGGAACGTGTCGTTGATCGCGCGGTTCAGCAGCAGGCCGTTCGGGTTGGTGCGGATCCGCTTGTCGACCTTGGCGAGCTGGCCGCTGTCCAGCGTGGTGTAGGCGTTCGGATTGAACGTCGGGTAGGACGCCATCGCCAGGATCGCGCCGGTGCGCGGGTTGATCGCCACCGCGGCCGCCGGCTTGCCCATGGCGACCAGCGCCTGGTAAGCGGCCTCCTGCGCCCTCGGGCTGATTGTCAGGTAGACGCTCGCGCCCTGCTTCGGCTTGCCGGTAAAAAGCCCCTTCAGGTTATACACGGCCAGGCTGGGGGCTGTTCCGGCCAGGAACTTGTTCTCGGCCTGCTCGATTCCGGTCAGGCCGAAGGGCGACGTCGTGCCGAGGATTGAGTCGTAGCCGGTAACCGGCGCGTACTCCTTTCCGAGCGGGTAGGCGCGCTTGTAGATGCCGCCCTTGACAAGCTTGGATTTGGCCACGACCTGGTCCGCGCCGCCGGTGTCGCCCGCGGCAATGATCTCGCCGCGCCAGTTCTTGAACTGCAGGTCGAAGACCCTGGCGTTGCCGGCCTCGGCAGCAAGCGTGTTGACCCTGAACACCTGCAGGTAGTTGACGTTGACCATGAGCAGCACGAACAGCACCAGGCTGGCAATGGACAGTCTGCGGATCGCCCGGTTCATACGGCGCGCACCACCTGGGTCAGGCCCTCGTCCTGGATCGGCTGCGGCGCGGGTCGCCTGGCAGTGTCGCTGACCCGCATCAGCACGGCAATCACCATCCAGCTAGCCACCAGGGATGAGCCTCCTTGAGATAGGAACGGCGTCGTGATGCCGGTCAGCGGGATCAGCTGGGTGACGCCGCCGACGATGATGAACACCTGAAGCGCGATGACGAAGGATAGGCCGGCGGCCAGCAGCTTGGCGAACGGGTCGCGGGTTGCCATAGCCGCGCGCAGCCCGCGCTGCACCAGCAGGCCGAAGATCAGCAGCAGTGCCATCAGCCCGGTCAGCCCGAGTTCCTCGCCGAAGCCGGTGAAGATGAAGTCGCTCTGCACCAGAGGCGTGCGAAATGGCTCGCCCAGGCCGAGCCCGGTGCCGAAGATGCCGCCGAACGCCATTCCCTCGAGCCCCTGGGCCAGTTGTTCGGACGACGAGTAGATGGTGTGCGGGTCGAACGGGTGCAGCCAGATCGTGAACCGCTCGTGCACATGCGGAATCACCGTGCCCGCCAGCAGCGCGCCGGCCACGAATAGCAGGAGCCCGATCAGCAGCCACGACTTGCGCTGCGTCGCGATGTAGAGCATGGCGATGAACAGGCCGAAAAACAGAGCCGACGTGCCGATGTCGGACTCGAAGATCAGGATCAGCATGCTGATCGCCCAGAGCACCAGGATCGGGCCGAGGTCCCTGGCGCGCGGCAGGTCGATCCCCATGAACCGCCGGCCCGCCAGGGAGAGCACGTCCCGCTTGGCGACCAGGTAGCCGGCGAAGAAGACGGCGAGCGCGATCCTGGCGAACTCGCCCGGCTGGATCGAGAAGCCGCCGAGGATAATCCAGACCTTGGCTCCGTTGACCGAGCTGAGGCTGGACGGCAGCAGCGCGGGGATGGCCAGCAGGATCAAGCCGATCGTGCCGAGGGTGTAGGTATAACGCTGCAGGACCCTCGGCTCGCGGATCACGATGAGCACGGCGATGAACGCGGCGATGCCGACCGCCGTCCACATCAGCTGGTACAGGGCGGCGTGGCTGGTCAGCGTGATGATCGGGAGACCTGGGTTGCCGCCCCTGCCCGATTCCTGCAGCCGGTAGATCATCACGATGCCGAGGCCGTTGAGCACCGCCGCGAGCGGCAGCAGGAGCGGGTCGGCCCACGACGCGAACTTGCGCACGACCAGGTGGGCGAGCACCATCAGCACGGCGAACACGGCCACGAAGGTCACGAGCCCGGACGGAACGTGCCCGTTCAGGCCAAGGCCCGCCGCGATGTACGCGAACGCCATGATGCCGACGGCGAAGCAGAGCATCGCGAGTTCGGCACCACGCCGACCGCGAGGCAGCGCTACTGCCCGTCTGGACGTGTCGCTGGTCGGGTACTCAGCCATGTTCCGTGCCGCGGTCATCCGGCGGCCCCCGTCGAGGTGACGCAGTATCGCGGCAGCACGGGCCTGGGCGGATAGGAGGTCCCGCCCTTGGCTGGCGGGTTGGTGGTGTGCTTGGGTGCCTGGCCAGCCGCGGTGCGCTGCTGGCTGGCTCGCCTGGCCGACGAGCTGGCGGAGGGCCTGGCCGACGAGCTGGCGGAGGGCCGGGCCGACGAGCTGGCGGAGGGCCGGGCCGACATCCGCCTCGCTGAGGTCTGGCCGAAGCGCGCGGCCGGCTGGTGGGTCCGCTTGCCCGTCGACTTCTTGCCCGTCGTTTTCTTACCTGTGGTCTTCCTGGCCGTCGTCTTCGGCTGGTGCGCCTCCCAGTCGTGGATGGCGGTCTGCACGACGGCGCACTGGTAGTCCCGCCTGATGTGCGACACGATCTTGTATGCCGCCCGGAGGCTCACGGCGGGAATCGTCGCCTGGATCTGGCCCGCTTCCCCGCTCGGAACAGACGTGATCGGGATGTCTGTCCGCTGCACCATGCTGGACAGACTGATCCCCGCGACAGCCTGGTTGACGCCGCGGAACACCACCACCCGGCCATCAGCGGTACCTATGTAGTACTCGTCCTGAGTCAGTCTCCAGCCGTAGATGCTGCCGGCGCTGATCACTGCGAGCAGTACGAGCAGCGTCACGGATACCACGGGCCACCGCCGCCGGCCCGCCCTGGCCAGCAGAGTCTCGTCATCGTCCTCGTCATCGTCGTAGGCCGGGAATGCCGACACGGCGCTAGCGTCCGCCGTACCCGGTGCGGATCCGGCGTCTGGGTGACCCGCGCCGGATCCGGCATCCGCGGCCGTACCGGTTTCCGCGGCGGTCCCGGTTTCCGCGGCGGTCCCGGCCTCCGCGCCAGCCGCGCCGTCAGCGCTCTTACCGATGGCGAGAAGATGTGCCCGGGCCGCGGGGCTGTCACTGCGCACCGGCGCCACTGGCTGATCGGCACCGCCGGTCAGCGCCCCGACGACGATGACGTCCTTGCTCGGAGCCAGGCCCGAGTCGGTGTCGATGACGTCGGCGAGTACGCAGGTGATGTTGTCAGGGCCGCCGCTGCGGATCGCGAGGTCGATGAGCTGGCCGACCGCCTCGTCCAGGTCGGTGAGTTCCATCAGCGTCTTATGCACGGTGTCGTCGCTCACGACGTCCGACAGCCCGTCCGAGCAGAGCAGGTAGCGGTCGCCGACCTTGGCCTTGAGCATCGCGAGGTCAGGCTCGGCCGGGACGCTGCTCTGCAGCGCCCGCATGACGAGCGAGCGCTGCGGATGCGATGCCGCGGCCTCCGGGGTCAGCTTGCCCTCGTCGACGAGGGACTGGACCAGGGTGTGATCGTGGGTGATCCGGTGGTACACCCCGTCGCGCAGCAGGTACCCGCGCGAGTCGCCGATGTGGCACAGCGCGACCTCGTCGCCCGACCAGAGCAGGGCGGTCAGCGTCGTCCCCATCCCCTCGGTGGACGGGTCGGTCAGCGTGATCTGCCGCAGTTCGGCGTTGGCCTCGGCGATCGCGTCGGCCAGCGCCTGCAGCATGTCGATGCCGCTGGTGTCGGCGTCCAGCGGTGCGAGGGTGGCGATGGCGACCGCGCTGGCGACCTCGCCTGCGGCATGGCCCCCCATGCCGTCGGCGATGGCGAGCAGATGCGGCCCGGCATACGCGGAGTCCTCGTTGCCCTCACGGAGCAGGCCGACATCGGACCGGACCGTGTAACGGAGTGCAAGTGTCATTTACGCAGCTCCAGGACGGTCTTGCCGATGCGCACCGGGACGCCGACCGCGACCGGCGTGGCCGCGGTGACCTTCTGTCGGTCCAGGTAGGTGCCGTTCGTCGAGCCCAGGTCCTCGACGATCCACTCGCCATTCTGCGGGAACAATCTGGCGTGCCTGGTCGAAGCGTAGTCGTCCGTCAGCACCAGGGTGGCGTCCGAGGCACGGCCGATGGTGATCTGCTGTTCGCCCAGCGTGATGGTCGTGCCGGCGAGGCTACCGCCGGTTACCAGGAGCGTCCGGGGGGCGGCCCTGCTGTGCCTGGCCGGCTTCTGCGGCTTCTGGGTCCTGACCGGGCCGGTCGGCTGGTTGTGGCGCGACTGCTGCCTGGCGGCCCTGCGCTGGCTCCGCGGCGAGGCCGGCTGGTCGAACAGGTCGGTCCGCACGACTCCGACGGCAGCAATGACGAACAGCCAGAGCACCGCGAGGAACGCCAGCTTGATGATGTCGAGGGTGAGCTGGTTCATCGGTTCATGAGTCCTCAGGTGGCCGACAGCCCACGGGGGCCTCCGCGTGCATCGCGGCTGCTGGGTAAGGAACTGGTTGCTTCCTGCTGTTCGTCAGTACGTACCGTCCCTGCGGAATACCAGGGTCGTGCGGCCAAGGGTAACGCGAGTACCGTCCGTGAGCGAGATTCTCCGGATTGGCTGGCCGTCAACGAACGTTCCGTTCGTCGACCCCAGGTCCACCAGCACCACGTCGCCATCCTCTACCCGGATCTCGGCGTGGTGCCGTGAGACCCCCTGGTCTACGAGCCTCAGGTCGCAGTCGGTGCCACGGCCGAGAATGGTCAGCGGTGAGGTGAGCGGGAAGGTCCGCTGCGTTGCCGCGCCATGGCCTGGCTCGGCAGTCGAGACAAGCAGCCGCGGCGACCCAGGGAAGCCCTCCTGCGGCCGCGGCAGGTCGCTGACCGGGCGCCGGATCTCGCCGTCCTCTACCGTAGTTCCCCTGATAACGCCTGAACGGATACGGAAGGTTCCGATGGTCAGGTCGGGCACGCCCTCGAAGCGGATCCTGACCGGGCCGACGAAGGAGTACCCCTGCTCCCTGGCGTAGTCCCTGGCCAGGGTGGCGAGCTCGAGGCCGAGGCTGTCGGCGTAGACTTCGAGCCTGTCGTAGTCGGCCTGGGCGATCTCGGCGACGAAATCGTTCGGGACCAGTGTCCGGCCCTGTGCCACAATCGCCGCCCGGTCGTCCATCTCACGCTGCACGGCGCCGGCCACTTCGGTCGGCTGCAGTTCAGACTTGAAGGCACGTGCGAAGCCACCGTCGTACATCTCCTGAAGCCGGTGCTCGAAGCGCTGCAGCACTCCCACCATGCACCTCCTGTCCCGCTCGCAATCGATGGTATCGGCGACATGGCATAGCTCGGAGCGTGCTAACCTGCCAGTGCCCCGAGGGCGGGTGGCGGAACGGCAGACGCGCACGGTTCAGGTCCGTGTGTCCGAAAGGACGTGAGGGTTCAAATCCCTCCTCGCCCACTTCACTCCTGCGGCGGCTTCGCCCCACCCCCCGTTCCCTGGCAGAATCATTATCGTGCCGGAACTTCCCGAAGTGGAGTCACTTGCGGCGGACCTGCGCGATCGTGCGCTCTTCCGCGTCATAGATCGCGCCGATATCGCCGAATTCTCCGTGCTGAAGACGTACGCCCCGCCCCTGTCCGCGCTGCGCGGTGCGGTCCTGACCGACGTGACGCGGCATGGCAAGTTCCTCGACCTGGTGGCCCGCCCGGCCAGTGCTGGCCAGGCCGGTGCGGACCAGGCCGGTGCGGACCAGGCCGGTGCCAGTGCGCTGCACTTGATCACGCACCTGGCCAGGGGCGGCTGGCTCCGCTGGCGTGAGGAGATGCCGGCCCAGCCGGCCAATCCGGGCAAGGGCCCGCTCGCGTTCCGGCTGCGGTTCGCCGACGGCGCTGGCTTCGATCTCACCGAGGCGGGGACCCGCAAGCGACTGGCTGTCTACCTGGTGACGGACCCCGCCGCCGTGCCGGGCATCGCGGCGCTCGGCCCCGATCCGCTGGTGCCTGAGTTCACCGCCGAGGTGCTCGGCAGCCTGCTGGCGGGGCGCCGGACGCAGATCAAGGGCGTGCTGCGGGATCAGAAGATCATCGCGGGTATCGGCAACGCCTACTCCGACGAGGTGCTGCACGCCGCTCGGATGTCGCCGTTCCGGCTCGCGTCCAGCCTGAGCGAGGCCGACGTGGTGGCCCTGTACGACGTGATCGTCGGCACGCTCCGCTCAGCGGTCGAGCGGTCCGCCGGACTCGCCGCCTCCGACCTGAAGAAGGAGAAGAAGGCCGGTCTCGCGGTACACGGCAGGACCGGCGAGAAGTGCCTGGTCTGCGGCGATGTGATACGCGAGGTCTCGTTCGCCGACTCGGCGCTCCAGTACTGTGCCACCTGCCAGACCGGCGGCAAGCCCCTAGCCGACCGCCGCCTATCCCGCCTCCTGAAGTAGCTCGCGCGCCTGCTCGCCGCCCCCGGCGGCGAGCTGTCCATGATCGTGGTGGGTTCTCCTGCTATATCACGCGGTCAACCCACCACGATCATGAAAACTGCGCGGGGCGGTCAGTGCAGGATCTTGTCCAGCTTGCTGAACAAGACGAGGTCGCAGCCGCCGTCGATGACGACGCGGTGCACGGTGACGCCGAGCCAGGTGCCGGTCACCAGGATCTTCCGGTCGCTTCTCAGGATCATCGGGCAGGCGATCTGCTTCGACCGGGGCGCGAACGGGCTCTTCATCTTGAGCAGCACCGCGCACGCCGCCGCCGGGCTGGGATGCGTGCCGCCCGTGGGCTCGCAGTTCAGCGTCCAGTGCTTCGCCTGTCCGCCAGGTCCCCCGGTGAGATTGAACTTCAGCATCACCTTCGCCGGAGTGCCGGTCCCGCCCTGGCCGCCAGGCGCCGCCGCCGAGCTGCAGCCGGCCAGCGCCAGCACGGCAGTGGCGACTCCCGCGAGCAGGAACCGACCTGCTCGCCCGGTCGGGCCGGTCGGGTCGTCGCTCCTGTCGTGCGGGCGAAAACACCTGATCCGGCTGCTTGTGCGGAGCCGCTCCGCAAATGGGTAGGAATTCACGACCATTGGACGCGCGCACTCCCGGACAGGTTCCGTGCTGACAGGATCCGCGGCAGGACGGCGGCGGCGTGTCAGGCTGGGCAGATGCAGAAGCTCCTCGCCGATCTGCGTGCCGTCACCGGTCCCTCACACGTGCTCGCCGAGCCTGATGTGGTGGCAGGCTACGCCACGGACTGGACCCGCCGTTACGCGGGCATCGCGAGCTGCGTGGTCAGCCCGGGATCGACCAGCGAGGTCGCTGACGTGATCCGCGCCTGCGCCGCTCACGGCGTGCCGGTCATCCCGCAGGGCGGCAACACCGGGCTGGTCGGCGGCTCGGTCCCGGCAGCGGGTCCAGCCGGGACGGCTCCCGTGATCCTGTCCACCAGGCGGCTGACCGGGCTTGAGCCGGTCGACGCGGCTTCCGGCCAGGTCACCGCCGGCGCCGGGGTGACGATCGCGGATCTGCACCGCCATGCCGCCGCGGCCGGGTTCCGCTACGGCGTCGACCTCGCCTCGAGGGACTCGGCCACCGTCGGCGGCACGATCGCCACCAACGCCGGCGGGATCCACACGATCAGGTACGGGCCGACCAGGTCACAGCTGGCCGGGATCACCGGGGTACTCGCCGACGGCAGCGTGATCAGCAACCTGTCCGGGCTGACCGCCGGCAGCACCGGCTACGACCTCGCTCAGCTGCTGACCGGGAGCGAGGGGACGCTCGCAGTGATCACGCAGGCGCGGCTGCGGCTCCGGGCCCCCGAGCCGGCCGCTGCGGTGCTGCTCGCCGGGACAGCAGGAATCGCCCAGGCCGCCGAACTGCTCGCGCGGATCCGGGCGGCGGTTCACGGGCTGCTGGCGGCGGAGTATGTCGACGCGGCGGGCCTCGCGCTCGTCCGCGAGGCGGCCGGACTGCCCGCCCCGCTGCGGACGGCCTACCAGGGGTACCTGCTCGCCGAGCTCACCGGCCCGGCGGGGGATGCCGACATTTATCTGCAACGGCTCGCACCCGCGGCTCTCCCGCCCGATACGGCGATCGCCCAGGACGCGGGCGGCATGGCCGCGCTGTGGGCTTACCGGGAGCGGCTGACCGAGGCAATCGCGGCGACGGGTATCCCGCACAAGATCGACGTGGCGGTCCCGGCGGGCGAGCTTGGCGCGTTCTGCGCCGAACTCGGCGATGTCGTCCGGGAAGCCGGGCCTGGCCGGGGCGGCCCGGCCCGCCTGATCGTGTTCGGCCATATCGGCGTCGGGAACCTGCACGTGAACGTGCTCGGCCCGGATCCGGCCGATACCGAGGTCGACGCGGCGGTCGCCAGGCTGGCCGCCGCGCACGGCGGGTCCGCGGCCGCCGAGCACGGTGTCGGCCGGGCCAAGACGGGCTGGCTCGGCTGGACCAGGTCCGCCGCCGAGATCTCGGCCATGCGCTCGATCAAGTCGGCACTCGATCCGGTCGGCCTGCTCAATCCCGGCGTCCTGCTCCCGCCCCCCTGACCCGCCGCTGCCCGGCCGACCCGCCGCTGCCCGGCCGACCCGCCGCTGCGTTCCCCGGCCGACCCGCCGCTGCCCGGCCGACCCGCCGCTGCGTTCCCCGGCCGACCCCCTGCCGCCCGCCCGGCCGGTCCTCGCTCGCCGTGAGCCGGCGCTGGCGGCGCGCACCGTTAATCTTGGTGGTTCTGTGCCCTTGTGAACGATCATTCGTTGCCGCCGCCTGCGCTTTTGCCGATCCGAATTACCGATCAGGTGTCACGATAGGGGCGTGTGGCGCAGGCGGGTGGCGACGGCAGGGCCGGATCAGGCACGGATCGATGCGACGGCGCAGGCGGTCATCGACTGCGCGCCCGGCCCGATCATCGCCCTCGGCAAGGACCGGGACGTGTGCGTCTGGAATCCGGCCGCCGAGCGGATGTTCGGCTGGACCGCCGCCGAGGTCCTCGGGCTCGAGCCGCCGATCATCCCCAGAGAGCTGCGCGCCGAGCACAACGCCGTGCTCGAGCGGGCCGCGAGCGGCGGCCAGGTCTCGCTGGCGACCAGGCGGATCTCCAAGGCCGGCGAGACGCTCGATCTGCGCATCGACACGAGCATCCTGACCGACGCCCAGGGCGAGCGGCTCGGCTGGATCATCCTGTGTCACCACAACAGCGACGAGGACGGTGCGGTCCGCCACTACATGGCCGATCGCGCGCGGGTCGTGCGCAGGCTGGGCGACGTCGTGGCTGACATGAACGCCGACCTTGACCTCGAGGCCGTCCTGGACCGGATTGCGGCCAGCCTGCGCGAACTGACCAGGGCCGACGCTGGCGGGTTCGTGCTGATCGAGGGAGACCGGCTGCGCCTGGTCTCGATGGACGGGCTGCCCGGCGAGCTTCGCGGCCGGACCGCGGACATGCCGAGCAGCCTGGTCGGCGAGCTGATGCGGTCAGGAAACAGCGTGCTGATGCGGACCGGCGAATCCGGCCGGTTCGACGACCTGATCTGGTCGGCCCTGCCGGGCCTGCACACGATTACGCTGAGCCTGTCGTATGTGGCCGGCCGGCCGTTCGGTGCGCTCTATGCCCTGTACAGCAGGCGCAAGGTCGGGCATATCGACCTCGAGCTGCTTGAGCTGCTGGCCGGGCACGCCAGCGTGGCGCTGTCGAACGCGACGGCCTTCGCCGAGGTGGTGCGGCAGCGCGCGCACGAGCGCGCCGTGATCGACAGCAGCGCTGACGGCATCGCCGTGCTCGACCAGGACGGCCTGGTCAGGCAGTGGAACCCGGCAGCGCACGCGCTGACCGGAGTCTCCGCGGCGCAGGCCGCCGGCAAGCCGCCGCCGTTCCCGCTGCCAGAACCCGGTGCGACGCTGACCTGCCGGCTGTCGAACGACCGCTGGATCGACGTGCTCTGCACGGTGCTTGAGGGCCGGGACGAGCAGGTGGTCGATTTCCGCGATGTCACGGCGGCCAAGGAACTGGAGGAGGCCAAGGACCTGTTCCTGGCCACGACCAGCCATGAGCTGCGGACGCCGATCACCGTGGTCCAGGGCTTCGCGAGCACACTGGCGAGCCGGTGGGACAAGCTGCTCGACGGAGACCGGCGCGCCGCCGTCGGGACGATCGCCGAGCGCGCCGAGTCGCTGGCCAGGCTGGTCGATCAGCTGCTGCTCGGCTCCCGGGCTGGTGCCAACCGGCTGACGGTCAGTAACGAGCCGTTCGACCTGGCCAGGCTGCTGCGGGAGGCCGCGAAGGTGTTCCGGCCGCTGTCGGAGCGGCACGTCCTGGTCGCCGACATCCCGGACGATCTGCCTGCGGCGTACGGCGACGCGGGCGCGACCGACAGCATCGTCAGCCAGCTGCTGGAGAACGCGTTCAAGTACTCACCCGATGGCGGGACGGTGACGATCAGCGCGCGGGCGGTACCTGAGACCGGCGAGATAGAGGTTACCGTGCAGGACGAGGGGATCGGGATCGCCCCGGCCGATGTCGAGCGGGTCTTCGAGCGTTTCGTGCAAGGCGAGGCCGGCGATCGCAGGCGGTTCGGCGGGATCGGACTTGGTCTGTACATCGTGCGGCAGCTGGCCAGGGCGCAAGGAGGCGACGTGACGGCGGCGCCGGGACCTGATCGCGGCACGGTGCTGCACCTGACGCTGCGGCACGCCCAGGGCGGCGGCACCGGGCCACCTGGTGCCCGGGCCGAGGCTGCCGGGGGTGGGGCTGGTGGTGCCGAGGCTGGTACTGCCGGAAGCGAGGCCGGTGGTGCTGGGGCCGACGCTAGCGAGGCCGCGAGTGGGGCTGGCGCTGAGGCGGGATCTGGTGAGGCGGAGCCTCAGGCCAGCCGCCAGGAGGAGTCCGCGCCCGCGAGAGGGCGCAAGGTGCCGCCGATGCTGTCCCGGCCGCGGCTGCCCCGGCCCAGGACGCCGAGCGACGACAGCACCCGCCGGCCGGACTGATGCCGCGCTTCAGGCAGTGGCGGGCTCGGGCGCGCTGATTCGCTTCCTGGTGACCGGATCCCTGGTGACCTTCTCGCCTCCTGATGCCTCGATGTACCGGTCGATGATGCCGATGACGTCCTCGCCCTGCTGGACGATCTTGCCGCGGTCGAGCCAGATCACCCGGTTGCAGGTGTCCTCGACTTCCTCCAGGTCGTGAGCGACCAGGAAGACGGTGCCTGCCTTCTTGCGCAGCTCGTCGATCCTGGCGTGGCTCTTGACCCGGAACTCGGCATCGCCCGTGGCCAGCGCCTCGTCGATCAGCAGGATCTCGTAGTCCTTCGCCGCCGCGATCGCGAACCGCAGCCGCGAGCCCATGCCCGACGAGTAGGTCTTCATCGGCAGGTGGATGCTCTCGGCGACGCCGGAGAAGTCGACGATTCCCTCGTACTTCTCCTTTATCTCCGCCTTGGTCATCCCCATCGCCAGGCAGCCGAGCACGACGTTCCGCTCGCCGGTGAGGTCTTCCATCAGGGCGGCGTTGACGCCGAGCAGCGAGGCGTCGCAGATCGTGTAGACCGTGCCGTGCTCGGGTGGGAGCAGGCCGGCGATGGCGCGCAGCAGCGTCGACTTGCCCGAGCCGTTCCGGCCGATGATGCCGATCGCGTCACCCCGGTAGGCGACGAAGGACATGCCGCGGATCGCGTGAACCTGGTGGATCGTCGGCCGGGTCTTCCGGCCGAGAATCCGGAACAGGGCGGTCGACGCGGTGCCACGGTCGCCGCCCGCGCCGTAGACGCGGTAGACCACGTGCAGGCCGTCAACGACCACGGTCGGCTCAGCCACGGCCGTAGAACACCTCCTTCCGCCAGAAGTACCAGAAGCCGAGGAGGATCGCGACGACGGCCCAGGCGGCGCCGATCTGCCAGAGATGGCTGGAGATGAAGGTCGCACGGCAGTAGGCGCTGTCATAGGCGGCCGCGTGGGGGTGTGCCGCTGCCTGGGCCTGTGCCGATCTCCAGACAGCCGGCTTCACGCCAGGGGGCCTGCCGGTGCCCGCCCAGACCGCGCACTTCTCGGCGTTGAACAGCCTGGCACCGAAGGCACTGGCCCGCTGCTTGGGCAGGAGCGAGTTCCTGATCAGGGTGATGAAGATCGCTGCCGGGTTCAATTGCACGAGCGTTGTCACCCAGCCGTAGTGCGCCCGGTGCTGAGCGACGAAGAGCTGGACGCTGTAGATGACTCCGGAGAGGTAGAGCCAGGTCCGCATGAGGAAGGGCAGCAACTGCGCGAAGTCGTTGATCCGGGCGCCGGTCCTGGCTGCGAACAGTGCGATGCCGGCGTTGAACACCGTCAGCAGCAGGAGCGCGGGGATGACCAGCAGCCAGTGCCAGCTCACGCCCTCGGTCAGCGCGAGCCCCAGCAGCACGATCATCGACAGCAGCATCTGCTGCAGCTCGATCATCACGTACGCGAGCGGCAGTGAGGCGCGGGGAAACTGCAGCGCCCTGATCAGCGGCAGGCTGTCAGTGATCACCTTCGACGAGGAGATGAAGGTCCGCTGGGTGAAGCTGAAGACGAAGACGCCGGTCACCAGGAAGGGCAGGTAATCCGGTACGCCGCGGCTCACGCCCTTGATGAGCAGGCCGAAAATCAGGAAGTAGACGCCCGCGTTGAGCAGCGGGGCGAGAATCTGCCACAGCTGTCCTAGCTTGGCTTCGGTGTACATCGCGACGTTGCGTGCCGTCGCGAAGCCCATGATGAAGCTCCAGCGGCGGCCAAGCTCGCGCAGGTACTTGCCGAGCGTCGGCCGCTGCGCGCTAGGTCGCAGGCCGTACTCTGCAGCCAGCGCGGCCAGTGAGCCGTCCGGCTGCTCAGCTGCCTGGTCGGTGTTCTCTTCGCCGGCGGCCTTGCTGTCGAGCAGCTGGCCAGCCGAGTCGGACCTGGTCGACCTCATGCGTCGAGAACCGGGCACGGCCGGCCGTCAGAGCGCACGATTATCACGGCGCCGACTGTACCCGAGGACCGGCCTTGAGCCTGCTGCGGAGTGCGAAGACTGGCCAGGGATGGCGAGAACCGCCCGCCTGCCCAGATCTGGCCAGGAGCCCGCGCCAGAATCGCCCGGTACCCGTCCGCATTGCCGCGAGATGTATCCGCCCGGGGCGAGTCGTGCGCCGCCACCCCCGCTCCGTCTCCGATCTCACGCACAGTCCACTCGGGATTGGATAACGATCTTGTAACGCCAAGGGTGCATCAAAGGGTGGTCAGCGGCACGCAATCCCTTGCTGGCTTGGAACAGCGCTGCTGGCAGCTCCGCTCGGCACCCAGGCCGGCGCTCGACTGTGAGCAGCGCCTCATGTTTAGCCGGTTTCCCGCGCCGCCAGTCCGGGCATCGGAATCGTTGCAGCATCGGAGGATCGCGTCGCGATGTCGGGGCAGGTGGCCAGGGAGGTGAGGACGTCGAGCGTCGTCCACCTGCCGTGTGCCCCGGCCAGCGTAGCCCTCGCGCGCCGGGCGCTCTCCGAGGATCTCAGGGCGGCTGGGGTCTTTGACCATGCCGTCAGAGACGCGGCCCTCGTCATCAGCGAGTTGCTGAGCAACGCGATCCTGCACGCTTATCCGCTTCCCGGGGAGCGGCTCCAGGTCGCCTGGGCGGTGGACGGAAGCTCGGTCGAGGTGGCCGTCAGTGACGGCGGCAGCGCGACCATCCCGCATGCTGGCCATCCGTCGCCGTCGTCGATCAGCGGCCGCGGCCTGAGCATCGTCGGGCACCTCTGCCAGACCTGGGGCGTGCGGACCGATGGCGTGGGGCTGACAGTCTGGGCCGTGCTCGCGGCGCCTCGGTACGACGGCGCGGGCGATCGGGGCGACTCTGGCACCAGGTTCGGGCTCGCCGAGGCCGCCGAGTCCACCAGTTCCTGGCAGCGGGCCGACGCTGTGGCCGGCCTGCGGATACCTGGCCTGTAGGCCAGTCAGAATCCGGCGCCAGCGGTATTTCAGGCGCCAACATACCGTGATGCGTAATCCGGCAGGGATTGGTGATACTGCCTTCAGGGGTTGCCGTCCCGGGGCACGGCAAAGGGGACCGCGGGGGAATCGTGAGCTACAGCATTGGTACGGACAGTGAGGTCGGCTGTCTGCGGACCGTGCTGGTTCACCGGCCAGGGCCAGAGCTCAGGCGGATCACGCCGAGGACAAGAAGCCGGCTGCGGTTCGACGGCCAGCCGTGGGTGGCACGCGCGCAACAGGAGCACGACGCGCTGACCGAGGTTCTCCGTGATCGCGGCACCGAGGTCCTGTACGTCACCGAACTGCTCCAGGATGTGCTCGAGTACCAGTCGGCACGAGACGAGTCGATCGCCTCGGTGCTGGCCGACACCGAACTCGGGGACGTCCTGGGGGTCAGTGTGCGGGAGCACCTGGAGTTGCTCCCGCCTGAGGACCTGGCCGCTGTGCTGATCGCCGGCCTGACCCCGGCCGAGCTCAGGTCGGGCAACGGCCTGGTCTACGACCTGCTCGATCCGAACGACTTCGTGATCGACCCGCTGCCGAACCTCGTCTTCACCCGGGACTCGAGCGCCTGGATCGGGGATCAGGCCGTCGTCGCCAGCCTGCCGGGCCCGCGTCGCAGGGAGAATGAGCTCATGGCCGTCATCTACGGCCACCATCCACGCTTCGGCGGGCTCAGGTCGCGCTATGAGGCCGGGCCCAAGCAGCTCGACGGCGGCGATGTGCTGCTGCTCGCGCCCGGCGTCGTCGCCGTCGGGGTGGGCGTCCGGACCACGCCGGCCAGCGTCGAACGGCTGGCCAAGCACCTGCTTGACGCCGGAGTCGTGCACACTGTGCTCGCCGTGCCGATGAACCAGCGCGGCGAAGGCGGTCATCTGGACCGGGTCTGCACGGTAGTGGACGCCGGCGTCGTGATCATGGTTCCGGCGCTGGCCTTCACCCTGACCGCGCTCAGCATCACCTCCCGTTGGGGTGAGCTGCGCGTGTCCCGTCCGCGGCCCTTCCTCGAGGCAGCCGCGCAGGCAATAGGCATCGACGGGCTGACGGTCATCGACACCGGGCTGGACACCAGGTACGGAACGGCCGGCCAGTGGGACGACGGCGGCAACGCGCTTGCCATCGCCCCCCAGGTAGCTGTCTGCAACGAGCGGAACGTCGACACCAATGCCAGGCTGGCAGCAGCGGGATTGGAGGTCATCACCGTGCCGGGGAGCGAACTCGGCGCCATTCGCGGCGGCCCGCGCGGGATGTGCGCTGCCGTCCACAGGGACCCGGCGATCATGACTGAGCTGGATCAGGCGAGCGGCGAATCCGGTCAGCCCGCGGGAACAGCGCGGCCGGACCCGGCCCTGACCGCGGGCTCGCGGGTCCCGGCGCCAGCGGGATCGGCCGCCGATCAGGCCGGGCGGCTGGAGGAACTCACGCCGATGCGGTGACCGGCGTGGCTCTCGGCCAAGGTCCTGGCGACAGCCGGCTCGGCCGCTTACTGCCTGGCTCTGGACCGCCGTCCCATGCGGAGGAGTCCGATACCGATCACGGCGATCAGCACAATCCAGAAGCCGACTACCAGGAAGTGAACGACACTCCAGAACAGCATCCAGAGAATCACGAAGATCGCGGCAGCCGCGACGATGAACATGATGATGCGCGCCATGCCATCCACACTACGCGGAACCCGGCGGTTCGCCCGGCCGCGAGTGTCGGCAGATCCCGGCGGTGTGTGTTCGGCTGCGAGTATCGCGCGTCCTGCCGGCCGCCTAACGGCAGCTAAACCCCTGCCTGCTATACGGATCTTTCGGAATTTGCCGCTTTGCTGCTTGTTTGCGCACGGCTGAGCGCGCTTTACTCCGGCCCGGCGGCCCTTCGAAGCTGCCCACGCCACGATTCCCGGATCCTTTGCCAAACTTTTGTCATGGGTTGTGGTGGCCGCGAAGTTCCTTGCCCAGCAGGCGTTTAAGTGCCCTTCACGGCACTCACAGGGCGCTGTCGCCGGGTGGTGGATCGCGCGCCGGGCGAGTAATGTGCGGGAGGTGGAGCTAAAGGTCACATGCCGGCAGCAGGGGGAATACGTCGTCATGTCGGTTCAGGGCGAGATCGACCTGTACACCGTCCCCCGGCTGCAGCGCGAGCTGGCCAGCGTGCTTGCCCCCGGTGGCCCGGTCCGCCTGGTTGTTGACCTGTCGGGGGTTGATTTCTGCGACTCGACCGGGGTGAACGTTCTTCTTGCCGGTCACCGTCAGGCACGCGAAGCAGGCGGTGACCTGGAACTTGCCGCACCTCGCCCCGCGGTCAGGAAGATCTTGCAGGTGACGGGGCTCGAAGCGGTGTTCACCGTAACGGACAATCCAGCGCAGGCCGTCGGCAGCTAGCAGCGCTACTAAGATCGCAGCCATGTCGCCGCGCGGCGGCCTGGCCGTCGTCATCCCTGCCAGGAACGAGTCCGATCGCATCGGCGCGACCGTCAGGGCAGCAGCACGGATCCCGGGTGTGGAGGTCGTCGTCGTTGTCGACGATGGCTCAGCCGACGGGACCGGCTCGGAGGCGGCCGCGGCCGGCGCCGTCGTGGTGCGGCACAGCCGTAACCGAGGCAAGGCCGCGGCGATGGAAACCGGGGCCGAGGCGGTACGGGTGATCGAGGCGGAGCAGGCCGCCACGGCCCGCCGATCCGCGTCGGCGGAGGTGACCCCGTCCGCGACGGCAGCTCCGGACGCCGGCCATCCGCGTCACCTGCTGTTCCTCGACGCTGACCTGGCCGGCACGGCCGAGCATGCGGGACCGCTCGCGGCGCCCGTCCTGGCTGGCCAGGCCGACATGACCATTGCCGTTTTCAGCAAGCGGGTCAAGCGCGGCGGCCACGGCATCGTGCTCGGGCTCTCCGGGGCCGGCATCGAGCGGGCCACGGGCTGGCGCCCGGCCGAGCCCTTGAACGGGCAGCGCTGCCTGACCAGGGCTGCGTTCGAGGCGGCGAGGCCGCTCGCGGCCGGCTGGGGTGCCGAGACCGGCCTGACTATCGACCTGCTGCGCAAGGGAATGCGGATCGTCGAGGTCGAGGTGCCGCTCGCGCACCGGGCTACGGGCCGGGACCTCGGCTCGCAGCTTCACCGGGTGCGCCAGCTAGTCGGCGTCGCCCGGGCACTCGCGGTCCGCCAGCCATGGCGCCAGGCCGCCGGGCATCCCGACCTGCATTCAGCGCGTTCCGACGCGCGGGTAACCACGCGTTCCGACGCGCAGGGAACCGCGCCCCCTGACGCGCAGGGAACCGCGCCCCCTGACGCCCTCGGGGTGTTACAGGTACGGGCCTGACGCGCGCTGCTGCGTCGGCGCCTCGTCGGGTGCTGGCATCATGCCAGGGGGCAGCGCCCGGCGCATCTGCTCAAGCTGCGCCCGAGCGGCCATCTGCTGGGCGAAGAGCGTGGTCTGGATGCCGTGGAACAAGCCTTCGAGCCAGCCGACCAGCTGTGCCTGCGCGACGCGCAGCTCGGCTTCGCTGGGGATCTCGTCCTCGGCAAAGGGCAGTGACAGCCGCTCGAGTTCCTCGACAAGCTCGGGCGCCAGGCCGTCCTCCAGTTCCTTGATCGAACTGGTGTGGATCTCCTTGAGCCTGGCCCTGCTCTTCTCATCCAGCGGAGCAGCCCTGACCTCTTCGAGTAGCTGGCGGATCATGCTGCCGACCCGCATGACCTTGGCCGGCTGCTCGACCATCTCGGTGACCGGGCGCTCGCCGGACGCATCGGCAGCATCCTCCATCGCGACGCCGTCAGGACCAACCACGACAACCTTGCCGAGCGACTCGGCGCCAGGTTCCGTCTGCTCGTTCATCCCCCTAGTCTGTCGATGTCGCTGCCGCAGCGCAGCACCGGGGGCGGTGTGTTAAGCGCGGAGAAGGATCTTTCCGACGTGGCTGCCGGCCTCCATGAGCCGGTGTGCCTGGTCAGCCTCGGCGAGCGGCAGGACGGTCTCGATCACTGGCCGGACCTGACCTGATTCGACCAGCGGCCAGACCTGTTCCCGTACCGCGGCGACGATGGCCGCCTTCTCCGGCACCGGCCGGCCCCGGAGCGTGGTGGCGTGCACGCGGGCCCGCTTGCGGAGCAGCGCATTAAGATCGAGTTCGGCGCGGGCGCCGCCCTGCAGCCCGATCACCATCAGCCGGCCGCCCGTGGCCAGCGCGGTCACGTTCCGCTGAAGGTAGGACGCGCCGATGATGTCGAGGATGACGTCGGCGCCGGCACCGCCGGTGAAGTCAGTGACCGCCGCGACGAAGTCCTCGCTGACGTAGGAGATCGCCAGGTCGGCGCCGAGTTCGCGGCACCGGTCAAGCTTGGCGGCCGAGCCCGCCGTGCACGCCACCCGCGCGCCGAGAGCGCGGGTGAGCTGGATCGCCATCGTCCCGATCCCGCTCGCGCCGCCGTGCACGAGAAACGTCTCTCCCGGCGCCAGGCCGGCCAGGGTCACCACGTTGGAATGGACGGTGCAGGCCGCTTCTGGCAGCGCAGCCGCATCGATGACGCTAATCCCCTCCGGTACCGGCAGGACCTGCCCGGCGGGAACGGCCACCCGCTCGGCGTAGCCGCCGCCGGCCAGCAGCGCGCATACCGCGTCGCCGACCTTCCAGCCGGTGACGTCGCTGCCGAGACGGGAGATCCGGCCCGAGCACTCCATCCCTGGGTACGGCGGCGCACCGGGAGGGGGCGGGTACAGGCCCTGGCGCTGCAGCAGGTCGGCCCGGTTCACCCCGGCGGCCGCGACGTCGATGACCACGTCACCGGCGGCGGGTTCGGGATCGGGAACCTCAGCGATGGTGAGGACTTCTGGCCCGCCCGGGGCGGTTATCGTGATAGCTCGCATGCAACGATTGTCGCCGCCGCCTTGGGTGCCGGTGATTCAGGTGCGGACTTAATATCGCTAACGGATCTCAGCACAAGATTGATGTTGATAACGTTATGGACATGGCTGTGAAGACCATCAGCATCAGCATGGACGAGCGCACCTACCGGCAGGCCAAGGCCGCCGCTGAACTAGCCGGGCTGCCGATGTCGGCGTGGATGTCGAGATCCGCCCGGGAGAAGGTCCAGCGGGACGCGGCAACGACGGTCGCCGAGCTTGACCGGGGTACGGGGCACGCCTGGGCAATCTGGGCAGAGGCCAGCGAGCAGGACTTCACGAACCCGGAGACGGGGAAGGGCGCTGCGTGAATCGCGGCGATGTCTTTTCTCATCAGGGTCTCGGTCGCGCCGGGTACGTGGTCATCGTCAGCAATGACGGCTTCAGCGCGATAACCGGCCACCCGGTCGTGGTGCGGGTCAGTGACCGCCCTGATCTCACGGAGACGCCTTACGTTGTCGCGCTGACCAGCGCGGACGAGGTGGCGGGTCACCTGGAGTCCTACTCCGTAGTGCGGCTGCGCCGTGAGCGGCTCGGCGCCGATCCAGTGGGGCGGGTGTCGGCCGACACTCTGCGCAAGCTAGACGACTCGCTGGCCCTGCTCTTCGACTATGGCGGCTGACGGCAAGGCGGGCAGCGAGGAGCGGGACGGGGTCTCGCTCACCAATCTTGACCAGCCGCTCTTTGATGAGTCGGGCGTCACCAAGCGGGACCTGGTCGACTACCTGGACGCCGTCGCCGAGCCCATCATCGCGGTGCTGCGAGACCGGCCGCTCTCGGTGATCCGGGTGCTGCGCGGCCAGGCGCCTTTCATGCAGAAGAACGTTCCCAAGTACACCCCGTCATGGGTGCGCACGGTCAGCATGTGGGCCGAGACCTCCAGGCGCCAGGTGTCGTACGCGCTGTGCGATGACCGCCGGACGTTGCTGTGGTTCGCCAACCAGCGGGCGGTCGAGTACCACCCGACGCTTGTCCGGGCGCCGGACTGGCAGCACCCCACTCATCTGATACTCGACATCGATCCTCCGTCCGGCGAGGATTTCGGCCCGGCCGTGCGCGCCGCTCACCTGGTCCGGCATGCGCTGGCCGAGGTGGGCATGGCGGGCGCGGTCAAGACCAGCGGCGCGAAGGGCTTGCATGTCTTCGTGCCGGTCGAGCAGGCGGCCATCGAGGACGTCGCCGCGGCCACCCGGGCACTCGCGGCGCGCGCCGAGCGGCTGGATCCCGCCCTGGCTACGACGGCGTTCATCAAGGACGACAGGCAGGGCAAGGTGTTCCTGGACTCGACCAGGGCAGGCGGCGCCACAGTGGCCGCGGCCTACAGTCCCCGGCTGCGCCCGGGCGCGCCGGTGTCGTTCCCCGTGGCCTGGGATGACCTGGACGAGGTCAGGCCGGCCGATTTCAGCATGCGCACGGCGCCCGCCCTGATGGCGGGCGGCGATCCGTGGGCTGACCTGATGCCCGCGCCGCAGCCGCTGAGCCCCGCGCTGGTCGAAGAGGGCCACGAGATTCCGGTTGCCAGGGTTCAGGCGATGCACGAGGGCAAGCGGCGGGCGCGTGCCCGCCGCGGCTAGTGCCGAAGGATCGACCGCTGAGTAAACGGCGCGGGACCCGGGAGAAGAGCCCGGGTCCCGCGCCGTGACTACCGCTCGGCTATCCGCACTGGTTGATGCCGGCGATGTTGCCGTCGGCGGCATACGTGCCGTCGCCGGAGTTGTCGGCCATCGAGTCCACCCATTGCTCGCAGGTAGACGGCGCGCTGTAGGTCCAGGACCAGGTGGTCCACGGAGCCTGGCTCGCGTTCGTCAGCCCGAACTTCGTGCCTGCCGGGAAGAACAGCGTGTACCAGTCCGTGGTCGCCAGCGGACTGTTGCCGGTCGCCGTTGCCGGGACTCCGGTGGTCGAAGGGGACGGGTTGCTGGCGTAGAACTCCATCTTGCCGCCGCCGCTCAGTGAGCCGCTGACTGTCGCGGAGATGACCAGCCCGGTGCAGCTGGGGCCGCCGTTAGGCTCGGTGCACTGCTGGTTCGGGGTCTGGCCGTTCTTCACGGTCACGAAGGTTCCGCTGTCGGCCAGCGAAGCGGTATACAGCCAGCACTGGGTGGCCGACGAGCCGCAGTTAGCCGCAGGCGCCGCACCGTTGCGGGTCACGGTCATGATCCGCATGAAAGAGTCCGTTGCCCAGCAATCCGTGTTCGTGCTGGCGGTGCACGACCCGGTGCCGTTGCCGCTGTCGTCGCGCCCGCTGATCGCCGTGCTGCCCGTGACGCTCAGCGTCGCCGGTCCTGCCGGACCCCGCTGGCCGATCCCGACGAGCACGTAGCCGTTAGAGCACGCCCTGGGCACGATTCCGGTGCGCTCGATGTAGTGGGTTCCTGGTGCGCCGATCTTGATGCATTCGAAGGTAGGGCCGGTCGCGGTGGATGCCGGGCCCGCCGTGACGGCCAGGGCCAGTCCGCCTCCGGCGACAGCGGCGGCTACCGTGCCTGCGGCAGCGAGCAGACGGGTCACAGGAAAATGCATTTTACTCCTTATTTCCTATCGGAAACTTTGGGTATGCTTTAGCTGCTTATCGGGAAAGAGACGCCGGAGAATCATCCGGGGTTTACCTCTGCCGCCGTCCGATCGGCCACGCTTGCTTCCGGGGCCTCTGCCGGTGTTTCCGCGCGGCGCGGCTGGCTGGCTGGCTGGCGATCATTACAGTCCGTCACCTGCTACGACGACTACTACGACAAACTGGACTCTGCGCTAGAGATCAGTCGCCAGCACCCGGTCGCCCGGTTGATGATCTTGGACGATTCTCAGACCGTGGTCGAATTTCAGTCGATATGGCGGAAAGACGACCACGATCACTGGATTGCGGTAGGGCTCACGGAACGGGTGAACCCGCCGGGCCTGCTGGCGGGCCTGGCTCAGTGGCACGCGGCCGGATACGATGCAGCGACTCCGGGATGCAGCGACTCCAGGATTCAGTGGCGAATGAGGTAACCCTGCGGCGCGACCACCGCGTCAATAACATGAAGGGCCCTGCCACGGTTCGGATATCGCAAGCCAGCCTGGCAGGGCCTTCGCAACTGCAGCAGATCAATGGCTATCGTCACGCGTCGGCCCGCGACCCGAGGATCTGCAGGTAATGCTGGTTGTACATCACGCCAAGGATGTTCCCGGACGGATCGATCACCGATGCGGTGACGAAGCCAGGTCCGCGCTCGACTGGCTTCTCGTGCACCCCGCCTGGCACACCAGGGCGTAGCCGCCGCGTGGCGCTCATTTCCCGGGAAGACCGGCTCGCCGTGCCGGGCCAGCTCAGCGGCACGGCGAGCTAGCCTGCCGCAGTTCACGACCGGATGGCAATGGCCTGCTCGTTCAGCCCGCGTACTGCAGCCGAGTCCGGCCAGATGCGGTGGCTGGCGGGGTCAGCCACGTCGCCTGGCGGCGTAAGGTCCGCCGGCATCCCTCGCCGCCCCGGCGCGGATCGACAGCACCGGAGTCATCACCCTCTGCCACGCCGGCCAGCTCCACCACATCGGCATCGGCCGCGCCCACACCCGCCCCCGCGTCCTGCTCCTCGGCCAGGACCCTGCACATCCGCCTCATCAGCTCCGCCAACGGCGAACGTGTCTGTTGCGGCTCGCCCGTGCGGCTACGAGCGAAGGGCCTGGGAACAGGTCACGCTTGTTGTTGCAGGTCCGGTCGGCCGCTGTTGTTGCAGGTCCGGTCGGCCGCCACCGTATTCGACCCGGCGCTGGCCTGGTCGTGGCCCGTGATGCATCGACCTGGCCGTTGCTCCGCACTTTGTGAATCGCCCGTACGTCGAAGTAGCTGCCCCGGCTGCGGCGTCTGCGACAGGCAGTGCCGCGCGCTACGTTGCTGACCGGCGGTAAGGTGTCGGCATTCTGTTGGGAGGCGGATGAGCGATCGTCGCAGTGTGAGTGTTCCGGCGGCCGAGGTACACGAGCGGCTCGCCGAGCATCTGCTCATCGACGGGTATCGGCTGGTTCTCGATCTGGAACATAGTCACGGCAGCTGGCTGGTCGACGCCCGCGATGGGCGGGAGTTCCTAGACCTCTACACGCATTTTGCGTCGGCGCCGCTCGGCGCCAACCCGCCGGGCATCGTGGACGATCCCGTGTTCATGGCGCTGCTCGCCGAGGTGGCTGTCAGCAAGCCGGCCAACCCGGACATGTACTCGACTCACCTCGCAGAGTTTGTCGAGACCTTCGCCCGGGTGCTCGGTGATCCGGCATTGCCGCACTTGTTCTTCGTGGAGGGTGGCGCTCTGGCAGTCGAGAACGCGCTGAAGGCGGCGTTCGACTGGAAGAGCCGCCGCAACGAGGCCGCGGGCCGTTCCCGTGCTCTGGGCACCAAGGTGCTGCACCTGACGCGCGCGTTCCACGGTCGGTCCGGTTACACGATGTCGTTGACTAACACCGACCCGGCCAAGACCGGCAGGTTCCCGGCCTTCGACTGGCCGCGCATCGACGTGCCTGCCGTCACCTTCCCGCTCGAGGATCACCTTGCTGGCGTGGAAGCCGCCGAGGCCCGTGCTCTCACCCAGGCGCGAGGGGCGTTCGAGGCGTACCCGCACGACATCGCGTGCTTCATCGCCGAACCGATCCAGGGTGAGGGCGGCGATAATCATCTGCGCCCGGAGTTCTTGCAGGCAATGCAGGCTCTCTGCCAGCGCTACGACGCGCTGTTCGTGCTCGACGAAGTGCAGACCGGTGTCGGCCTCACCGGCACGCCGTGGGCCTACCAGCAGCTCGGCCTCGAGCCCGACATCGTCGCGTTCGGCAAGAAGGTGCAGCTCGGCGGCATCATGGCGGGCCGCCGCATCGACCAGGTGCCCGACAACGTCTTCCGGGTATCCAGCCGGATCAACTCGACGTGGGGCGGCGGCCTGGTCGACATGGTTCGCTCGCGCCGGATCCTGGAAATCATCGAAGCCGACGGATTGTTCGAGCACGCAGCGAGGGTGGGCGGTTATTTCCTCAGGGAGCTGCTCGACCTGCGCGACCGGCACCCCGGCCTGGTCACCAACGTTCGGGGGCGTGGCCTGATGTGCGCGATTGACCTGCCCGGCCCAGAACTGCGCGGCCAGGTCGTCGCGGCGCTGCGTGAGGCGTCCGTGCTCGTGCTGGTCTGCGGCGAGCGCACCATCCGGTTCCGGCCCGCTCTGAACGTCACCGCCGATGAACTGCGGGCCGGCGCGGGCGCCCTGGACACCGTGCTGGACCGCTGCTGAGGACATCGACAGAGTGAGGTCATGATGAACCGCAACATCACCTCGATCGTCGCCGGCGTTCCGGTCACTGGAGCGCCCGGCGGCCGGATCACCTCGACCAACCCTGCTCAGACCAGCGAGGTCGTTGCCGAGGTCTCGCTCGGCGATCCGAGCACGTTCGTTTCCGCGGCACGGGCTGCCCGCGAGGCGCAGTCAGCCTGGGCGGATGTCCCGGCCCCGGTGCGGGGCCGGGCGATCGCGCATATCGGCCGGGTGGTGGAGGCCAACGCCGAGTCGCTCGCGAGGCTGGTCACCAAGGAAATCGGCAAGCCTTACGCCGAAGCACTCGGCGAGGTGCGCGAGATCGTCGACACGTGTGACTTCTTCCTGGGTGAGGGCCGGCGACTGTACGGCCAGACCGTGCCGAGCGAGATGCCGGACAAGCAGCTGTTCACGTTCCGCAACCCGGTGGGCGTCGTCGGCGTCATCACCGCCGGCAACTTCCCGGTCGCCGTACCGTCCTGGTACCTCGTCCCCGCCCTGCTGTGCGGCAACGCGGTGGTATGGAAGCCGGCCGACTACTCCCCGGCATGCGGCGCGGCGCTCGCCGAGATGTTCGTCCACGGCGGCGGCCTGCCCGACGGAGTCCTGAACCTCGTGATGGCGGACGGCGAGACGACCTTCGCCGGGCTCGGGCAGGCGCTGGACGAGGGGGACATCGACAAGGTTGGCTTCACCGGCTCCAGCGCGGTAGGTGCGCGTATCGGCGAGCTAACCGGTCGTCACCTGCAGTCGGCCTGCCTGGAACTCGGCGGCAAGAACCCGATGGTCATCACGCCAAGCGCAGAACTCGACCTCGCGGTGGAGGCGGCGTTGTTCTCCGGCTTCGGCACCGCCGGACAGCGGTGCACGTCGCTCGGCACCGTCATCGTGCACGAGAGCATCCACGACGATTTCGTCGCGCGGTTCGACAAGGCGACCCGGCAGGCGGCGGTCGGCGACCCGTTCAGCGACGTCACGTTCGGCCCGATGCTGGACGAGAAGTTCGCCGAGCGGTTCGAGGACTACCTCGGGTGGATCCAGCCGCACCACAGCGTGCTCGGGTCCACGGCGACCGGCCGGATCACGGCGGCGAACCCGCGCGAAGGCTTCATCGGTAATCCGGACGCCGGGATCTTCTGCCACCCCACGATCGTCGACGGCGTGCACGAGGACGACGCGATCTTCCGCAACGAGACCTTCGGCCCGCTCGTCGGCGTCACGACCTACCGCGACCTGGACGAGGCGATCCGGCTGGCCAATGCCCCCGGCTACGGCCTGTCGTCGGCTATCTACACCAGGGAACCCGCCGAGGTATTCGCCTTCCGCCGGGGCATCTCCGCCGGCATGGTCAGCGTCAACAACTCCACCTCCGGCGCGGAGGCGCATCTGCCGTTTGGCGGCAACGGCAAGTCCGGCAACGGGTCCCGCCAGTCGGGCATATGGGTGCTCGACCAGTTCACCCGGTGGCAGTCGATGAACTGGGACTACTCGGGTCGGCTGCAGAAGGCGCAGATGGACGTCACTGAGCTGACCCCGGACGAGTCCTTCCGGCTCGCCGACTGACCGTCGAGTGGCCGGGCTGAACCGGCAGCCTCTTCGTCCCGAACTGAGCAGGCGGATGATCACCAGGCATCCCGGGCATCGCTGATCAGCTTGTCCTTGGGCATGGAGGCAGCGGTGACCGCGCTGCCGAGTCTGAGGGCCGAATCGCCGAGCTGGCCGCTGTCCGCGCCGAACTCCTCACCGCCTGTGGTAGCGGGCTCCGGCGACGCACACCCTCGATCCGTTCGGTGGGCGGGAGCGGCCCCTGGTCAGGATTCTGGGCGCTGTGAGCCTGCTGGTCGCGACGGGCTGGGCCGGGGCACCCCGGAGGGGCCGTGCGACGGAGACTGCGGTTGCGTGGGCCAGCCCGCCACCTTCCAGGCTGTGCGGCGGCCGCCCTCGGGTCCGGCGGCACTCCTGCCTGTCGAGGTGACCGACAACAGTGAGCCGATCGCATGTACGCTCGGCGGCTCTGACCAGCAGGCCCGTGTCCAGGAGTGGGCGACGGCGGGATCCGGCTGGCGCTGCCCGCCGATCCGCAGCTAATCGGCCCAGGAAGCACGGCTGGCCGCCCTGGAACAGCAGCGCTGCCGCTTCTTCGGCTTCACCCTGGGTTTGTCCGCCGACACCGCAGTGCTGACCGTACGCAGCCCTCGCCCGCCCGGGCGCGGTAAGCCGCCGATACCGCTTGCTCGGCGCCTGGATCGCCAGCGGCGGCCCGCGCCAGCAGAGCCCTCCGACACGATGGCTAGCCGGCCGCTGATCTTCAGTGATCGTGTGGGCCTGGTCGGTGCACGGGACCGTGGGTGTGCTCCGCGTTCGGCGGCGCGGGCATGCAGGTGCGTCTCAGCCGCATACGCGATCACCAGGCCCCGGCGGCCGGCGGCGGCCAGGTAGGGTGCCGGGTCGCGCTCGGGGTCGATCGCCAGCGCCCGGCCGTCGCCGAGGTC
>Ga0307374_10001607_pt1 | contig 41461 bp, 36 predicted proteins | sample OX3MG_FD_202532 | JGI IMG/M metagenome (GOLD analysis project Ga0307374, IMG submission 202532) | Soil microbial communities from Risofladan, Vaasa, Finland - OX-3 | ecosystem: Environmental > Terrestrial > Soil > Coastal area > Acid sulfate soil | place: Finland: Risofladan, Vaasa | collected...
CGCTCGATGAAGTTGGAGTGGCGGATGCGCTTCCAGTGCTCCTTCGGGAATCGCAGGTAGGAGATGAGGTGCTCGAAGTCCTCCTCCAGGCACTCGACCGCGGTGGGGAAGAGCGTGCGCCACTTGGCGCAGAAGCGCTTGGCCCGCCGGCGAGCTTCGGCCTGCGCCGCGGTCCCCGGTGCGGCCTCGACGCCGTCGAAGATGGCCCAGTAGTCGGCCTTCACCTCGCCCTGGGCGTGCTTGGGGACACGGGCGAGGAGGTTCCTGGCCCGGTGGATGATGCACGACTGCCACAGGCTCTCGGGCAGCTTCATCTCCACCGCGGCGATGAGCCCCGGTGCCCGGTCCGAGACGACGAGCAGCGGCGGGCGCAGCCCCCGACCGAGCATGTCGTCGAGGAACCCCGCCCAGGCGTCGGTGGACTCCGACGTGCCCGGGGCCAGGTGCAACAGCACCGGTTTGCCGGTCGTGGTGATGCCCCAGGCGACGAGCACGGGCTCGGCCTTGGCGCCCTGGTGGAACTTGAAATGGCTGCCGTCGAGGAACAGGTACTCGAGCTCGATGTCGGACAGGTCACGGCTCTTGAAGGCCTTGAACTCCTCTCTGATGGCCTGGCAGACGCGGCTGACGGTCGACTTGGACATAGACGCCTCGGGCCCGAGGGCCTCGGCCAGCGCCGCCTCCACATCCCTCGTCGACAGCCCCCTGACGTAGCTGGCGATGACGAGCGACTCCAAGGCGTTGGTCCTGGTCACGCCCGTGCCGAGGAGGCGCGACGTGAACTTGTCGGCCGTGCCCCGCAGCTTCTGGCGCTTGAGGACGACGGGGCCGGCGGTGGTCTTGACCGTCAGGTCCGAGTGGCCGTTACGCGAACCTGCCTGGGCGTCTTTGGCCGCGGCCCGGCGTTCGTAGCGGTTGCGGCCGAGGAACTCGGCGATCTCCGCCTCGAGCACGGTCTGCAGCAGCAGGCGTGCCCCGATGCGGGCCACCTCCTCGAGGGTGTCGCCGAGCTGGCGCTCTTCGTCGGACTCGTCGAAAAGGTCATCGATCTCTGCGCGGAGCTGCTCTATGGGTGATACTCGGGTAGTCACGGGTGTAGGTCCTCCTTGTTGGGTTGGTCCCCTTCTGGGGAGGAACCTACGCCCGTCGACATTTACACCAAGGGATGGACGCCACCCCGGGAAAACTCCAGGTCGGCACAGCGTTCAGCGTTCGATGCTCCCAAAGCAGGTGCGCTGCCAGGCTGCGCTACTCCCCGGATATTTCCGGGCCTGACCTGGATTTCTCCGCTCAGGTCCGAACTTTTCCTCCAGCACAGCGCTCGGAGTCCCCAGAATCCGAGCCGTCCGAATGGAGGAGTGGACATGAACAGCGTAGGGGACCTGGACAGGCTGGCGTGATCCTTCGAGCGCCATCTCCGGGTGGAGAACAAGTCCCCCAAGACGGTCACGACGCAAGGGGAGTCCGTGACCCAGCTCGGGGGGCATCTGGCAGGGGGGATCACCTCAGTCGGTCAGTTTCGACGCGAGCACATCGAGGGTTTCATGGAGGATCTCCTTTGGGAGCGCTCGGCCGCCACGGCGTCGGTGCGGTCCAGGGCGCTCCAGCAGTTCTCCGGGTGGCTGGCGGACGACGGGCACGTGGATACCGACCCCATGGCCAAGATGAAGGTCCCCTTTGTCCCCGCAACAGCCCGTGCCCATCCTCACTGAGGCTGATCTGAAGGCCCTGCTGGCGACGTGTCGGTCGAAGGGCCTTCGAGGACCGAAAGGACGAGGCGATCATCGGTCTTCTGGCCGACACTGGCATGCGCCGGGCGGAGGTGCTCGGGATGGGGTGCGAGGATGTCGACCTCGACGTGGAGGGTCGTGTCCGTGCTCGGGAAGGGACACAGGCGACGTCAAGTCCCCATCGGAGCCAAAACCATGGATCCGCTACCACAAAACCTGTGTCACGACGTATAACGCGTTCTTGCCTGACGATTGAGTGAGCGAGATTGCGTGAGGTCGCGCCCACTATGTGCTGCGTTGTCAGCGTTACTCGTCGCGCTGTGCCGTAGTCCTCTATTAGTCCCACCGGCCACCTGTCACGATCGAAGTGTCCTGCCCCCGACGGGGTGGAGTGGGGGAGCCACCCCGTCGGGGTAAGGCAGTTCCTGTGGCAAGTAGCGATCTGGTCGGAATCTCCCAACCTCTCGTTTGCCCAAGTTCCTCGCGTAGCGTGTGCGACGCTCGTGGGGTTAGAAGGTGAAGTAGGTGCAAGTACGGACAGAGACCAGCATCACAACTAACGTGAGAGCGTTCAACGACAAAGACCGGCCCCCACGGAGGTACCCGTCGGGTCGGCTGTGTGCGGATCATGCGTGTGACACACGCCTTTCGATTTACAACCAAGGTTCTTACTGCTCACTGCACACAAAGGATGTGATGCGCGTCAGGGGCAAGAGGGCCGTTTGACGCCATCCGCTTTTCGAGAAAGCTCCTATGGCGGGTGCGTCTTGGACTTGGTCTTCTGCGAGGCGCGTTAGTTGCCGAAATCCCAGCTCTCCCCGATCTCGTAGCGGTGCACGACGTTTTTGGCGATGAGGATCTTGTGGACCTCGTCGGGGCCATCGGCGAGTCGGAGGGTACGCGCCCCCAAGTACATTGCGGCCAGTGGCAGGTCGTTGGACACACCGGCCGCGCCCCACACCTGGATGGCGCGGTCAACTACCCGGCTGTACGCGGCGGGCACGAACACCTTGATGGCCGAGATATCGGTTCGGGCCGACCCATCCCCCTGGTCCATCTTTTCGGCGGCGTGGATCGTCATCAGGCGCGAGGCCTGGATATCGATGTAGCTGTCGGCGATGAACCCTTGGATGAACTGCTTCTCTTTCAGCATGCCGCCGTGAACCCTGCGTTGACAGGCACGCTCGACCATGAGATCGAAGGCCCGCAACATCTGACCGACGGAGTTCATGCAGTGGAAGATACGGCCCGCTCCGAGGCGGTCCTGGGCGGCCTGGTGACCTTGTCCGACGTGACCCAGGGCGTTGTCGGCGGGAACCCGGACGTTGTCGTAGATCACCTCGCAGTGATCGGAGCTGTCGCGCCCCCAGATCCCGATACCCCGGACGATATTGACGCCCTTGGTGTTCGTGGGGACGATGATCTGGACCATCTGGCCGATGTCATGTTGGCTGCCCGGTTCGCTGACCCGGCACATGACGATGAAGAAGTCCGCGGCGATGCCGTTCGACGTGAACCACTTGTGGCCGTTTATCACCCACTGATCGCCCTCACGCACGGCGCTGGTGTCGAGTGACCGAGGGTCGGACCCGGGGTTGTGGGGTTCTGTCATCGAGAAGCCTGACTCCATTGACCCGTCGATCAGGGGGAGTAGCCACTTCTGCTTCTGCTCCTGCGTGCCGTACTTGACGAGGATCGTTTGGTTCCCGGAGTTCGGTGCCACCACTCCAAAGAGCGACGCCGCCCCGATGGCGTAAGCGAGCACTTCGTTCATGTAGGCATGGGCGAGGAAGTCGAGGCCCATCCCTCCGTACTCCTTCGGGAGGTGCGGTGCCCACAGTCCGGCTTCCCACACCCGCTGCTTGATCTCTTCGCGGAGCTGATGTGCCTCGCGACGTTGGTGTTCGGGAACGTCGGATTCGCGGCTCAGGTTCCACAGCTTTGCCTCGTTGGGGAGGATGTCGTCGTTGACGATTTGCGCCGTTCGCATGCGGATATCGTTGATGCGATCGTCGAGCGTGGGAATGGGCTTCACGTTCATTGGCATGAAGGGCAACCTCTCATCGTGTGCGAACGGGTCAGGCCGGTGGATGTGCCATTGCCACCTCATATGACCACAGCTCGCTGTGGACGGCCACGGGCGGATGATCCCTCCCCGGTCGGTGACAAGTTCGTCGAGATGGACCGCTATATTCATGGCGGCTGAAGCGCTTGCTCAAGAAGACGCCTGGTCGCAACCTGCGAACGGGACAAGCCGACTGTTGGACCCGAACCTGGTTCCACGACCAGGGCCTGCACAAGTTCATGGGGACTATCCGATACCCGAAGGCAGCGTAACCATGTCCAGAAGACCGTCGGTGAGCTGTGTGCGGGAAAACCGCATGCACAGATCGAAAGGGGGATGGGGAACCGGGCTCGCTTTGCGAGTACCGTGTCCCTGACTACCCATGCCTTCTCCGAGTTGCCCGAAGTGCCAGTCTGACCAGCTCGACGAGGATTGGGGTAGCCACGGTGATGACTGCCCTGTCGGCGACCACCGGCATCTCATCTGCACGAACCCCGTCTGCCTGTGGACCTTCACTGTGGCAGCGCGATCCGGGAAGACCCAGTGAAGCTCAAGTTGGACTTACACGAAGTCTACAACCGGGGTGAGGACATAGACCGAGCACTCCGTGGTGTCATCGACGAGGCGGTGGAGAAGAAGGCTGAACGAGTCGAGATCATCCCTGGGAAGGGCAGCGGCCAGCTCAAGAAGCGCGTCCTTCGATTCCTCGATCAGAAGGAAATCAAGGCGCTGTACGACCGCGTCGAGAAGGACTCACGCAACTTCGGGAGGGTGTTCGTTCACTTCCGGTGGAAGTGACGTTCGAGTCCTCCAGTGCCAGTGGATCTGGATCACGAGATCGTGATCCAGATCCTCGGCGTTTCCCATGACACCTGGGTCGTTGGGAACCAGGAATCGCAGTCCGCAGACAAAGCTCGAAAGCGTCATCCCGCGGAGATGCATTCACCGCACGTCGCCGGACCTGGAGGTGAGCGTGACGACGTTCCTGCGCTCCCGCCTCCTAATTTGGGCCACCTGAGGTCAACGTTCCATAGGTTCAGATCGACGTGGACTCACGCGGAACCATTCGGCACGAGCATATGACCCGTGGTGCTGAAGTGCGCCTCGGGGCTGTCAGGGGCGCGCTGACGATGGCGGGGTGGATCTGCGGACGGTGGGGGAGCCTGGCCCATGGAGGTTGGCGCGTCACCACAGCTGATCGGGGCGCCTCTCTGGGCGCGTAGCCTCGTGTCAAGGACAGAGGAGAATGACCGTGGAAGACGCGACAAGCATTGAGGTGGACAGGATCACCGAAGTACTGATTGACGGGATCTGGCACCCCGTGATCCCCGGCACCCTTCGTATGGTTCCATTCGAGCTTGCTCCCGAGCACCTTTCAGTTCCAGGGATCGGATTCCAGTCGGGGCCGACGTCCTCCCGACGAAGCAAGGAGGCTATCTACGCCCCCCTGACGTCAGTATCGGCTGTCAAGACTCTGGACGACGCTCGAACTCAACAGCCGAGAGGCTAAATCCGGCGCCGCCTACGCCATCTGCCGATGGGGGAGAGGACCTTCATCTACTCAGGCGGGTCGCTACCAGCCCGGGGCGCTAAGGAACGCTCTTCGGGTGGCCTCATTACTCTTCGTTGAGTGGCGAAGAGCTGGCAGAAGGAATGGTGGTGGATATGGCTGGAGCCAACCGGGCAGAAATCAGAATCGTCGACCGGACCACCGTCAAGGAGGTCGGCGACAGGATCGAGATCGAATGGCGGCTGAGCGCCAAACCCGAACTTGAGTGGGCCGAGATTTTTCAGTTGGCAGCTCCATCAGACCGCCATGGCTCCCCCGAATGGGTCAAGGGTGGTAGCCCTGATGTGATGGGAAGTGTCGTCCGATGGTTTGTTCCCAGCGGGGAAATCGAGAACGCCGACGCTGAGGTGCAACACCGTTTGTCGGTGGCGAACCAGAGGTTCGGGTTGGGGTAGAGGATTGCGGATTGCAGCGCTTCGCCGGACACGCCGATGTCACGACGGCACCCGTGGTTCGGTCGTACTCGCCCCGTTGTGATGTGGCCCAGCGTGCGGCGTGACCCGGTTTCCGAGGCGCAAGAAGGCACTCGTACCTTCTCGCTACTACGCCGGCACCTTCGGCCTCGAGGACGTCAGCTGAGGATCCCCACCGCGACCGGTGTCGCACCGCTCGTGGTGCGTCTCACCCGGGAGATCCCCTACCCGGTTGGCTCGATCAGATCGGCGACGCTTCTCGCCGACGGGGCCCGGCTCTGTGTCGACGTCATGGCGGAGGTCGAAGTCGAGTCCTGCGAAGACACACCTGATCTCGACCGCATCGCCGGGGTGGACCTGGGCATCATCCACCCCCTCCAAGGGCCAGCGGGGATCGCGGCGCTGGAAGAAGTACCGGGCCCGGAGCAAGGTCCTCGAGGTCGTCATCACCGGCGCCTGGCTCAGGCCCGCCACGAAGTGGCCAGGACCGTGGTCGACTTCGCCCTCCGCCACCGCGTCGGCCTCCAGGTGGTGGGTGATCCCCGGGGCGTGCTCGATGGCGACGCCGGGGCCCGCCAGAACCTGGCCACCCGCAATTGGCGGGTGGGGCAACTCATCGACGTGCTGTCGGTGCGGGAACAGGGTTCCCAAACCCAAAGGCAGGAACCTCTCCTGTCGCCACTGCGATCTCGGCGCGCACCGCGACCTGGTGGGTGCCATCAACATCGCCTCGAGGTCACCTCGAGGCGGAGTCAACGTCGACCCGAGCAGGTTGGCGATCACGCACCGTCGAGCCGGACGGCATCAGCCGGGCCGGACCCGGCGTGACCCGAGACGGGTGGCTCTGGAGCAACGGGGCCACCTGTTGGGTCTGGGGCCGGCCATGGCCCGCTCTGTGGACGTCGAAACTGACCGACACAGAGAGTCGCTCGCCCGGGATGCTTCGGCAGCCTGAGCGAGGAACCGGCAACCGTGTCCACCGCGGGCAAAGGTTGCCGGTTGCGGCACTATTCCCAAAAGCAGGTGCCCGGCCCCGCTACTCCCCGGATCATGTGGAGCCACCGAGGGGCTCCCAACGTCCAGAGCGTAGGCGACGTGACCTCGCCGCTCGGCCCGGACCCCGGTGGTCATCGGCGCTCCGGGATGCGAGCGTCGACGGCGACGCCATAACCTCGGACACTGCTCGGGCGCTCTCGGGCCGGAGGGGGAGAGACTTCAGGTGACGACGATCAGCGGTTGGGTGGCCCCGGGTTTCGAAGCGGTTCGCGACGTGTTCCAAGCCAATTTCGACGCTGGCGTCGAAGTGGGGGCTGCGTTCGGGGCCTATCACCGCGGACAGAAGGTGGTGGACCTCTGGGGAGGCGTAGCGGACGCCCGTACCGAAGCACCCTGGGAGGAGGACACCTTGGTCCTCGTGTATTCGACCACCAAGGGCGTGGCGGCGATGTGTGCCAACCGGCTGGCCCAAGAGGGTGCCCTCGATGTTGAGGCACCGGTCGCCACCTACTGGCCCGAGTTCGCGCAGGCGGGGAAGGAGGCGGTCACCGTGGCCGATGTCCTGTCCCATCGAGCCGGGTTGGCGTGGGTCGACGGCACGATGTCATTTGACGACATGGTCCGGTGGGATCCGGTCGTCGAAGCGCTCGAGCGCCAGTCGCCATCGTGGCCGCCGGGCACGGCTCACGGCTACCACGCCACGACCTACGGCTGGCTGGTGGGCGAAGTGGTGCGCCGGGTCACCGGGATGAGCATCGGCACCTACCTTCGGAGCGAGATCGCAGGACCGCTCGGCGCTGACTTCTTCATCGGCCTGCCCTCCACCGAGGAGCCCCGCGTGGCGAGGCTGGTGTCGTTCATCGAGGGCCTCAGTTCAGGCACGGCGATGCTCAGCGCAAAGCTCGACGGCGCGTCGCACTCGGGACCGGACATGGCGGAGTTGGCCGAGCTGGCCAAGACCTACTTCGCTCCCGGTGGACCGCTCCTTAAAGCGATGTCCGCTCCCGGTGGCGCTCTCACCGACGAAGAGGTGTGGCACAGCCCCCGGCTCCATGCGGCGGAGATCCCCGCTGCCAACGGCATCTGCGACGCCCGTTCGCTGGCTCTGCTCTATGGCGCCTGTGTGGACGAGGTCACCACCCCGTCGGGCCGGGCGTTCCGGATCCTGTCCCCCGAGCAGGTCGATCGGGCGGTGCACCAGCAGACCAAGGGGCCCGACGAGGTACTTATGGGCCTCGACATCCAATGGGGCCTCGGGTTCAACGTGAACAACGGCATCATCAGCGCGGCGGGCCTTGGAGGCCCACGGGCGTTCGGGCACTTCGGCATGGGGGGGTCGGCCGGATGGGCGGATCCCGACCTGCGACTGGGCATGGGATACGTCATGAACCGAATGGACATCGGCACCACCGGCGACACCCGGAGCTTCAGGCTCATGCGCGCCTGTATCGACGCTGCCTCGTCATGAAGGCGGCCGTCTACTACGAGACCGGTGGACCCGAGGTCTTTCGCTACGAGGACGTTCCCGACCCCGTGGCCGGGAGCCGGGACCTCTTGGTCCGGGCCGAGGCGATCAGCATCGAGGGTGGCGACACGCTGGCACGCGCCATGGGCGAGCTCGCCGCGGTGCCCCACATCGTGGGGTACCAGTGTGCGGGGACCGTCATCGCCACCGGTGCCGATGTCGAGGGATTCTCCGTCGGTGACAGGGTCGTGGCCTTGGGCCTCGACGGGTCTCATGCCGAGCTCCGGGCCGTCCCGACGTCGTTCTGCTGGCCGGTGCCAACGGGACTGTCCATCGAAACAGCGGCCTGTGTCCCGGTGGCCTTCGGGACCGCCGACGACTGTCTCTTCGAATTCGGACGACTCCAAGCGGGGGAGACCGCGTTGGTGCACGCCGGCGGGAGTGGTGTGGGGATCGCGGCCATCCAGATGGCGAGCCGTGCTGGGGCGCGGGTGCTTGCCACCGCATCCAGCGACGAGAAGCTCTCTCGTCTCGCTCCGTTGGGGCTCGACGACGGGATCAACTACGCCACGACCGATTTCGTAACAGAGGTGCGCCGGCTCACCGAAGGTCGGGGTGCGGACGTGATCGTGGACTCGGTGGGTGGGCCGATCCTGCAGGGGAGCCTGCACTGTCTTGCCTATCGCGGCCGGTGCGTCACCGTCGGCGACGCGGGTCGACGTGGCGGCGAACAGTTGGACGTCTCGACGTTGCGTCCCAACAACCAGAGCTTGATCGGGGTCTTCCTGGGCGCCGAGCTCTTCTTGAACCCCCGGACCCACGCCATGATCGCCCGCCATCTCGACGAGATCGCTTCTGGCTCCCTGCAGGTCGTGATCGACCGCCGCTTTGCACTATCGGACGCGGAAGAGGCCCATGCCTACATCGAGAGCCGCCAGTCGTTCGGTCGCGTCCTGCTCCTTCCCTGACAAAGAGCGTGCACAGAACGATCCTCACGACCTCGGTGCGATGTGGAGGACGGCGGCGCCGGTGAGGTTGTCACCGGCGAGGTCGGCGAGAGCCCGGTCCGCGTCCTCGAGCGGGTAGGGAGTCGTGGTTGCCACCACGCCCATGCGCGTGGCGATTCGCAGGAATTCCTCTCCGTCGCGTCGGGTGTTGGCGGTGACGCTGCGGACCTCGCGTTCGTTGAAGAGATGGTCTTGGTATCGAAGCGAGGGAATGTCACTCAGGTGGATCCCCGCGATGACAAGGACGCCGCCGCGGTCGAGCGCCTCCAATGCGACGGGCACGATCTCTCCTGCCGGCGCGAAGAGAATGGCCGCGTCGAGCAGCACCGGTGGAGACGCATCGGCCGGGCCCACCGAGGCCGCTCCGAGCTCGACCGCCAGAGCCCGCGCCTCCTCGGATCGAGTCATCACGTGGACCTCAGCGCCTTCGTGCAGTGCCACTTGGGCTGTGAGATGGGCCGAGCCCCCGAATCCGTAGATCCCCAGGCGTCCTCCCGGGCGAAGACCCGTCCGTCTCAAGGCGCGATACCCGATGATCCCGGCGCACAGCATCGGGGCCGCCTGGTCGTCAGACAAGCCGTCGGGTATCCGGTACGCATAGCGTTCGTCGATGACCGCTGCCTCGGCGTACCCACCGTCGTGGTCCCAACCCGTGAACGTCGCCTCGAGGCAGAGGTTCTCGTCGCCGCGCCGACAGAACTGACACCGCCCGCACGTTCCCGCCAGCCACGCGATGCCGACCCGGTCACCGATGGCGAATCGAGAGCAGTCCGGACCGAGCGCGTCGACACGTCCGACCACCTCGTGGCCCGGCACGATGTTTCTTCGATGCACCGGAAGGTCTCCCTCGCTGACGTGGAGATCGGTGCGGCATACGCCGCAGGTCGAGACCGCCACCCGGACCTGGCCGGGCCCCGGGAGCGGGAGGTCACGGTCGACCATGCGCAGGGGCCCGTCGGCCAAGGGCCGAGGTGAGACGACCTCCCAGGCGCGCATGGTCAATGGTCGCACCCGACGAGCCCCGCTGCAGGGAGCCGAGCAGGCTACGTTCTCGCCGTGGGGGTTCGAGCGGCGGTGTGGGACCTCGGGAGCAGCTCGTTCCACCTTCTTGTCTGCGAAGCCGGGAGCGGTGACGCTCTCACCCCGGTCCTCCACCGCAGGGCGCTGCTGAACCTCGGGTTGAGCGTGGGGGAGCGGGGGAACATCCCCCGGGACCGGATCGCAGCGTCGGTGGCGGCCGCCAAGCGACTCCGGGCCGGGCTCGCCGAAGCTCGAGCCGAGATCGTGGTCGCCCTCGCCACTGCAGCCCTGCGAGACGCGGCCAACAGCTCCGAGGTGGTGGAACGCCTCGAACGGGTGGTCGGGACCAAGGTGCTCGTCCTCGGAGGAGAAGAAGAGGCCAGGCTGTGCTTCATCGGTCAATGCGCCGGGGTATGGACAGGCCCAGGCCCGACCCTGGGGATGGACCTGGGTGGGGGGAGCCTCGAAGCAGCCGTGGGGGACTCCGAGCATCTGAGTATGGCCATGAGCGCGGCGATCGGCCCTGCCCGTCTCCGGGGCGAGCTCGGGACCGGCGACCCGCTCTCGGTGGCCGATCAGGTCGCGCTCCGATCCCGCACCGGAGAAGCTATGGAGGCGATCTCCGAAGCGGTGTCCGGGTACCCCGGAGTCACCGATCGGACGGTGGTGAGCGGAGGCACTGTGCGAGCCTTGGCCCGGCTCGCCACCGCACGTGCCCGACGAAGGCCCTCGGCAGGGCCGGGGGAGGTCAACCAGGTCGAGTTGCCGGCGAGTCAGGTCCTCGAGCTCGCCGACCAGCTGGCCAGGCTCGACCTCCGGGCCCGCCTGGCGCTCCCGGGGATGCAGCCCCGCCGGGCGCCACTCCTCCCGGTGGGCGCAGCGGTCTTGGCCACCGTCGCGTCAGAGCTCAGGGTGGGGAGATTCGTCGTGAGCGAATGGGGCCTACGCGAAGGAGCGATCCTCGACGCACTGCACCATCGTTGAACGTTCGAGCGTCAAGACCAGGAACTCAGCGCGCGCCGAACCCAACGAGGAACTGGAGTGGAGACGCCGGGGCCAGTTCGCGCCCCAGGCGGTGCAACGTCGAACCCTGGCGGTCCTACGTCGTCTTCTTGCCCAAGATCCTGTTCATCTTGGTGCCGCACGTCGGACACGTCCCCTGCGCGGCCCGCCGACCATTCGCGAGCTCGACTTCCTGACCCTCGAACTGTCGCTTTTCACGACATTTCACACAGTAACCCTCGTACGAAGCCACGCTCGTCCTCCTCACTGTGCGCCCCGCCAGATATCGGCTTGAAGCTATCGCCGGGTTTCGCACCAGACGTGGATGGTAGGCACGCCAGGCACGCCGGCGACGAGGAAGGTGGCCTTTGACCTGGTTGACCAGGGAACCGCCGGTCCACATCGACACCTCGCGGCGCCCCCAGGGGGGACCCGGCGCTGGCCCGTGGGGCGATGGGTTGTCACACTGGACCAGGACCGGGGAGCTCTCCGAGAGGCGCTCCACGCCGAGAAGGGATGTCGTGATGACAGGAAACGAGGAGTCGGTCATCGCCATCCTGGCCGAGGAGTGGGGTGCCATCGACACCTTGGCCCAGGGCCTCGCCGACGCGGAATGGGAACTGCCGTCGGAGTGTCCGGGGTGGACGGTGCGCGACGTGTTGTCACACCTGATCGGCATCGAACGGGTGCTACTGGGCGAAGCCCCCCCGCCGCCGCTCGCGGAGTTGCCGGCCCACGTCGAAAACGAAGTCGGTGCCCGCAACGAGGCGTGGGTCGCATCGCGGCGCTCGCATCCCGGGCCTGAGGTCCTGCGTGAATTCCAAGAGGTCACGGCGCGTCGCATCTCCGAGCTGCGGTCATGGCCCGAGTCTCGTTTCGACGAAATCGGCCCGAGCCCGGTCGGCGTTGTCCCGTACCGCGAGTTCATACACGTGCGGGTCATGGACTCCTGGGTGCACGAGCAGGACATCCGGGTTGCCACGGGTCGGCCCGGTCACGATGCTGGACCTGCTGCGGAGCTCTCGATCGACCGCCTCTGCGCGGCGATGCCGTTCGTCGTGGGCAAGCAGGCGGGAGCCCCAGAGGGAGCCTCGGTCCGATTCGACCTGCGCGGTCCGCTGTCGCGGCGCATCGACGTCATCGTGCGCGACGGCCGGGCCAAGGCTGTGGTGGAGCTGAACGAGAAACCTACGACCTTTCTCGACATGGACGTGGAGGTCTTCTGGCGCCTGGCCTGCGGCCGGGTGGACGGAAAGGCCGCTCATCTCGCTGGGCTCGTGGACGTGGGTGGCGACGACGCCCTCGCGTCTCGCGTGCTCGACGCCATGGCCTTCATGATCTGATGACGCCCACGGTCCGTGGCTGTGGCCCCTTTGCGACGGGTCCGTGACGGGGACTTGTAGACTCTGCATTCCTTATGCGCGCCACCGCAGAGCAGGTCGAGGGCAACAAGGTTCGCCTCTCCGTCGAAGTCGACGAGGCCGAGGTGGACCAAGCACTCGCCGCTACCGTTCGTCGACTCTCCACGCAAATCCGGGTTCCAGGGTTTCGTGCTGGCAAGGTGCCTCGCCAGGTACTCGAGGCTCGGCTCGGGGGCGCCACCGCGTTGCGCCAACAGGCGCTGAGCGATGCTCTGCCCGATCTGTACGCGCGTGCCGTCGTCGACACCGAAGTTGACCCCATCGCCGCCCCGGAGATCGACATCAAGTCCGGTGAGGACGGTGGGCCTGTGACCTTCGACGCCGTCGTCGAGATCCGCCCCACCGTGTCGATCGCCGGGTACGGCGGGTTGCAGGTGACGCTTCCGGGTATCGAGGTCGGCGACGAGGAGATCACCGCACAGGTGGACCGGTTGCGTGACCAATCCGGCGAGCTCACCTCGGTGGGCCGAGCCGCGCGCGACGGGGACCACGTGTCGATCGATCTCCACGGGTCGCGCCAACACGGTGAGGACCTCCATGTCGAGGACTATCTCTACGAGGTCGGCAGTGGTGCGGAGATCGAGGGACTCGACGAGCAGCTCCGGGGGGCCAAGACCGGCGACATCCTGGAGTTCTCCGCACCGGTCCGGACCGAGGACTCCGAGGACGAGGCCCAGATCCGGGTGCTCGTCAAAGACGTGAAGGAGAAGATCCTTCCCGAGCCCACCGACGAGTGGGCCGCCGAGGCTTCGGAGTTCGACACCCTCGAGGCCTTACAAGACGACCTGCGAGGTCGCCTCCGACAGCTCAAGTTGGTCCAGGCCCAGCTGGCACTGCGCGAACGCACCGTCGATGCCCTCGTGGGCCTGGTCGCCGAGGACCCCCCTGAGTCACTCGTCGAGGAGGAGGTCCGCGAGCGCCTGCACGATCTCGGGCATCGCCTCGAGGCGCGCCGCCTCACCGTCGAGCAGTTCCTCCAGGCATCAGGCCGAGGTGAGGGTGAGTTGCTCGCCGAGATCCGGGCTGATGCCGCTCGGGCCGTTCGCCTCGACCTTGCCCTGCGGGCGCTCGCTGACGCTGAGGACGTCCAGGTCACAGACGAGGAGCTCGACGAATCGATCGGGGAGATGGCTCAGCAGGCAAGCACCAGCGCGGCCGATTTACGTCGCCGACTCGACCGCGCAGGCAGGCTGCCCGCGGTACGCTCCGACAGGAGGAAGGCGAAGGCACTGACCTGGCTCTTCGACCAAGTGGACCTGGTCGACGAAGACGGGAAACCCCTGTCCCGGGACGACTTGCACGTGGACGTCGCAGCACAAGGAGCAGGTGGCGCCGAACAAGGCGGCCAAGAGGGCAGTGCCGATGAGGCCGAGCCCGGCGAACAAGGGAGCGAAGACGTGCAGGTTGAGGGACGATCCACGGCGGAGGCCGAATCGTGAGGGTCACGGGCGGAGCCCAGGGCTATCTGGTTCCCACGGTCATCGAGCAAACGAGCCGTGGAGAGCGTGGATATGACCTCTACTCCCGCTTGCTCAAGGAGCGCATCATCATCCTCGGGACACCCATCGACGACACCGTGGCCAACCTCATCTGCGCCCAGATGCTCTTTCTCGAGTACGAAGAGCCGGACAAGGACATCCACCTCTATGTCAACTCGCCCGGAGGCGACATCACCGCCCTCTTCGCGATCTACGACACCATGAAATTCGTGAAGCCCGACGTGTCGACGTTCTGTTTCGGCCAGGCGGCCTCGGCGGCGGCAGTGTTGCTGGCGGCGGGCGCCAAGGGCAAGCGATTCGCGCTGCCGCATGCTCGGATCCTCCTCCATCAACCCTGGGGCGGAGCCGCCGGACAGGCGAGCGACATCGAGCTCCAGGCCAAGGAGATCATCCGGATGCGGGATCTGCTGAATTCGATGATCTCCGATGACACCGGGCAGGCCCCCGACAAGATCGCCCGGGACACCGATCGGGACTTCGTCATCACCGCCGATGAGGCTGTGACCTATGGGCTGATCGACGAAGTGATCACCACCCGTGATGCCGTGGGTGCCGCCGAAGCCGTCGGCGCGGCGTAGGCTCGTACAGGGCGAAGGGGGAACACGGTGGCGAAGTTCGGGGACGGCGGAGACCTCGTCAAGTGCAGTTTCTGTGGCAAGTCCCAGAAGCAGGTCAAGAAGCTGATCGCCGGGCCCGGTGTCTACATCTGCGACGAATGCATCGACCTCTGCAACGACATCATCGCTGAGGAGCTCGCCGAGACACCGGAGTTCTCCTTCGAGGAGCTTCCCAAGCCGCGTGAGATCTTCGACTTCCTGAACGACTACGTGATCGGCCAGGAGTACGCCAAGAAGATCCTGTCGGTGGCGGTCTACAACCACTACAAGCGTGTCCAGGCAGGAACGGCCCAGGCCTCTGAGGTGGAGTTGGCGAAGTCCAACATCCTCCTCCTCGGCCCTACCGGCTGTGGCAAGACACTGTTGGCCCAGACCCTGGCCCGCATGCTCAATGTGCCGTTCGCCATCGCCGACGCCACCGCGCTGACCGAGGCCGGGTACGTCGGCGAGGACGTGGAGAACATCCTCCTCAAGCTGATCCAGGCCGCCGACTATGACGTCAAGCGGGCCGAGACCGGGATCATCTACATCGACGAGATCGACAAGATCGCCCGCAAGAGCGAGAACCCCTCGATCACCCGTGACGTGTCGGGGGAGGGTGTCCAGCAGGCGCTGCTCAAGATCCTGGAGGGGACCACCGCCTCGGTGCCGCCCCAAGGTGGTCGCAAGCACCCCCACCAGGAATTCATCCAGATCGACACGACCAACATCCTCTTCATCTGCGGAGGGGCGTTCGCGGGGCTCGACAAGATCATCGAGAGCCGGATCGGCCGCAAGGGGATCGGCTTTCGGGCCGAGGTCCGTCGCAGCACCGAGGCTCGTGACAGCGAGGTTCTCCGCCATGTCCTGCCCGAGGATCTGATCAAGTTCGGACTGATCCCCGAGTTCATCGGGCGGCTCCCGGTCGTGGGTGCGGTGTCGAGCCTCGAGAAGGACGCGCTCATCCGGATCCTGGTCGAGCCGAAGAACGCATTGGTCAAGCAGTATCGACGCGTGTTCGAACTCGACGGCGTGGAGCTCGAGTTCGCTGACGACGCCCTCGAGGCCGTGGCCGAACAGGCCCTGTTGCGCGGCACGGGCGCCCGGGGTCTCCGGGCCATTCTCGAAGAGGTCCTTCTCGAGGTTATGTACGACCTCCCCAGCCGAACCGATGTCGGCAAGTGCGTTATCGACCGGGCTGTGGTGCTCGATCGCGTCCACCCGACGCTCGTACCCCAAAATGAGCCGGCCAACAAGGTGCGGACGCGCCGGGCCGCTTCCTGACGGACCTCCACCCGGCGTTGTCAGCCCACACCGACAACGACGCGACGCGCCCCGGGCGCGACGACATGGTGGCCTGGCTCGACGGTCACGCCGATTACGAGTCGTCCATGCCCACCCGGGTGGGTGCCCCCACGCTGGAGCGCATTCGCGCCTGGTGCCGGCTGTTGGGCGATCCCGAGCGATCGTGCCCGGTGGTCCACGTCACGGGCACCAACGGCAAGGGCTCGACCGCCAAGATCCTGACCGAGCTGTTCATGGCCGACGGGCTGACCGTCGGCACGTACACGAGCCCCAATCTGGCCCGGGTCAACGAGCGGCTGGCCAGAAACGGCGAGCCCATCGACGACGACGAGCTGGCCGAGGTGCTCTGGTCGCTGGCGGCCCTCGAGCCCTTGCTCGCCGAGCGCACCACTCGCTTCGAGCTCCTCACGGCGGCGGCTTTTCGGTGGTTTGCCGACAGTCCCGTGGACGTGGCGGTCGTCGAAGTCGGGCTCGGCGGTCGTTGGGACGCCACCAACGTCGTCGAACCTGACGTGGCTGTCATCACGAACGTGAGCTACGACCATGTGGAGATCCTCGGTCCGACCCTGCGCGACATCGCCACCGAGAAGGCCGGGATCATCAAGCCGGGGTGTCGGGTGGTGGTAGGCGAGACCGATCCCGACCTGCTCGGCATCTTCACCGCCGCCGCCGAGGAGCAGGGGGCGGTCGAGACTTGGGTGCGAGGAGTGGAGTTCGGCTGCGTGGGCAATCAGGTGGCGGTGGGCGGCCGGCTCCTCGACCTGCGCACACCCGGGGCGCGCTACCCCGAGGTCTTCCTCTCGCTCCACGGTGCCCATCAGGGCGACAACGCGGCGTGTGCCGTGGCCGCCGCCGAGGCCTTCTTCGGTGCCCCCCTGGCGCCGGTGGTGGTCGACCATGCCCTGGGATCGGTGCAAGTCCCGGGGCGGATCGAGATCATCTCCCGGGCACCGGTGATCGTCCTCGACGGTGCCCACAACGTGGCCGGGGCCAAGGCGCTGGGCCGTGCCCTGATGGCCGAGCTGGCGCCGGCCGACGACACCATCGCACTGGTCGGCATGCTCCAGGGCCGAGATCCCAGTGCCATGCTCGAAGCCCTCCGACCGGCCGGGGTCACGACGGTCGTGGCCTGCACCGCACCGTCGCCGCGGGCCATCCCGGCTGCGTCGATCGCCGAGGCGGCGCGAGCCCTCGGGCTCCAAGCCCTGGCCGCCGACACCGTCGCCGACGGCCTCACCCTGGCTCGAGCCCGGCTGTCCTCGACCGGGACGCTCATAGTGACGGGTTCGCTGTACGTGGTGGCCGATGCCCGGGCCATCCTGGCGGGATCGACCACCTGGGTCGACCCCGGTAGCCTCTCCGAGCCATGAACCGCACCCTTGTGATCTGCAAGCCTGACGCCGTCGAGCGTGGACTCGTGGGTGAACTCGTCGGGCGCCTGGAGCGCAAGGGCCTGCGACTGGTGGCCGCCGAGCTCCGACAGATCGACGAGGCCATGGCGTCAGAGCACTACGAAGAGCATCGTGGCAAGCCCTTTTACGGTGACCTGGTGGGGTTCATCACGCGGTCGCCCTCGATGGTGCTCGTGGTGGAGGGTCCCGAGGACACCTGGAGCATCGTCCGGACCTTGATGGGTTCGACGAACCCCGCCGAGGCGCCACCGGGGACCATTCGCGGTGATCTGGGGACACTGCTGACCGAGAACCTCGTCCACGGATCGGACTCAGCCGAGTCCGCAGCGCGCGAGATCGCCATCTTCTTCCCGGGATTGGCCTGACGCCCTCGGTCCCCATCGCCACGTCGCGACGCCGCGCATGGCCGCCACCTCGCCTTGTGTGGTCGAGTGGAGTCCCGTAGCCTGGGCGGAACCCCCAGTACAGAGGCGGGAGGCCGCCCGGATTCGGCGACGGTCCCCGCTCCATCAAGAGGTAGATCGACGCCATGCGGGACAACCGGTTTTTCTTGCTCGGCCGCGATATGGCCGTCGACCTCGGCACAGCGAACACACTCGTCTACGTGCGCGGTCGCGGCATCATCTTGAACGAGCCATCGGTCGTAGCGGTCAACGTCAAAGACGGCCGTCCTCTGGCCGTCGGCGCCGAGGCCAAGCGCATGATCGGCCGGACGCCCAGCCACATTCAAGCCATCCGTCCCTTGAAGGACGGCGTCATCGCCGACTTCGAGATCTGCGAGAAGATGCTTCGATACTTCATCCAACGGGTCCACCAGCGTCGCTTCGCCAAGCCGCGCATGGTCATCTGCGTGCCGTCTGGAATCACCGGTGTGGAACAGCGCGCCGTCATGGAGGCCGCCGAATACGCAGGGGCCCGCAAGGCGTACATCATCGAGGAGCCCATGGCGGCCGCCATCGGCGCGGGGCTCCCCGTGCACGAGCCGACGGGCAACATGGTCGTGGACATCGGAGGTGGCACCACCGAAGTGGCTGTCATCTCGCTGGGTGGGATCGTCACGAGCCAGTCGGTGCGTATCGGGGGGGACGAGCTCGACGAGGCGATCATCTCCTACATCAAGAAGGAGTACAGCCTCGCGCTCGGAGAACGCACCGCCGAGGAGATCAAGATCGCACTGGGCTCCGCCTTCGCGCTCGAAGAGGAGCTGCACGCCGAGATCCGGGGCCGGGACCTTGTGACCGGCCTTCCGAAGACGGTGGTCGTGTCCACCGAAGAGATCCGTAAGGCCATCGACGAGCCGGTATCGGCCATCATCGACGCCGTGAAGGTCACGCTCGACAAGACGCCACCCGAGCTCGCCGCCGACATCATGGAGCAGGGAATCGTGCTCACCGGTGGCGGCGCCCTGCTGCACGGTCTCGACGCCCGTCTGCAAGAGGAGACGGGCATGCCCATCGTGGTGGCCCGCGATCCTCTCAATTGCGTGGCGATCGGGAGTGGCCAGTGCCTCGAGGAGTTCGAGGCGCTCAAGCAGGTCCTCATCACGTCCTCTGCCGGGTGATGGGCGTCCGCGCCAGGCGCGGCCCTCGCTTCGCCATCGCTGATCGGCCCCGCCTGTCCCGACGGCTGCGCGCCGGCGGAGCCGGCACCCCTTCCTGAGGGCGGTCCTGCATGCCGAGGCGGACACGGCGGGCGCGGCGAGGGCGGCGGGGGATGACGATCGGTCTTTTGGTCCTGGCTTCGATCGCCATCATCACCCTCGACTATCGGGGCCATGCCCACGGCGTCATCTCCGGAGTCAAGCGCGGTGCTCATGACGCCTTTTCGCCCCTGCAGCGCGGCGTTGACGCCATCGCTCGCCCCGTGGGCAGCTTCTTGTCCGGTGCCGTGCACGGTGGCGACCTCGAGGCCCAGAACGCGAAGCTGCGACGCGAGAACGGAGCCCTGCAGCGACAGATATTGATCAATCAGTCGACGCGCAACTCCTTGCGCGCCCTGCAACGCCTCGACAAGTTGCCCTGGGTCGGCGCCACACCCACGGTGACCGCACAGGTCACCGCCTTGGGCCCATCGGACTTCGCGGCCACTGTCGACCTCGACAAGGGCAGCACCAGCGGTGTGGCTGTCGGCATGCCGGTGGTGGGAGGTGCGGGGCTCGTTGGCCAGGTGACCTTGGTGTGGTCGTCGGGGTGCACCGTGCGCCTGGTTACCGACGTCAACTCGTCGGTCGGGGTGCGCTTCGGTCGGCAGGGAAACCTGGCCCTGGTCCAAGGGTCGGGTCTGGGCAGGAACCTGGCGGCGAACCTCATCGCCCCCGGGACGACCCTGCACAAAGGCGAGGTTTTCACCACCAGCGGACTGCAGCATGCCCAGTATCCGCCGGACATACCGGTCGCCAGCGTGACCTCGTTCTCCTCGACGCCATCAGCGACCCAGGAGACGGTGTGGGCCCGGCCGCTCGCCGATCTTGCCGTCTTGCAGTACGTCGACGTGCTCCAGTGGCAGCCCTCACCATGAGTCGACCCGGTGCGGCCATGCGTGTGGGGAGCTCCCTGACGACCGCGGATGTGGCCCGCTCCACGATCGTGATCGCGGTGGTCCTCGTCATCCAACACACGCTGCTCGACTCGGTCCGGGTCGGAGGGGCGCATCCCGATCTGATGCTGCTCCTGCCCGTCGCCGCCGGCTACGCAGCGGGACCGGACCGGGGTGCGGTCTTCGGTTTCATCGCGGGGCTCGTGGCGGACCTGTTCCTCCCCACCCCCTACGGCCTGTCCGCCCTCGTGGGCTGCCTGTTGGGCTATGCCACCGGCATGGCGACCCGGGGGCTGGTGCGCAGCTCATGGTGGTTGCCCCCTGTCGTGGCCGCAGCGGCGACAGCCGCCGGCATGGGGACGTACGCGATCCTGGGGGCGGTGCTCGGCGACCCCGGAATGCTCAAGACCTATCTGGTGCCCGCCTTGGTGGTGGGGACGCCATCGGCGGCGTTGCTGGCGGTTCCCGTCTTGCGCTTCGTGGCGTGGGCGGTGCCCGACCCCCGGCCGGGCCACGGTGCTGTCGCAGGGGGCGGGGGCACACGGTGAAGTTCCGTCGTCGTCGCTTCGCGCTGGCACTGCGAAGCGCGGATACTCCTCGGCGCCCCCCGCGGCCGGCGCGCCCGACCGGGGGGCGCTTGCGACACCCCTTGCGGGGGACCCGGTTCTATCCGAAGCCGAAGACCCCTCGCCCGGCGCGGGCCACCGAGCCCAGCGGGCCACGCATGCGACCGCGTCGTTCGGTGGTCGACCGGGTGATGACGGTGAGCGAGCCGTCGGCACCGCGCACGGTGATCCGGCTGCGGGTGCTCGGTGTCGTCGTGGCCGCACTCTTCTCACTCATGTTCATCCGGCTGTGGTACCTCCAGGTCCTCGACACCTCGGCGTACTCGAAGACCGTGACCGCCAATCAGCTCCGACCGGTCGAGATCCCCGCACCGCGTGGGCTCATCACCGACAGGAACAACAACATCATCGTGGGCGACCAGGTGACCCAGGACATCACGCTGTCGAGAGTGGCCGCCCAAGAGCACCCGGCCGTGGTGGGACAGCTCGCCGCTCTTCTTCAGATGTCGTCGGCCCAGATCGAGTCGGACCTCGCCAACGTCCAGTACAGCCTGTACAAGCCGGTGCCGATCCTCGAGAACGCACCGCTCTCCGACGTGCTCTACGTCGGCGAGCACGCGTCGATGTTCCCCGGTGTGTCGGCCGTCGCCGACACCAACCGCACCTATCCCCTCGGCCAGACCGGGGTCCAGATGCTCGGGTACGTCGGGCAGATCTCGAGCCAGCAGCTCCAGGCGAACAAGTCGGCGGGATACCAATTGGGCGACCTCTTCGGACAGAGCGGGCTGGAGAACCAGTACCAGGCCGCACTCCGGGGCCGCCCCGGCGTCGACAGGGTCGAGGTCGATGCACACGGTCAGGTGGTGGGGAGCCTCGGGGAGACCCTGCCTACATCGGGGAACGATCTCGTGACCAACATCGACTCCGGGCTCGAACAGACTCTGCAACAGGCGCTCGACGCCGAGATCGCCTCGCTCAAGGGGAAGTCCACCGAAGGCGCGGCGGTGGCTCTCGACCCCCAGACCGGAGCGGTCCTCGCCCTGGTGTCGTCACCGACCTATGACCCGACGTGGTGGACGAACGGGATCTCCACCGTTCGCTTCCACCAGATCCAGGCCACCGGCGCCCAGAACAACAACGCCATCCAAGGCCTCTACACGCCGGGTTCGACGTTCAAGTTGGCCACGGCCACCGCCGCCTTGCAGACCGGCCTGATCTCGCCCAGCTTCACTTACAACGACACCGGTGCCTACACCGTTCCCGGATGCAAGACGGGAGGGGCGGGATGTGCCACCTTCCACGACAACGAAGGAGAGGTCGGAGGCCGGATCAACGTGTCTCAGGCCCTCACGGTCTCGAGTGACATCTTCTTCTACAACCTCGGCGTCCAATTCTGGAACGACTACAAGGCCAACGGCCGCTACGGCGAGACGCCGATCCAGAACGCGGCGGCGCAGCTCGGTTACGGCGACGTCACTGGGATCGACCTTCCCGACGAGACCCACTTCGCCCGGGTGGACTCACCCTTGGTCGTCCAACGAGAGCATGCCCAGGACCCCAAGGACTACCCCAACGGCCAGTGGTTCACCGGGAACAACCTGGAGCTCGCCTTCGGTCAGGGTGGGACGGTGATCACGCCCATCGAACAGGCCGTCGCCTTCGCCACGTTCGCCAACGGGGGGACCCGGTACGTCCCCGAGGTCGCGGCCGGCACCGTCGACGCCCACGGCAAGGTCGTACGGACCTTCGCTCCCAAAGTGGCTGGACATGTCACGTTCTCCTACGCCAACTACCAGGCCATGCTCCAGGGATTCGAGGGGGTCGTCCAAAACTCCAAGGGCACCGCCGCCTCGGCCTTCGCCGGCTTCCCATTGTCGAGCTTCCCTCTGGCCGGCAAGACCGGGACGGCGACGACCAACGAGCAGCAGCCCAACTCGTGGTTCGTGGGCTGGGGGCCGGTCCCGAGCCCCCGGTACCTGATCGCGGTGGTGGTCCAGGGGGGCGGTTACGGATCCCAGGCCGCGGCGCCCGTGGCCCGCCAGGGGTTCGACTACCTCGTCGCCCATCCCGAGTCCCCGACCCACGTCGGCCCGGCTACCACCCCAGCCGTCCCGTTGCCCCCACCGACAACGACGACAACAAGCCCGGGGTCTACGACCACGACGACCTCGAAGACTGGTGCCACGCCCAGGGCGCTGGGCCCGATCCGGCGCCGAGGCGGTCGGGGAGGGCTCTAGACTCCTCGGGCACATGACTTCTCTGTGGCCACGGATCGAGCCTCTCCTGGCCCAGGTCACGAAGCCCGCCCGGTACATCGGGGGTGAGCTCGGGGCACAGCGTCCCGTCCATGGGTCCGAGCAGGTGGCCTGGCTGCTGCTCTACCCCGATACCTATGAGATCGGACTGCCCAACCAGGGCCTCCAGATCCTGTACGAGATATTGAACGAGCGTTCCGACGCCGTGGCCGAGCGGGCCTACGCGCCCTGGACCGACATGGAAGCGGCCATGCGCGCCGCCTCGGTTCCGCTGTTCTCGCTGGAGGGCTGCCTGTCGGCGGGGGAGTTCGACGTCCTGGCCTTCAACTTGTCGGCCGAGCTGACCTACACCAATGTCCTCAACCTGGTCGACCTGGCCGGGGTGCCGGTGCGCAGCGCGGACCGTGATGGATCGCACCCACTGGTGGTGGCAGGGGGCCACTGCGCCTTCAATCCCGAGCCCCTGGCCGACTTCGTCGACGCCTTTGTCCTCGGTGACGGCGAGGAGGCGGTCGGGGACCTGACCGAGGTGATCGGGACGTGGCGGGCATCGGGGGCGAAGGGTCGTGACGAACTTCTCCTGGCCCTGGCGGCTGTGCCCGGCGTGTACGTCCCCTCGTGCTACGAGCCGAGTTACGAGACGGGACGCCTGACCGGGGTGCGACCCAGCCGGGTGGGGGTGCCCGATCGAGTCGAGAAGCGGACGATCGCGGACCTGGGGGAGTGGCCCTATCCCAAGCAGCAGCTGGTGCCGCTGATCGAGGTCGTCCACGACCGGCTCAACGTCGAGGTGTTCCGGGGCTGCACGCGAGGCTGTCGGTTCTGCCAGGCCGGGATGATCACCCGACCCGTGCGCGAGCGTCCCGCGGAGCAGGTGGACCAGATGGTCCGTGACGGCCTCGATCGCACCGGATACGACGAGGTCACCTTGACGTCGCTGTCGAGCGCGGACTTCTCGGGCATAGGCGACGTGGTGTCGTCGATCATCAACGACCCCGAGTGCTCGGGTCAGGTGTCGGTGAGCCTGCCCAGCCTGCGGGTCGACGCCTTCACCGTCGGTTTGGCGGCGGAGATCCAGAAGGTGCGTCGCACCGGCCTCACGTTCGCGCCCGAGGGCGGGACGTGGCGGATGCGCCAGGTCATCAACAAGCTCATCCGTGAAGAGGATCTCTACGCCGCGGTCGATGCCGCCTTCTCTCAGGGCTGGCGAAGGGTGAAGCTGTACTTCCTCATCGGCTTGCCCACCGAGACCGACGAGGACGTGCTCGGCATCACCCGGCTGGCCGGTGCCTGTGCCGAGATCGGGCGGCGGTATCACCACAACGTGACGGTCACCGCCTCGGTGGGTGGGTTCGTCCCCAAAGCCCACACGCCCTTCCAATGGTTCGGGCAGAACACGATGGAAGAGTTGCGGCGCAAGGTGGGACTCCTCAAAGACGCGGCGCGCCGCACGAAGGGGCTCACGTTGCGTTGGCACGACCCCGAGGCCACGGCGGTGGAAGGGCTCGTGAGCAGGGGCGACCGCCGCATGGGTGCGGTGATCGAGCACGTCTGGCGCCAGGGCGGCACCTTCCAGGAATGGTCCGAGCACTTCGACCTGGGGTTGTGGACGAGCGGGCTCGAGGCCGCCGGACTCGATTTCTCCGACACCGTGTACCGCCACCGTGACGAGCACGAGGTGCTGCCCTGGGACCACGTCTCGGCGGGGCTCCACCGGGACTTCCTCTGGCAGGATTTTCAAGAAGCCCTGGCCGAGCACGGCCTCGAAGACTGCCGTTGGACCCCCTGCTACGACTGCGGCGCCTGCACCGGGCTCGGGGTAGAGCACATGGTGGCCTCGGCCGTTGCACCCGCGGGCGGGAGCCAGGGAACCGGGCAGGACCTGGCCACCGGGGGCATGGTGCCGGTCAAGTTCCTCGAGACGGCGGGGGCGGCTGTGGCCTCGGCCTCGACGGTGGACCACCTCCGATGAGGATCCGGGCCCGCTTCACCAAGGTCGGCAAGGTTCGCTTCACCAGTCACCGCGACGTGGCGCGTATGTGGGAGCGGGCACTGCGGCGCGGCCGGATGCCGGTGTCCTACACCGCAGGCTTTACCCCCCGTCCCCAGTTGAGCTTCGGCCTCGCCCTCCCCACGGGATGCGAGTCGATCGCCGAGTACCTCGACATCGCGCTGGACACACCGGTCGATCCGTCCGACCTGGCCCGAGACGTCGGGGCCATGTTGCCCGACGGCGTCGACGTCATGGCGGCGGGGCTCCTCGAGCCCGGTACGAACTCCTTGCAAGAAGACGTGTCCTCGTGTTTGTGGGAGATCGACGTGCCCGGTGTGGTCCCCGGGGACCTCGACTCGGCCATCGAGCGCGTCCTGGTGGCTGACTCCCTCCCCATCCAGCGCGAGCGCAAGGGACACACCGTCGTCGATGACCTGCGTCCTTCGGTGTTGGCGTTGTCGTGTATCGGTTCCGACGCGGACGGCGCCACGCTCCTGGCGGAGCTCGGCACCCGACCACGCGGCGTCCGACCTTCTGAGCTCGCCCAGGCATTGGGCGTGGAGCTCGGTGTTGCCCGTAGAACCTGTCAATGGATCGAGCGCGACGGCTCCCGATGGGAGCCTCTCATGGCGGACCCGGCGGGTACCGCAGTCATCTGGGAGCGCGCCTCGTGAGAAGTACGAGAAGGGATCGTCCCCATGTCCGATACGAGCGCCGGGCAGCCGACGGCCGAGCCCATCGGCTCGCCGCCTGCTCCCGCATCCACAGACACCAGGGCTGCGAACGCCACCGATGGGGTCGACGCGTCGACACCCGAGATCACAGCTAGCGACCCCTCGACACACCACGGCGCGTCAGGAGACGTCGCCTCGGGAGACGTCGCCTCGGGAGACGTCGCCTCGGGAGACGTCGATATCAGTGACGCCGCGTCGGGTGAGACCGGGTCTGGCGACGGCGCGATCGAACCGGGGCGCGCCCCGTCACCGAACCCCCGTCGCCGGCGCAGGCGCCCCGCCGGGGCGCGCCCCGCGGGTGCGACGGCGTCGGACGCGCCCGACGACGACGACGCCGGGGTGGTCGATAATGGTGGAGTCGACGACGGGGGAGACAACGCCGTAGAGGCCCCCGGCGGCGCCACGGCCTCGCCCCAGGTGGGCGAGCGCAAGCGTCCCGTGGAACGCCCCCGGATCGGTGACACCCGACCCGCCCGCCCCGTGGCCGCGCCCGTGGCGCCGGTGCCGGTGGAGCCGGTGCCCGTGAGTGCGCCCGTGGTGCCGGTGCCGGTGACCCGGCCGGCGGCCAAGGCAGCCAAGGCGGCCAAAGCGCCGCGCCCCGCCGTGGTGGCGGGGTCGGGGACAGACGAGGACGACGTCGAGGACGACGCCGAGGCCACCGAGACCAAGGCGTCGGGGGGACGGTCGCGGCGTCGGAGCGGCCGGGAGCGTCGGGGACGACCGGTCGGTCGATATCTGATGTGCGTGCACGTGCTTCCCCACGCCACGCAGATCGCCGTGCTCGAGGGGAGGACCCTGGTCGAGCACTACGTGTCGAGGGTGTCGGACGATGCCACCCAGATCGACGGCAACATCTATCGGGGCCGGGTCCAAAACGTCCTCCCGGGCATGGAGGCCGCCTTCATCGACATCGGCACCCCCAAGAACGCCGTGCTCTATCGCGGTGACGTCCGTTACGACGTCGAAGACGTCGAGACGGCGAAGAGTGCCTCCCCGCGCATCGAGGAGATGCTTCGCCCCGGCCAGGTGATCTTGTGCCAGGTCACGAAGAACCCGATCGGGGCCAAAGGGGCGCGCCTCACCCAAGAGGTCTCGCTCCCAGGTCGGTTCGTGGTCATGGTCCCCAACTCGAGCGCCTTCGGCATCTCCAAGCGGCTCGACGACAACGAGCGCAAGCGGTTGCGGAGGATCGTCGACGAGGTGCGCCCCGCCGGTCACGGCCTGATCGTCCGCACCGCGGCGGAAGGGGCGAGCCAGGACGAACTGCGGTACGACGTCGAGCGCCTGGTGGCGCTGTGGGAGGCGATCGAAGCCGAGGCCAACCGGTCCAACGCCCCCGGATTGCTCTATCGCGAGCCCGACCTGGCCGTGCGGATCGTGCGCGAGGAATTCAACCGCGAGTACCGGAACGTGGTCATCGATGACGAGAGCCTCTACGCGCAGGTGCGCGACTACATCGGCCAGGTGAACCCCGAGCTCGTCGACCGCGTCGAGTACTACGACCCCGTTGTCGAGAACCTGCCCATCTTCGAGCGCTTCCACGTCCACGAGCAGCTTCACAAAGCGCTCGACCGCAAGGTGTGGTTGCCGTCGGGCGGGTCGATCATCATCGAGCGGACCGAGGCCCTCACTGTCATCGACGTGAACACCGGCAAGAACGTCGGCAAGTCCAACCTCGAGGAGACCGTTTACCGCAACAACCTCGAGGCGGCCGAGGAGATCGCCCGGCAGCTACGACTGCGCGACATCGGCGGGATCATCGTGATCGACTTCATCGACATGGAGATCCGCGACAACCGGGATCGGGTATCGGCCGCCTTGCGTTCGGCGCTGGCCCGGGACAAGACCCGGACCCAGGTGTTCGACATCTCGGAGCTGGGCCTGGTCGAGATGACCCGGAAACGGGTCTCTGAGGGCCTGGTGGAGTCGCTGTCGAGCACGTGCACGGTGTGCGGTGGGCGCGGGATCGTGCTCGACGACTCCCTCCTGTAGGATTCTCTGGCTATGTATGCGGTGATCCAGAGTGGTGGCAAGCAGGAGCGGGTGGCCGAGGGCCAGCAGCTGCGCGTGGAGCTTCTCGGGGTGCCCGAGGGGAGCGAAGTCGAGCTTTCCCCGGTACTGGTCGTGGACGACGACCGAGTCCTCGCCACGCCCGACGAGCTGGCCGGCACGGTGGTGGCGGCCCGGGTCGTGGGCCAGGAGCTCGGTCCCAAGATCCGGGGGTTCACCTACCAGGCCAAGGCGCGGCGCCGGCGGCGCTGGGGTCACCGCCAGCAGTACGACACCGTCGAGATCGTGTCGATCACGGTCCCGGCAGGCCGCTGAGCCCGCCGCACAGGAGGAGGTTCTCGTGTCGAAGACCAAAGGTGGCGGTTCCACCCGCAACGGCCGCGATTCGAAGTCCAAGCGCCTGGGCGTGAAGGTGTACGACGGTACGACCGTCCCCGCCGGCGCCATCATCCTGCGCCAGCGGGGTACAAAGTTCCACCCTGGCGAGAATGTCGGGCGCGGTGGCGATGACACGCTGTTCGCGACCGCCGACGGCGTGGTGAGCTTCGGCACCCGCAAGGGTCGCCGCCAGGTGAGCGTCCGCGTCGAGTCCTGAGCCGGGGCGGCCGGTCACTGTCTCTTTCGGGAGGGAGTGACGGTGGCTCGTAGAATCGGCGCTGTGTCCGGGTTCGCCGACGAAGCCCAAGTGCATGTGAAGGCGGGCAACGGCGGCGCCGGCTCCGTGTCGTTTCGCCGTGAGGCGCACGTGTCGAAGGGCGGCCCCGACGGCGGCGACGGCGGCAACGGTGGTGATGTGTGGCTCGTGGCCTCCACCAACCAGGCGTCGCTGCTCGGATTTCGCGATCACCCGCATCGTCGGGCCACCGATGGCAAGCACGGACAGGGAAAGAAGCGCCACGGCCCCCGGGGCCAGGCCCTCGACGTGCCCGTGCCGGTCGGGACGATGGTGCGGGGCCCCGACGGGTCGGTCCTCGCCGATCTGGCCACGGACGGGGACCGCTGGCTGGCCGCGGGTGGGGGACGAGGTGGGCGCGGCAATGCTCGTTTTCTCTCCAACCGCCGGCGGGCCCCCGCCTTCGCCGAGCAGGGCGAGAAGGGTGAGGAGCGGTGGCTCGACCTCGAGCTGAAGCTGCTCGCGGATGTGGCTCTGGTGGGGCTGCCGAACTCGGGCAAGAGCACCCTGATCTCGCGGATCTCCGCCGCTCGCCCCAAGGTGGCGGCCTATCCCTTCACCACCCTCGAGCCGCACCTGGGCGTGGTCCGAGTCGGCCGGCCCGGCGATGAGACCGAGTTCGTGGTGGCGGATGTGCCCGGCCTGGTGGAGGGCGCGGCCGAAGGGCGGGGCCTCGGACACCGGTTCCTCAGACACGTGGAGCGCGCTCGGGCGCTGGTGGTCCTGCTCGACCTGGCCCCAGCCGACGGCATCTCGGCCTCGGAGCAGGAGCGGATCCTGCTCTCCGAGCTCCGTCGCTACCGACCCGAGCTGCTCGACCGGCCCCGCCTGGTGGTGGGGTCGAAGTCCGACGTGGCGCTCGAGGGGCTCGACGCCGAGCCCGAGCTCACCATCTCAGCGGTGACCGGGGCCGGGATCCCCGAGCTCCTCGTCCGACTGGCTGCCATGGTGGTCGAGGCTCGGGTGGCAGAGGCCATCCCGAACCGGTCCGTCGTGATCCACCGTCCTCTGTCGGAGGAGATCGAGGTGGTCCGTTCCGAAGACGGCTCGTTCGTGGTCCTCGGCCGTCCCGCCCTGCGAGCGGTGGCCTTGTCGGACCTCAACGACGCCGATGCCGTCGACTATGTCCAGAGCCGCCTGCGCCGGCTCGGGGTGGAGCGCGCCCTGGTGCGCGCCGGGGTGCGCGACGGGGATGTCGTGCACCTCGGGGAGCTGAGCTTCACCTACCAGCGCGAGGAAGGGGTCGAGGGTGCGGTGTCAGAGACTCCGCGGCCCGAGATCAGGCGGTCGACCCGTCGCGGCCGGGGATCAGACCGATGACGACGGGTGAAGCGCCCCGAACGGTCGTGGCCAAGGTGGGGTCATCGTCGATCACGAACGCCGGCGGTGGTGTGGACGCGGTGTCGATCGACAGGCTCTGCGGGCAGGTGGCCGAGTTGCGCGACCTCGGCCACAGTGTCGTCCTCGTCAGCTCGGGTGCGATCGCGGCGGGGTGGTTCGCCATGGGAGGAGGGCCCCGGCCCACCGACCCGGCCACGCTGCAAGCGGTGTCCGCCGTCGGCCAGTCGAAGCTCATGCGGGTGTACGACGAGGCCTTCGCCACGCGGGGCCTCGCCGTGGGCCAGGTCCTGCTGGCCCCGCTCGACTTCATCCATCGTCAGCAGTATCTCCACGCCCGCCAGACCCTGTCCCGGCTGCTCGAGCTGGGTGTGGTCCCGGTCGTGAACGAGAACGACGCCACCTCTGACGACGAGATCCGGTTCGGTGACAACGACCGGCTGGCCGCGCTCGTGGCCCATCTCGTCGCCGCTGATCTCCTCGTCCTGCTCACCGATACCGCCGGCCTCCTGACGGCCGATCCACGGACCACCGCCGAGGCATCGCTCATCGAAGAGGTGATCGAGGTCGACCACGAGCTCGAGATCCTGGCGGGCGGGGCGGGCAGCCCGGTCGGGAGCGGGGGCATGGCGTCGAAGCTGGCCGCAGCGAAGATCGCGGCGTGGTCCGGGGTCGAGACCGTCATCGCCGATGCTGGTCGGGCCGGGGTGCTACGCGGGGTCATGGACGGTGAGCCCGGCGTCGGCACCGTGTTCAGGGCCCGGGGCCGGCGCCTGCCGGCCCGGAAGCTTTGGATCGCGTTCGCCGTCGCCGCGGCCGGGACCCTGATCGTCGACGACGGAGCACGGCGGGCGCTAATGGAGCGAGAAGCCTCGTTGCTCCCCGCCGGGGTGGTGTCGGTCTCTGGTCGCTTCGACACCGACGATGCCGTGGAGATCGCCGGGCCCGACGGCGTGGTCTTCGCCAAGGGCCTTGTCCGTCATCCCGCCCACTTGGTGGCGTCGTGGGCCGGGCACCGGACGAGCGAATTGCCCGACGGTGCCGCGCCCGAGGTCGTGCACCGGGATGATCTCGTGGTGCTGGGCTGAGGCCAGGGCGCGTGGCGGGGGTACCCTGGAGCATGGCCCCGCCGACCATCGAAGACCTCGGCCGTCGAGCCAAGGCGGCTTCTCGGGTCCTGGCCGTGGCCGACGGAGCGGCCAAGAACAGCGCCCTGGGGATGGCCGCCGACCTGCTCGAAGAGCGCGGAGGGGAGCTGCTCGAGCACAACGGCGCCGATCTCGAGGCGGCCCGGGCCGAGGGTGCCAGCGAGGTCCAGACCGACCGGTTGCGCCTCAGTCGGGAACGGATCGAGGCCATGGCCGAGAGCCTGCGCCACGTCGCGGCGCTGCCCGATCCCGTGGGCGAGGTCGTCGAGGGATGGGTCCGGCCCAACGGCCTTCGCATCGAGCGGGTCCGGGTCCCCCTCGGGGTGGTGGGGGTGATCTACGAGAACCGGCCCAACGTAACGAGCGACGCCGCGGGCCTGTGTCTGAAGGCGGGCAACGCCACCATGCTGCGGGGCTCGTCGAGCGCGGCGCGGTCCAACGCGGCCATCGTGGGCGCACTCCGAGAGGCACTGGTGAAGGTCGGGCTCCCCGAGGACGCGGTGGTGAACGTGGCGGACACGAGTCACGAGGCGGCGATCCGGTTCATGCAGCTCGACGGGGTCATCGACTGCCTCGTGCCGCGCGGGGGCCATGCCCTCATCGCGTCGGTGCGCGAGCACGCCACGGTGCCGTACGTGATCGACGGGGACGGCAATTGCCACGTCTACGTCGATGCCGATGCCGATCTCGACATGGCTTTGTCCATCGTGGTGAACGCCAAGACCCAGCGCCCCGGGGTGTGCAACGCGGCGGAGTCCCTTCTCGTCCACGAGGCGGTGGCGGTCGAATTCCTGCCCCGGGCCCAGGCCGCGCTGGCAGGTGTCGAGTTGCGTGGCGACGAGGCGAGCCGGGCCGTCCTCGGGTCCATCGGCGTCGCCGAGGACGACGACTTCGCCACCGAGTTCCTGGGCCCGATCATGTCGGTGGCGGTCGTCGGAGACCTCGACGACGCCATCGACCACATCACCCGGTACGGCTCGGGACACTCCGAGGCCATCGTGACCGACGACCTGCGCGCCGCGGAACGGTTCTGTCGCGAGGTCGACGCCGCCGCGGTGGTCGTGAACGCGTCGACCCGGTTCGTGGACGGGGGGGAGCTCGGGCTGGGGTCGGAGATCGGCATCTCGACGCAGAAGCTCCACGCCCGCGGTCCCATGGGGCTGCGCGAGCTCACCTGCGTGAAGTACCTCGTGCACGGTGACGGGCAGGTGCGGCGATGAGCGCGGCCGGCGACCAGGACGGTGCCGTCGACGGGAAGACCGGCTCTTTGGGGATGCTCGGGTTCCCCGACCCCGGCCCGCCGCTGTTCTCGTCGCTGACCGAGGTACGCGAACGGCTCGCCGCGGTCGGATATCTCGCCGATGACGGCATCGCCGGGGTCGTGCATCTGGCGGACCGCCTGGCGAAGCCGGTGCTCGTGGAGGGCCCCGCCGGGACCGGGAAGACCGAGTTGGCCAAGTCGGTGGCGCGCGTGACCGGCAGCCGCCTCATCCGGTTGCAGTGCTACGAGGGCCTCGATGAGTCCAAGGCACTCTACGAATGGAATTACAAGAAGCAGTTGTTGCGGATCCAGGCCCAGCGCGTCGACGAGGATGGCGGGGGGGACAAGGCGACCACCTCGTGGCGCGATCTCGAGGAGGACATCTTCTCCGAGGAGTTCCTCCTCACCCGCCCCCTGCTCGAAGCCATCCGTTCCCCGGACCCCGTCGTCCTCCTCGTCGACGAGGTGGACCGGGTCGAGCTCGAGACCGAGGCGCTGCTCCTCGAAGTACTGTCGGAGTACCAGGTGTCGATTCCCGAGCTGGGCACGATCCGGGCCAAGCAGATCCCGCTCGTGTTCCTCACCTCCAACAACACCCGGGAGTTGTCCGAGGCCCTCAAGAGGCGTTGCCTCTACCTCCACCTCGACTACCCGTCGCTCGAGCGCGAGCGCGACATCGTGCTCGCCCGAGTGCCCGGGGTGACCGAGGAGCTCGCCGATCAGATCGCCAGGATCGTGCGATCCTTGCGGACCCTCGAGCTCAAGAAGTACCCCTCGGTCTCCGAGACCCTGGACTGGGCCAGGACACTGGTCGTCCTCGGCGTGGAGTCGATTGACGCCGAGCAGGCCAAAGCGACGTTGCACGTGCTGCTCAAGTACCGCAGCGACCTCGAGCGTGCGGCCAAGGAGCTGGCCGTGGCCGGGGAGGACCGGGCCTGAGGCGTCGGTCGTGCTCGACGTCCTCACCGGGTTCATAGGAGAGCTGCGCGCCGCGGGCCTGCCGGTGTCGCTCACCGAGTCCATCGACGCGGCCGAGGCGGTCCATCACATCCCACTCGAGGACCGCGACGCGCTCAAGTACGCCTTGGCGGCCACCCTCGTGAAGAGCTCCGCCCATTGGAAGGCATTCGAGACGGCCTTCGAGGTGTACTTCTCGATGCGGGGCCCCCAGTACGAGTTCGGCGACGACGAGACGTCGACCGGCGACCACGACTCGGACACCGAGAACGAGGACCGGGGACGGGGCCAGGGGAGAGGCCAGGGCGGTGGCGGGGGCGAGGGCTTGTCACCCGAGGAGCTCGCCGAGATGTTGTTCCGGGCTCTGCTGTCGGCCAACGACGCCCAGGTGGCCGCGCTGGCCCGCCAGGCTGTCAGCCGCTTCGCGGGGATGGAGCCGGGCCGGCCCGTGGGGGGGACCTACTACCTCTACCGGACGTTGAGGAACCTCGACCTCGACCGGGTCCTCGAGCGGCTCATGGACACCGCCCGGGCCTCTGCTCCGGAGGGGCAGTTGACCCCGCTCGAGGAGCGCCTCGCCCGGGACGAGTTCAAGAGCCGCCTCGATCGGTTGCGCCGGGAGCTCGAGGACGAGATCCGGCGCCGGCTGGTGGCCGACCGCGGTACCGAGGCCCTGGCCCGGTCCCTGCGAAAGCCTCTCCCCGAGGAGATCGACTTCATGCACGCCACGCGCGACGAACTGGCGTCACTGCGTCGGGCCATCCACCCTCTGACGCGCAAGTTGGCCGTTCGTCTGGCCCGCAAACGTCGACACGGCCGCAAGGGCCCGCTCGACTTCCGGTCCACGATGCGCCATTCCCTGTCGACCGGTGGCGTCCCGGTCGACCCCAAGTTCCGGTATCCCCGTCCCGCCAAGCCAGAGATCATTGTCATCGCCGACATTTCGGGATCGGTGGCCTCGTTCGCGCGTTTCACGTTGCATCTCGTGCACGCCATCAGCTCGCAATTCTCGAAGGTGCGGAGCTTCGTGTTCATCGACGGCATCGACGAGGTCACGCGGTTCTTCGAGAACGTCGACGACGTCGCCGACGCTGTGCACCGGATCAACACCGAGGCCGACGTGGTGTGGGTCGACGGGCACTCGGACTACGGCCACGCTCTGTCGGTGTTCTGGGAGCGCTGGGGCGAGGAGATCACGCCCCGTTCGAGCGTGCTGCTGCTCGGTGACGCTCGCAACAACTACCACGCCTCACAGGCCTGGGTGGTCTCGGAGATCCAGCATCGGGCCCGTCATGTGTACTGGCTCAACCCCGAGCCTCGGGCCTACTGGGGGACCGGCGACTCGATCCTCGGCGAGTATGCGGTGCACTGTGACGATGTCTTCGAATGTCGGAACCTGCGTCAGCTCGAGCACTTTGTGACCGAGCTGGCGTGAGCGCGGCGACAGCGGGGGGTAGCGCGCCGCCCGGAGTGGGCACGGTGGGGACGTCGTCGGAGGGTCCCACCCGGGTCGTCCTCATCCGCCATGGTGAGGCGAACTGCAATGTCGAGGGCGTGGTCGGTGGCCATGCGGGATGCACCGGTCTGTCGGCCACAGGGAGGCGCCAGGCCGAGGCCTTGCGGGATCGGCTCGTGGCGACCGGCGAGCTCGCCGCGGCCGGCGCGCAGTATGCGAGCGTGCTGACTCGTGCCGTCGAGACGGCGGGCATCGCGGCGGCGGGCATCGGTGACGGCACGGCATCGGTGCAGGATTGCGACCTGTGCGAACTGCACCCCGGTGAAGCCGACGGCCTCACCTGGGACGAGTTCCGCGTCCGCTACGGTGAGCCCGATTTCGACGTCGATCCCGACGGCGTGGTCGCACCCGGAGGCGAGAGTTGGAACTCGTTCGTGTCCCGGGCCTCGAATGCGGTGACTCGGGTGGCCCGGTCCCATCGCGGCGAGCTCGTGGTGATCGTGTGCCATGCCGGTGTCATCGAATCGACGCTTCTCGCATTCCTGCCCGTGGCGCCGGGGCGTCGACGCCTCAGGTTGCCCACCGAGCACACGTCGCTCACAGAATGGGAGTTGGCGGGGGACGACTGGCGCCTGGTGCGCTACAACGATGCTGCGCATCTGCGGGGCTTGGACACGACACCACCGACGTCGCCCTGAAGTGGCGTGGCGGCGAGCTCGACCGGGCAATCGGGCATGACGCGTTCGGGAAGGTCCGTTCTCGAGGGCCAGACTAGGTAGCCAGAAGGCGACGTCGAATTGAGGATTGCCGACGCTGGCGATGTTCCCGTCGAAGAGCGCGGCAGAACCGTGGCGGAGACAGAGGATGTCGCTGCGGACGTCCTACGTCCGATGTTCTTGGCGCAGCCAGGTCGCGGTGGTCTCGTCGACGGCTTGTTTCACGAACACCGATCGCCGTCGCGCAAGGTCGCCACGACAAGGGTCTAGCCACGCGCCACGGGGTCCAGGTGTTGCACCGGGCCCACCAGTGACTCCAGGGCTTGGATCACATTAAGACGCCTGGCACCGCCCTCAGGGTCGGCCCGCGTTGGCTGGGCGGTGGTCGAGACTCAACAGGCGTAGTCGCCGTCGAGGCTGATCCCGTTGGCCTGATTGGTGTACTGGGTGACCCACACCCCGCCCGTGGGGAGGACGTTCCCGTTCTGTGCGGCATAGGTCACCGCGTTCGCACAGTTGCCCTGGGGGTCGTTGGTGTACCACGCCACCCACAGCGGGACCGCGGGCTGGAAGTTCCCGGCGATGCCGTTCCAGGTGAGCGGGCTCGTGTAGATGCCGACGTTGTTCACCCCCGCACCTCGCAGCGCGTTGATGGCACCCAGGATGACCTGGTCGTTCTCGGCAGTGTTGGTGGACCAGTTGGCCCCTTCGATATCCAGCCACCACGTCACCAACGGGTTCACGCCCTGGGCCTGCGCGTACTGGTAGGCGTAGACCCCGGCCTCGTACCCCCAGTTGCACGCCGGGTCACCGTTGCAGCCCGGTTGGGCGGTGGTGTCGGTCCCGTAGGTCATGAAGATGTAGAGGTTCAGCCCGCCCCCGGCCCACTGCGCCTCGTGGGCCAGGCAGGGGTTGGGAGACCCGTTGGCCTGGCCGGTGGCCTGGACGATGCCCACGGTGTGGCCCGATGGCAGCGTGCTGGTACACGCCGGCGGGTTGTCCTGGAACTTCGAGATGTCGTAGCCGAAGGTCCCCGACGGGTAGGCGCCGTTGGCGGCTACGCCCGTGCCCGGGCCGTCGGCGATGCCGACGACGGGGTTCGTGATGTGCTGGGGGGCGGAGCCGAAGTACCCGGCGTCGCCGAAGGAGGTCACCGCACCGTTGGAGTCGGTGAGCCAGTACCCACCGGGGTCGGCGGACGCGATGCCTACCACCGGCCGGGACAGGGCGTGACCGCCCAGTGACCCGTCATAGCTGGCGTCGCCGAAGGCGAAGACCCCGCCGTCGGCCGCCACCATCAGGTACCCCCCGCCGTCGGGCGCGGTCCCACCGACGATCGGTGCCTGGAGTTTCAGGTTGCCCAGCGATCCGGCGAACCCGGCGTCGCCGAAGGCGAAGACCCCGCCGTCCGATGCGAAGAGCCAGTAGCCACGGCCATCGGGCGTCGCCACCATCGAGACCACGGGCTTGGTGAGCTTGACGGCCCCCATCGACCCGTAGAACGGCGCGTTGAAGGCGAAGACCCCGCCGTCCGATGCCACCGTCCAGTACCCCCCGGTGGCGGGGTCCGCGGCGATGCCGACCATGGGCTTGTTGAGTTTGACTGCCCCCATCGACCCGTAGAACCCGGCGTTGCCGAACGTGAACACCCCGCCGTCCGACGCCACGGTCCAGTACCCGAGCCCACTCGCGCCCGACTGGCCCGTCGTGGGGGCGATGCCGACCATGGGTGCAGCCAGCCTGACCCCGCCCATGGACCCGTAGAAGGGGAGTCCCCCGAAAGCAAACACCCCGCCGTCCGAAGCCACGGTCCAGTACGCGGGGACGCCCTGGGTGGAGGCGGGGACTGCATCGTCGAGATGCCGGGGCGCGCCGCTTGGCGTCATCACGGCTGTCGAGACAACGGTGACCGCGATGATCGACGCACCGAGCGCGCGTCCGAGACGCGCCAGGTTGTGTGCGAGACGGGGCATGGAGTGGTTGCTGCGATCCTTGCTGCGCGATGGCGCGTGTCCAAGGCTCTCGTGGGTGTCAGAGAAACCGAGGTTCCGCTGTCCATTCTCACGGAGTGCGCAGCGCGAAGCAACGACGCCCCGAGAACCGTTGCCCACCTGCACCGATGCCTGGCGCCGTGGTGTGGCGGTGTGGGGAAACCACCGCCGGGGCCGGCCAGGGGTCAGGCCCTCAGCAGCTCCGCGACGCGGAAGGCGAGGTCGATGGCCTGCCGTGCGTTGAGACGGGGGTCACAGGTTGTGGTGTAGCGCTCATGGAGCTGGTCCTCGAGGATGTCGCCGTAGCCACCGAGGCATTCGGTGACGTCGTCCCCCGTCAGTTCGAGGTGCACACCTCCGGGCCAGGTCCCTGCGCCGTGGTGCGCGGCGAAGAACCCCTTGAGCTCGGTGAGGATGTCGTCGAAGCGTCGGGTCTTGCGGCCCCCGTCACTCACGAAGGTGTTGCCGTGCATCGGATCACAGGCCCAGACCACCGGATGTTGCGCGGCGGTGACCGCCTCGAGCAATGGTGGAAGGGACTGTGCGATGGCGGTGGCGCCCATACGGGTGATCAGGGTGAGCCGACCCGGAGTCCGGTCGGGGTTCAGGCGGTCGCACAGCGCCACAACCTCGGATGGGGTGGTCGAGGCACCGATCTTGCATCCGACGGGGTTGTGGATCCCCGACAGGAAGTCGATGTGGGCGCCGTCGAGCTGGCGGGTGCGCTCACCCACCCAGAGCATGTGGGCCGAGCAGTCGTACCAGTCGCCGGTGAGTGAGTCCATGCGGGTGAGGGCCTCTTCGTACCCGAGGATGAGCGCGTCGTGGCTCGTATAGAAGTCGACCTGGTGCAATGACTGCTCCGCCTTCAGGTCGATCCCGCACGCGGCCATGAAGCGCAGGGCCCGGTCGATCTCGCCGGCGATCTGCTCGTAGCGTCGCCCCTCTTCGCTCGAAGCCACGAACTGCTGGTTCCAGATGTGGACCTGGGACAGATCGGCGAAGCCACCTTTGGTGAAGGCGCGCACGAGATTGAGTGTCGAGGCCGCCTGATGGTACGCAGCGATCAGCCGGCTCGGGTCGGCGATCCGGGCCGTGGCGTCGGGGGCGTCGTCGTTGACCATGTGACCGCGGAAGGCGGGGAGATCCACGTCGCCGACGCGCTCGGTGGGAGACGAACGCGGCTTGGCGAATTGTCCGGCGATGCGTCCCACCTTGAGGGCCGGGACGCCGGCTCCGTAGGTCAGGACCACGGCCATCTGCAAGATGACCTTGAGCTTGTCCCTGATGTCATCGGCCGAGAACTCGGCGAAGGACTCGGCACAGTCACCGGCCTGGAGGAGAAACGCCTTCCCGGCCGCCACCTCGGCCAGTGATGCCGTCAGGGTGCGCGCCTCACCTGCAAATACCAGCGGGGGGAGGTCGCCCAGTTCCTTGAGCACCCGGTCCAGGCCGTCCGCGTCGGGCCAATCCGGTTGCTGGGCGGCCGGGAGGTCCCGCCACCGCTGCGGGCTCCACTGGGCTCGGCTCATGGGTCTACAGCGTAAATGCTCGACGCCTACGCTCGTGACGTGGACGCGACGGTGGGGGGAGTCGGCGGGGAGATGGCGGCCCCGGGGCCTCGCATCGGCATCCTCGGTGGCACCTTCGACCCTGTCCATGTCGGTCACCTCGTGGCCGCGACGTGGGCACGAGAGGCGTTGAGCCTCGAGCGAGTGCTCCTGGTCGTGGCCAACGTGCCCTGGCAGAAGGCCGGTACCCGGGCCGTGACGCCAGCCGAGGACCGGTTCTCGATGGTGGAGGCGGCCGTGGCGGGGGTCACCGGAGTGGAGCCCTGTCGCGTGGAGATCGATCGGGGTGGTCCGAGCTACACCGTCGACACCGTGCGCGAGCTGCAAGTGGCGATGCCGAGCGTCCGGCCCTATGTGATCGTGGGTGCCGACGTGGCCGCCGAGCTCGGAACCTGGCAAGAGGTCGACGAGCTGCGCAAGGCGGTGATCCTCGTGGTGGTCGACCGCGGCGGCGTGGGACCGGGGGAGGACCCGCCGGGGTGGCATGTCGAGCGGCTGAGCATCCCGGCCCTCGACATCTCGAGCAGCCAGCTCCGAGAGCGCCTGGCCCAGGGACGATCGGTGGACTTCCTCATTCCCGAGCCCGCCATACGTTGCATCCGTCAGCTAAATCTGTACGCTGGCACGAGATGAACAGCGCCGATGTCGTTCGAGCCGCCACGGGCCCCCAACGGGGGCGCCCGGGGGGTTTGACCGAGGTGGACGTGGCGGTTCCCGCCGCATGACGGCATCCGCCGAGCCGGAATCGGCGGACAACGGACGCCCCGAGGTTCCCGAGGCTGCCCTGGTGGCGGCGCGGGCCGCGGGCACGAGGCTGGGCCAGAACACCGTCGTGCTTGCCATGGGGGAATACCTCGGAGTGACCGACGCCTTTGTGATCACGAGTGGCGCCAACAGCCGACAGGTCCGCAGCATCGTCGAAGAGGTCGAGCACCAGGTGAAGGAGTCTGCCGGCCGCTCGCCGCGCGCCACCGAGGGTCTGCGCGACCTGACCTGGGTGCTCATGGACTACGGCGATTTCCTCGTCCATGTCTTCCAGGACGAGGCGCGCGCCTATTACGACCTCGAACGGCTGTGGGGCAATGCGCCGCGTCGTTCGGGCGACGAGATCCTCTCCGACCAGCGCGTCGACGACTGAGCCCGGCGCCAAGTCTCACGGGGCCAGTGCCGCGAACTGGGCGGTGGTGGCCACGGGGACGAGGGCTCCACTCGCCACCGGCACCTGGACGGGTTGGCCCATCAGCTCGAAGGTGACCCCGGTCACGCCGGGGAGGGTCGACGCCGTGAAGACGACCTGGGCCACGGCCTGGATCTCGGGCGGTCCGACGATCTGACCGAAGGTGCCTCCCAGGTTCACCGTGGCGGTGCCCCCGGCGATGTTGGCGGCAAGGACCGTCGTCTGTGTCGCCACCGCGCTCTGGAGTCCTGCCGCGGCTTCGACGTCGGTGGGCCCCGCCAGGAGCACTTTGAGCACCGTGGCCAGGTCGGGCGGGGACACCGTGACGTTGCGGGCCACGGCCACCAGGTGACCGGTCGGGCCGATGAGGAAGATCTGCACCGGGACCGCGATCGGCGACGGGCCGGTGGTCACGGTGGTGGTGGACTGCGTAGGTGCCAGGAGGTCGAAGGGGATGCCGTGTCGTGACAACGCGGCGGGTTGCTTGTCGACAGGCACGCCACAGCCGGCTAGCCCGAGCGCCACAGCACACGTCGCCAACACGGTGACGGCGAGTCGGGGACCGGTCGTTCGGGAGACGGTCATGCCAGGGTCTCCGCGTCGCGCCCGGGATCGGGCGCCAGAGCCAAGGCCGAGTCGTCTCCCGTCGGGAGCTCGATGACGAAACGGTTCTCACCATCAGCACCGGATTCGGCCCACACCCGACCGCCGTGCAGCCGCACGTGCTCGGCGACGAGTGAGAGCCCGAGCCCGGTGCCGTTGGTCACGCCGCGCTGGCCCGCCGCCTGGCCACGGTAGAAGCGCTCGAAGATCCGGTCGCGTTCGCCCGGTGCCACACCGGGGCCGCGGTCGACCACCACGAAACGAACGGCTGGGCCCGGCCCGGGCTCGACGGCGATGCGGGTGACACCCCCTGCGTACTGCTCGGCGTTGTCGACGAGGTTGGTGACGACCCGCTCGATGCGTCGCTTGTCGACCCAGAGGCGTAGTCCCGAGACGGCCGGGTCCACGTCGACAGGAACATCGCCGGCTCCTCCCGCCGCGGCGGCCTGGCGGGCGAGCTCACCCACCTCGACCTCGTCGAGGGAGAGCTCCGCCGACCCGGTGTCGACCCGGCTGATCTCGAGGAGGTCATCGACCATGCGATGGAAGCGATGGAGCTCGGTGCTCAACAGGTCGAGGGCGTGTTGGCTGCGGGGGGGCAGCTCGTCGCGATGCGATTCGAGGACACCCAGCGATGTCGCCAGGGTGGTGAGCGGCGAACGGAGCTCGTGGCTCACGTCGGCGGTGAATCGGACCTCGTGGTCGATCCGCTCTTGGAGGGCGTCGGTCATGCGGTTGAACGAGGACGCCAGGGCCGAGAGCTCGGCGTCGCCCTCGGCGAGGAGACGGGTGTCTAGGCTCCCGCCTGCGACGGTCTCCGCCGCGCGCGACACCTGAGCCAGTGGTCGCAGGGCCCGGCCGCTCGCCCATCGCCCGATCACCGCGCCCGCGGCGGTGGTCAACAGGGCCGCGCCGGTGAGGGCGAGGGCCAGGATGCGCAGGGTCCGGCTCAGGTCGTCGAGCGAGAAGACCTCGA
>Ga0307374_10001608_pt1 | contig 41415 bp, 37 predicted proteins | sample OX3MG_FD_202532 | JGI IMG/M metagenome (GOLD analysis project Ga0307374, IMG submission 202532) | Soil microbial communities from Risofladan, Vaasa, Finland - OX-3 | ecosystem: Environmental > Terrestrial > Soil > Coastal area > Acid sulfate soil | place: Finland: Risofladan, Vaasa | collected...
CTTCAAGTGTGACCGAAATCGACACGATCAATCATTGGCTGTGTCCCGGGCCCTCAAAGTCGACTATTACACTCGCTTCATGTCTGTCACAACCGTTACCGAACGTCGCCACGCGCCCGACTGGTTGATCCTTTCGATTGCCTGCGTCGCACAGTTCATGGTGGTGCTCGACGTGTCAATCGTGACCGTGGCGTTACCGCGGATGAGTCACGATCTGCACTTCACTCTCACCAGTGCCCAGTGGGTCGTCAACGCCTACGTCTTGACCTTCGCTGGATTCCTGCTACTCGGGGGGCGCGCCGCGGACCTCTTTGGACGGCGACGGGTTTACCTCGCGGGCATTTTTATCTTCACAATCGCGAGCATTGGCGCAGGATTCGCCGCCACAGGCGCGCAGATGGTCGCCGCTCGCGCGGTGCAGGGCCTAGGCGGGGCCATACTCTCGCCCGCGACGCTCACCATCATCGTGACGACGTTTCAGGGATCTCGACTGCCCAAGGCTATCGGCGCGTGGAGTGCGGTTGCGGGGGCGGGCGGCGCCGTGGGCAGTCTCTTGGGTGGCGTCTTGACCGGGTGGGCGTCGTGGCGATGGGTCTTTTTTATCAATGTTCCCTTCGGCATCGCCGCGAGCGTCGCGGCAGCGATGTACCTGCGTGAGATGCGCAACAGGGACGCGACCCGCAAGCTCGATGTCACAGGTTCAATACTCGTTACCGGCGGTCTGGCTTCGGTGATCTACGGCGTCGTGCACACCACATCGTCCAGCTGGACCTCGTCGAGCACGATCGACTGGCTCTGCGGCGGCCTGGTCTTGCTGGCCTCGTTCGTCTTCTGGGAGGCGAAAGTCGCCGCGCACCCCCTCGTGCCCTTTCGAATCTTCCGTTCGCGATCGCTTTCCACCGCCAACGGCGTCATGTTTCTCGTCGGTGGTGCCTTCTTCGCCATGTGGTACTTCTTGACTTTCTACTTCCAGCACGTGCTGGGCTACGGACCCGTTAAAACCGGCTTCGCATTCTTGCCAATGGCCATCGCGATCATCATCGGCGCTCAGATCTCGTCTCGACTTATCGCCAAGACCGGTGTGCGCCCACTGGTGCAGATCGGCGCGACGCTCGCGACGTTGGGATTCCTGTGGGTCTCGCTGATCGGACCCCAGAGTTCGTACTGGTCCGACATCTTCGCGCCGTCCTCTCTCTGCGCCTTCGCCATCGGCATCGTCTTCGCGCCGCTCGCCATGGCCGCCACGTCACAGGTCGACCGCGCCGATGCCGGATTGGCCTCGGGGCTACTCAACACCTCCCGCCAGATGGGCGGGTCGCTCTCACTGGCCATCTTGGGCACAGTCGCGGCGGATAAAACGGCCTCGCTCATGGGCCGGGTGTCGAACGGCTCGGCCCTGGTTTCGGGATATCAACGAGCCTTCCAGATCTCGGCGGCCCTCACTTTCGTGGCGTTGGTCGTGACGGGCCTGCTGCCTCGCCAGACCGGCCGCGCCACCAAAACGTAGTCCCCACGGAGCTCCGAATCGACCGGCGAGCCATGCGCGTCGAACTTCTCTCACTTGCGAACTTGAGGCTATTGTCGCGGTAGACAAACATCCGGGGGCTTAGTTGGTCGTGTCGGGTCCGGTTTCGCTCCCGGACAATCCTGCAGAGGATTGATAAACGATTAGGGAGAAATACATGAGGAGTATTCGTCGCTTCGCTACGGTGCTCGGAGCCGGAACATTGGTTCTGGGCACTTTAACGTTGAGTGTGGCCGCGACCTCGGTGACGGCTTCGGCCGTGTCGAAGTTCAAAGCCTGCGTCGTGACCGACACCGGTGGTATCAACGACGGATCATTTAACCAGTCCGCCTACGACGGCTTAAAAGACGCTGCCAAGGCGGACAGCAACATTTCTTACACGTATCTTTCGTCGTCTGCGTCAACGGACTACGCGCCGAACATTAACCAGTTCATCTCTGAGAAGTGTGGAATCATCGTCACGGTCGGCTTCTTGATGGACACCGCCACCAAAAATGCCGCGAACGCGCACCCGAATCAGAAGTTCGCGATTGTGGACGACGCGCCAGCGGTCAATAAAGGCACGCACGTTGCAGCGCTGCAGTACGAGACTGACCAGGCGGGCTTCCTCGGTGGCATTTTGGCCGCGGGCTCGTCGAAGACCGGTGTGGTCGCGACCTACGGAGGAGAAAACTTCTCAGCGGTCACGCTCTATGAGAACGGCTTCGTCGCTGGCGTTCGCTACTACGACAAGACCTACAATAAGAAAGTCGCGGTACTTGGCTGGAAGCCGCCAAAGGTCGCCTGCAACCTGAACAAGTGTGCCGGTACGGGAACGTTCGTCAATAGCTTTACCGACCAGACGGCCGGTAAAACTGACACCACAGCGTTCTTCGCCGAACATGCCGACATTGTCTTCCCCGTCGCGGGATCGGTCGGACTGGGTTCGGTCGCCGCAGCGAAGTTGGCTGGCGCGGGGCACAGCATTATCTGGGTTGACAGCAACGGCTGCATCCAGGAAAAGGTGGACTGCCCGTACTTCCTCGGGACGGTCGCCAAGGGCGTCGAGCCCTCGGTGAAGGCTGCAGTGTTGTCCGCCGCGAAGGGCACCTTCAAGTCCGGCTCGTACATCGGTACGTTGAAGAACAACGGAACCGCACTCGAGTACGGCGGCATCAAGGTCTCCTCGAAGTTAAAGGGAGAAATCGCTAAGGCGAAGGCTGGCATCATCGCGGGCAGGATCTCGGTGAACCCGAACAATTACCCGGCGGTTAGTTAGTTAACGTCGCCTCTTGGGACGTCGACAAAGACCCGGGCCACCTCGGCCCGGGTCTTTGTCGTGACTACGATAAGTTCTCATGCGCTTAGAGCTCCGCGGTATCACTAAACGCTTCGGATCGCTCATCGCCAACGACCAAATAAGTCTCACCGTCGAACCAGGCCAAATTCACTCATTACTTGGGGAGAACGGCGCCGGTAAGTCGACGTTAATGAACGTTCTTTTTGGTCTATTGAGCCCTGATGAAGGCGAAATTCTCATTGACGGCGTCGCGACGCCGATCAGTGACTCAGGCGACGCCGTGCGCCGCGGCATCGGCATGGTCCACCAACACTTCATGTTGGTTCCGGTCTTCTCCGTCACCGAGAATGTCGTGCTCGGCTTTGAGCCGACGAAATCGTTCAATCGCATTGACTACAACGCCGCCACCGAGGACATTCGACGGCTTTCGCGGCAGTTCAATCTCGAAGTCGACCCCGACGCGATCATCGAAAACCTGCCCGTGGGCACCCAACAGCGCGTGGAAATCATTAAGGCCCTAAGTCACGACGCCGAGCTGTTGATCCTCGATGAGCCAACCGCCGTCCTCACTCCTCAAGAGATCGACGCTCTCATGGAGGTGATGCGCTCGCTCGCGTCGGCGGGAAAGTCAATCCTCTTCATCACGCACAAACTCAAAGAAGTAAAGGCCATCGCTGATGTCATCACCGTCATCCGTCATGGACGAGTTGTCGGTACGGCCGAGCCAACGGCCTCAGAGTCCGAGTTGGCAACCTTGATGGTCGGGCGCGAAGTGAAGCTCACCGTTGAGAAGTCGCCCTACAATCCCGGCGACGAGGTCCTTCACATTCGCGACCTCGTCGTGCTCGACGACCGCGGCCTGGTAGCGGTAAACGGCGTGTCGCTCGCCGTTCGAGCCAGCGAAGTGCTGGCGTTAGCTGGGGTACAAGGCAACGGTCAAACTGAGTTGGTCGAGGCGCTCGTGGGCATGCGACCGGTCCTCTCGGGCACCATCACCTTGCACGGACGCGACATCACCCATCTGACCCCTCGCAAGGCGCTCGACGCCGGTGTCGGCCACATTCCTGAAGACCGTCATCGCGACGGCTTAATACTTTCAATGTCCGTTGCTGACAACTTGGTTCTCAACACCCCGCGCCGAGCGCCCTTCGCCTCGCACGGCACGCGCAATCTCGCAGCCGTAGCCGAGAACGCTGTACGCCTCGTCAAAGAGTTCGACATTCGCACTACTTCGATTGAAGCGCCCACCAGCTCGCTCTCAGGTGGCAATCAACAAAAAGTCATCGTGGCTCGCGAGCTTTCTCGCTCGCTCGAATTCCTCGTGGCCTCGCAACCAACGCGCGGTCTCGATGTGGGTTCAATTGAGTACGTGCACCGCCAAATCGTCGAACATCGAAACAAAGGAAACGGATCGCTCATCGTCTCGTCCGAACTCGACGAAGTGCTGGCGCTCGGCGACCAGATTGCCGTGATGTTCGAAGGCAAAATCAGCGGCATCGTTGACTCGTCGGCAAGTCGCGAGTCGATTGGGCTCTTGATGGCCGGGCACACCATAGAGGCGACCAGTGTCTGACATCGTGCCGGCCCCACGTTCCTCGCTGTGGGTTCGCTACACCTCGAGCAGCCCCATCGTCGTCACGATCTACGCACTCATTTTGGGACTCGTCGTTGGCGCTCTCATTATCACAACCACGACGCCTGCCGTACTCGATGCGTGGCGTGGTCTCTTTGGCAGTTGGAACGGGCTCCCACACGCGCTCAACGTCTCGTTCAACAACGTCGGCGCGGGATATCGCGAAATGTTCACCGGCTCGGTTGTCGACCCTCAAGGTTTTTGGCACTCTCTCGTTACCGGCAAAGGATGGCCCAACACCCTTACACCGCTCTCTGAAACGCTGACCTACGCCACGCCTCTCGTGATCGTGAGTATCGGCGTGGGCATCGCATTCCAGACGGGTCTTTTCAACATTGGCGCGAATGGTCAGGGCGTCATTGGCGGCATCGCCGGTGTCGCCGTTGGTTCGATGCTCCACATGCCCACGATCATCCATTTGCCACTCACGCTCGTCGCGGGGATCGCGGGCGGAATGTTGTGTGGCGCACTGCCGGGCGTCCTAAAGGCCTACACCGGCGCGCACGAAGTCATCGTGACACTCATGTTCAACTACGTCACCTACGCCTTTTTACTCTTCATGGTGCTGTCAACGCCCTTTCAACAACCGGGTCAGTCGAACGACCTCAGCCGCACGATGGATCCAACGGCCGTATTGCCGCCGCTCTTTGGCACCAAGTCTGGCCTTCGCGTCGGTTACGGCGTCTTCGTCGCCGCACTCGTGGTCCTCTTCGCGTGGTGGCTCCTTAACCGTTCCTCGCTCGGCTTTGACTTTCGCGTGACCGGCGCGAACCCTTCGGCGGCCAGGGCCTCGGGCATCAACGCGCGCAAAGTCATTGTTGTCGCCTTTCTCATCTCCGGTGGCCTCGCCGGTCTCGCCGGTATCGTCCAAGTTGCCAGCACCACCCATTACGTGGACGGCACCTTCCTTATCGGCAACGCCGGCATTGGCTTCACCGCAATCACGGTGGCACTCCTTGGACGCAATCGACCCATGGGAATTGTTTGGGCCGCACTTCTATTCGCCGCGCTCGGGGTGGGCGGGCGAAACATGCAGTCGACGACGGGCATCCCTCTCGATCTCGCGACGGTGATCCAGTCGGCAATCGTGCTCTTTGTGGCAACACCAGTGCTCGTGAAGGAGATTTTTCGCTTACGTAACGTCTCGACCGTGGGACTGCAGATCTCGACGACTGGATGGGGCTCGTGAGTCTCCTCGACAAGCCAATCGAGTCCAAAACACCGCCGCTCGCGAACAACCGCCGCACACGGGTCATCGCGGTCCTCATGGCGTTGGTTGGACTGTTTACGCTCTTCGTCTTTGGGCTCGGCAGCGGATCGAAAACGCATTCGTCGTTCACGTTCGACCCGATTAACGTCGTGTCCGCACCAATAAAGCTCGGATCACTCACGATGTCCGTTCGTTGGAGCGACGTCGTGTTCGGCCTGATCATCATCGCCCTCGCGGCCGAGGTCTTCGTCCGCCAACCTCGGCGCGGCGTCATGGCGCGCTTTGGCGGTGTCGGAATCTTGTTTCTCATCGCGTTGCTCTCGTGGGCCGCGCGCAGCCCCGGTCCTTCGTTGACCTCGTCGGTCAATATCACCTCAATCCTGGTGGGCAGTTCTGCCACCGTCATGGTGCTCGTCTTTGGCGCGCTTTCGGGCGTGATGTGCGAACGCTCGGGTGTGGTGAACATCGCGATCGAGGGCCAGTTCATCAGTGGGGCCTTCTTGGGCAGCATGATCGCCTCGACCACCAACAACTTCTTCTACGCCGCGATCGGTGGCCTCTTCGTCGGCGGGCTCATCGGCCTGGTACTCGCTTTCTTCTCATTGCGTTACCGCTCGGATCAAATCATTGTGGGCGTTGTTCTGGTCACCATGCTGGGGGGCCTCTCTTCGTATTTAACTCTCCAGGTCTTGACACCGTTTCCAAACTTCAACACGGGCAACGTGGCACCGAACCTCGCGATTCCCGGATTTTCGAAAATCCCGATCCTTGGACCGGTCTTCTTCAACCAATCGGGTTTCTTCTACGTGATGATGATCCTCGTCGGCGTGGTGAGTTTCGCCCTCTTTAAGACTCGCTACGGACTTCACGTTCGTGCGGTGGGTGAACATCCGCGCGCGGCCGCCTCGGTGGGCATCAACGTGATTCGCGTTCGCTATATCAACGTCGTGCTCGGCGGCGCGATTGCGGGCCTCGGCGGTGTGGCCTTTATGGCGGTGCAAGGCCAGTTCCAGGTCGGCTACACCTCCGGGTACGGCTACATCGCGCTCGCGGCTTTGATTTTTGGACGCTGGCGTCCCTCGGGCGCGGTCGTCGCCTGTATCATCTTTGGCCTCTCGGTCTACCTCTCTTACGACCTTCAGACCTATCAGGTACCGGTGTCGGGCTACCTCCTGGCGATGTTCCCGTACCTGATAACCATTGCCGTCGTGGCAGGTCTTATTGGACGCGTACGGCCCCCCGCCGCTGACGGCCTGCCGTACCAAAGGGACTAACCGAGCGCTCCCAGGCCACCCACCACCTGTGCCGCTGCGGCCATCGCACGCCGCAGGGCCACGGGAGGTTCTTCGCCGCTCAGCCGAGCGCCCAGGTACGTCCCGGTCGCCGCGTCCCCGGCGCCGGTGGTGTCGAGGACCTTGGCCGACAGAGCGATTTCGGTGAACCGCTGCGCTCCGAGAGCCGCTATCGCGCCAGATTCGCCGCGCGTTATCACGACCTCTTCGTAGTTGCGTGCGAGCACTTCGAGTGCACCGCCGGCATCCTCGGAATCGGTAAGAACACACGCCTCTTCTTCGTTGGCAAAGAGTATCGACGCGTACCTGGCCGAGTGGAGAAAGACTCCGGGCGTTATCGCCATTAAGGGCGCCACCGAGCAGACGTCGACGGACGACGGTATACCCCGAGATCGCGCCAGGGCCAGCACGTTCTCGCCGATCCCCCTGGTCGCGGCGCGAAGGAGAAGATAGCCCGACACGTGTACATGGTCAAAGGGTTCACGAAGTTGTTCGACGACGAACGCGTCCTCGAGCCGCACGTTCGCACCGCGATCAGTCAACATGGCGCGCTGCCCGTCGTTGGCGATGAACGCCACGACCGTTCCGGTGGGCGCGTCACAGAACTGCAAACGAGCGTTCACGCGGCCGCGTTCGAGGGCGTCGACGAAGACGAGACTGGCCGCGTCACGCCCGCTCGCGCCCACGAAGTCCACGTGGTGGCCCGTCGCTCGAAGCGCGATCGCGACGTTCGCTCCCGAGCCCCCGCGCGCGACAAGAATATTGGCCGGTGTGTCGCTGGTTGGGGCGAAGCGGCCCGTCGGTTGGACCACGACGTCGAGCATCACATCACCCAGAACAACGGCGCGAGTGATGCTCACGCGAGCGATCGAGCGATCGAGCGAGCGACGCGGCAATGGCGCCACCGAGCTCAGCGTTCGCGACAACCAGATCGCGATTAACTTGCACGCTCACGCCACCGGTATGGCTGGCAAACTCCGCGAGCAGCGCCGGCGAGACCGCCTTACCTCTCACTCCCTCGCGATGGTTCTTGGTCAACGCGCTCTCTAGAGCCTCGTCGTGTAAATGGCGGTCCAACTGATCGGCAATGGCGACGGGATTGGCCACGATGAAACTCGTAATCGAGAACTCGCGGTGTCGAGCGAACGCGGCGGCGGCTTCGTCGGCACTCTCCACTGACCAGTCGAGTTCGAAGCCACTGTCACGTAGATAAAAACCTGGAAACTGACGTGTCTTGTATCCCACGACGGCGACTCCGAGCGTGTCGAGTCGTTCGAGCGTGGCCCCGATGTCAAGAATTGACTTCACGCCCGACGCGACGACAAGAACAGAGTTATACGTGAGGGTGACCAGATCGGCCGACTCGTCGTAGGTTACGTTCGCGTCACGATGCACGCCACCGAGCCCACCAGTCGCCATCACGTCGATGCCGACGCTCTTCGCCACGGTGACGGAGCCGGACACGGTGGTCGCGCCATCGACGCCGGCCGCGACCGCGATTCCTAAGTCACGCGACGAGAGCTTGGCGACGCGGCGACCGGGATCGGCGAGTCGCTCGAGGTCTCTGGCGTCGAGGCCCACCAGAACGCGCCCGTCCAAGACCGCGATCGTCGCCGGAATGGATCCGCCTTCGCGCACGCCAGCTTCGCACTCATGGGCGACCACTAAGTTCATCGGCGAGGGCAAGCCGTGCGCAATAAGGCTCGACTCCAGCGCCACGACGCCACGACCTTCGCTGAGTGCGGTACTGACTTCGTCGCTCACGACGACAGGAGTGAATCGAAAGTTCTTCAACAAGCGCAAAGTGTACAGTGAGTAGGTGAATTCGGCCGGTGAGATTGCGTGGGCGGAACTACGTACCCTCGCTCGCGACGCCACCACCAGGTCATACGCGCCGTACTCGAAGGTGCGCGTGGGCGCCAGCGCTCGACGAGACGACGGCACGACCGTGGTCGGCTCCAACGTGGAGAACGCGAGTTACGGACTCACACTTTGCGCGGAGTGTTCACTGGTGAGCGACCTGGTCCGCCAAGGGGGCGGTCGACTCGTGGCCGTCGCTGTCGTCGCGGGCGACGGAGAGCCGATTGCACCCTGTGGGAGATGTCGCCAATTGCTCTTCGAGCACGGCGGACCCTCCTTGCTCATCGACGCCGGCGAAGGCGTCACGCCGCTCACCCTGGGCGAGTTACTTCCCAACGCCTTTGGCCCAGAGGATTTGGGGACGCGGCGAAGTTCGTGAGTACGTTTTCCGCGGTGGATGTCATCACCGCCAAACGCGACGGCGCGCTGCTGAGCGACGAGGCAATCACGTGGATCCTCGACGCCTACGAACGAGGCGACGTCGCCGAAGAACAGATGTCCGCGCTTTTGATGGCCATCTTCTTCAACGGACTGAGCCCCGGTGAGTTGGCCACCTGGACCGAGCGGATGATTGCCTCGGGTGAGCGCCTCGACCTAAGTGGGCTCTCACGACCCACCGTGGACAAACACTCGACCGGTGGCGTCGGTGACAAGATCTCACTGATCCTCGCTCCCCTCGTCGCGGCCTGTGGCGCGGCCGTGCCACAACTCTCGGGTCGAGGACTGGGCCATACCGGCGGCACGCTCGACAAGCTCGAATCGATTCCCGGATGGCGAGCGCTGCTCACGAACGAAGAGATCCGTGAACAGCTCGAAACCGTCGGGGCCGTGATCTGCGCCGCCGGTTCGGGTTTGGCGCCGGTCGACAAAAGGCTTTACGCACTGCGCGACGTGACGGGCACCGTCGCGTCGATTCCACTCATGGCGTCGTCGATCATGTCGAAGAAGATTGCCGAAGGAACGCAGGCGTTGGTCCTCGACGTAAAGGTGGGTCGTGGTGCATTCATCAAAGACCTCGCGCGCGCACGAGAACTCGCCCACACCATGGTCGGGCTCGGTCTCGCGCACGGGGTAAAGACCGTCGCGCAAATTACACCGATGAACGCCCCCCTGGGCCAAGCCGTCGGCAACGCACTCGAAGTTTCGGAGTCGGTCGACGTACTAAAGGGCGGCGGACCGAGCGACGTACGAGACCTCTCGCTCGAGCTCGCAAAGATAATGACCGAACTCGTGGGCCTTAACGTCGATCCCGCAAAGAAGCTCGACGACGGGTCGGCCTACGAGGTGTTTCGCCAGATGATCGTGGCCCAAGGAGGCAACCCCGACGCCACGCTGCCACGGGCCGAGTTCCACGAGGTCGTCGTCGCTGCACGCGGCGGGTTCGTGCAATCCGTGGACGCCCTCGCGGTGGGTGTCACGGCATGGCGCTTGGGCGCCGGACGAGCCCGCAAGGAAGATCCGGTCAGCGCGACCGCCGGCGTGACGTGTCTCGTGCGTGAGGGCGAGACAGTCGAAGTGAATCAGCCCCTGTTTGAGTTGCACGCCGACGACGAAGCGCATCTCGGCCTCGGTCGAGCTTCCATCGCCGATGCGGTGGTCATTGGTGACGAACCACGCGTGATCGCTCCAATGAAACCCAATCTCATTAGAAAGTAAGCGAGCCCCGTTCGCTAGCCTGTGCAGGTGGTGAGTACTGAAATGACGCCTGAGCTGATCAAACGAGCTCCGAAGGTTCTTCTCCACGAGCACCTCGACGGCGGACTGCGCCCCCAGACCGTGGTCGAACTCTCGAACGAGATCAAGTACGCGGGCCTGCCGACCAAGGATCCCGACGAGCTCGGTCGGTGGTTCGTCGCGGACGAGCCCGGTAGCGACCTCGTTCATTATTTGGAAGGCTTCACGCACACCACGGCCGTCATGCAGACGAGAGAACAACTTGAGCGCGTCGCCGCGGAGAGCGCGATCGACCTGGCGAGAGACGGTGTCGTCTACGCCGAAGTGCGCTTCGCGCCCGAACTGCACTTGACGAACGGACTCGCCCTGCGCGAAGTGGTGCGCGCCGTCCTCGACGGCTTCGCCCAGGGCACGAAGGAAGCTCAAAGCGAGGGCCACGACATCACGGTGCGCGCCATTCTCTCGGCGATGCGCCAGGCGTCGCTCAGTGAAGCCATCGCCGAACTGGCGGTGTCGTTTCGCGACCAAGGGGTGTGCGGCTTTGACATCGCCGGGCCCGAGGACGGTTTCCCCCCGACCAAGCACCTGCGCGCATTTCACCTCATTCAACGCGAAGACTTTCACATGACCATTCATGCGGGCGAGGACTTCGGACTGCCCTCGATCTGGGAGGCGGTGCAGTTCTGTAATGCCGAACGACTGGGACACGGCGTGCGCATCGTCGACGACATTACCGAAGTCAACGGCCGCCATGAACTCGGACGGCTCGCGAACTTCGTGCGCGATCGAAGGATCCCGTTGGAAGTCTGCCCCACCTCGAACGTCCACACCGGAGCCGCCGCCTCAATCGCGACCCACCCGATTGACCTACTTCGCCGACTTCGATTTCGCGTGACGTTAAACACCGACAATCGATTGATGAGCGGTATCACGTTGTCAAGCGAGTTCCAAGCGTGCGCCGACGCCTTCGGGTGGAACCTCAACGACATGGAGTGGCTCACGTTGAACGCGGCCAAGAGCGCTTTCTATCCCTTCAACGAGCGCCTCGCGATGATCAACTCGGTCATCAAGCCCGGTTACGCGGCCCTACGAGATTCAAAGGCGAAGTAGACCGGCGAGGTCCCCCACCACGCCGGCGACGATCTCCTGAGCCTGTGCGCGCTGGTCACTCAGCGTTCCCGCGACCGTCGGAGTGATTTCGACGTAGGCCTTCACCTTGGCTTCGGTGCCTGAGGGGCGCACGACCACTCGTCCCCACGGGCCCAGACCCATTAGCACCCCTTCGGTCGGCCCGAGTCCGCGCCAGCCCTCTTGGAGATCGACGACCTGGCTGACCGCCAATGTTCCGAGCGACGTCGGTCGGTCGATGAGCAGTTGCGCAACGACTCGTCGAATCTCATCGACGCCGGCAGGCCCCTCCACGCGAAGGGCGAGCTGGGCGGTGGCGTGGACGCCAAATCGACTCTCGAGTTCGTCGAGTCGATCGAGCACGGTGTGTCCCTTGAGCGACAGCTCGTGGGCCAAGCGCGAGAGCGCCAGCGCGCCCGACAGGCCATCCTTATCGGCGACGCAAGCGTCGACGGCGTAGCCCAGCGCCTCTTCGTAACCAAAACCGAGGACGTCCTCGCCGGCCGCACGGGCGATCCACTTGAAACCCGTCAAGGTAACGACGCAACGAATGCTCGCCGCCTTCGCCATCTTTTCAAGCATGGTCGACGAGACGATGGTCGTCGCGACAACTTCTTTAGATCGCTGGATCTCCCCGAGCAGTGATGACGCCAGCAGCCAGCCAACCTCATCGCCTCGAAGCAACCGCCACCCGTCGGCGCCCTTCACCGCGGCGCCCAAGCGATCGGCGTCGGGGTCGTTGGCGATAATGAGGGTGGAGGCGGTCTCGTCCGCCGTGGCGATCGCCAGGTCGAGCGCGCCGGGCTCTTCGGGGTTGGGGAACGGCAACGTCGGGAACGCCGCGTCGGGGGCGAACTGTGACTCCACCGGAGTCACGTGGGAATAGCCCGCGTCGGCAAAGAGCGCGATCATCGTCTCGCCGCCCACGCCGTGCAACGGCGTGTAGGTAATCCGAAGGTCGCTGCCCCCCTCGACGCGAAAGCGCTCTAGAAAGTGAGACCGGTACTCTTCGAGCAACTCCGCCGCGATCAAAGAGTGACCGGGTGCCGAACGATCGGCCAGGGTGGCCGGACCGGCTTCTCGCGCATGACGCTCAACAATCTCGTCGTCGGGCGGAATGATCTGCGCCCCGTCGCGCGCGTAGAGCTTGTAACCGTTGTCCTGGGGCGGGTTGTGGCTCGCGGTAATCATGACGCCCGCGGCCGCACCCAGCGCCTTCACACAGTAGGGCACGAAGGGCGTGGGCAGGGCCGCGGGCATTTCAAAGACGCTGGCACCGGCGCCCAGCAGTACCTCGACGACTTCATCGTTGAAGCGCTCCGAACCGCGGCGCGCGTCTCGGCCCACCACGACGCCGAGTCGAGGATCGACGCCAATCTCGGCCAGCCACGCCACGACGCCCTGGGTCGCACGGCGTACGGTGGCGCGATTCATGCCGGCCGGCCCGGCCATTTCCGGTCCGCGAAGACCGGCCGTGCCGAAGGTCAAGGGAGCCAAGAAACGTCGCCCCAATTCGTCCTCGTCGTTCGCGTCGAGCAACTCTTGGAGCGTGCGACGGTCGTTTTCGTCGGGGTCGAGGGCGATCCACGCCGTGACCTCGTCACGCAGTGACGACTTCACAGAACCGGCAGTACTCGGGTCAACAGGGCACCCAAGGACGTCGCGGCCGCCTGTCCCGCCTCGAGCACCTCGGCGTGGTCCAGTGGACCACCCGCCACGCCCGCGGCGTAGTTCGACACGAGCGAAAACCCGAGCACCCCGGCGCCCAAGTGACGCGCGGCGATGGCTTCAAGGACGGTGGACATGCCCACGAGCGTCGCGCCCATCGCGCGCGCCATCTCAATCTCGGCGGGCGTTTCGTAGTGCGGACCACGTAAACCCAGGTAAACGCCTTCGGCGAGGTCCGCGACGGCGCCGTGCACCGCCGAGCGAAGGTGGGCGCTATAGAGATCGGTCAGATCGACGAAGCGTGATCCGTAACCCTCGGGCGGTGGAGGGCCCTCCATGGGCGAAGTCCCGGTGAAATTGATCTGATCACGAATGACCACCGCGTTGCCCGGGCCGATCGTCGGGTCGAGTCCGCCGGCGGCGTTCGTCAGAACCACCGTGCGCGCGCCCGCCGCGATGAGCGTGCGCACGGGGTGCACGACTTCGTCCGCGCTGTGTCCCTCGTAGAGGTGCACGCGTCCACTCACCAAAGCGACTTTCTTTCCCGCGAAGTCGAGCGAGAGGATCTGGCCACTATGTCCCGGCACGGTGGGCGCCACGAAGCCACTCAGCGACGCGGCGGGAATGGCGTTGGTCGGTTCTCCGAAGGCACTGGCCCCTTCCCGCCAACCAGAACCGAGCACCACCGCGACGTCGTAGGCGTCAATACCGCTGAGGTTGCGAAGCTCGTTCGCGGCCAGTTGGGCGAGTTCGTACGGATTGGTCACTATTGGCCGATCGTGTGCCACACCGTGGAGGTCTCGACGAAGGCGCGGAGCCGTCGAAGTGACGTGGCGTCGCCACTTTTCGCACGCAACACTCGCTTGATCGACGCCGCGGCGCTCGTAGCCAATTCGTCACCGAACGCCTCGTCCACCCCGCCCAGGTCAAGGCCGTCAACGTCTTCGTGCGCCGCCAGGGTCGGGGCGAGCTCCCCGGTGTAGCCAGAGATGATGTTCAGCACGCCACCGGGAAAATCCGCCGTCGCGGTCATCTCGCCGAGCAGGATCGACGGCGTGGGGCGCGCTTCGCTCGCGATCACCACCACCGTGTTGCCCACGGCGATGGGCGCAAAGACCGCGTTCACAAAACCCTCGAGTGAGGAGTCCTGGTCGGCTACGACCCCGACCACGCCGCTGGGCACGGGCACCGAGAAATTGAAGAAGGGCCCGGCGACCGGATTAGATGAGCCCAGAACCTGAGCGATCTTGTCGGTCCAGCCCGCGTACCAGACGATTCGATCGATCGCCCTCGACACACGGCTCTGAGCACCCTTGGGCGAGCGTCCTTCGGCGAGGGCGACGTGTTCGGCCAACTCTTCACGCCGGGACTCGGCCATCTCGGCCAAGCGGTAGATCACCTGTCCGCGGTGGTAGGCGCTCTGCGCCCACCATTTGGCCTGCGCGCCGCGAGCCGCCGCCACCGCGTCACGCACGTCCTTGCGTGAACCTTGGGCCACGTTGGCGAGGAAGTCGCCTTTCTTCGCGGTCACCTCGTAGCTACGTCCCGACTCAGAGCGGGGAAAGGCGCCGTTGATGAGGAGCTTGTAGGTCTTACGAACATCCAGGCGGTCCTCAGACATCGAGATACGCCTCCAGCCCGTGTCGGCCGCCCTCGCGGCCAAAGCCCGACTCGCGCACGCCCCCGAAGGGACTCGTGGGGTCGAAGCGGTTGTAGGTGTTGGCCCAGATGACCCCGGCGCGAAGTCGCTCGGCGACCCACAGCGTGCGCGAGCCCTTCTCGCTCCACACCCCACAGGCCAGGCCGTAGTTGGAGTTGTTGGCCTTGGCCACCGCCTCTTCGGGCGTTCGAAAGGTCAGCACCGAGAGCACCGGGCCGAAGATCTCCTCGCGCGCGATGCGGTGCGACTGGGCGACGTCGGCGAAGACCGTGGGCGCGAACCAGTAGCCGCGCTCGGGCAACGAACACGAACTGGTGTAACGCGTGGCGCCCTCGGCTTCGCCGTAGGCGGTGAGCTCGGTGATGCGCGCGAGTTGCGCGGCTGAGTTGATGGCGCCCACGTCAGTGTTCTTGTCCAACGGGTCACCGACGCGCAACTGGTCGACCCGTCGTAGCAGGCGGCGCAGCACTTCGTCCGCGACGGACTCTTGCACGAGGAGTCGCGACCCCGCACAGCAGACGTGCCCCTGATTGAAGAAGATGCCGTCGATGATGCCTTCGATCATCTCGTCCACCGGCGCGTCCTCAAAGACGATATTGGCGCCCTTGCCCCCGAGCTCAAGGGTCAGGTGTTTGTGGCTGGAGGCGACGCGCTGTTGGATCATGCGTCCGACCTCGGTCGAGCCGGTGAAGGCGATCTTGTCCACGCCCGGGTGATCGACTAACGCAGCGCCCGACGACCCGTCACCGGTGACGATGTTGACGACCCCGGGGGGCAGGTCGGCCTGTTGAAGGATCTCGGCGAGCACCAACGCCGAGAGCGGCGTGGTCTCGGCGGGCTTTAGGACGCAGGTGTTGCCCGCGGCGAGGGCCGGTGCCAACTTCCACGCCGCCATGAGCAGGGGAAAGTTCCAGGGGATGATCTGCCCGGCGACGCCCAGGGGCTGGGGATTGGGCCCAAAGCCCGCGTAGTCGAGCTTATCGGCCCACCCGGCGTAATAAAAGAAGTGCGCCGCGGCGAGAGGGATGTCGACGTCGCGTGACTCGCGGATGGGCTTACCGTTGTCGAGCGTCTCCACCACGGCCAACTCGCGCGAACGCTCTTGGATTAAACGCGCGATCCGAAAGAGGTACTTCGAACGCTCGGCGCCGGTGGTCTTGGACCAGACCGTGTCGTAGGCCCGACGCGCCGCGCCAACGGCCCGCCCCACGTCGGCGCTCGACGCCTGAGCCACGTGGGCGAGCGGTTCCTCATTCGCGGGGTTCAGCGTCGTGAACTGCTCGTGAGCATTCGGATCGGTGAACTCGCCGTTGATGAAGAGCCCGTAACTAGGTCGCAGGTGCGCGATCGCCGCCGACTCCGGGGCCGGATCGTACGTCAGTGATCCCAAAGATGAGTTCGTCAGGTCGTTACTCACGTCAATCGCCGCTGAACTCGTCGGGTCGCACGTACGCGCCGCGACGTTGCTTGAGCCGCTGCATCAAAAGGTCGTTCAACAGCGAGGACGCTCCGAAGCGAAAACGATCGGGCGTCAACCACGCCGCACCGACCGTCTCGTTCACCACCACGAGGTAGCGAAGCGCGTCCTTGGCGCTGCGAATACCGCCGGCCACCTTCACCCCGACGAGCTGACCGGTCGTCTCGGCGAAGTCGCGCACCGCTTCGAGCATCACCAACGCCGCGGGCAACGTCGACGAAACGGCGACCTTGCCCGTGGAGGTCTTGATGAAGTCCGCCCCGCCGAGCATGGCAAGCCAACTGGCCCGGCGCACGTTGTCGTACGTCACCAGCTCACCGGTCTCCAGGATCACTTTGAGGTGCGTGGCGCCGCAGAGTGCCTTCACCGCGACGATCTCGTCGAGGACTTGACCGACGCGTCCCGAGAGGAAGGCTCCGCGATCGATGACCATGTCGATCTCATCGGCGCCGGCGCGCAGGGCCTCGCCAACGTCGAGCAGTTTGACGTTGAGCGGCGCACGACCAGAAGGGAAGGCCGTCGCCACCGCCGCGACCTTTACCCGTGACGAGCCCAACACCGAGCGGGCGTGGGCGACCCGGTCGGGATAGACGCACACCGCCGCCGCGCTCGGGACACTCGCGTCGCCCGGATCGGGGTGCATGGCCTTGGCGCAGAGTGAAGTGACGCGTCCCGGCGTGTCCGCTCCCTCGAGGGTCGTCAAATCGACCATCGAAATAGCGAGATCGAGCGCCGTGAGCTTCGTCGATTTCTTTAGAGAGCGCGTCGCGAGTTTGGCGGCGCGAGCTTCAGCCCCGACGGCGTCAACGCCCGAAAGGCCGGCGAGCAGAGTTCGAAGTTGACTCTCGGATTCAACGACGGGGAGCGTGGCGCTACGGGGCAGCTGCACTCCCCGTTCATCCCTCGTTACCAGGCGAAGTGGCGCAGTACTCACCTGTCTCACGCTAGCCATCGAGACGAAAGCCCACCTAGGGCGCGCCGTCGACGTAGATCGGCAGTTCGTTCGCCGCTTGGCGCTGCGCGAGTGATGGCGCGGCGACGTCTTTCTCACTCATGATGGGTTCACCCAAGAGTGGCCACGGCACGTTCAGTGTCTCGTCGAAAGGATTGATCTCGAGCTCCATCGCCGCGTTGAACGGCGAGGACAAGAGGTACGAAAGAACGCCGAGTTCACTGGTCACACAGAAGCCGTGCGCGGCGCTGGCGGGAACCAGGACCGAGCGCTCGTCGTCCGCGGCCAAGTGAACGACTTCGACGTGGCCAAAGGTCGGCGAACCCACTCGAACGTCCACGATCACGTCGTCGAGTTCGCCGTACGCGCAGGTCACCAACTTCGCCTGACCACCGGGCGCGAGTGAGTAGTGCAGTCCTCGCACGACGCCGCGTTTGGAGGTCGAGAGATTAGCTTGGTGAATCGCAAACGTAACGCCGCTCGCCTCGAGATCCTTACCTTGGTACCACTCGCGAAAGAATCCCCGTTCGTCACTCCACACGGGCGACTCGAGCACGAACAAGCCGGGTATCGACAACTCGAGCACCTTCAAGCGCCGCGCTCCTTCAAGGGCCGCCACCACGCCTCGTTCTCGCGATACCACTTCACCGTGCGGGCGAGTCCCTCTTCGAAATCGGTCTCTGGCCGGTAGCCGAGTTCACTGTGGATCTTGCTCCAGTCCACGCTGTAGCGGCGATCGTGGCCCAGCCGATCCTCGGCGGGCTCGATCAGAGACTCGTCCGCGCCGCAGAGATCCAAGAGCAGACGGGTGATCTCGATGTTCGAAAGTTCCGTGCCGCCGCCGATGTTATAGATCTCGCCCGCGCGCCCGCCCTCGAGCACCCGGAGTATGCCCTGACAGTGGTCGTCGACGAACAGCCAATCGCGCACGTGCAGCCCGTCGCCGTATAGCGGAACCGCCTCGCCGTCGAAGAGGTTCGTGACGAAGAGCGGAATGAGTTTCTCGGGGAACTGACGCGGTCCGTAGTTGTTCGAACAGCGCGTCACCATGACGTTAAGCCCGTAGGTGCGTTGGTAGGCCAGCGCGGCGAGGTCCGAACCAGCCTTACTCGAGGAGTAGGGCGAATTGGGTTGGAGCAGATGATCCTCGCGCCACGCGCCGTCATCGATTGACCCATACACCTCGTCGGTGGAGACGTGCACAAAGCGCTGCACGTCGGCCCGTTGCGCACTTTCGAGAAGTTGCTGGGTGCCCACGACGTTGGACTCGAAGAACAGGCGCGCCCCGGTGATGGAGCGGTCGACGTGACTCTCCGCGGCGAGATGCAACACCGCGTGCGCGCCCTTGAGTACTTCCTCGGTGACCAACTCATCGGTGATCGAACCCTTGACGAAGGTGACGCGTGAGTCACGCATGACCACCTCAAGATTTTCAAGCCGTCCCGAGTACGTCAACGCGTCAAGTAAGACGACGTCGTCGTAGCCGAGTCGTTCGGCTTGGGCGACCAATAGTTCACTTAGTCGCGATCCGATGAATCCGGCCGCTCCAGTAATCACAACGCGCATAGAACTACCTCGGCCTTTAGAAAGGTTTTCTGGACTTCTATACTAATGGAGTGAAGGGAATCATTTTGGCTGGCGGTACCGGCACGCGCTTGCATCCCCTTACTCGCGCCGTCTCTAAGCAACTACTGCCGATCTACGACAAGCCAATGATTTACTACCCGCTGAGCACGCTCATGTTGAGCGGTCTTCAAGAAATTCTTCTCATCACCACGCCCCATGATCAAGACGCGTTCGGCCGCCTGCTCGGAGACGGCTCACAGTTGGGAATCGAGATCTCCTACGTCGTGCAAGAAAAGCCCAACGGGCTCGCCGAGGCGCTGATCTTGGGAGAGAAGTTTCTCGACGGCGAGAAGTGCGCCCTCATTTTGGGCGACAATCTCTTCTACGGGCCCGGACTGGGCACGCACCTTCGACAGAACACCAGCGTCGTGGGCGCGCTCATCTTCGCCTACCAGGTAAGTGATCCGTCGGCCTACGGAGTGGTGGAGTTTGACGAATCCGGCCACGTGCTCTCCATCGAGGAGAAGCCGACCGTTCCCAAGAGTCGCTACGCGGTGCCGGGCATCTACTTCTACGACGAACGCGCGTCGAACTTTGCGCGCCAGCTCACGCCCAGCGCTCGCGGCGAACTGGAGATAACGGCGCTCAACAACGCGTACCTCGAACGGGGCGAGCTTCGTGCGGAGATCCTCTCGCGCGCCACGACCTGGCTCGACACCGGCACACACGAATCGCTCTACGAGGCGGGCGGGCTCATCCGCACTTTGCAGGCTCGAAACGCGATGCGCATCGGCGACGTCGAACAGATCGCGCGAGATCAAGGCTGGCTCTAGATACTCGGCGTCGAGGGCTCCCGGTCACTTGCGCGAGAGTCCGACGTCGCTACTTCTTCCATCCCAGTAACGTGGCCTCGCTTCCGTGCGCCAAGTACTTGTGTTTTGACAACGAGGTTCGGTCGAGCGAGGCGTAACGTCTCGCCACTTCAATGGCGTGACGCACGACCTCGTCTTCGCTGGCCGTGGCCTCGACGATGCCCGCGCGCAGGGCGTCGGGGCCGCCGTAACGAGTCGCGGTTATCGCGGCGACGATGGCCGTGGCTCGGGGCAGTCGATGATTCAAGATGGACCAGAGTTTCTCGTCCAGCGTGAGACCGATCTCCGCTTCGTTCATGCACCAAAAGCCCCGGTCTTCGCGCATCACTCGGTAGTCAAAGGCGCAACTAATCAGCGCGCCGCCCGCGAAGCAGTGACCGTTAATGGCTGCCACGGTGTAGGCCGGAAAGAGAAAGAGCCGTCCGATGGTGCGCTCGAGTTCTTCAATCGTGGCGGAGAACTCAGCGGGATTGGCGCCGAAGCGCTCGAGGTCGAGCCCATTCGAGAAGAACTTGCCGATGCCCGTGAGCACGACCGACAGCGGACCGGTAGTCGCTTCGAGTTCGTCGAGTAGGGCGTTGAGTCGTTCCAGAGAGTCGGCGTTGATCCGATTCTCCCCGTCGTTCCAGGTAATGATCGCAACCGAATCTTCGTGGCGCAGTGAGATATCCATACGGCGAGCATAGGCAGGACGCGGCTAATCTGGCGTCGTGGACGAAGAAAACAAAATCCCTGAACCCGACGTCTCTGAGGAGCATCCTCGCTCCGAACACTGGGTGTGGGTAGGACCACACCGCCCCCCCAGTCCGCGCGTGCTCGTAGACCACATGGCCTCGGACTGGTCGAACGCCGCAATCCCGCGCGAGGTTCACGAAGCGTCCGAGTACTCGGCGGCGCGTCGCCAACGACTCGGTGAGAAGTTCGCCACCAAGACCCTCGTGATCCCCACCGGTAATTTCAAGGTCCGCGCCAACGATATGGACTATCGCTTTCGCCCGGGCACCGATTTCTTCTATCTCACGGGTTGCGACGAGCCTGACGCCGTCCTGGTGATTTCTCCCAGCGCCACTGGCCCGCGGTCCACGCTTTACGTCCCGCATCGACGTGACTTTCGTACCCACGAATTCTTCACCGACGCGCGCTACGGCGAACTATGGGTCGGCCCGCGCCGCGGCGTCGAGGAGGCCGCGATCTACTACGGCATCGAGGCGGCACCGCTCGAGCGCCTCGAAAAGGATCTCGTTTCACTCGGGGCCGCGGACGTGGTGACCTTGCGCGACCTCGACGCCAGCGTGGACGCGCTGCACGAGACCACCAAGGACGACGGCCAACTCGCGATCGCGCTCAGTGAGCTACGACTGGTCAAGGACGACTTCGAGATCGCCCAACTCCAACGGGCCATCGACGAGACCGTCAAGGGATTCGAAGACGTCGTGCGCGCGCTGCCCGCCGCCGAGGGCCGCGGCGAGCGCGTCGTGGAGGGCGTCTTCAATCTGCGCGCGCGCGTCGAGGGCAACGACGTGGGTTACGGAACCGTCGCGGCCAGTGGGGCGCACGCCACGACCCTGCACTGGATGCGCAACGACGGGGCCGTGCGGCGAGGCGAACTCTTGTTGCTCGACGCCGGCGTCGAGGGACTCCACCTCTACACCGCGGACGTGACGCGCACCATGCCCATTAGCGGCACGTTCTCTTCGACCCAGCGGCGCGTCTATGAACTCGTGCTCGCCGCCCAGAAGGTCGGCATCGCCGCGGTCAAGCCCGGCGTGCCCTTCATGGCACCCCATGACGCAGCGATGAAGGTGCTCGCCGAGGGACTCTTCGAGTGGGGCATCTTGAAAGAGGCGCCCGAGATGGCCCTGCGCAAGGATCGCCAGCTGCACCGGCGCTACACCTTGCACGGCACGAGCCACATGTTGGGCCTGGACGTGCACGACTGCGCGCACGCCCGCACCGAGTCCTACACTCTGGGTGAGCTGCACGAGGGCTACGTCTTGACCGTCGAGCCCGGCCTCTACTTCCAGACCAACGACCTCACGGTGCCCGAGGAGTACCGGGGCATCGGCGTGAGGATCGAAGACGACGTGCTCGTCACCGCCACTGGTGCGAGGAATCTCTCCGAGGCCCTTCCGCGCGAGGTCGACGAACTCGAGGCGTGGATGGCGAGCCTGTGGGCGAAGGGACCGACGAACCTCGGGCTCTCGTTAGGGCACTGACATACCTGACGCACCCGAAAGATGCTCAGTTGCGTCGTAACGCCGAGTAGAGCGTTGCTTCGACTCTCTCGTGCATGCCTTCGAAGTCCACCTTCAATCGCCGACCGGCCTGTTGCTGGAGAAATCCGCCCCAGCCGGGGAGGTAAACCAGCAAGCCCGCGACGTCCCACCAGCGCTCAACGGCCCTTCCCGACATCGATTCATAGCGGTCGAGGAGCTGTCCAGCGAGTTCGCTCGAATAGAGCACGCTGAAATTCAAACGGATGTGTGCGACGTCGATCCCCGGATTGCCGCTCGACCCCCAGACCCAGTCAACGACGCTCGTGAGACGCTCATCGCGCCATAGCAAATTGAACTGCTGGTAGTCGTGATGGATGAAGCACGAGGCGGAGACCGGGGGGCTCTCTTGCACCACAGCGAACGCCTCACGCCACAGATCGGGTCGCTTCGACCATTCCGGCACAATGAGTTTTTCCCGGTCGAGCCACGGTTGGGCCGCGGGGGCCTCGATCTCCGCGTGATGAATTCGGACCAACATCGACGCGATCTGATGCAACCAGTCGTCGGGATCCCTCGGGGTGAGTTCGACGCGACCACCGAGGTACGACATGAGAAGCGCGGAGTCCTCACACGCGTCACCGTTGGGATCGACGGCGAGGAGTCGCGGCGCGGGGATGTCCGTTCCTTCGAGGCCTTCGAGGACGCGCGCTTCACGCCGTACATAGTCCGGTCCTTCGTGAGCCAAACCACCTACCCAACGACGAAGCACGCTACGGTGGTGGTGGCCCCTCGCGTCAACGACCGAGATGACGTGCATGGCCGAACTGACGCCCCCGGTCAATCGTCGAACGGACGTCACCGTCGCGCCCGGGTCGATCGAGTTCGCCACCCAGCGCAACGCCCCGGGCGACGGTGCTCCCACGTCGGACTGTATATGGACCAACCTCAGTGGCTCCCGAAGAAGACGATACCTATCGCGAAGCCCACGAGGACGATCTCGAAACGACGCCGTCGCCGATTGGACATCGATGCGAAAATGTGCTCCCGCAGAAAACGCACGAACGACCGGTTGGCGAACCTGTGGTCATGGCGAATCGTAACCCGGAGAATCGCTCGGGTGCCTCAGGTACGTCAGTTCCCCAGTTCGGCCAGGACCCGAAGAGGAATCGACCGGGGTCCACGAACCTGCCCCTGGGCCCAGGTGACCGCTTCGGGATCGGCGAGCTCGAACGAGGGATAGCGCCCGATGAACTCTTCGATCGCCACGCGCAGTTCCATGCGAGCCAGGTTCGATCCGGCGCAACGGTGAATACCGAGACCGAAGGCCGCGTGTCGATTCACGGCCCGATCGATGACGAACTGATCGGCGTCTTCGAAGGCCTCGGGGTCGCGATTAGCCGCCGGGAAGCCCAGCAGGATCCAGTCGTCCTTCTTCATCGCAACGCCGTAGAAGTCGAAATCGTCCTTGACGAGTCGGGCCATGGTCACCGGGGCGTAGAAGCGCAAGAACTCCTCCACCGCGAGCGTCATGAGTTCGGGCTCGGCCACGAGACGCGCCAAGTCCTTAGGGTGCGTGGCCAGGTGCCAGATCGCCGAACCGATCGCCGACCACGTGGTGTCGATGCCGGCCACCAACGTTAAGACCATGGTGCCGCGGACATGTTGAGGCGACAACTTCTCACCGTTGACCTCGACGTTCAACAGGTAGCTCGTGAAGTCGTCGCGGGGATTGGCGATGTGGTCTTCGATCTGGGCGGTGAAGTACTCGGTCATGGGAACGAACATCGGAATGCGCACCGCCGGCTCTAAGTCCACCAGGTCCAAGACCAGGTGCACGAACTCTCGAAAGAGATCCTCGTCGGCCTCGGGAAAGCCCAACATCTTGGCGATCACGCCGGGCGAGATGAACTGGGCGTAGTTCGTCGCGGCGTCGAACTCTCTCGCCTCACCCAGGGCGTCCAAGTGCTTGGCGCACAGCGCGCGCACCTGACCCTCGAGGGCGTTCACCGGACCGGGCGCGAAGGCCGGCAGGATCACGCGGCGAGCGATCTGGTGGAAGGGCGGGTCCGAGGTGATGGGCGGCGCGCCACCCATCGGCGCCGGCGGCGCGCCTTCGGGATTCTTCGTGTGGATGACAACGACCTGATGACTGGTGAAGTGCTCGGTGTCGTTCGCGATCGACGACACCATCTCGTGCGTGGTGGGAAACCACCCCCCGCCGTAGCGATCGGTGTGCGCGACCGGGCAACGCGCTCGAAGGTCCTCCCAGATGGGATAGGGGTCGTTCACCCACTGGGGGTCGGTGTGATCCCAGTCGGTCGCGAAGTCGCTGACCGGACGTTTCGTCTCGATGTCGCTCACGACAACTCAAGCCAAGATTCGCAGCGGTAGATTCCTCGGCCCGCGAATCTGGCCCTGGGACCACGTGACGTCGTTCTGGTTCGCGAGTTCGAATGTGGGGTAGCGCTGGATGAACTCCTCTATCGCGACGCGCAACTCGAGGCGCGCCAAGTTCGATCCGATGCAACGGTGGATCCCGAGCCCGAAGGCGACGTGGCGATTCTCCGCGCGATCGATGATGAACTTGTCCGCGTCCTTAAAGACCACCGGGTCGCGATTCGCCGCTGGGAATCCGAGCAGGATCCAGTCGTACTCCTTCATCGGACAGCCCAAGTACTCCACGTCTTGCTTCACGAGTCGGGCCATGGTGACTGGCGCGTAGTAGCGAAGGAACTCTTCGATCGCCACGCTCATCAGTTCGGGCTCGTTCACCAAACGGGCCAGATCGTCGGGATGCTGGGCGAGGTGCCAGAGCGACGCCCCCACCGCGCTCCAGGTGGTGTCGATGCCCGCGACGAGGATCAGCACCATCGTGCCAAAGACGTGCTCGACGGCGAGCTTCTCTCCGCCGATCTCCGCGTTGAGCAAGAACGTCGTGAGGTCGTCGCGGGGATTCTCCTGATGATCTTCGATCTGACGGGTGAAATACTCCTCGACGGGCACGAACTGCTCGATGCGTTCCTCCTCGGGCAGGTCGATCGCTTCGACGATCACGTGGACCATCTCGATGAACTTTTCGGTATCGGCTTCGGGGAACCCCAACATCTGGCGAATCACGGCCGGGGGGATCAAACGGGCGTAGCTCTGCGAGGCGTTGACGATCTCCTGGCCGACGACGTCGTCGAGCAACTTCGCGCACAGCGCGCGGATCTGGGGCTCGAGCGCGTTGATCGGTCTCGGCGCGAAGGCCGGCAAGATCAACTTGCGCGCGATCTGGTGAAAAGGTGGGTCCGAGGTGATGGGCGGGGCCAGTCCGATGGGTGCTGGCAGGTCCTCGTCGGTGGGTCGGCCGTTGCCCATGACGACCGATCGGCTGGTGAAGGTGTCGGTGTCTTTGGCCACCATGGAGACCCCGGCGTGCGACGCAGGAAACCACGCGCCGCCGTAACGATCGGTGTGCGCCACGGGACATCGTAAGCGCAGGTCCTCCCAAATCGGATAGGGGTCATTCACCCACTCGGGATCAGTGTGATCCCAGTCGGTCGCGAAGTCCACGACGGGGGACTTATCGTTCACGACTCCTCGATAAAGATGGCGTGTTCGGGACAGTTCGCTTGCGCCAAGCGGGCCAGTTCCAACGTCTCGGCACTGAGGGTGCCGTCGCCCAAGACGACGCCGCTGCCCAGATCGTCAAAGCCAAAGAGGCTCGGCGCGATCGAGAAGCAGCGCCCTTGTCCTTGACAGAGATCGGCGTCGATGACTACCTTCACGGCCCCCCTCTCGTCGATCATTTTCTGACTTTACTACGAGGTAAGGCGTTTTCCAGCGCCGACCCGTCACGATTTAGTCGGCCTCGATCTCCTCGCGACTGATACCTAGGAAATAGAGGACCGTGTCGAGATAGGGCACCGAGAGCGCCGCGTCGGCGTGCTCTTGGACGATGGCCTTCGCGTTAAAGGCGATACCGAGCCCGGCCACAGACAACATGTCGATGTCGTTGGCACCGTCGCCCACCGCCACGGTCTGCTCCAGGGGCACGCCCACCTGGTCGGCGAAGTAACGAAGCGCCCTCGCCTTACCGGCCCGGTCGACCAGCTCGCCGACGAGGCGCCCGGTCAGAACACCGTCAGCGATCTCGAGGCTATTGGCCGCGAAGTACTCGACGTTCAACTCGGCCAACAGTGGCGCCAGCACCTGAACGAAGCCGCCCGAGACGACCGCGGGCACGTAGCCCAGGCGTTGGAGCGTGCGCAGCAACGTACGTGCCCCCGGCGCCAAGCGCAGTTGGCCGCGCACGTCGTCGAGCACGCTCACCGGAAGTCCCGCCAAGAGCGCGACGCGCCGGCGAAGCGCTTCGCCAAAGTCGATCTCGCCGTCCATCGCGGCGCGGGTGATCGCCGAGACCTCCTCCGCGCGCCCCGAGGCCTCGCCGAGTAAGTCGATGACCTCGTGTTGCAGAAGCGTCGAGTCAGCGTCGATCACCACCAGGTGCTTCGCCCGACGGTGCAGTCCCGCACGTTGCACCGCCAGGTCGAGGTCGCATGCCTCGGCGGCGCTCGTCAACGACGCGCGCAGCACCGGATGGTTGGGGCCAATGACGATGAGTTCGTAACAGTCGACCGGGTAACTCGCGAGATGCACGATGCGCTCACAGGTCGCCCCGCTCTGGGCGATCGCGTGAAAGATGGCCTCGAGCTGACCGGCCTCGATGGTTGGCGCCAGCAACGTGACGAGCAGTCGGCGCCCCTCAATGGCGTCGGTCGGGGTCACCGTTTCTACGTGAACCGTCATCCCCTGGCCCTCGATCTCGCGCTCGAGCAACACTTCAGTCAACACCGCTTCGGACAGGCGCGACGCCGAGCTCACTTCGGCACAGAGCACCAGCGTGCCGCGAATCGTTATCTGGGCCACGTCAAGAAGACGGACGTCTTCGCCTTCCAAGGAGTGCAGCGCGTGAAAGAGCTCGGCGCCCACGCCAATGCGGTCCGGTCCGCTCACCGTCACGAGGAAGGTCGAACGTGGCATGGCTAAAGAGTAGGGGGTTGGCCGATGCTCTAGGAAGCCTCGTCCAACACTCGAAGGGCGCGTACCTGGGCCACGTGGGGGTCGGTGCGTGCGTCGAACCTCCAGAGCGAAGGCAACGCGGCAGCCACGACCCCCACCGATCCGGTGCAGGCCAGCCCCCCGAAGGTGAGTGAAAACCGAAGGGTCGTCCAGGCGGCCATCACCCCGGCGCGAAACTGACCGGCCGTAGGACCCAGGGAGTACGAGATCATCTCGATCCCGGCCATGCGACCGCGCACTTCTGGGGGGATGGACTCGTTCCACATGGTGTTGCGAAAGATGCCACTCACCGCGTCGGCGCCACCGCCCACGGCGAGCCCGAGCAGCACCAACCACAGCGTCGACGAGTAGCCAAAGAGGGTGATGCCCAGTCCCCACAACATCGCCGCCGCCACGATGGCCCGACCGTAACGGTGGACCCGGCGGGTCCACCGCGAGGTCAGCGTGGCGACCAGGGCGCCCACCGGCAAGCCGCAGTAGAGAATCGAGAGCGCGTAGGGCTCGTGAAAGCGCGCCGCCACAAAGGGCAACATCACCACCGGAAACGCCAAGACCATCGCGAGCAGATCCACGACGTACGTACCGACGATGTCGGGGCGGCTCCTGGCGTACTTGAGGCCGGTTCGTAATGCCGCCAAGTCGCCTTCGGTGGCGGAGGGCGGCGTGGGCGGCGTTTTTAAGCTGAACAGGAGTATCAGCGAGAACGTGAAGGTCACGATGTTGGCGAAGTAGACCGAGTCGGGGCCGAAGGACACGGCGGCGAGTCCCCCTAGGGCCGGACCGATGATCGAGGCCGTGGTGAAACTCACGTTCGAGAGCGTCGAGGCCGCACGCTGGAGATCGTGCGCGACGAAGATCTGCTTCAAGGCGGACACGCTGGGATTTTGCAGGCTCGACGCCGCGGCCACGACCGCTGCGTCCGCGTAAAGAATCCACGTCAAGGGGTGCGCGAGCAGGGCGTTCACGAAGAGCATCACCGTCGAGAGCATCAAGACCTGTTCCATCGAGATGATGAGCCGTCGGCGGTTGAGCCGATCGGCGAGCACGCCGCCGTAGAGCCCAAAGACGATCAGCGGCACCAACTCGGCCAGTCCGATCGAGCCAACTGCCAGCGTCGAGTGGGTGAGTTGCTTCAGCTGATAGGGCACCGCGACGTAGGTCGCTTGACCGCCCAGCATCGAGATGAAGCCGGCGACGTAGAGCCGGCGATACTCACTCGAGACACGTAGTGGCGTGAGGTCGACACCGAAGAGTCCCTGGCTCACCCCGGGCCTGCCAACCAACCCTCGCCCGCTTCGAAGTGGCGAAGCACTCTGGCGGGCACGCCGCCCAGGACGACGAAGTCGGGAAACGTCCCGCGCACCACCGCGCCAGCGGCCACGGTGGTGTTTCGACCGAGGGTCGTGCCCGGCAGTATCACCACGTTCGCGCCGAGCCAGCTCCCCGCGCCGATCCTGACGGCCGCCTCGCTCGGGGTCTGCCAGCCCACGGGTTGGTCGATCGCCTCGTAGGAGTGGTTCTGGTCGGTGATGTAGACGTAGGGGCCGGTCTGTATCTCATCGCCCAGTTCAATCGACCAGTGACCAATGATGTGCGACCCCCGACCAATCACGCAGTGACGCCCGATCTTCACCGTGGGCGTGGCGAGCATGACTTGATCGCCGCTCACGCCCGCGGTCAGACAGACGTTGGGCCCGATGAGAGTGTCGTCGCCAATGGAGAGATAGCGCTCGTTGTAGATCACGCCTTGGGGCGCCATGAGAGCCGCGCCCGCGCCAAAGTAGAAGAACTCGCGGGCGTAGTCGTCACTCGGTCCAACGATCGCGACCTCGTTGAGATAGCGACGCGTCGAACGAACGCGCTCGCCCACAAAGCGACGGAACCGTAGGCGCAGACTCACGGCGTCACGCTACCGCCGTTAGCGAACCGAAAGGGGGGCTAATCGAGGCTGAGCGGCGCGTCGACGTCGAGCTCGTTGGGCGTGCCCATGACGTCGGGCACCAGCGCGTTGGCCAGGTGCGCGCGCACGCGCTCGTCGATCTCGGCCATCGTCTGGGGGTTCTCTCGCAGGAACATCTTCACGTTCTCACGGCCCTGACCCATCTGCTCACCCTCGTAGGTGAACCACGCACCGGCCTTCTTCACGAATCCCAACTCCACCGCGACGTCGAGTACCGAGCCCTCACGGCTGATGCCTTGGCCGTACATGATGTCGAACTCGGCCTGGCGAAAGGGCGCGGCGCACTTGTTCTTGACGACCTTGACTCGAGTCCGGTTGCCGACCACCTCGGTGCCGTCCTTGATCGATTCGATGCGACGGATGTCGAGGCGCACCGAGGCGTAGAACTTCAACGCGCGCCCACCGGGGGTCACTTCGGGATTTCCATATGAAATTCCGATTTTCTCGCGCAACTGATTGATGAAGATGGCCACCGTGTTCGACTTCGAGAGTCCGCCCGTCAATTTACGCAGCGCTTGGCTCATCAGTCGCGCCTGCAGGCCCACGTGGCTGTCGCCCATCTCCCCTTCGATCTCCGCGCGCGGCGTGAGCGCCGCCACCGAGTCGATGACGATCACGTCCAACGCGCCTGAGCGGATCAACATGTCCACGATCTCGAGGGCCTGCTCGCCCGTGTCGGGTTGGCTGATCAAGAGGTCGTCCACGTTGACGCCAATGGCGCGCGCGTAGACCGGGTCCATCGCGTGCTCGGCGTCGATGTACGCGCACACCCCGCCGTTGCGCTGCGCTTCGGCCACGACGTGCATCGCCAGGGTCGACTTACCCGATGACTCGGGCCCGAAGAGCTCGACGATGCGCCCGCGCGGCAGCCCGCCAATGCCGAGGGCCATATCGAGCGCGAGGGCGCCGGTGGGAATCGACTCGATGTTGAAGTTCAGCGTCTCACCCATGCGCATGATCGAGCCCTTGCCAAACTGCTTTTCGATCTGGCTCAGCGCGGCCTCGAGGGCCTTCTCACGGTCGTCGTTTGCCATTGCTGTCTCCTTCTTCGGTGCCACCGAGGGCACGCTAAGCGCCCGCTGTAACATCGGTCGGCCTCCACCTAGGAATTAGGGTACTACGAACAAGTGTTCGTAGTGAGCATTTGGCGTTGTGTGCGCAAAAAAACACTTCGAACCCCCTAAATCTACCCTCGTTAGGATGGAATCTATGCCAAGCAAACGCTACGACCCCGACGAACTGGTCGGCCTCGACATGGAGCCCGAAGAGGCCTTGGGAGCCATTCTGGACGGCGCTGGGACCGACGGCGAAGAGGTCGAAATGGACTCTGAGGAGTCAGAAACCGAGATTTAGGCTCAGTCGCTGGACCCGTCTTAGGATTTGGATTATGGAGCACCGGGGGCTAATTGGGGCGCTCAGCGTTGCTCTCATCTCCTTAGGAGCTTCGCTGCTCATTGCCTATGGCACCGCTAGTTACGCCAGGGGTAAGGAGTTCGACTGGCTAAGCGGTTATTCAAGAGTTGGCGAGGCAGTCGTTCTTGTTGGCGTAATTTTGCTGGCCGCGACAGTGGTCCTCACTGAGCGGCAGAAGTGGAAGTTACGACGAATAGCCGAGTTGACAGGTAGTGGTAATGACTTCATGGACAAACTTGAGGTCTCTATCACTGGTGTCGCAACGGCAGTCCCCATCATGGAACTGAACCAACTAATCATCGATTGGGCAACGTCGGTTGATCGCTGGCTTGAGAAGTACCTACCTCAATACGCCATGTATTTTCGCAACCGGGGCGGCCACGTTGAATTGCTTTGGGATATAACGCCGCCAGAGGGACTCCAAAACGACGACACAGCAGCATATGCGGTCAACGTGTCGATGCTCAGTGGGCATCTTCGCCGCCTCGCTGAAATCACGATGAAATTGTGACCCTACGCCTTGACCAACTCGTAGGAAAGACGACCGCTCATCCGAGCGCCCAAGTCTTCCATGCGCTCCGTGTCGGTCATCTCGAAGGTGCTGAATCGGTAGTCGAACTCGCCCAAGTAACGGTGCAGGTGCTTTGGGTCAACGTGGATGTGCGTTCCTTTGAGTCCGCGCTTCAGTTGTGCGAAGTAGTTCTCGCAGAGGTTCGTCCCGTTCGTCTTGTCGGTCCCATAGATACCAGCCCTGTGGTCTACCGAGTAGTGACCAGCCATCTTTCGGCCAATGGGGATGTACGCACGAAGAGAGTCCGTGTGAAGCGTCGTGGTTGCCATGTCCACATTGTCTCGAATGACCGTTCCGAGCGAAGCGGAGTCCACCCAGGGAAGCACCGTCGAGCGCGCTTCGTGAGTGTCCTCATCGATCAAAGTCACCACGGGTGTCATGTCAGTACGTCCGTAGGTTCCTTTTACGTCATCCTTGTCGGCGTGACGGTTGCCAGGAACACCGCCAATGTAGACCTCATCGCTCACCACGTCACCGCTAAACAACGTCGCGTCATCGTGGCTCATGGCCTCACGGATGCGGTGCAACATATGCCAAGCGGTACGGGGGCAGAGGCCGTACTTGCGCTCAATCTCACGCGCGGCAACGCCATTCTTGGAAGAGCACATTTCAAAGATCACCATGACCCAAGTACGAACTGGAATCTTGGTGGCGTGCATCATCGTGCCCGTCAACACCGAGAACTGCTTACGACACGGCTGGCACTTCCACACACGACGCTCGGACTGACTACCGCCAGCCGTGGTACGACTCACGCCATTAGAAGGCTCCACGTAGTGAACGTCGGTGGACGCACACTTAGGACAGACCGGCGTACCGTGCCAGCGCAGGTTTTCAAGGTAAAGGTAGGCGTCGGATTCGGTGTGAATCTCACGGCTCAGGCTGGCTATCGTTGTCTTCATGCTTCCATTTTCCCAAAGGGGTGTGACATTCCGAAACACCTGATCGAACGTCTGTTCGGTGGTGTAATGGGAGGCTTTGGGGTAACAAGTGGTGTAAGTAGGTGCAAGGTGGTGGGGTGGTACACTATGCACCGGAGACCGTCCTGCCAATATATTGACAAGACCTACAGTTCCACTTGTTCTCTAAAAAGTGGGCAAGAAACGCACCCCGGAAGGGGTGCTTTCTTGCATCTGGTGGAGGTGAGGAGTATCGATCTCCCGCCTACAGTTTTGGAGACCGTTGTTCTACCATTGAACTACACCCCCACGGCTTGGCATTACACCGCGCCAAGGCAATTATCTCACCTGAGTTGTGACTTTCAGCGTCTTCGACGAGGTGCAATAAGGTGGTTTTCTTGGGGATTTGCCTGTGGATAACTTTGTCAGAGACACCGTGTTTTTTTGCGCACACTTCGCGGAGCATTTCCTACTAGGTCCTCCATCATGGCCCCGCCGGCGAAACGACCGGGTGATGGCGCCGTCGTGGACCTAATCCACCAGCGCCTGATAGACGAGGCCCTGAAGTTGACGTCGAATTGGGTACGTGCTGCTCGGCAGCAGCTGGGTGAAAAAACTCACCGTGAGGTCCTCGACGGGGTCGACCCAAAAGGCCGTGGACGCCGCCCCACCCCAGGCGAACGTGCCCTCAGAGACCAACGCCCGGTTCTTCCTTCGATCGGTAACGACCGACATCCCCAGGCCAAAACCGACCCCGGCGTAACTGGTCTCGGAGAACGAATCGCTCGCCAACGTCTCTAAGTCAGCGTCGTTGGGCAAGTGATTCTCCGTCATGAGCTCGAGCGTTCGACTCGACACCAGTCGCGCGCCGTCAAGTTCTCCCCCGCGCAGCAACATCGTCATGAACCGGTTGTAGTCGTACGCGGTCGAGAGCAGCCCACCTCCGCCGCCCAAAATCCGCGGCGCGCGCGTGGCGGCCCGGGCCACTTGCTCGGCCGGCACGCACTCGCCCGTGGCGGGCGTGTAGAGCATGGCCAGACGATCGAGCTTCTCTTCGGGGCACCACCACTCGGTGTCGGCCATGCCCAGGGGGTCGAAGATTCTCTCCTTCATAAAGACGTCGAGTGGCTGACCACTCCAGATCTCAATGAGACGACCGAGCACGTCGAACGAGACCGAATAGTTCCAACGACTGCCGGGTTGAAACACGAGCGGACTGGTGCACCAGTCCGTGACGGCCTGGGCGAGATCGGCCCCCTTGGCGTAGCCAAATTCGTAGCCCTTGGCCCGATAGAGCGCGTCGACGGGGTGGACGTAGCTAAAGCCGTAGGTCAGTCCGCTCATGTGCGTTAAGAGGTGGTGGACCCGCACCGGTTCAATGGCGGGCACGGTCTCATACTTCGCGGGCGTGCCGCGATGCCACACGCGCGGCTCGCGCAGTGCGTCGATCCACTTACCGACGTCGTCGTTCAGGTCGAAGTGGCCCTCTTCGTAGAGCATCATCACCGCGATCGCGGTGATGGGCTTGGTCATCGAATAGATCCGCCAGATCGTGTCGTTGGTGACCGCCAGGCCCTTTTCGCGCTCGCGGTCCCCGCCCTTGGCGACGTGGACCAACTCGCCACCTCGAGCCACCGTGGCGAGCCAGCCCGCGAGACGTCGCTCCTTCACGTAGGAATCGAAGAAGGGCGCGATGCGTTCGAGACGTTCCGGTGCGAAGCCGAAGTTTCGCGGATCGACCTCAACCTCGAGTGCAGACATGCTCACCTGCTTTCTCAAGCGAGGTTAGAGGAGGTTGGAAGGGGGCGTGGCTCGATCGAGCGCTCGGCGCAGCGCGTCGAGCGCGCTGATGGCGCTGTAGGCGCGCACCCGGGGTCGGTCCCCGGGTAGGCGCAGCGCCACGTGCTCGACGTGGCCCCCGAGATCGAGCCCGACGAAGACGGTCCCGGGCGCCAGGCCGTCTTGCTCCTCAGGTCCCGCGACGCCCGTGACGCTGAGCCCCAGGTCGGCCCCGAAGAGCTCACGCACGCCGCGCGCCATGGCCTCGGCGGCGCCGGGGCTGACGACCGGCCCCTCGGGCACGTGCAGAAGGTCGAACTTCACCTGCGAGGCGTACGTCACGACGGCTCCGCGGAACCACTTCGACGCGCCCGCCACGTTCACCAGTCGGCTGGCGATCAGCCCGCCGGTCAGCGATTCGGCGAGCGCCAGCGTGGCGCCACGCTCGCTCAGTCGTTGGGCGATGACGTCTTCCATGGACTCGTCGTCGACGCCAAAGATGATGTCGCCGAAACGCTCGTCGATAAGCGCCCGCACGCGACCTTCCTCCTCGGCGAGCAGCGCCCACGCCTCGACGTCGTTCTCGCCGCGTGCCGTCAGGCGCACCTTGATGCCCTCGATGCCCGAGGCGAGAAACGCGATCGTGACCCCACCGCCGTCTTCGAGCGCGTCGAAGCGCGACGACACCGCTTCAGCCAGCGCCGACTCACTCGTGCCCCACGTGCGCAGCACGCGGCTTCGAATGACGGCGCTCTCGCCGGCCTGGCGCTGGCGGGTGAGGAGGTCGGGGAGGATCGCGCGTTCGAACATGTCGCTCATCTCGTTGGGCACGCCCGGCACGGCGTAGACCACCTTCAGTCCGACCGCGCAGATCAACCCCGGGGCCGTGCCGCGGGTCTGGGGAATGATGCTCGCCCCGCGCGGCACGTCGGCCTGGAGCAAATTGTTCTCGGGCATCGCGCGCCCGCGCGACTCGAACATCGCGCGAATAATTCCCACGAGTCCCTCGTCGCGATCGAGGGGCACGTTCATCACCTCGGCCAACGCGGCGCGCGTGATGTCGTCTTGCGTGGGACCGAGTCCCCCACAGACGATCATCGCGTCACTGCGCGCCAACGCGGTGCGAAAGGCCAGCACGATGCGTTCGTGATTGTCACCGACGTGCTGGTGAAAGTGTGACGCGATGCCGTTCGCGGCCAGACGCTCACCCAACCACTGAGAGTTGGTGTCGGGAATCTGGCCCAGGAGCAGCTCGGTGCCGACCGCGACGATCTCAACTCGCACGTACGACCACCCGTTTGCCCGCGGCGTAGTACTGCCAACCGGTGTAGAGCGTCAAGAGAGCGGCCAGCCAGATGGTGGCCGTGGGGATCCAAACGTGATGGGCCGTGACCGGGATGACGCAAAGGGCGATCGCCCAGTCCTGGACGAAGGTCTTCCACTTGGCGAGTCGACTGGCCGGGATCGACACGCCGTGCTTGGCCGCGCGCGCGCGGTACACGCTCATCCAGATCTCGCGCAGCGTGATGATGACTGCCGGCACGACAAAGGTCGTGACCCCGTGGGGCCTCGCCAAGATGATCGCGTAGAGGCTCCCCAGCACGATCACCTTGTCGGCCAGGGGGTCGAGGAAGGCGCCCGAGGTCGTCGTGCCGTGACGGCGCGCCACGATCCCGTCGAAGTAGTCCGACAAGGCCGCGAGCACTCCCACGCCCGTCGTCCACCACGAGATGCGATCGACGACGATCAAGTAGATGAACACGGGCGCCACCAAGAGCCGGAACCCGGTCATCAAGTTCGCGGGCGTGAGCAGCGCGGTGGGTCCGTAGGTGCGCTCGGTACTCATAGCGCCACCGCCTCTAAGTCCGTGCCGCGACTCGCCACGATCTCGCACTCCACCATCGATCCGACGTTATGTGACCGATCGACGATCACGACACCGTCGATCTCGGGACATTCGCGTACGCTTCGCCCCACCCCGGGTGCGTCGATGAGCAGACGCTGGCGCGAGCCCACCAGGGCGTCGCGCTTCTTCGCGGTGATGGCGTCTTGGAGCTCGGAGACCTCGCGCAGGCGCTCCAGCGCCAGCTGGTGGGGCACCGGTGAGTCCAGGTCGTTGGCGTACGTGCCGACCTCGGAGGAGAACGTGAAGAAACCGGCCCAGTCGAGCTGGGCGGACTCGATGAAATCGAGCAGCACGCGCTGATCCTCTTCGCTCTCGCCGGGATAGCCCAAGATGAACGAGGAGCGAAACGTCGCGTTGGGCTCCGCGGCGCGAATCGCCGCGAGGCGCTCGAGGAATCGCTTCCCGTCACCCCATCGGCGCATCGCGCGCAGCAGCGGCCGCGACGCGTGCTGCAACGAGAGGTCGAAGTACGGCACGCCGGTAGTCAAGATGGTGTCGATCAGGCCCGGCGTGAGGCCCGACGGGTAGAGATAGAGCAGTCGCACGCGATCGACCTCGTGGCTCAAGGTCTTGGTGAGTTCGATCAGCGGCTGGGTGCCCCCCTCGTCGAGCACTTCGAGCGGCCCGCCCCGGCCCGAAGAACGTCGGTCGTGGCCCCAGCTCGCGAGGTCCTGGGCGATGAGCACCAGTTCACGCACCCCGCCGTCGACGAGCGCGCGCGCCTCGAAGAGGATCTCGGCAGTGGAACGCGATCGCTGGTCGCCGCGGAAAGTGGGAATCGCACAGAAACCACAGCGCCGGTCGCACCCTTCGGCGATCTTGAGATACGCCCAGGGCACCTTGGACTTGGGTCGGGGCAGATTCAATAGGTCAAAGGACGAGCGCGGGCGCTCGCGAAGTTGCACCGGCGTGGGCGCCAAGGCCGTCAAGCTCTCGCCAAAGCCGGCCACCAGGTCGACCTCGGGCAGGGCGGCGGCGAGCTCGTCGCCGTAGCGCTCGGCCATGCAGCCCGTCACGACCAAGCGGGCTTGGGCGGACTTGCGATCGGCGAGCTCGAGCACCGCCTCGATCGACTCCTCCCGGGCCGCCTCGATGAAGGCGCAGGTGTTGGCGACCACGAGGTCGGCACCCTCGGGACTCGACGCGACGAGGTAACCCTGGGACTCCAAGAGTCCCGCTAGCTTGTCCGAGTCCACGTGGTTCTTCGGGCACCCGAGGGTCTCTATCCAGTACCGCACCACATCTCCTTACGTAGCAACACCGAGCGCGGCGCGCTCGGTGTCTGCTGGCGGAGAGGGAGGGATTTGAACCCTCGGGCCCACTTTCGCAGGCCGCATTCTTAGCAGGAATGTGGTTTAAACCGGACTCACCCACCTCTCCCTAACGTCTCATCCTACTAAAGACTGCTCGGTGTCACTCCAAAATGCCGTGACGCGCGCCACCGCGACGTGAACGCGCGTCCGAAAAGGATGTCCACGCGTACCATTCGACTGGTCCTCGCGTCACCTCTCGGCGCGACGTGGCCAACAAGGTGGTCTACCTCGATGGCGGCGAGCTCGTCGAGCGCGGAAATCCCGAAGAGATCTACACGAACCCCCCACACGAGTCCACCCGAATCTTCCTCGAGCGCGCGCGTTAGGAGGCTTGCGCCCTCATCTCGGGCAACGCCACGACTAAGTCAAAAAGCTCCTGATCGCGGTCCCAGGTGAGGTGCGCGCGCACCTGCTCCAGGGGCACCCACGCCAGCTGATCCACTTCCTCGTTGGGTGCAAACTCTCCCTCGTCGACGCTCATTAAGTAGTACACCACGATCTTGGGTTTGCCCTTGCGGTGGGTGTAGTTGGTCAAGCCCACGAACTGCAAGACCTGACACTTATGGCCAATCTCTTCGAACACTTCGCGCAGCGCCCCTTGTTCGAACGTCTCGCCCGGGTCGAGTTTGCCTTTGGGAAACGTCCAGTCGCCGCGCGACTCACGGTAGATGCACGCGACTTCGACGCGCCCGCTCGACGCCGTTCGCATCACGATGCCGCCCGCGGCCAGGATGAGATCGTTCGGCGCGTCACGAGGGATGGTGAGTTCGCCGCTCATGAGGTGCACGTCGCCCACGGTAGATGAAGTGGCGAGCGAAATTGGGGATTACCCGCTCGCACGTTCAAAAAACCCATGATACGTAGAGTAGTGACAATGTTGATCGGCGCTCTCCACTCCCGGGGCGCCTCACTCTTTATCTCTTGGCCGGCGTCGCGGCGGGCATCGCCAACGGCGTAGCGGGCGGGGAACCTTCATCACGTTTCCCGCGCTGGTGCGGGGGCTGGTCATCGTCAACGGCGCTCTCACCACCGTCAAGCTCGCGCTGGCGTAGGGAGTGAGTTCTTCGCGCCTCACTACACTTTCTTCGATGAAGGACTTCTTCTCCTTTCCCAACCCGGTGAATGAGGCCGCGGCGCGCACCGTGGCGATCGGCGTCGTTCTCATGTCCGTGGTCGCCCTTGTTACCGGCAGCGCGTGGATACTCATTCTCTTGACCTACGGCTTTCTCGCGCGCGTGTTGGCCGGCCCGAAGATCTCACCCCTGGGCCAATTCGCCGTTCGCGTGAGCGCACCGCGTATTACGCACTGGCAGCGCTCCGTGCCCGGTCCGCCCAAGCGATTCGCCCAGTCGATGGGGCTCGCGCTCAGCCTCGCGGCTCTGGTGACGTGGCTCTCGGCGGGCTGGCTCGACGCGCGATGGATCCTGCTCCCCCTCATCGCGGCGGCGGCGCTCGAGGGCTTCGCGGGGTACTGCGTGGGCTGCACGATATTTGGATGGTTGATGCGCGTCGGCCTCATTCCCGAGTCCGTCTGCGTGGAGTGCGGCGATCTATCTGCGCGTTCGCGACTCCACCACGACGTCAAGTAAACGTTGCCTAGAAAAGACGCGCCCGAATGCCGCGGGACACGCCACCTTCCTAGGCTGGGCGATATGAGCAGGTCTCGCACGCGGGCGCGTTGGCCCCTCATCGCCCTGAGCTCGTCGCTGGTCGTGCTCGCTCTCCCGCTCACGAGCCTGCCGGCCAACGCCAGCGTCGCGCGAGTCGTCGTCGCGGGTCTCTCACCCCAGCCCACCACCGACGTGGTCGTTAACAAAGTCATCACGACGTCTTTTGACCTCGCGCTCACTCAGCGTCATCAGCGCGAGCTCGCGCCCTTTATTGCGAGTCTGAGCAATTCTGGGTCGGCGAACTATCACCACTTTCTTACCCCCGCCCAGTACGCCCGACGTTTTGGCGCCTCGGCCTCGACCGTGAAGGCGGTTCGAAACTTTCTTGCGAGTTACGGCTTGCAGGTAGGGACACTGAGTAAGGGTCGCAACATCATTCACGCGAGCGGCACCACCAGCGCGATCGCGCACGCCTTTGACGCGCCCGTCGAGACCGTGCGCCGGCCCGACGGCACGCTGGTCGCGCACTTTGGCGCCGCGGCCTCACTGCCCCACTCTCTGGCGAAGGACATCGTCGCGGTCGCGGGGCTCTCTTCGGTGGCGCCCGAGACCACCAACGCCCTGGTCTCGCACGCCGTGAGCGCGCCGAGCACCTGTCCGTTGGCCGGGAGCACGACCAACACGGTCAATTCCAAGGGCGGCTACAACGCCCAACAACAGGCCCAGCTCTATGGACTCAGCGCCGAGTGGGCAGCCGGGAACACCGGGGTCGGCCAGACCATTGGCGTGTACGAACTCGCCAACTACAACGCCACCGACGTCGCGGAGTTTGACAGCTGTTATGGCGTGTCGCCCACGATCACGCAGCATGAAGTTGGCCCCGGGCCTTCCCCCACGGACAATACCGGGAATGCGCCAGACGAGGCGACCCTCGACGTCGAAGAGGCCGGCGTGCTCGCGCCCGGTGCCGCCATCGAGGTCTATCAGGGGACCAACGCCGGCACGGGTCCGACCGACGTCTACTCTCAGATCGCCAGCGATGACACCGCCACGATCGTCACCACGTCCTGGGGCGGTTGTGAACCCCAAAACGCGGGCGGCGCGCAGACCGAGATGCCCATCTTTGAAGAGATGGCCGCCCAGGGCCAGACGGTCATCGCCGCGGCTGGGGACGAGGGCTCCTCGGACTGCGAGGGATTAGGTGCACAGCCCCCCACCACGACGCCCGCGGTGGATGACCCCGCGTCCCAGCCGTACGTCACGGGGGTCGGCGGTCTCAGGGTCACGAGCATCAACCCCCTGAATGAAACGGTGTGGAACGACCAGTGCACGACGGGTAACTGCGGCGCCGGCGGGGGCGGGGTATCGACGCTCTGGAGCCAACCCGCGTGGCAAACGGGTAACGGCATCACGGGGACCGCCGCGAGCGGCGGGATGCGCATGGTACCCGACCTCTCAGTGATGGGCGATCCCGCCACCGGCTTCATGCAGTACTACACCGGCACCGCGCCGAGCACCTGTACACAGAACTGTTCGGCCGGTTGGGGGGCCATCGGCGGGACCTCCATTGGTTCTCCGTTGGTCAGTGCGCTCGTCGCCGTCGCGGCTCAGGCCTGTAACACGGATGGCGGACGACTGGGTCTGATCAACCCCTCGCTCTACGCCATGGCCACCACGGGCTTTAACGACGTCATTAACGGCACCAACGACCTCTGGGGCGTCAACGCGTACAGCGCGGGGCCCGGCTACGACGAGGCCTCGGGACTCGGCAGTCCCAGCGGCGCCGCTTTTTTCACCGGACTTTGCCCACCCGCCTTTTCCGCGGCCAACAGTTCGTTCTCACTTTCTAGGAGTACCGGCACCGCGCTCGGCGCCGGTCCGACCGTGAACGCCGCTCTGCGTAACGTCAGCGGCGCGCCCATCGTGAACGCGGTCGTTGGTGTGACGGCCACCGCGCCCGGCGGACTGGTGACCATCGACAACCTTCACGCCACCGCCAACGGCTCCGGCAAGGCCACCTACCTCGTCACGGGCGACAGCACGGGCGCCGTGATATTCAACGTCTCATCGTCCATCGCTCAAAACGTCGCCGTCAACGTCACCTACCAAGGTCAATCGATTTACAAGACGACCCTGACCTTTAAGGCCGCGGTCAATCCCGCGTCCAAGCCCGGTCCCCCCAAGATCACGACCTTGAAGGCACTGGTGGCCGGTTTCTCGTTGAAGCTCAGTGCGCCCAGCGACACCGGCGGCAGTCCGATTACGTCGTATCAGTACTCGATCAACGGGGGCGCCCGGTGGATCTCCCTGGCCAAGGGCGCCCGGTCGATCAAAGTGACCCGACTGGTAAAGGGTCGCTCTTATCGGGTGATTGCTCGCGCAATCAATGCCATTGGCGCCTCCACGGCGTCCGCGGCGAAGAAAGTCGTAACACGTTCGTAGCATTTCACTGCGCTGAAGGACGCTGACCCGGGGGCAAAGTTGCCTCGCCCCTAAACTTTGGCACGGTGAGCGTCTGAATCGAAAGTGGACGTCGCCTCTCTAAGGACGCGAGTGACGTTTCGACGAATAGTGCTGATTGGCATCGTTTTGTTGGCGGGTACCTACTTCGCCCAGGGTGCCTCGCGCGGGGCCACCACGGCGGCGCCCGCGGGACTGCCCCTCTATCAGTTCGCCGAGACCGGCGCCGGGCCCCTGCCCTGGAACGCCGTCTCGCTCCAGAGCCAACTCAACGCCACCACCATGCTCGGAGGACCCCACGGCGTGACCAACGCCGCCCAAGGCGTGCTGGCGTATCGGACCAATCACTCGGATCTGGCCCTGTTCACCCAGTCCTCGACGGGTCTTACTCAGTGGATCGACTTGACGCGCCACAACGACGTGCCCGA
>Ga0307374_10001611_pt1 | contig 41395 bp, 21 predicted proteins | sample OX3MG_FD_202532 | JGI IMG/M metagenome (GOLD analysis project Ga0307374, IMG submission 202532) | Soil microbial communities from Risofladan, Vaasa, Finland - OX-3 | ecosystem: Environmental > Terrestrial > Soil > Coastal area > Acid sulfate soil | place: Finland: Risofladan, Vaasa | collected...
CGCGCGCCAGGCCGAGGCCGAGCGTGAACGTCGCGCCAAGGTGATCCATGCCGAAGGCGAGATGCAGGCGGCGGAGAAGCTACGCGATGCGGCGGCAATGCTGTCGCAGCAGCCGCAGGCGCTGCAGCTGCGCTACCTGCAGACGCTGGCCGACATGTCCAGCAACGGCAAATCCTCAATCATCGTGTTCCCGCTGCCGCTCGATCTCATCAAGCCGCTGATGGAGGCGTTGCCGTCGAAGCCGGCATGATGCGCATCAGCGCGGCGATGGTGGGTCCGGTGTCGGCTCGAATTGGATGCGGTCACGACCGAGCATCTTTGCGGCGTACAGCGCCCTATCCGCCGCGCCGATCAGGACGTCGCTGCTGGTAGGGCTGCCGGCCGCGGCGGCGGTTGCGCCGACGCTGACCGTGACGCGCAGCTTGCGCTCGCCCACTGCGATCTCGGTCGCCGCGACCGCGGCGCGCAGCCGCTCGGCGGCTCGTTCAGCTTCCGGGCGGCCGGCCGCCGGCAATACGTATAGGAACTCTTCGCCTCCGTAACGACCGAGCGCTTCCGTCGCACGGCAGGTGGAGGCGAGCGTCACTGCGACGTGGCGCAGCACTGCATCGCCCGCGAGATGGCCGAAGGTGTCGTTGATCCGCTTGAAGTGGTCGATGTCGACCATGCAGATCGCAAGCTCGGTTCCAGATTTCGCAAGCTCTTCGATCTCGCCGTCCAGTCGCGCAAGCAACGCGCGCCGATTCATCAGGCCGGTCAACGCGTCCGTATTCGCTTGCTTCTCGAGGGACGCTTGGGCGGCATGTAAGCGCTGATTGAGGGTATACAATTCTTCGTAATGGAGGCTGCGCTCGACGACCACGGATAGCTGTGCGGCGCATCGCATGAAGAGGTCTTGGTGGGCCTCGCGGTAGGTATCGGGCCGGTTGCTGCTGAAGAACAAGAATCCGACCGGAGCGCCCTGCACCATGAGTGGGCAGGTCAGGTTCGAGCGCACGCCTTCACGCGTGATTACCTGAGTCGATTCGGACTGCGGATGCTCGACGAGATACTGTTCAAGGTCGTTGATGATTCTTGGTTGACCCGTACGAAGGATTTCGGCAAGGCTACTGCCCGCGATCGGTTGCGAATAACCGGGGCGGATCGACAAGTGCGGTGCGCTGCTGCGTGCCCAGCGGGCGACCACTTTTGTCCGCGACTTATCGAGTAATGCGCAGCCCAATCGGTCGTAGGGCAAGATCGCCTTGAAACTATCGTAGACGCATTGCAGCACGTGATCGAGGAATAATCCGGCGCCGACCTGCTCGGAGAGGGCGAGAAGCGCCGTCAGTTCGTCGAAACGGCGACGCAGCGTGACGGCGAGATTGTTGAGATCCTCACCCAGCAGACCCAGCGCATCTTCTCGCCCCGCGCCGACGGCCGTGTCGAATTCTCCAACCTGTAGCGCATGCACGGCGGACCTATAGCGGTTGATGCGCGTATCCTCGATAATGTCGCGAGTCAAGGTCGTCCCTCCCGTCGCGGCCCGGGAGCCGCGGCCAGCGTATCGTGGTGCTGGTGAACAATTTCTGCGATCGGCAATTCGCAATGTAGATGCTGCAGGATTTGTCGACCGTACGCGCCACAGCCATCTTTCGGGTAATCGCCGGTCAATTCGCTTGAGTATCTGTACATCATGGGGTTATGCAAGGACGGCTTTGCCTTCCTTCACGGACACAGTGGCGGCACGCGCAGTCAACGGCGAACAAGGTAATCACAGGGAAGAGCGTATGCATATCCGCATTTCCACTGATATTTTTCGGCTGGACCCTAGAGAGCCAGTTCTCAGTTCATCAATGCGCGCGTCCCTCCGGCGAGCGCGCCCGCCACTTTGGAAAGGCCACTTGAAGCAACTATGTGGAGAATTATGCGGGCTCGTCGCGCTGGCTATTAGTTGCGCCGCGCCGATCGCACAGGCGGCAACCGACCCGAGCTTTCTGCTGACCGCGACCTCCAAGGACTTCGCCTCCTACTTTCCGGGCCAGCTGGCCAACGGATATTTCTCGACCATGACCGCGCCACGCGGCACCGAAGGCAATCTCGCCTACATGGTGGCCTTCATGGATTACGGCAAGGACGACATCTCGCGGCCCGCCGCCATTCCGGGCTGGACCGAGATCGACTACAGCACCGGCCGGTCCGACGCGGGTCGTTTCTGGATGAACCAGGTCGGCCTGCGAGCCTCGGTGTTCCGAGATTACCGGCAGGTATTGAACCTGCGCGACGCCACGCTGACCACGAGCTATCTGTACCTCGATCACGGCAAGGACACGCGGATCAAGGTGGTGACTTTGGTCAGCCAGGCGTCGGCGCACCTGGCCGCGAGCCGGATCTCGATCACGCCGGAATTCGACGGTGTCGTGCAGCTGTCGTTCGCACTCAACCTGTGGGCGCCGTATCAGCCGCGGCTGAAACTCGCGAAATTGACCGGCGATGAAATGCGCATCGCGGTTGCTGCGCACAACCTGACGCTGCAGGCGATTGCGCCTGCCACGCCGGACCGTGCAGCCGTGTGGTATCACGGCGATACCCACGTGCTTGCCGACGCGGGCAACAGCAAGAATCTGACGATGTGGCTAAGCGGTCGCGCCGAGCGGGGCCTGCGCATGGCCGAAGCCGCAGCCGTCAGCATGCCGCGGGGACTTCAGCCGCTCGATGTCAAGGTTTACAAGAGCAATTACCGATTGTCGCTCGACCTTCGCGTCAAGGTGCGAAAAGGCAGGACTTATGTCTTCACCAAGTATATCGCCGCATCGCGCGAACACTGGGGCGGCGACGCCACGGCCGACACCGCACTTGCCAAGGCCGCGCGCGTCCGAGGCTTTGCCGCATTTCTCGGCGCGCAGCGGTCGGCGTGGGCCGCCCTGTGGAAGTCGGATATCCGCATCGACGGCGATCCGAGGGCGCAGCAGGTCGTGCATTCGGATCTGTACTACCTGCTGTCGAACGTGACGCCCGACACCGCGTGGGCGGTGGGTGCCTGCGGATTGACGCCGGGTTACGTCGGCCACGTCTTCTGGGACAGCGATACATGGATATTTCCGGCGCTGGCGCTGCTGCATCCGCAACGCGCCAGATCGTTGGTGATGTTCCGGGACCGCACCCTGCCCGCGGCGCAACAGCGGGCGCGCGCACTTGGCCTGCAAGGGGCCAAGTACCCGTGGGAATCCGATCCGCAAAATGGCACCGAACAGATCCTGCACGCCGCCACGCTGTTGAGCAAAAGCGAGATCCACGTCAATGCCGACATCGCGATTGCGCAGTGGCAGTACTACTTGGCGACCGGCGACCGCGCATGGCTGAAGCAGCACGGCTGGCCGGTGATCCGCGATATAGCGCGATTCTGGACGAGCCGCGCGACCTACAACAGAGGCAAGCGGCGCTACGAAATCCTGCACGTCGCCTCGGTCGAGGAACACTATTTCGACGTTCCCAACGATACCTATACCAATGTCGGTGCCGCCAAGGCGTTGACCATCGCGACGGCCGCCGCCGCATTGGTCGGCGCCAAGGCCGACCCCCGCTGGGCCGATATTGCGGCGAAGATGGATGTGCCATTTTCCGCGGCGGGACAGCACCACCTCGACATGGATGCGACCGTGCGCCACGACGTCGGCGGCAGCGATCTCGCCTTCCTGTCGTTTCCGTCGATCGACCTGCCGATGAGCGCGCAAGTGCGGCGCAACGACTACGCGATGTCCGTGAAGTCGCTGGACGCCTGGCGGCACACGCCCGCCACGATGGGACTCGCGCCGATCTCGATTGCGGCGGCGGCCGCCGGCAACACGGCCGAGGCGATCCGATGGGTCGAGCGCAACTTCGCCGGCGACATGTTCAAACCACCGTTCGACGTGCGCCCGGAAGGCCCGACCAACAATACGGGCTACTTCCTCACCGGCTCGGGCGGATTTGTGCAGAGCCTCATTTATGGCCTCACCGGGCTGCGCATCGAGGAGCGAGGCCTGGTCGACGCCTATCCGCCGGTACTGCCGCCGACGTGGAAATCATTGACGTTGACCGACATCACCTTTCGCGGCAAGCGCTACGACATCGCCGTGCATCGCGATGACGCCGGCAAGGTCGTCATCGCGCGCACGGCTCTCTGACCCCGAACGCCGGTCGGTGGCGACGAGCAGCAAACCGACTGCCCCGGTGAAATGTCCCATTGGCACGGGTAGCGGCGCACTGGCGGATTGCAAACCAAGATCGTAATCACCTTTACGTCGTGCCTTGTCTCGGCGTACGTTGGCGGATGATGAAACATATCCTGCGATGCATTGGGATCGTCATCGCGATGACGACGGTGACGACGGTGACGGCGGCTGCCCGGCCCGATCCGCTGAAGACTCGCGCGTACATCGATCATGCATGGGGCACGCTCACCCGCTCCATGGATGATTGTTCGGCGTTGTCCGACAGCAAGGTGGGCAGCCGGCCGGTATTGTACTTGCCTGCAGATCTACCGAAGCCGGCGCAGCTCGACGCCATCGCCAGGCGCTGTCACGTCGACGTGCGGGTGCTGCCGCATCCGATCACCCGGCTCGGCGATCTGTCGCCCGACGTTTTGCCTACCCAGGGCTTGCTTTATCTGCCCAACCCTTACGTGGTGCCGGGCGGGTTCTTCAACGAGATGTACGGATGGGACAGCTATTTCATCGTGCTTGGCCTGGTCGCCGATCATCGTGAGGCGCTGGCGCGCGGCATGCTCGACAACGCGCTGTTCGAGGTCGCGCACTACGGCGCGGTGCTCAATGCCAACCGCACGTACTACCTGACCCGATCGCAGCCGCCATTCCTCTCCTCGATGATCCGGGCGATCCTCGACGATCCGGCGAGCTTTGCAGGGCCGGCAGCCGCACGCGCCTGGCTGCGGCAGGCGTATCCCCTGGCCGTGCGCGACCACGCGACCTGGACCCGCAAGGAGCACCTGGCGGGCCGTACCGGGCTCGCGCGCTATTTCGATTACGGCGGCAGCAAGCCGGTGCTGGAGATGCGTAGCAGCACCTATTTGCGCGGCGTGATCGACTGGTTGCGCGCGCATCCGGCCGCGGACCGCGGTTATCTGCTCGAGGCCTCCGCGCACCCCGACGCCGCGCAAACGGCGCAACTGAGAGCGAGCAGTTGCGATCTTTCGGCCTCGACGGTTTGTGCCGGCGCCTGGTCCCAGGGCTACCGTCTGAGCGCCGGTTTTTATCTGGGCGACCGCGCGATGCGCGAGTCGGGCTTCGACACCACCTTCCGGATGGGACCGTTCGGTGGTTCCACTCACCACTATGCGCCGGTGGACTTGAACAGTCTGCTCTATCGCTACGAGCGCGATCTGCATGACTTCGCCCTGCAGCTCGGTCTCGATGCGGATGCCAGACACTGGGCCGCCGTCGCCGAGGCGCGGCGCCGGGCGATCGACAAATATCTGTGGCGGCCCGCGCAGGGCATGTTCCTGGACTATGACTTCGTCACCGGCAGGCGGTCGCACTACCCCTTTATCAGCACGTTCTACCCGCTCTGGGCCGGCGTCGCCTCGACGCGGCAGGCCAGGGCATTGCGCACCCATCTTGGCATGTTTGAGCGTATGGGCGGCCTGCAGACGAGCGATCATGCCAGCGGCGCGCAGTGGGATGCGCCGTTTGGCTGGGCGCCGACCAACTGGCTGGCGATCGCCGGACTCGACGCCTACGGCTTTCACGACGATGCACGCCGCCTGGCGCGTAAGTTCACCGCGACGATCGACCGCAGCTTCGCGGCGGACGGCACGATCCGTGAGAAATACAACATGGTGAGCGGCAATGCCGACGTGAAGATCAGCGCCGGCTACAAGGCCAACGTGATCGGCTTCGGCTGGACCAACGCGGTGTATCTGAAGTTGCAGCAGATTCTGCATCGGAACGCCGCGCCGCGCGTGACGGTGGACGCCGGCATTCTCGAGGGCAGGCTCGCACAGGCCGACGGCGTCACGTTGCGCGAGTTTCGCGGCATTCCGTATGCCGCGCCGCCGGTCGGTGCGCTGCGCTGGCGAGCGCCGCAGCCGGCGGTATCCTGGCCCGGGGTGCACGAGGCGCAGCGCTTCGGGCCGCGCTGCATGCAGTTGCCGCTGTTCGGCGACATGGTGTTCCGCTCCCGCGGCATGAGCGAGGACTGCCTCTACCTCAACGTGTGGACGCCGGCGCCATCGTCCGCTGCAGGCAGGCCCGCGGCGCTGCCGGTGCTGGTGTATTTCTTCGGTGGAGGCTTCGTCGGCGGGGACGGTTCGGAGCGGCGCTATGATGGCGCCAGCTTGGCCGCGCACGGCATCGTCACGGTGACCGTGAATTATCGGCTCGGGGTGTTCGGCTTTCTGGCGCTGCCGGCGCTCGCCGAGGAATCGCCGGTGCATGCCGCCGGCAACTATGGGCTGCTCGATCAGATCGCGGCGCTGCGCTGGGTGCGGCGCAATATCGCCCGCTTCGGCGGAGATCCGACGCAGGTGACCATCGGCGGCGAATCGGCCGGTTCGATCTCGGTGAGCGCGCTGATGGCCTCACCGCTCGCGAAGGATTTGATGGCGCGCGCGATTGGCGAGAGCGGCGCGCTGATCTCGCCAATCGCTGCGCAGCCCTTGGCCCGGGCGGAGCAGCAGGGGGCGGCGTTCCGCGCCCGGGTTGGCGCAAAATCGCTGGCTGCCCTGCGCGCACTGCCTGCCGACACGCTGTTGCGGGCGACCGATCCGAAGCGGCGGCCGGCATTGCCGTTCGGCCCCGACATCGATGGCCATGTGCTCGCCGAGCCGCCGGCGGCCACTCTATCGCGCGGCGCACAAGCTCATGTGCCGCTGCTGCTCGGATCGAACTCGCAGGAGGGTTTCTACACGGCGATCCTGCGGCGCAAGTCGCCCACTGCGGCGCATTATCGTGCAGCGCTCGAACGGCTGTTCGGCCGGCAGGCGGACCGTGCGCTGGCGCTGTACCCCGGCCACACGGCGGCCGAGGTCGAGCGCTCGGCGACGGCGCTCGCTGGCGACCTGTTCATCGCACACACCACCTGGCGCTGGATGGACCTGCAGCGGCGCACCGGCCGCGCGCCGGTATACTTTTACTATTTTACCCAGCCGCGTCCCGCGCTGCGCCATCCCGTGCCGGGCGCCCTGGCCGACGCCGGCGCGGTGCACAGCGGCGAGATCGAGTATGCACTCGGTAACCTCGACAGCAACAAGGTGTATGCGTGGACAGCGGCCGACCATCAGGTGTCGACGGTCATGGAAGGCTATTTTTCGCGGTTCATCAAGAACGGCAATCCGAATGGTCCGGGGCTGCCGGTGTGGCCGGCCGTGGCCGCCGTACGCGGCGGCTTGCTGCGTCAGACGATCGGCGCGACTGTGCACACACGGAGCGATCGCGGTGCCGCGCGGCAGGATTTCCTGAGCCAATTCTTCGCCGCACATGCGGGCCCGCTGTAGACGGCGTTGCATTAGTGCCCGCAATCCGTGCCGCGCTCGGCCACTCTCATCGCCACGCCACGCCGATCCTGTCGCGGATTGATTGCCTCGGCAGCACGACGCGCGCGGTTGCTTGCCTGGCATCCCAGCTCCACCGGCCGAAAGCCTTGCCATTGACCGATACCGACGATGGCCTGTCAGCCGCATGGATGCGCAATTCGTATGAGCGCGCCGGCACCTGGCCCTGAAACGCACCCGTTGTTGGCCCGACCAAGAGCTGATGGAAGCCATCGCTGCTCGTGGCGTAAGTCATCTTCGTCAGTGCGTACCGGCCCTTGGTGTAAGCGAGTGAAATCCCGTCGTCTTCGTACAGTTCGAAGCTGCCGTTGGCCGATCCGTAGACATTGACGATGACGGTGTCCAGCGGTTTGGCATTCGAGTAGTCGCTCACGCTCTGCTCGGGGATGAGCGCCCCGTCGCGGACGAACACCGGCGTTTGATCCACCGCGAAGTGCAAAGTGAACGTGGTGCCGCCCCGGTAGCGCTTGCCGGTGAAGAAATCGATCCAATGACCCGGCGGAAGATAGATGGTCCGATTGCCGCTCGGGTCGAGCACCGGCGCAACCAGCATTTCGCTTCCGAAGAAGTATTCGTGGGTATGGCGGTAGGCCTGCGGCAGATTCGGGTACTGCAGGTAGAGCGGCCGCAGGATCGGCATCGACTCCTGGTGCGCCAGCCAGGCGTACGTATACAGGTACGGAATCAATTGCGTGCGCAGCGTGAAATACTTCTTCATCAACGCCATGCCTCGGCGGCCGTAGACCCAGGGCATGCGCAGATTGCCCTCGCGCGGGTTCTCGTGGGCGCTGTGCATCCGCAGCAGCGGGCTGAAGGCGCCAAATTCGATCCAGCGCGCATACAGGGCGAAATCGATCTTGGCGCCGTGGAATCCGCCGATGTCGTGGCTGATGTAGGGAACCAGCACGTTACCGCCGCGGGCGGTGAATGCGACCTCGTAGGCGAGCACCGGCCACTCGGAATACGTGTCGCCGGTGAAGAACGCGGGATACCGCTCGCTCCCCCAATCCCCGTAGCGGCCCAGGATGAAGCCGCGCCGGCCGCTTTCGGCTTGTGTGTAGTCGTAGAAGACCTTGTTGGTCCACAGCTGCTCGTTCAGGCCGGGCATATCGACGGCGCCGCTGCCGCCATCGACCCACCAGGCGTCCACGCCTTGCCGCATCAGCGGTTTGTGCAAGTCGCGCATGAACACATCGGCCTGCTTCTGGTTCGACAGATCGAAATAGATGCGCTTCGGCGGCGGGACATTCCTGATCGCGACCGGACCGCGGAGGATTCCGCCGCCGCGTTTGCCGGGCACGACGCGAAGCACGATCTCATTCTGCCGGCCAGCTTTGACGTAGGGGGCAATATCGGCAACGGTCAATCGTCGCGGCCAACGGACCTGGCTGTGCGCCGCTTCTTCGCCGTTGACGAATATCCGATACGTCTTTTGCACCTCGCCCAGGTACAGGTACAGCGCGCCAGGGAGTCGCGCCGGCAGGCGTACCGACGCCCGATACCAGCCGATTCCTCGATATTTGCCGTAGCCTTGATCGCGCCATGGCAGTCCGATCCGGATCGGCTTCCAGCGCCTGTCGTCATGACCCGCCGCAACCGAGTGATGATGGAGACCCGCATCGTCGGGATCGGTCGAGAACCGCCAAGACTTCGAGATATCCAGGTCGAACGACGGCTTCACCGGTAATCGCCGGCCGAGCCCCTTCAACACTTCCGGCGCGTGGCTATCGTGGAAGGAAAGGATGCTTTCGTCGGTGTTGGCATACCCTGGATGATCGTTGAGGGCGAGCTTGATGCCCCGGCGATGCAGCCAGGTCGAGAGCCGATCGGGGTGCGGTATCAGCGGACTCCAGTCATAGCCGCCTTGCCATCCGTAGTTGTGCCAGCCGAAATCCAGCACCAGCGTGTCGAAGGGGATGTGATGGCGGCGCAACCGCGAGACCTCATCCTCCAGGTACTGCTGGCCGTAGCGCTTCAAGTCTGGCTGCGCGGCCTGTGCGGTGTCGGGGAAATACTCGAAATTGAAATCCGTGATCCAGGGGCCGAGGACGTATCGCGGGATCATCGGGATAGGCCCGCAAAGCTTTGCGTATTCTTCGAGCACCTGGCGGTAATCGCGGTTGTAGGCGAACAGATACCAGTCCTGGCCGATCGGCTGCCGGCGCGGTTCTATCCACGTTTTCTGCGCATTCCACACCGGGGTACGGCTATCGTCGATGAACGCGTAGCCGCTGCGGCTCAACAGCCCGGGCTTGGCACGGGCGAGGTGCACGTCGATCCCTGGAATGATGTCGTTGACCGGGCTTTCGAGATCCTTGTGCCCTGCGGGGAGGTTGGCTTTGGAGACATTGTCCAGGGAATAGGTCAGGCCGCCCAAGTTCAGCCGGTCTTTGTCGCCGGGATGCCAAATGTGTGCGACGCCGTCGGGATCGCTCCAGGTCACGTCGAGGTTGGCGGCGGTAAACGGTCCGGATCGCAGCCGGTAATGCAAGCGCATGGCGCTGGTGGCAGCGATCAGCCAGCCATTCTTTCGCGTCAATTTGACCTGAACTTTCGGCCAGACTCTCTTGCCTACGACCGCGGTGGGCGCATCGACAAATTGGCCCGAAGCCGAGTACTCCATGCGCACCAGCGACGGCGTCAAGAACTCGAAGCGCGCGGTTTCGGCGGGGATGGCGCCCTTGTCCTGCGCGTTGCCGCAAGACACCAGGAACGCCGCAACCAGTCCGCAACAGGCCCATCTTGCGGTGCAGTCGAGAATGCCGTGAAAGCGCATGTGGATTTCCTGGTCGGTCGCGAGTGATGTACCCTTGAGCGAGAGCAATCCGCTGCCTGCGTCGCCGCCTCGGCTCGCGACATGGTAATTCATGCGCCATGACGCCGCCATTGCGAGCGCGCACCCGCCGTGTGCCCTTGGGAGCCTTTCGACAGCAGTCCATCCATTGATCTCGTCGGCATGCATCGAGATACGTCCCCTATGAGCAACAGCGGAATTGCCCGACCCTTGCGCCGCCTGCGTGCCGGTATCGTTGGCGGCGGGCGCGGCGCATTCATCGGTTCGGTGCATCGCATAGCCGCCGAACTCGACGGCCAAGCCGAGGTGATCGCAGGTGCAATGTCCTCGCACCCCGAGATCGCCCGCGAAAGCGCCGCCGCGTGGCATCTCGAACGCGCCTATGTCTCTTACGAGGATATGGCCTCGGCGGAGGCAGCCGACCAGAACGGCATTGATTTCGTCATCATCGCGACGCCGAATGATCTGCACTACCCGGTCGCGAAAGCGTTCCTTGGCGCGGGCATTCACGTCATCTGCGACAAGCCCCTGGCCTTCACGGTCGCCGAGGGGCAAGAACTGGTGCGTCTCGTCGAAGGCGGCACGACATTGTTTGCGCTCACCTATAACTACACGGGCTATCCGGCCGTGCGCCAAGCCCGTGACATGGTGCGCGCCGGACAGTTGGGCGAGCTTCGCAAGGTCATGGTCGAATACACGCAGGACTGGCTGATGGAGCCGCTGGAGACCCGCGGCGACAAGCAGGCCGCCTGGAGAACCGATCCGGCGCGAGCCGGCCTCGGCGGATGCGTGGGCGATATTGGCTCCCACGCCGAACATCTGCTCGAGTTTGTGACGGACCGGCAGATCGAGGCCTTGTGCGCGGATTTAAGCCGTTTCGTGGCCGGTCGTCGCCTGGACGACGACGCCAACATTCTGCTGAGACTTCGTGGCGGGGCCAAGGGAACGCTGGTGTGCTCGCAGGTGGCCTGCGGGGAGGAAAACCGGCTGTCGATTCGTGTTTACGGATCCCAGGCCGGGCTCGAGTGGCATCAGCAGGACCCGAACACGCTCCTCCATAAGGCCGCCGGCAGGCCCTGGGCGCAGTTGCGGACGGGCCAGAGCTACTTAGGCGGTTCGGCAAAGGCCGCGGCGCGACTGCCGGCCGGGCATCCGGAGGGCTATCTCGAGGCCTTTGCGAACATCTACCGTGGGTTCATGGAGGATGTGCGCCGAGTCGGACAGGGTCAAGCGCCTACGCGGGATTACCCCGGAGTACATGCGGGCCTGCGCGGCTTGCGCTTCATTGCCCAGGCCGTGGCGAGTTCGCAGGCCGGATCCATATGGCTGAGCGTGTAGGGCCGTGAGAGGATCGATGCAGTGACAACCGCCGTCAGATTTCGACTTTGCGCGATGATGTTTCTGCAGTTCTTCATCTGGGGTGGCTGGTTCGTGACCATGGGCAGCTACCTCGCGTCGAATCTGCATGCGACCGGAGCGCAGAGCGCGCTCGCTTATTCCACGCAATCCTGGGGCGCCATCGTCGCGCCTTTGATCGTCGGCCTGGTTGCGGATCGCTATTTCAGCGCGGAGCGCCTTTTGGGCGCCATTCACATCGGCGGCGGCGTGCTGATGTACATGCTGTTCAGCAGCCGTCATTTCGAGGGCTTCTATCCTTACCTGTTCGCGTACATGATTCTTTATATGCCGACCTTGGCGCTGGTCAACGCCATCTCGTTCCGTCAAATGGATGATCCTTCCAAACATTTCTCCGGCATCCGGGTCTGGGGCACGATCGGCTGGATCGTGGCGGGTCTCGTGATCAGTTACCTGTTCGCCTGGGATTCGCGCGCGGGAATGGCGCATGGCTCGCTCAGGAATACCTTTCTGATGTGTTCGATCGCCTCGTTCGCGCTCGGCGTCTATAGCTTCACACTGCCGCGCACGCCGCCATTGCCGAAGAGCGGGGACCAGACCCGCCTCGGCCGCGTCATGGGCGTCGATGCGCTGGGGTTATTGCGTCAGAAGAACTTCCTGCTGTTCTTCGTGTCGTCGATCCTGATCTGCATACCCCTGGCGTTCTATTACCAGAACGCCAATCAGTTTCTGACGGAAATCCACGTCGCCCATGCGACGGGCAAGCAAACCATCGGCCAGATGTCCGAGGTGCTGTTCATGCTGATGATCCCGGTTTTTCTAAGCCGCTTCGGCATGAAAACCACGCTGCTGCTCGGCATGCTGGCCTGGGTCTGCCGGTATCTATTGTTCGCGTTCGGCAACGCGCATGAGTTCGAGTTCATGCTGATCATCGGTATCGCGCTGCATGGCGCGTGCTACGACTTCTTCTTCGTTTCCGGCCAGATCTATACCGACTCCAAGGCGGGCGCGCAACACAAGAGCGCGGCGCAAGGCATGATCACGCTTGCGACCTACGGCGTCGGCATGCTGATCGGCTTCTGGGCGGCCGGCCGCATCGACGATCTGTACGCCGCCGGCGGCGCACATGACTGGAAGGCCATCTGGCTGTATCCGGCCGGCTTTGCGGCGGCGGTGTTCGTGCTGTTCGCGCTGACATTTCGCAATGAGATCGTCGAGTACGCCGGACCGCAGTAAGGTACACGGCATTTTGGAGCACGCCATTTTGACTGAACTCACGAGTCGACCAGACGCGCCGCCGGCAGCGCGCGGGTTTAGGCCGCGGCCGATGAAACTCAGTATATTGACGGCGGCGCTGCAGGAATTGACTCCCCGCGATCGGCGCGATGCCGACCCGGATGTGGCCATCGAGGAGTGGCTGGATTTCGCGGCGCAGATCGGTTGCCCGCATATCGAGCTCTCCGCGGCCCTGCATCCGGCCGAAAGCGACGTGCCGGCCGCGGCCCTGCTCGATCCTGTGGCCAACACCCTGGATTTGCGCCAGCCCTTCGACGCCGTGCGCGCATCGCGCGTCCGCGCGGCAATGCAAGCTACGCGCGTAGGTTTGTCGGATCTTGCCTACTTCGACAATATGCTGGCCGCCGACGATTCCGCGCGCAGAAAAAAGCACGCACTGATGCTGCGTGTTTTCGACGCCGCGGTACTGCTCGGCACCGATGCCGTCACCGGCTTCGTGGGCCGAAATCCGCTGTTGGGAATGGATGCCAATCTGGTCATGTTCGCAGAGGTGTTCGTGCCGTTGCTTCAGGAAGCCAAAGCCCGCCGGCTGACGTTTCGGGTCGAGCAGTGTCCGATGCCGGGTTGGAATGTCAGCGATGCATGGCATAACAACATTGCCTATGCCCCGGGTCCGTGGATTGCATTGCACCGGATCTGCGAGCGGCACGGCGTCGGCGATCAATTCCGCATCCACTATGACCCCTCGCATGCAATCTTGATGGGGCAGGACTCGCGCTCCGTGTTTCAGTACCTGAAGGACACGGGCTACAACTTTCTGATCTCCGGCTTTCATGTCAAGGGTCAAGTCATCGACTCGCGCGGCCTCTCCGCGTGGGGCTACGGCGGCCAGACGATGCAACGTGGGGACTGGCACGGCAATAGGCCGTCCACCGATCCGGCGGAGCAACGCAACGCCTGGAAAAAGCAAACCGTGTTTTGCGAGCACGAACTGCCGGGCACGGCGCGGCACGATCCGCTCGCATATCTGCAGAATCGCTCGGTGGACTGGCTCGACCATCAGCTCGCCGCGCGCGAGTTGCTGCGTATAGAGCCGGAGAAGACCTTCCTGGTCGTCGAGCATGAGTATCCCAGGGCCCGCATCCAAGACAAGGCGCGGCTTGCGCCGATCCTGGCGGGGTCACTCGCCTTTACGCGCGCTATCGACGAGGCCGCGGCGGCGATGTACGCCCTCCAGCATGAAGTTCTCGCCTCCCAGGGCATAGCCGTGCAGGGCGTCGGTCGCGAGCCCTATCGGTCGTGAGCGGAGCGGCGCTGGGTTGCGCCGCGCGCCCCAAAGCGCTTAACTAGGCGCCATGCCTTTTGTGACGGCGAGAACCCGAAAGAGCGCCTACGACGTCATCGTGGTCGGCTCCGGCGCGGGCGGCGGGCAGTCTGCCTACACGCTCTGTATGGACGGCGCCAAGGTTCTCATGCTCGAGGCCGGCCGCAAATACTCTCCGCCAACGGAAACGGCCATGTTCCAGACGCCGGATATGGCGCCTCTCGCGGCCGAGCCGACGCCGGATAAGCCGTTCGGATTCTACGACGCGACGGTGGACGGCGGCTGGAACGTACCCGGCGAGCCGTACGTGCAAGCGAGCGAGGAGCGCGCAGATCGCTTTGAATGGTGGCGGGCGCGCATGCTCGGCGGCCGCACGAATCATTGGGGGCGCATCGCGCTGCGCGACGGCCCGTACGACTTCAAGGTGCATCGTCGCGACGGGCTTGGTTTCGATTGGCCGATCGCCTATGAGGATGTCGCGCCGTATTACGACAAGGTCGAGAGGCTGGTCGGCGTCTACGGCAGCAACGAAGGCATGGAGAACGCGCCGGATTCCTCGGAGGGGTGCCTGCAGCCGCCGCCCGCGCCGCTGGTCAGTGATCTGCTGATCGCGCAACGGGCGATGCGCTTGGGAGTTCCGGCGATACCTTGCCATCGCGCGATCATGACCCGGCCGCTCGATCACAGGCGGTCGCCGGCGCTGCTGCATCCGGGCAATGTCGCTGCACAAAAGATCCTCGCCGAGGACATGCGCAAGCGCGCGGCCTGTCTTTGGGCGACGCCGTGCGGACAAGGCTGCGCGGTCCGCGCCAACTATCAGTCGACGACCGTCCATCTGCCGCCGGCACTTGCGACCGGGAACCTCGACATCGCGACCGACGCGATGGCTTACGAGGTGACCGTCGGGCGCGACGGCCGGGCGAGCGGCGTGAGCTTCGTCGACAAGACCACCGGCCGGCACCAGCACGTCGCCGCCAGGGTCGTGATACTCGCCGCGAGCGCGTGCGAATCGGCCCGCATCCTGCTGAATTCGCAGAGCGCGCGGTTTCCGAATGGACTCGCAAATTCCAGCGGCAAGGTCGGACGGTACTTGATGGATACGGTCGGCAGCACCGTGGTCGGGCAGATCCCCTTGCTCGAGAGTCTGCCGCCGCTCAACGAGGACGGCGCGGACGGTCATGCCATGTACGTGCCCTGGTGGCTCTACCGGGAACAACTCGCCGGCAAGCTCGGATTCGCTCGCGGCTACCACATCGAATTCGGCGGCGGCAAGAGGATGCCGGGATACGGAACCGCCGCCGGAATCGAATGGCTGACCGGCGGCGGCTACGGCGTGAAGTTCAAGCAAGATGTGCGCCGCTATTACGGTTCCTTCGTCTGGTTCGACGGGCGCGGCGAGATGATCCCCAATGAGAATTCGTTCTGCGAGATTGATCCGAGCGTCAAGGACAAGTGGGGGATCCCCGTGCTGCGCTTCCATTGGCAATGGTCGGAGCACGAGCGGCGCCAGGCCGCCCATATGCAAAAGACCTTCGGGGATATCATCGACGCGATGGGCGGCCGCACGCACGGTCCGGTGCAGACCGACGGCGCCAAGGCGATCTCTCCCGGCGGATCGATGATTCATGAAGTCGGCGGGGCGATCATGGGATCGGATCCCAAGGACTCGGTCACCAATCAATGGGGCCGGACCTGGGACGTCGAGAACCTCTTCGTGACCGACGGCGCGGTGTTCGCGTCGAACGCCGACAAGAATCCGACGCTGACGATCATGGCATTGGCGTGGCGCGCGGCCGATCATGTCCTTGGGCGCATGCGGCGCAAGGAGCTGTGATGGATCGGCGCACGACGATCAAGTGGGTGCTGGCCGCGAGCGCGGCGTGGCCGCTGCTCGAAATGCGCGCTGCCGGCGCCGACTCGGCGGCGACGGCGCGAGGCTATGGCACCGATCCGAATCTCCTGGCGGTTTACCGGCCGGGCGAGTTGTGGCCGCTGACCTTGACGGCGGCCGAGCGGCGGCTTGCCGGGATCCTGGCGGACATCATCATCCCGGCCGACGAGCATTCGCCCGGCGCCTCGGCCGTCGGCGTCGTCGACTTCGTCGACGAGTGGGTGAGTGCGCCGTATCCGGACTACCAACGCGACCGGACGATCGTGCTCGGCGGTTTCCTATGGTTGGACGCCGAGGCTGCGCGGCGGTTCGGCAAGGAGTTCGCGGCTCAGGACGCCCTGCGGCAGCACGCCATTTGCGACGAGATCTGCGACCAAACTCGCGCCGCGCCCGCGCGCCACGCGGCGGCGCGATTCTTCGCGCGCTATCGCGACTTGACCGCCGGCGGGTTCTACTCGACTCCCGTCGGCCGCAATGACTTGGGGTATATCGGCAATGTGCCGCTCGCGCGCTTCGATGGGCCGCCGCTCGCTTTGCTGAAGAAGCTGAACCTGGCGTAAGGCGCCGTCCAACCTGGGGTATAAACCGATGCGCAGAATCCCTTCCTTCCTTGCCATGCTCGCCATCGCTTGCGGTGCGGCGCTGTCGGCCGCCGCGCTGCCTGCGAGCGCCGCCTCCCGCGGCTGGCAAGCGCTCTTGCAAGAGCATAGTGCGCCCGCGTGGCGCGGCTGGAAATCGGCCGGGCTGCCCAAGGGCTGGCACGTGGTCGGCGGCGTGCTCTCCAAGAAGGGCGAGGTCGACGATCTGGTCACGAACCGGCGCTTCGGTAATTTCGAGCTCGAACTGCAGTGGAAAATAGGGCGGGGCGGCAACAGCGGCATCTTTTACCGCGGTACCCGTGAGTACGATCACATCTACTGGAGCGCCCCGGAATACCAGCTGCTCGACGATGCAAATACCGAGGACGGCAAAAGCCGCCTCACGGCGGCCGCGTCGGTCTACGCGCTCTACGGCCCGCCGGCCGGGATCGTGCGGCCGTTCGATCATTGGAACAGGACGCGGCTCGTGGTCGACGGCACGCACGTGGAGCATTGGCTCAACGGCCGCAAAGTCGTCGAGTATCAGCTGACGAGCGCCGACTGGAAGAGACGGGTCGCGGCGAGCAAGTTTGCGGCGTACCCGAATTACGGCTTGGCGAAGATCGGCCTGATCGGCATTCAGGGCGATCACCCCGGAACGCTGGCGATTCGCCGCATCCGCATACGCGAGCTCAAGTAGCGCCGGCTCGCGACGCAGAGCCGGCTCGCCACGCGGAATTTTGACGGGCCGATCTCGCGGGCCGAATGGTCCTAATTTAGCCAGGCCTCTTTAGAGGTTTCCATGTCAGTTATGCTGGTTGAGTCCATGCGGCGGATCAGCGGCCTGCTGCAATCCGGTCAATACAGCGCAGCGCACGCGCAATTGGAATCCCTGGTGAGCGCAAATCCTGATTACGTGGAAGGCCTGCGGCTGTTTGCCGGCACCACACAAGCCTTGGGCGACCTCGCCCAAGCCGAGTCGCTGCTGCGGCGCGCGCTCGAAATCGACCCCCTATGGGCTCCCACACTGACCACGCTTGCGGAGTTATTGCTGACTGCGGGTCGCAGCGCCGATGCCGTACCCTTGTTGCAGCGTGCGATCCAAGGGTCTCCTCACTACCCTCGGGCCGCACTTCTATTGGTTCGCCACTACCTGGACGCGGGCCAGCCGGCATCGGCACTCGACATTGCGACAGCCTGGTGCAACAGCGGCACGGCCGATGACGATTTGTCGGCGCTGCACGTGGCGGCATACGCCGCTCTGGGTCGCCAAAGCGAAGCGGTGGCGAACTATCGCCGTCTCGTGGCACTCGCTCCGGACAACCACGTCGCAACCCATGCCCTGGCTGTCGCGTTGAATGCGGCCAACCAGCCGGAGGAAGGTGAGCGTGTGGTGCGTCAAACGCTGTGCCGCACCCGACCGACGGCGCCGCTGCACCACACGCATGCTCGCAGCCTCATCACTTTGGAGCGATTCGACCAAGCCGAGCTGGCCTTGCGCGAATGCGTCAGATTGGAGCCGCGCCTCACCGAGGCGCACAACAGCCTGGCGCAACTCATCTGGATGCGCACCGGCAATATCATCGAGGCGACGCGCGTTCTGGATCAGGCGCTCGAAAAATACGGGCATGACGATGCATTGTGGGCCACAAAAGCAGCGCTACTGCAGGGAGCTGGTGACGCGCGCGGCGGTTACGCGTGCCTCGCCAAACGCGCCGCACGATCCCAGGCCCCGCCCATGTTGCTTATCCGCGCGGGACTCGCGGCGCTGGAGTTTGAACCCGTCACCGCCCTGACACTCGCAGAACGGGCCATGCGAGCGCAGCCCCACAACTCGACCGCTCGCAAACTCCTTTGCGCCGCATGCCTCGGTGTGGGGGACGGGGCCAGAGCGATGGCCGAATGCGCAACCCTGCTTAAGGCCACTCCCGACGATCAATACCTCATTGCCATGCAAACCACCGCGCTGCGGCTATTGAACGATCCCCGCTACGAGGCACTCTGCGACTACGACAAAATGGTGCGGTCGCAGCCCCTCGAAACCCCTCCGGGGTGGTCCGATCTCACCAGCTTCCTATCAGAACTCACGTCGCGCTTGAACACCCTGCACAATCCGCACGGTCATCGACTTCTCTACCAATCGTTGCGCCAGGGCACCGAGACCACCCAAGATCTTTCGCGCAGTCAGGACCCCGTCATTCGGGCGCTCTTTCACGCCTTTGCCGCACCGATCGCGCGCTATCGTGAGCAGATCGGCCAAGGGGAAGATGCCCTGCGGCGTCGCAATCGGGGCGCTTCACGGTACAACGGCAGTTGGTCGGTACGCCTGCACGGCGGGGGCTATCACACAAGCCACGTGCATCCGCGGGGATGGATATCCTCGGCTTGCTATATTCAGCTGCCCGATAGCATGAGAGCGGGGCATACGGCCGAAGGGATTCTCAGCTTTGGCGCGCCCGGGATGGTCACAACGCCTTCGCTAGACGCCGAGTTGTCGATCCGTCCAGAAGTCGGCCAACTGGTGCTTTTCCCGTCGTATTTCTGGCACGGCACGCTGCCCTTTCATAGCGAACAGCCGCGGCTCACCGTCGCATTCGACGTGGTCCCTGCCGCCCGCTAATCCGATCCGCTGCACCCGGCGTGCAGCCATCGAGCCTGCGGCGAATCGCGAAACCCCCTCGCGCCGGTTGACGCGAGGGGGTGTGCGCCTTCAGAACTTGTACTTCAACTCGATGCTGCCCTCGCGGCCCAGGATCGACCGCCCGAAGTTGACACCGTTCTGCGCGGTGTTTCCGCCGAATCGGGCGTTGCCCTCGGTGAGGCCGACCTGATTGTTCAGGTTCGAGCCCATCAGACGAATTTCCCAGTTGTCGCCGATCTCGGTGACGATGCCGGCGCCCAGGTCGTAGTAGCTGGGCAACGGGTTCAGGCCCGTGTTGTCCTGGTAGTGCACACCGACGTGCTCATAGGTCATGTACTCGGTCACCGAGCCCCAAGTGAAGGTCTGCGTGTCGCTCGGCGTCACGCGAATCTGGAAGTTCGGCAAGCGCGCGAGCTGTTGACCATTGATGGTGCCGCAGCGGGTTATTAGGTTGATGTCCTGGTAGATGTAGCAACCCTGGAAATCCTTGTAGTGGGCCTTCTCGTACTCCGCATTGATAGCGATCCTGAAGTCGCTGACCGCCTGGACGTCGGAGCCCGCGAACGGATTCACGCTGCCGACGATTCGGCCGCCCCGCGCCGTGGAGCCGTAAGTCTCATTCGGACCGAGCGGGACATGGTTTATATCGATGGGCTGATACGCCAGGCCACTGAATTCCTTGTCGTATATCGCTGCGTCGATGTACATGTAACGGTTCTGGATCTTGAAACCGGCTTCGTAATTCCGCACCTTGCTGAGAGGCGAATTCGCCGGACAGCCGTTCGAGCCGTTGTACACGTTGCAACGGACTGCGTCGAAGTTGTCGAAGAACACGCCATCGTTGACGCGCACATAGGCGCTCATCGAGTCCGTGAACTCGTAATTGGCGCCCAGCGAGAACGTCGGCATGGTGTTGTGTTCATGGGCGTAGGAGTACGTACCGTTGGGCAATTCGACCGCGTTGTCCCACAAATCGTACTGTGACCCCATCTGTACCGGCGATAGATTGGTCGTCTGCTGGTTCAGGTCAATATGTTCGACACGAACCGAGGCATCCAGCAGCAATTTGTCGATTTTCCATGAGTCCGACAGATAGGCGGCAATATTGGTGGCGCTGCCCTGCTCGAGGATTTGGTAACCCCCATTGGCGTTCACAATGCCTTGAGGACTGGTCACGTTGTAGATATTTCCACCGGCGACGCCCTGCAATATGATCGGACTCGCATTCGGCGCGTTGTTCATCAGCACGTTCGAGTCCAACGACCATGCGTCGTTGTCCGTGTAATGGGCTAGATAAGCACCCAAGGTCAAGGTGTTGCCGTTGCCGAAGTCCTCCGAGATGCGAAACTCATCGGTGACGTTCATGAGTTTCTTGCGGACCTGCCATACCTGCTCGGTAATCACACTTTGGGTGGGATCGACCGGCAGGCCGTTTGCATAGTGGGCCTGGACCGCGGCCGGGCTCAATACGGAAGGCAGAGTCAAACCAGCGACCAAAGAGGCCAGCGTCTGCGGGTTGCCGTTGTTCACCAGCGCATTCGTGGGGATGTAGCCGCCATCGAACAGGAAGGTGTTGTAGATCTTCCAGCCGCCGCCGACCTTGAGGTCGAGGTTCGACCCAAGGTAATTCAACTGGGCGCCGCGGCCGTTGCTGATATTGTCGTTCCAGAAGCCGCCGCCCGGGCTCGGAATCTGGAAATTCTGCAGCTGGTAGCTGTTGTAGGTGCTGTTCAGCTGGTTGAAGCCAGGATAAGGCTCCGCCTTGCCGTTCACCTCGATATAGGGGAAGTCGGCGTACCACTGATTCTTGTCGCTCAGGATGCGATACCAGAACGTCAGCGAGCCGCCATCCAGATCGTGCTTCAAGGTGGCCGTCAGCTGTCCGCCGATGTCGGACGGGTATTGCGGGTCACGCACGCCGTCGGATACGCGGTAGAACCCGCCGATGCTGCCATACCATCCGTCGCGGATCTTACCGCTCAAGAAAGCATCGACGCGCTCCGACCCTTCCGATCCGTAGGTAAAGCCGGCCGAGCCCGTCGTCTTGTCCGAGCCGGTTCTCAAGATGAAGTTCGCCGTGGCGCCCGCCTGACCGGAGCCGAAAATTGCGCTCGGTCCGCCCTGTACGATCTCGACACGCTCGACGGTGTCGTCGAAGCGCAGCAGCGAGCTTGAATCCATGAACGACAGATCCGCCGAGCCGTAGAGCGGCGAGCCATTGATCATGGTAGTGAAGTACGGGGAGTCGCCGCCGCCGTTGGGAAAGCCGGCCACGTCGATGTTGACGCCGGTTTGACCGCCGGATGCTTCCGGCCAAATGCCGGGGGATAGCTTGAAGATATCGGCCACGCTCGCGGGGTTCGAGTTTTTGATGTCGTCGCGGGACAACGATACGATGTTGTAGCTTGCGTCCAACTTCTTGACGCCCTGGGCTGAGGCAGTGACGACGATTTCTTGCAGCGAATTGCCGCCCGCCGCCGTATCTGGCTGGTCCGCGGCGTAGGCGGTGCCGCCGGCACAGTAAAGAATCCCGGCCACCGCCGCGGCCACGGTATTGATAGCGGCGAAGCGGGGTCCCAGCCGCCTCGAGACCGATGCAGCCGCCGGTAGCGCCAGGGCGTGCGAAATGGCCGCTCGCGGTCGCGCCAATGCGGCACTCGCGCGGAACGCCTTGTTGTTTTTCGATCTCATGCTTCCTCCTCCCTCAATACGCTCGTTGTGGCAGCACGTGTCCAGGTAATTCCGATAGGTGACTGCCGTAAGATTGATCAGACTTTGGCGACGTAGAAATACTCCACTTCAAGCACGGTGAACGCCGACAATGCGGGTATCAACGGCGTGTTTTCGTAGGCAACGTACTTTCAGTTCCTGCAGTTCTCGGCGCAAACTCGCCGCAGACTCCCCCCCTGCTTGCGAAAGATAATGCGGATGCCTATCAATAGCAAGGGTTGTGGTGAATTCGCAACGAGAGATGTGCGCCTGCGCGCCGGTCAATGCAACTCTTCGAGGAATACCAGATCCGAGGATAACGGCCGGGTTAAGGTCACGGCGACACCGTCGCGCATTAGTTGCCGACCGCTCAGCACGCGGTCGGCGGAGGCGCCCTGATCCTGGAACTTCAGTCGATAGCGACGCTTCGGGTTCAGGCCGAACAATCGGAAACGGTGCATCGGCCGATCCGGCGCCGTGCCGCGGAACGCGTACAGCACGCCGCGCCGTAGCCTGGCGGAATAGTATTCGATCCCGTCCCAATGTACGCCGTCGGGTCGCGGCGCGACGTGATACAGGTCGGCCTCGCGAATCAGCGGACGCAGCGCTGACTTGTAGAGCGCAAACTGCACTCGCGCCTCGGCGCGCTCTGCCGTACTCCATCGGCTCGTGTCCAGCATCAGCGAGAACCAGCCGAGCATGCCGCTGCGTAGCATGTAGCGGAAATTCTCGATGCGCGGCGTCGGCCAGCGTGCCACATAGCTTTCCAGCATCGCCGGCGGCAGCACGTAGCTGGCGTCGTAAAACGCCCGCCGATTCGACAGCGGATCGTAAGTATCGGTGATCGAAAAGTAGTCGCCGTGGGCAGCGCTGCCGAAATCCACCATCCGGCCGCCGTCGTCGCACACCTCCAGCAGGAGCGTCGGGTGGCGCGCGCGCAGCTGCTTGTAGATCTTGTAGTAGGCACGGGTAGCGTGATAGCTGACGTCGGTCGAGTTGGAGCCGTCAACCCAGAGGTATCCCGAATCCTCGAAGATCCGCAGCGATGACGGCTCCGGCGCCGCCGCAGGGTGATCACCGCGGGAACTGCCTTGTGCCACCAGGTAGCCGTCCTGCTCCAGCATATCGAGGTGATAGCGGCTGACGATGCCTTCGAGTTCGTTTGCAGCCCACGCCGCGGCAGCCGGTACGCCCAAATCGATCGTAATGCCCTTGAACGGTTCGCGGTGCTTCCAGCCGGCGGGCGGGTCCGCAATCAGCCAATCACGCACGGCGGGATCGTAGACATTAAGCGCGCCGGGCTCGCTCGAAGTGCCGGCCTGAGTCCAGTCCATCCACAGACCGAACCGCAGCCCGTGTCGGTGCGCGAAGTCGGCGACGCTGGCGATGCCGTGCGGGAACTTTGCCCGGTCCGCGTGCCAGTCGCCGACGCCGCGAAACCAGCCGGCGTCCAGATGAAACATCTCCAGCCCAAGCCGTGCCGAATCGACGATCATGCGATGCGCGAGATCTTCATCGACCGCCATGCCGCTGCCCCAGCTGTCGTTGACCATCGGCGGGAAGGACGGGTCGCGTAGTGTGCGCGGGTTGTCGAGCACGGTTCGAACCCAGCGCCGAAGGATATTGCCGGCGCCGTCCGGCCCGCCGCGGAAGGCGCCGAGGAATATCGTCGGGGTTGCAAAGGTGCCGCCAGGCGCCAGGCGGGTTCGGTAGGGGCCCGGCTCGGGATTCAGACCGGCCTCACCGCGCACAGACGCGCCGTCGCGTCGCAACGTGATCCGCGTGCGTCCGCTGAACTCGATGCCGAGATACCAGCCGCGCCGCGCGCCGCGCGGTTCGCCGACCAGCAAATACGGAATCATTTCGCGCGGCTGCTGGGCGATCGGCCGTGCGTAAGTGCTGGATGTGCCCACCCAGGAGTCTCCCTCGCGCAGCGCATCGAGATGCGTGCCCTGCGAGGAGGGCGTGTCGGCGCCCTTCTCGACCCAGAAGCGCTGCAGCGCGACCGTCGGATCGACGTGCCAGTCGAAGCGAAAGCTCGGCACCAGCGGCAACCACAGCGCTTCGCCGCTCAGGTTTTCGATCGATATGGTGTGCTCGAGCGGGCCGCGGCTGGCCGGCGCGCGCCACTGCCATACCAGTCGAAGCCGCGGCGAATCGCTGAGGTACACCAGCTGAATCCGCGTTGATTCGATCTGGCTGGCGCGGCGGTCCAGGCGCCATACCAGCGGCCGCGCGGTGCCGTGAACTTCAAGCTGCGCGGGCAGCGTTTCGTCGGCCGTATTGATCCAGGCCGTTGAACCGCGGAGCCTGAGCGTGCCGAGGCGCGGATGCTGCTCGCCGGCTTCGACGGTGATGGCGGTTTCAGCACTGGCCAGCGTTGCGCGTAGAGCGCGCGAGTCGTCCGCTTGCGCTGCATGCATTACGCACATGGCGCCGATGATCGCCGGCATGCAACGGCGCATGTAGGCCGTGCACCGCCGGCTGCGGGTCCTTTGCATGGGTGACCTGGTAGTAGATCAATCCGGTACTGGCGATTGATCATGGCATACTTCGGCCGTCGCTAGCTGCCGGCAGAACGCGCGCGGCGCTGCGTTCAATGACGATTGGCGCTTCTTGCGCGCGTCAACGCCCCAGGCGCGCAACGGCTGGATATTGACGACTCGGGTCCGGCGAGCCGACGCCTTACTTTAACGGGGCGGCCCATGAAGGCCAACCGATCCCGGTGATGGTTTACGCCAATGCCGACGGCGATGATCTTTCCGTTGTCACTGCGCGCATCGAGGACCAGGAGGGAAATCTCTGCCCGCTCGCGGACCAGCGCTATAGCGATGGGGCCATGAAGTTTCGAAATCAGGACGGCATAAGCTGCTGGTACGCGCTGTAGTTCTCCCGACCGATGTCGGGAAACGGCTTCAGCTTGACGGAGCCGCCATCCGACTGAATCCGCCATTGATGTTTGCCGCCGCGGTCGGGCTGCGCCGCCAACAAGCTCGTGCGCGTGACAATCGAATTCGCCGAGCTGTCCCCGTCCAGTATTCGCATCAGCACCAGCGGGCCGGCGAGCAACGCGACCGTTTGCGGGTGAGCGGCATCGACGCTTTCCAGGCGCCGCGTCAGCGGCAGCTCCAGCTCGACCCGGTCGGCCGAGCGCCATTCGCGCCGGATCGCGGCGAAGCGGCCGGGATGCAGGGATTGCATCGCGCGCTTGCCGTTGATCAGCAGGCTGGCACCATGCGCCCAGGCGGGTATGCGCAGATTGAGCGTAAAGGTCCGCGCGCTCGACAATCGCAGCGTCATGGTCACGGCGGCGGCATACGGATAGTCGGTCTGGATCGACAGGCTGCAGGTAGCGCTGTTCTGGCTCCAGGTCACTTGCGACGGTACGTAGAGGTTCACGTAGATGCCGTGCGCATCGGTGAAACAAGCGCTGACGGCATAATCGGCGGCAATCATCGGCAGCGTGCCGGAACAACAAGGCCAACGGTCGGTGTAGTAGACTTTTTCGGCTCGGCGCGTGTAGTCGGAGTAGTAGAAGGCGTGTCCGTCCCGCTGGATCGGCAGGGCGCCGAGCACGGTGTTGTATAGCACGCGTTCCATGCTGTCGCCGTAGCGCGGGTCGCCGGTAATGCGCAGCAGATAGCGCATCAGCTTGACGTGCGCATAGGAGCCGCAGGGCGTCTCAAAGCTCTTGGTCGTCTCAACAAGACTCGCGCCGAGCGCGCCGCTATCGGGGTCGACGAAATGCTCGTCCGGGCCCCAGCCGCCGGTGGCGAAGCTTTGTGCGGCGATCATCTCGAAGCCGTTGCGCGCCGCCGCCAGATACATCGGCGTGCCGAGCGACAAATAGGCCTGGGCCGCCGAACTAAGCGCGTTGGCGTGGCTGTAGGCATGCTTGCCCGGCAGGACATTTACACCGCGCGCGAGCGGCGCGAAGAACTCGTCGTAGAGAAACCTTCTGGCAAGCTCGAGATGAAGAGGGTCGCCGGTCAACGCCCAAGCCTGGAACTGATTTTCCGGCAGAGTGTAGCTCTCGTCCCAGGCATGCTGGCTGAAGTCCTCGCCTGGCCGGGCATGCTCGTTACGCGCGATAGCCCGCGCAGGCAGGTACGGTACGGCGGCCCGGGTGGCGCGCGCGAGTGTCGGGAGCGCCGCGTCGTCGCCGCAGAGCCGCCGGGCGTCGAGCAATCCGCAGACCAGCTTGTCGTAGATGTACGCAGGGAAGCGGTTGTCGCGGTAGAAACTGCTGCGGGCGTCGATCGTCGCCGCGAACGCGCGCACCAGGCGCCCGACCTTGGCGCGCGTCGGCGCATCGCCGCTGATCGCATAATAGCGCGACAGCGCGCTCATCCATTGTCCGAAGGTCGCGCCGGGCGCGAACGCGTAGGTGTCGTACCAGCCGCCGAGGTCGTGGCCGGGCGCGCGCTGCCCGGCGCGCACGCGGAAGGGCCGCAGCAGCGAATCCTCGTTGAGGCCCAGCACCAAGAGGTGATTCTCGCGCGCCTGGCGGTCGAGCGGTCCGGCGCCCAGACGCACCTGGCCATAACTCAGCTGAGACAGCAGAGTGGCCGGTGCAGCGGCGACGCCTTTGCCCAGCGAAGAGACGAGATGGCGCCACGCACCCGCCCCGAGTACGCCGAATGCAAGAATACTGCGCCGTCCGCGGTCCATCTGATCCGGCAGAATGCGGTGAACGGTGCGCCAATGCAACCGCGCGTGCACAATGAATCGCGCGGGCGCACGCTGCGCGCCGGGAGGGTGGCCATGAATACTTGTGCGATATCGTTGGCCGGCCGACTAGCCGGCTTTGGGCTGTGTTCGCTACTGCTGCCGGTCGCGGCGATGCCGCCGCGGGCGATTGCCGCGGCGCCGGCCCCTCAACCCCCGCAGGTCTTGTTCAAGGGCTTGTTCGGCAAAGTGCAGAGCGCGCGGCTGTTTGCCGACAGCAAGACCTTTGCGGATGCCGTGCCGAGGTCGCCCCCGGCGCAAATTCTGGCGCGCTACCGTGAATTCAAGCCGGTCTCGCGGCAGGCGCTGCAAAGCTTCGTCGCGGCGAATTTCATTTTGCCGATAGACGCCGGTGCGCCGCAGCTCTTCACGCAGCGGCTCAGCATCACTCGCCACATCGACTCGCTCTGGAATCAGCTGACGCGTTCCACCAAGACTGCGCCGCGCTATTCCTCGCTGCTGCCGCTGCCGGAACCTTACGTGGTGCCGGGCGGGCGTTTTCGCGAAATGTACTACTGGGATTCGTACTTCACCATGCTCGGCCTTCAGGAGAGTGGCCGACATGATCTGGTCCTGGACATGGTGCGCGACTTTGCCTATTTGATCGACACTTACGGCCACGTGCCGAACGGCACCCGCACCTACTACCTGAGCCGCTCGCAGCCGCCGTTCTTTTTCGCGATGGTCGGGCTTTCGAATGCCGGGGATCCGGCGGCGGCCTATGCGCGTTACCTGCCGGAGCTGCGTCGTGAGTACGCCTTCTGGATGCAGGGGGAGTCCGGGCTGCGGCGCGGCACGGCGCATCGCCGAGTCGTGGCCATGCCCGATGGCGCGGTTCTGAATCGCTATTGGGACGATGCCGACACGCCGCGCGATGAGTCCTATCGCGAAGACACCGATCTTGCACGCCGCAGTGGGCGCATACCGCAGCAGCTGTATCGCGACGTGCGTGCGGCGGCCGAAAGCGGCTGGGACTTCAGCTCCCGCTGGTTGGCCGATGGCCGGAGCCTAGCGACCATCGACACCACCGAGATCGTGCCGATCGACCTGAACAGCCTGTTATTTGGCCTCGAAAATGCAATCATCGCCGGCTGCGCGCGTGCCGGCGACAGAGCTTGCGTCAGCAAGTTCACGCGTCGGGCCGCAGCGCGGCGCGATGCGGTGAATCGCTACTTGTGGGATTCGGCCGCCGGGGTCTATCGCGATTATCGCTGGGTGATGCGGGCGCAACTGCCGCGAGTCTCCGCGGCGACGCTCTATCCGCTGTTCGTCGCTCTTGCCTCCAAGCCACAGGCCGTGGCCGTCGCCGCAGCCGTTTCCCGCGATCTGCTCAAGGCCGGCGGCCTCGTCACCACGCCGCTGGTGTCCGGACAGCAATGGGATGCACCCAATGGTTGGGCGCCATTGCAGTGGATCGGCGTCTCCGGTTTGCGCCGGTACTCCATTTTGCCGCTGGCTCGCACCATTGCCTGCCGATGGATGCTGAATGTAAATCGCGTCTACCGCGAAAGCGGCAAGTTGGTCGAGAAATACGACGTGCTGAATATTGAGCGGCCCGGGGGCGGCGGTGAATATCCGCTGCAGGACGGCTTCGGCTGGACCAATGGCGTGATGCGCAAACTCATGGCGCTTTATCCAGAAGATGCCGCGTATACCGCTGCCGATCAGTGTCCGGCGCCCGACTCGTGACGCCGCGTCAGCGCGATGCGCCGGCCGCGAAGCGCACGCCGACCGCCGCCCGCACGTAGCCGGCCTCCGCGGCCTTCGCCCCGGCCGCGGGCCGCGGCTCGACGAATATCCGATAGCGGTTCGGCCCGATGTTTTGGATGCTGCCGCCGTCGACCGCGATCGGCCGCCAGTCGGTCTGCAGATCGAATGCCGCTGCCGGCCGCTGATCGGCGCGCACGTCGACCTGCGCGCGCAATTGCCGGCCGTCCAAGCGGAACGCGAGCAAGCGCGGCCCCCGGCTCGCCTCGCCGGCGTGGGGCCGCGCGGTGATCGGAACGACGCTGACGCCGCCCGAATAGCGAAGCACGCAGTGCACGCTGCCGGTGCCGACGCGCAAGTCCGCGCGCACCCGCGTATCCTGCGGCGCCTCGTCCGTGACGGCGCGCAGTCGCCGGCCGCCGGCGCGCAGATCGACGAGCCGCGCACCGACCGGAATGCTCGGCGCGAAATGCAGCGTCAGCGGCGCGCCCGTGTTGGTCACGTCGAGACTCAAGGTCTGCCCCTGGCGGCGCAGCGCCAACGTCAGCAGAGATCCTCCGACGGCGACGTGGCGCAGCGTCAACCCCGGCCAGTCGGGCGGCAGGTACGGCGCAAACGTCACGCTGCGGGTGCGCGCCGCCACCCGAAGACCCAGCAGCCCGCGCACCGTGGCTTGCAGAAATCCCGCCGACGACCAAGTCTGCGCCGGCACCGACTCGATCTCCGGGTGGTAAAGATCGCCCGCGAGCACCTCGTCCATGTGGCCGGGCGCATCGATCCGGCTCCAGCCGACCAGGGAACTCCAGATTTGATAGGCGGTGGCCGGGCGACCTGCCCGCCAGTACGCCTCGGCGAGTTTGGCCGTGCCGATCGCCCACACGCTGCCGGACGCATAGGCGTTCGGATCATAGGTGGGCGCATCGGCAGCGAGGCCGCGCGAGCCCCAGTCGGTTTGAAAACCGGCGGACGCCAATCGATCGAGCAGCACCTGCGTCCGTGCCGCGCCGAACACGCCCTCGCCGAGTAGCCCGGCCGGACCGCTCGTCCATCTGCCGCTGATCGGCCGTCCCGCGGTGGAGTGACCGGCCAGCCAGAAATTCGCTGCCGGATCCCAGTAGAGCGCCGCGACCGCCGCGCGTGCGGCCTCATTCCTGCGCTGCGCGGCGGCGGCGAGCGCCGGCTCGCCGACGATCGCCGCGAGTCGCGCGAACGCCGCCGACGCATCGATCCACTCGGCCGACAGATCCAGGCTGTCCGTGCGGTGGTTCTGCTCGTCGATGTCCTCCTTGCCGGCGGGTATCCGCGGCAGCCGCGTCGCCGGATCGAGGAGCGAGCGGCAATAGGCATAGGCGGCCCGGATCTGCGGCCAATGGCGCCGCAGGAATGGCTCGTCGCCGCTCGCGCGCACGTAGCGCTCCACCGCAGCAAGGAACTGGAAGGTGATGTCGACGTGCACGAACATGTACGGATAAAGCCGCCGCCAATCGATGAAGTTCGCGCTCTGCGCCAATTCGTGCCAGATCATCCCGGATTTTTGATCCTGGTACTTGAAGATGAATTCCAGCTCCCGCCGCGCGCGCGCCGTGTCGCCGGCGGCGACCCACGCATCGACGGCGGTGAGTCCGTCGCCGGCGAAGAACCACGCATATTGCGCGCGGCGCGCAGCGCGCGAGGGGCCATAGCCTGCGACCTCGCCGCAGCCGAGCGCCGCGTTGCACACCCAGGCTTGGTCGAGTGCGATCGTCGCCCATGCGAGCGCGGCATTCACCGACGCATCCGGGGTTTCGATCCGCAGCGAGTGGGCGAGCAGCCGCCGGTAATGCGCGCCGGAGGTCGCGCGCGCCGCAGCGGCAGCGGCGAGGAACTGCCGATTGGCGGCGATAAGATCGGCTGAATGGGCCGCCGGCAACGAGATTGCGAGGCTCGCGCGCAGGATCCCCGGGCGCACGGCGCGGGGCCGCAGCGTCAAAGCGAGCCCGACGCCGATGGGCTGGGTTCGATTCGGTGTCGCGTCATGCGCGATGATCTGCGCCGAAGCGATGGTCGCCTGCAATCCATGCACGGGTTCCTCGATCACGTAGCCGCCGAGCGCTGGATTCCACTGCGTCGATTGTCCGCCGAGCGCTGCCGGCCAGATCAAGTTCAGCGACGGCGTGAAATGCACCTCAATGTCGATCCGGCCGCGGCCGGAGACCTGATAGCGGATCGATGCGCCCGCGGCGTGCAGCGGCACGAACAGCGTCTCGCGCACGACGAAGTCGGCGCCGACGTAGCGGCGCACGACGCGGTCCGGGTACACCGCGACGTGCTGCAAAAGCGCCGATCCCTCGATCTTGGTCGTGCCGCCCCGTGGCAGGAAGTCGATGCGATAGTCGGCGAGCAGTTGCAGCGGCCAGGCCCAGACCTCGAGGCCGCCGCGCGCGTATCCGAAGATCGCGGCACGCCGCCCCGGCGCGACGATGAATGGGTTTGGCGTCGCGACCTTGGCGACGACGCGATCCGCAGCGGCGCTGCGCGCATCGACGGACTCGACAGGCGTCTGCGCCGCCGCCAGCGCCGCGAGACCGCCGGCGACGATGCCGGCGACGACGCCGACGACGCCCGCCGCTCTACCAGGCAAGGTGCACCGACTGCGTGACGTAGCCCGCGCCAGGCCCAAAGGAGACCACCAGCGCCCGGCCATTTCCGGTGGGCGCGCCGAGCGCGGCGCCGCTCGCCCGTAGGCGCAGACCCGGCACGTTGGCATGCACCATTAGCGTCGCGGTCGTGCCGCCATGCGCCGCAAGATCGAGCGTCAACGCGTCATTCGCATATCGCTGATCCAGAACCTTCATCTGCCGGGTGGCCGCGCCGAACGGCGGCAGTCGATGTGCCAACGAGACTTCGACCGCCGGCAACGGAATGTGCAGGCGACCCTGCTCGACCTGCGCGCCGCTTGCGCCGGACTCGATATGTATTTGCGCTGCGGCCGGACCCGAGGCCGTGACGATCCACTGCGCTCCCCGGCGCTCGAACGAAAGGGTCACCGTCCCATCCCCGAACGGCACGTTATGCAGTACGGCGCGCCGCCAATCGGCCGGCAATTGCGGCGTGACGTCGAGTGCGTGCGCAGCCGCGTGCCACCGCAGGCCGAACATGCCGCGGACGATCGGTGAGATGACCATCGCGGACGACCACAGCTGGTGCGCGGTGCTGCGGCCGAGCGTCTGGAAGTATTGCCCCGACAGCAGCTCCGTAACACTGCCCAGATCCTGCGCGAAGGTCAGTTCAGCGTTCTGCCGCAGCGACGCCTCGCCCGCGAGCGGCTGACCGGCGCGATACTCCGCGACCGATAGCCAGCCCGTGAATAGCGGCCATACCGAACCCTGGTGATAACTGATGGGGTCGTAGAATGAGACCCGGTCGCCTACGTCGCGCGCGCCCCAGTCGGTCGAGAATTCGCCCGATGCCCAGCGGCGCAGCATCGCGCCGCTGTCGGCGAGCCGCAGGTTCCCATCCCAGGATGCGACGGACGGGTAGATCGTCGGCGTCTGATCGACGCTGCCGTCGGCATTGCGGCTGAACGCGTAGAAGCGCTGCGCCGGCTCGAAGTACTCCCGGTGCAGGAGGCCGGCCAGACGCCTCGCCCGCGCGCGCGCCGCGCGCGCAAGCTGCCCATGCCCGGTCGCGGCGGCCAGATGCGCAAAGGCATTGCTCGCCTGCTGATCGAGCGCCGCGAGATAAATCTCCTGCTGCGGCATGGTCGGCACCCAGGACTCCACCCAGCCGCTGCCTTGTGAATTGTTGTAGAACCCATCGGCGGACACGTGGCCGGTCTCGAACCGCCAGGCCTTCGCGAAATTCGCCCAATGCGCGGCGATAAATGCCCGGTCGCCGCTGATCCGCAGGTAATCGTCCGCGGCCATCTGCAGCAGCGGTGTCGCGTCGGCGGATGCGTATTCATAGGGCAGGGACCCCCAATCGACCAAGGCTGCGGTCTGCGCATATTCATGCATGATCTTGCCGTCGGCGCGCTGCCTGGCGAACAGGAACTCGAACTCACGCCGGCTGGTGCGAAAGTCCCCGTAGCTGTCGACGGCATACAGACTCCACAGCGCGTCGCGGCCGAAATACCAGCCGAATCCAGGCCGTGCCGAATCGCCCGAGCCGACGAAACCCGCGGTCAGCGCCTCTTCACGGTGGCCCGGCGTCGTCTCGACGCGCAACTGATCGATTGCAACCTCTGCCCACGAAAACGCCGCGTTCAGCTGCGCGTCCGGCGATTCGAGGCGCATCCGCTTAGCGAGCAGCGCGCGAAAATGCCGCGCGTTGTCGCGGTACCCGGATTCCACCGCGCCGTTCAGTGCCGCGAGCCCGCGGGCGAGTGCCGCGGGCGTGGAATTCGCGCTGCGATTGCCGAGCGCGATCAGCAGCGGGTAATACCGATGCTGATCGCGTGCCGGGTCGAAATGCAGCACGAACTGCAGCGGCCAGTATTTCGCCCGCTCCTGGTAGGGCGGCAGGATTCCGGGTTCGGCCGTGGGCAGCGCGAGCGCCGCCGTATGCTGCGGGAAGTTCATGTGCAGGATGTAAAAGCCCGAGCCGCCCGCGGTTGCGACCCATTGGGGTGAGACGTAATCGTCCGACGGCGCCGGCCACATCCGCTGCATCGCCGGATCGAAGCTGAACGTCACGGTCATCGGCCGCACCGCATTCATTTGATACAGAACGACGACTCCGGTGCCGTCCGCTGCGTGCTGCGGCGCAAGCATGATCTGCCGGATAGTGAAATTCGCGTGCGAGTAGGTGATCGTCGTCGCCGCCGGCGACACATCGATTCCCGCGGCCTGCGCGTTGACGTCGATCGGTACCGGGTAATCCTGCATCCGCACGCTGATGCGCATGCCGGTGAATATCTTCCACGGGAAGACCCAAGCCTCGTAGCGGCCATCCTGGGTCCCGAGCAACGCACCGCGCGGTCCGACGATCGAAACCGGCCGTGCCGCTATCGCGTTGGCCGTGATCTGCGCCCCGCCGATCGCCTGCAGTGGAAATGCCGGTATCGAGTGCAGCGCGGCGAGCGCCGGTTGCGAGAGCGCCGCAGAGTGCCCGGCGAGCAGCAGCAGGATCGTGGGAAATGCGCCCGTTCGTTTCATAGCCTCACCCCTGCGGTTGCCGTGGGCGATTCACTGCCCGCAGAAAATCGCCAGGCGCCTATGATAGTGCCTCGACCCCGGACTCGGCCAATGCGGCGGACCAGGGCGCCGCGCCGCAATGGCGCAGCGCCTCCTCAACCAATCATCGAACGCAACCGGCTGGTGCGCGATCCATCCGCCGCCTCGGCCGCATCTGCCGCGCGGCGTAGAAATTTCTGCGCATCCGCCGCCGGCACGGCGCGGCTGAACAGGAACCCTTGCGCCTCTTGGCATTCGTGCTCCTGCAAGAACATCAACTGCGGAAAGTTCTCGACGCCTTCCGCGGTCACATTGATGCGCAGCGAATGCGACATGGCGATGATCGCCGCCGCAATGGCCCGATCGTCGTTGCAATCAATCAAATTCGTTACGAAGGAGCGGTCGATCTTCAGCCGGTCGACCGGGAAATTGCGCAGCCTTCCCAAACTCGAATAGCCTGTGCCGAAGTCGTCGATCGCGAGAGACACGCCGATCTCCTTGAGTCGGCCGAGCGCATGTTGAGCCCAAGTCTCGTCCTTCATGATGATCGATTCGGTGATCTCGAGCTCCAGCATCGACGGCTCGATTCCGGTTTCTTTGATGATGGAAGTCACCATATTGGGAAATTCCCGGAGCATGAACTGCTGTCCGGACACATTGACCGCCATGCGAATCGGCGGCAGGCCTTCGTCGCGCCACGCCTTGGCTTGCGTACAGGCGGTACGCAGCACCCACTCGCCGATTTCAATGATCAGCCCCGTCCCCTCGGCGACCGGAATGAACTCGGCCGGCGGCACGGCGCCGAGTTCCGGGTTCGTCCAGCGCGACAACGCCTCCATGCCGGACACGCTGCCGCTGCGCACGTCGAACAGCGGCTGATAATGCAGGCAGAATTCGCCCCGCTGCAATGCCCCGCGCAATTTGCCCTCGATCGTGAAGCGCTGCAGCGCGACCGCGTTCATCTGCGAATCGAAATAGGCATAAGTGCCCGGGCCCCTGCGCTTGGCGAAATACATCGCAAGATCGGCGTTGCGCAGCAGATCCGCCGCGCCGATTCCGTCGGTCGGGCAGATCGCGATGCCGATGCTCGGTGTGATCACCAGCGTGTGCATGGCGAGAGTCATCGGGGCTTGCAACTCTTCGATCAGCCGTCCGGCGACGACACCGGCGTCTTCCGTGCTGACCAGTTCCGGCAAGATCACGACGAATTCGTCGCCACCGAGGCGCGCGATGTGCCCCGACCGCAAGCTGGCGCCAAACTCGGTGCCGCCGCCGTCGCCGCTGCCGCTGCGCAACATGCGCCGCAAGCGCGCCGCGACGAAGCACAACAGCTCGTCGCCGACGGCATGCCCCAAGGTATCGTTGACCCGCTTGAAATTGTCGAGGTCCAAATACAGCACGGCCAGGGGTTGCTTCTTGTGTATGGCCGCGTGGATCGCGCTGTTGAGGCAAGTCTGCGACTGCTGCCGATTGGCCAAACCGGTCAGCGGATCGAAATACGCCAACTTGACGATTCGCTGCTCGGCGCGCCACTTGCTAGCAAGGGAGATCGTCATCTGCCGGATCTCGTGCGGATGAAACGGCTTTTGCAGATAAGATAGTTTGTCCTCGGGCGGCACCAGGCCGCCGATCGAGCCCGGATCGGTATCCGAGTAAGCGGTGCAGATGACGATTTCGATCGCGGGATCCAATTCCCGCATGCGCTTAGCCGCCCACACACCGTCCGGCCCCGGCGGCATGCGCATATCCAGGAACGCCACGGCGAACGGCAGCCCGGCCTCCAAGGCATCGCGCACCGCGGCGACTGCGGATTCGCCGTCCTTGCAAAATACGGGATCGAACGCCGGCGCATTCGCCGGCACGGTCTGCTCGCCGGCGTCGGCGATCGGCTTTTGGAAAAGGCGCGCCCGCAGATCTCGAAATGCCGCGAGATCCGTGCTCACGTCGGCGGCAAGCAGTATCTGCTGATAGGCCTCGCGAACGTCGGCCTCGTCGTCGGCGACGAGCACTCTGATGGGCGGTCGATTGCGGTCAGTCACTGTCTACCTCGCTTGTCTTCAAGTCTTGGATCCAGCATCGCGGGCGGCCAGGGGCAAGAGCAGATGCATGGACGCGCCGAGGCCCGGTCCGTCGCTCGCCGCCCAGATTCGTCCGCCGAGGGCCCGAACGGCGTTCGCGCACCAGTGCAGGCCGATGCCTTGGTTGGTGCCGGTGGATTTCGTCGAATAGCCCTTTTCGAATACGCGGCCGAGATTTTCGTTCGCGATTCCGATGCCATCGTCTTTGCAATGCAGGTGCAATTGGTCGCGATCCGTCTCGCGGACGATTTCCGCCGCGACCCGCATCACCCCCTTTCTCTTGCCGGCGTCGCGAACCGCCTCGGAAGCGTTGATGATCAGATTTTGCAGGATCAGCCGCAACACGGTGCGCACGACATGAACCGCACCGACGCTCTGCAATGACTCGTCCGCTTCGACCTGCAGCCGCAGGCGGCTCGACTCGGGCACTATCTCGAGCGACTGCGCGATCAACTCGGGCAGCTTGACGGCCTCCATGACGGGCGTGTTGATCGCTGATGAGAGCATGTGGTCGGTCAGCGACCCGCGCATCATCGCCGTCTGGCGCTGCATGACGCCGATATCGGCCTCCGATTTGCGCACCAGCTGCGTGATTTCACGGCAGCCGAGCTCGATGAACTGCGCCAGGGCGGCGCGCCTTTGCGCATCGCCGCCGTCGCCCGCGAGTTCCGTCGCCGCCTGCTCGAGATCCGCGATCGGGGCCGCCCCCAGGCGCGCCTCCATCGCCGCCAGTCTCACGCCAAGCGGAGTCAGTGCGTTGCCGAGATTGTGCAATGTCCCGCGGGCCATTTCCGCGAATCCCGCCTGGAACGATTGATCGACCAGCTGTCTGCGGGTATCGGCCAGCCGGTCGACCATGCGGTCGAACTCATTGGCGAGCCGCCCAAACTCGTCCTTGCTCTTGAAATTCAAGCGAACGGACAAATCGGCATCCTCGGCCACCGCCGCCGCGTGCCGCGTCACGCGCGTCAGCGGCGCGAGCACCAGCCGATTCAACAAAACGAGGACCAGCGTCAGGACGACGACCGCGGCCGCGACTATCGAGGCGGACGCGTAATGAACCGCCGTTCGACCGCGCACCGTGATTTCTCGCGGCACGTCGACGCGCAAGGTCATCAGCGGCCGTCCGTAGACATCCTCGAACGTGCCGTAGACTTTGGTGAGCGCCGCTGTTTCGACGATTCTTTCCGAGTTATGCGCGGCGCGGCCATCCATCATCACGAGATGGGACTGCGTCTGCGATCCTAAGGCGCGCAAGCGCGCCGGGGTCAGGAGGCGCCCCATGATGACTATTCCCAAGGGGCGTCCGCCGCCGGTGCCGTTCAAGATCGGTGCGCCGGCAATCATCATGACGCCAAGATTGGTCCTGACGAGGCCGCGGGCCAGCTTCATGGTGCCGAGGTACTTTCGCCAAGGAAAATCCGCACGCAAGGAGGAGCCAGAAGCCAAGCTGCCTTCCAAGGACAGTCGGGTAGGAAGCACATTGCCCGTCCACAGGACGATGCGGCCGTTCAGATCGATGAACGCGATGGTATCGACCCGCACCTGATCGAGGGCGGTGTTGGTCACGTTCGTGCGGATGAACTGCGGGTTGTGGTCTTGCACGAATTGATAGGCATCGCCCCAGTTCGCCCAATCGATCGCATTGGTTTGCAGAGCATCCAGATTGCTGTCCACCGTGTAGCGCACTCGGCGCATCGACGTGAGCGCATTGGCGCGCTCCAGCCGGGCGAAGCTCGGCATGACGACGTGCGTTTGAATGGCGATTGCGACGATGCTGAGCGTCGCGAACATGAGCGCGAGCACGGCGATGACTTTGAAGCGGATACTCATCGACGTCCATTTAACAGAATACGAAAGGCGGGAGCGAGGTGCAGGTATTGATTACGGTACGACGACGGCGAGCCTTCAGCGCAGGTAGTGACGCACGTCACTATTCGCCCCGGCGGCGGCGGCGGCCGAGGTAGCCGAGGATAGCCGCTGACGCGGAGTGCTGGGTTCGCTTGCGCAACAAGGCGCGCCGGCTTACGCTGCGAATGCCCGGCGCGGCGCGCTTTCTCGGTGACGCCTGTTGCGTACGGTGTTGCGATGCATGATCTGATTAGATTGCGATGGGCATGATACGGACCATTCAATTTCGTCTGAACGGCCGGGCGCAGGCTCTGCACACCGACGACCGGCGCACCCTGCTGTGGGTGCTGCGCACCGATTACGCGCTGACCGGCACCAAGTACGGCTGTGGAGAGGGCTATTGCGCGGCGTGCACCGTGCTCCTCGACGGCGCGCCGATTCACGCTTGCCAGACGCCGGTCAGCGCGCTCGATGGCAAAGAGGTGACGACGATCGAAGGTCTGGCGGCGGACGGCGCGCTGCATCCCCTGCAGCAAGCGTTCATCGACCACGGCGGGTTTCAATGCGGCTATTGCACGTCGGGGATGCTGCTCGGCGCGGCGGCGCTGCTGCGTGGGAATCCGCACCCCGCGCGCGAGGACATCGTTCAGGCGCTCGATCATCACCTCTGTCGATGCGGCGCGCACCAGCGGATCGTCGCCGCGATCGAGTCGGTCGCCGGCGGCAAGGATGCGTCCCCGTGAGTGCCGGCGGCGGGCTCGATCGGCGCAAATTCATGCTCTTGGCGGGCGGCGGCATCGCCGTTTTCGTCGCACTGGGCTTGCGGCTCGCGCTGAAGAGCGACGGCACGCCGCAGTACCCCGAGGATTTCAATGCCTATCTTTTGATCGGCAAGAATGGCCGGGTCGCAGTGTATTCCGGCAAGATCGAGATGGGGCAGGGCGTCATGACCTCTCAGGCTCAGATGCTCGCCGAAGAGTTGGGCGTGTCCGTGCATTCGATCGACATGGTGCTCGGCGATACGGATTTATGCCCGTTCGATTTCGGCACGTTCGGCTCCCTGACGACGCGGATGTTCGGTCCGGCACTGCGCGCGGCCGGCGCGAAAGCGCGCGCCGCGCTGATCGAGCTTGCGGCGAAACGTCTTGGCGTCGCGGCGGCAGCTCTGCGCGTCGATGACGGCGTCGTTTCCGTCGCCGGCGCACCCCAAAGACGCGTGAGCTTCGCCGAGCTTGCCGGCGGCGCCCGGATCACGCGCATCGCGGACCGCAATGCCGTGCTGCGCACTTTCAAACAATTCCGCGTCATGGGCCGCTCGGTGAAACGGCTCGACGGCGAAGTCAAGGTGACGGGCGCCGCGAAGTATGCCGCGGATTTGCGCCTTCCCGAGATGCTGTATGCAAGTATCCTGCGGCCGCCGATGCATGGCGCGATGTTGATGCAAATAGACACTGCCGCCGCCGCGCGCATGCCTGGCGTCACGATCGTGAACGACCGGGGCCTGATCGCGGCGCTGCACGCGGATCCGCAAAGCGCGGCAGCCGCCCGGCAGGCGATCAGGCCGGTCTGGTCGCTGCCGGCGACGACGGTCGATTCGGAAACGATCTATCAGCACCTCGCGGCGGATGCCGAGTCGCTGCGCGTCATCGCCGATCGCGGCGACGTCGATGCGGCGCGCAAGCACGCGGCCCGCGTCACCGAATCGACCTTTCTGAAAGGCTACGTCGCGCATGCGCCGATGGAGCCCCATGCGGCGCTCGCCGAAATCAAGAACGGACGGGCTACGGTCTGGGCTTCCACACAGACGCCGTTTCCGACGCGCGATCGGATCGCCGCGGCGCTCGGCATGGGGCATGGAGCCGTGCGCGTCATCACGCCCTATCTAGGCGGGGGATTCGGCGGCAAGAGCGCCGACACGCAGGCGGTCGAGGCGGCGCGGCTCGCGCAGATCAGCGGACGACCGGTGCAAGTGGCCTGGACGCGCGCGGAAGAATTCTTCAACGATACGTTCGACCCGGCGGCGGTCGTTCGCGTCGCCTCGGCGGTGGACGCCCACGGTCGCATTGCCTTGTGGGATTATGCGGTGCACGGCGCGGGAGAGCGCGGCGCAATACCGTGCTACGGCGCGGCAAATTTGCGGGTCCGCTCGGGCACGGAACTGCACTACGGCCCGGCCACGCGCGGGCCCAGCATCCATCCGTTCGCCGTGGGGCCTTGGCGGGCGCCGGGGGCGAACATGAACATTTTCGCCACGGAGTCGCAAATCGACATCATGGCCGCGGCGGCGGCAGTGGATCCGCTGGAATTTCGGTTGCGCAACCTCGCCGACGCGCGGCTGCGGCGCGTGCTCGAAGCCGCGGCGGCGGCCTTCGGATGGACGCGCGCCACAGCGCCAAGCAAGCGAGGCTACGGCATCGCCTGCAGCATCGACGCCGGCACCTATGTCGCGACGATAGCCGCGGTCGGCGTGGATTCATCGAGCGGTTCGGTGAAGGTGAGTCGCATCGTCTGCGCGCAAGACATGGGCATCGTCGTCAATCCCGACGGCGCGAGGATGCAAATGGAAGGCGGCATCACGATGGGACTGGGCTACACGCTCGCCGAGGAGTTGCAATTCCGCGGCGGCGACATTTTGGACCAAAATTTCGGCACATACCACATCCCGCGCTTCTCATGGGTGCCGAGGATCGAGACCGTACTCGTCGAGAACAACGATGTCCCGCCGCAGGGCGGTGGCGAACCGGCGATCACGGCGACCGGTGGGGCGATCGCAAATGCGGTATACGACGCGACCGGGGCGCGCCTCTTGCGCCTGCCGATGACGCCGGCGCGGGTGCGCGCAGCGCTCGGTGCAATGGCGCAGTCGTGACGCACGCGGCAACTCCCGGATTTTTCGCGGTCGGCGCTGCGGTCACGCGGTTGGTCGTTCATTCACTCCGAGTTCGGCCATCATCGCGTCGCGGATTTTGAATTTCTGCACTTTGCCGGTAATGGTTAGCGGAAAGCTCGGCACGAAGCGGATGTGACGCGGGATCTTGTAGTGCGCGATCCGGCCTGTGCAGAACGCGCGGATATCGGCTTCGCCGGGCCGAGTGCCCGGCTTTGCGATGATCCACGCGCACAGCTCCTCGCCGTACTTGGAGTCGGGCACCCCGACCACCTGCACATCCTGCACCAGCGGGTGGCGATAGAGGAATTCCTCGATCTCGCGCGGGTAGATGTTCTCGCCGCCGCGGATCACCATATCCTTGATGCGACCGACGATATTCACATAGCCGTCGGCGTCCATCGTCGCCAGATCGCCGCTGTGCATCCAACCCTCGGCGTCTATCGCGGCGCGGGTATTCTCCTCGTCGCCCCAGTAACCGTGCATCACCGAATAGCCGCGCGTGCAGAGTTCACCGGGTGCGCCGGGCGGGACGATGTCCCCGGTTTGCGGATCGATGATCTTCACCTGCAAATGCGGCTGCACCCGGCCCACGGTGCTCACGCGCCTCTCGAGCGGCGTGTCGGTGGAACTCTGGCAACTCACCGGTGCGGTTTCCGTCATTCCATAGGCGATCGTGATTTCCGGCAGATGCATGTCGCACACCACGCGCCTCATGACCTCGGTCGGACAGGGGCTGCCGGCCATGATGCCGGTGCGCAGCGTCGATAGATCGAATTCCTTGAAGCGCGGATGATCGAGCGTCGCAAAGTCGCCCAATGTTTGGGTGATCAGCGGCGTGCGTCGTTCGCCGTCGGCGCAGCTGACGGTGAGGGCCAGGGTCACGTTGGTCTCCGGGAAGTGTCGATGCGGTGTGAGCGGCATCCTACGCGGA